>Ga0265297_10010738_pt1 | contig 11416 bp, 6 predicted proteins | sample Munlanlwell13791_FD_192502 | JGI IMG/M metagenome (GOLD analysis project Ga0265297, IMG submission 192502) | Leachate microbial communities from a municipal landfill in Southern Ontario, Canada - Leachate well 137-91 | ecosystem: Engineered > Solid waste > Landfill > Unclassified | place...
AACTTTTGGGGAGCGTGTGGGTGCCATTGGTTTTTCCGGCCATCACCTGGGTATTGCCGTAGACTCGGCAGCCGTGGCGCTGGGTGCCGAGTTTATTGAACGGCATTTTACTCTGGACAGGACCTGGAAAGGAACCGATCATGCGGCATCGCTCGAACCGGACGGCCTGCGCAAGCTGGTGCGTGACAGCAAAGCCGTATGGAGGGCCATGAAAAGTAAGAACAACGGGATTCTTTCTGTGGAGATGGAGCAAAGAAACAAACTGAAAAAGAATCAGGTGAAATGGTAAAAACAATTGCTTTTGTTCCGGTCAGGGAAGGAAGTAAATCCATACCCCTGAAGAATATTAAGGATTTTTGTGGAAAACCTCTGGTTTATTGGGTGCTGAAAGCATTGAATAACGCTGTGCCGGTTGACCGTATTGTGGTGGCTACCGATTCCATAAGGATAGAAGCTACCGTTCAGTCTTTCCGTTTTGACAAAGTAACTGTTTACCGTCGCAGCGCCACCAATGCTACCGATACGGCCTCGACCGAGAGCGTGATGCTGGAATACCTGGCCAAGACATCGCTTGAAAGTGACGATATTTTTATGCTGGTTCAGGCTACCTCGCCGCTGACAGAAACGTATCAGATTGAAGAAGCATTTGAACAATACCATGCCCGGGGTTATGATTCCATGCTCACGTGCGTGCGTCTTAAACGGTTCCTCTGGAACCCCGACGGATCTGCGCTGAATTACACGTTTACGGCCCGGCCGCGCAGGCAGGATTTCTCGGGATCGTTAATGGAAAACGGTGCTTTTTATATCAGCCGGGTTGGAGCTGTTATGCAATCTGGTAACAGGCTTTCGGGCCGTATAGGTATCTATGAGATGCCGGAGCACACAGCCGCCGAACTGGATCATCCCGACGACTGGATATCCATGGAACAACTCATGCGTAAATATGTGTTATCAAAGATAAAGGGTAAAAAAATCAAATTATTTCTGACCGATGTAGACGGCGTAATGACCGATGCCGGAATGTATTACTCCGAGAACGGCGATGAGATGAAAAAGTTTAATTCTCAGGATGGCTTGGGAATGAGATTATTACGTGAAGCCGGGATCAGGACGGGGATTATTACCACCGAGAATACCAAACTGGTGGAGCGCAGGGCTGCCAAGCTTAAGGTGGATTACCTGAGTCAGGGCCGGAGGGATGGCGGAAAGCTCGAAGCCGCCATGGATATCTGCCAGAAGGAAGGGATATCACTGGAAGAAGTGGCCTATATTGGCGATGATATGAATTGTATAGAGTTGCTGTCGTCTGTGGGGTACGCAGCCTGTCCGGCCAATGCGGTTACTGCGGTGAAGTCTTTGCCCGGTATAATCATCTTGCAGAAAAGGGGAGGGGATGGTGCAGTAAGAGAGTTCACTGAATGGATCCTGAACCTCAGGTAGCCGATAGAATCAATGGAGCGAAATCTTATATACATAGCAGCTACTCCTCTGACAATTAAGATAAAAGAGCTGTTTTTTCTTGAAATATTTGAACAGGCCGGTTACCGGGTGGAATACTGGAGTTTGCACCGGTTCTATCATCCGGCTATGCGCCTGCCCGACGAGTTGAACGAACCTGGCTATGTGATTCTGGATACTCCCGGTGACCTTAAAAACAGGCTTTCGCTGTATGATCCTTCTCATACGTATATTATTTATACGCTGGATTTTGTTTATTTATACCGTCTCCTGTTTGATATGGTGAACAGGGCCGGTTTCCGTATATCTTCCATATTTCCTTATTCGGGTATTTCCCATATTCAGCTCACACGTCAGGAAAAGATCCGCCGGGTTTTCTCTTCAAACATTATTAAGAAGATTCCGGAATTTCTTAAAGCCAATGTGCTTTTTAAATGCTATTGCAGGACGCATGGTTTGCAATTATCTCAACATTATTTTTCTTCTTCTTTTCCCCGCACAGATGCTATAAATCATCCCGATTACGAGAGTTATATGAAGCTGAAGAATTTACCGGACAGAGTGGTGGAGGGCCCGTATGCGGTATTTCTTGATATTTATTTTCCGCTGCATCCAGATCTCGTACTTATGGCCGGGTGGAATACGGCCGAGCCTGCTTTATACCAGAAATCACTCCGGGATTTTTTTGATAAGCTGGAAGCCCTGCTTCAAATGCCGGTGGTGGTAGCTGCGCATCCCAAAGCCACTTACGATCACTCAGAAATGGGAAACCGCCGTGTGATCAAGTACAAAACCAACGAGTTGGTGAGAGATGCCTCTCTGGTAATTTCGCATCTGAGTACCAGTACTTCTTATGCCGTTTTGTACGATAAACCCGTTTTGTTCGTTACCTGCACCGAGATGGCTAAGTACAGCAAATTTTCTTTCAGACTGGAAATGTATGCCAGACGTTTTGGCAAAAAGGTATATAATATAGACACGGATGATACCGCCCGGATGGACAGGTCGGCTATTGAACCGCCATTCAGGGAATCGTATAAATATACCTATCTGACGACTCCTTCTACGGAAAATCTTTCCAACAGGGAAATCCTTCTGGAAGCTTACGAAAGGTTATTCAGCCGTATGGAGGAAGAAAATCCCCTGGTTTCTGTGCTTATGCCTGTGTATAACGCCCAAAAATATGTAGCACAGGCTATTGAGAGTGTTTTATCGCAGACTTACAGGCATTTTGAGCTGGTATTGATTGACGACGGATCTACCGACGGCAGTGTGGATATTATTCGTTCGTTCCACGACAAAAGAATTGTCTTCGTGAAAAATCCCGGCAATCTGAAAATAATAGCCACGCTCAACAGGGGTATTGAATTGTGCAGGGGAAAATATATTGCCCGTATGGATGCCGATGATGTTTGCATGCCGGATCGTTTGGAAAAACAGGTGCGTTACCTGGAACAAAATCCTCAGGTGGCATTGTGCGGAAGCTGGGTTCGTTTAACAGATGCCGGCGGAAAGATCACAGGCAGGGTAAGGAACGCCGCTGTTCCGGAACTGGTGAGGATATCTCTTCTTTTCTCGGTACCTTTTGTGCATCCTTCGGTTATGATGCGTGCGGCAATCGTTAAAGAATTCAGGTATTCTCCGCACGCTCTTCATTGTGAAGATTATGACTTGTGGCTCAGGTTGGCCGCCCAGAATTATCCCATGACCAATATTCCGGAATATCTGTTGCATTACAGGTGGCATTCGGAAAATATCTCGCAGGAAAAAAATGAAGAACAGACCCGGCAAAAAAATATCCTGCTGCGCCCATATCTGGAGTTCTTTATGAAACGGGCTTTATCAGATGACGATATGGTCGTTCATACGGCTTCGTTCCGGTTATACCGATTTGGTTCCAGGAAGGAAAAGGCCCTGCTCAATCTGACGGAACAAAGGGACTGGTTTCTTTTGCTTCTGAAACAGAATAAGAAAAATCCGACTTTCAATCCGGCCGATATGGAAGCATTTCTTTGGAGCCGCTGGATTGTATGCTGTCTTTACAGGAAAGAGCCTTACATGATCTTTCATTTCCCGGTGAAATGGTATCTATCACGCGTTTTCATGCAAACATTACGGTTATTGATGAAATAAAAAAGGCGGCCCGGAAGGAGCCGCCTTTTCTCTTGTGGATATTTTTCTATTCCGGCAGGTTGTTTATTCCTGTGGGTTCATGGAAAGATCTATGAAATTACCCTGTTTAATGAAATCTTTGAGGAAATCTCCGATGCTTTTGGTAGAGATATTCTTTACGATATCGTCATAGGAAGTAACGATGTCCAATCCGTCAATATAATAAGATTTGAGCGCATTGTTCCAGAAATTGTTGTTAATGACGTTTTCCTGACGGTTCTTTAGCATGTTCTCTTTGGTTTTGCTCACATACTCTTCCGATGGGCCATCCTTAGCAATGTTCATGATATCTGCTTCTACAATCTGTCTCATTTTAGCCTGTTTTTCGGGAGTAGGATCGGTATCGAAAACAATAAGGATCATGCCCTGGCTGAGAGGACGGTTATCCAGTTCTGCCTGAACGCTGGCGCCATAGGTTCCGCCTTCATCTTCTCGGAGGCTTTTTACGTAAGCCATGTCGAGGATGGATTTTACAGAATTCATAAACACCTGGTTCTGCAGCGTGTTTTCAATCCCGGCGGAGTAAATGTTCACGATGCTTGTCTTTGGGGTTTCCATTACCACTTTAAAATGGTTGTTTATTTTGCCTTTCTGGATGAGAGCTCCGTCATCTGCCCATTTTGCGGGCTGTTTTGCGGAAGGTAACGAGCCCAGGTACAGTTCAACAAAAGGTTTGAGAGCGGCCATATCTACATTTCCTACGATGGTAACGGTCATGCCGTTTACATTGCTAAAGCAGCTGCGGTAGGCTTTTTCAAGGTTGACAAGAGATACCTTTTCAACCAGCGCACTTGAAATGAACTCCCTGCGGGGATTGTTATTGAACAGGGTTTTCATGAGCTCTCTTTGGAGGGTGAAATTCGGATTCTTTTCAAGATTAGGCACCACGGCTTTGATCTGGGCCATGGGTGCTTCAAATTCGCTGGCTTCGAAACGGGGCATTACAATGTAGGCGTAAATAAGCTGCATAATAGTTTCCAGGTCCTGGGGAGATCCCGAAGCATTAACTCCGCTTGAATACGAGCTGATATATGGCGATACGTTGGCAATTTTCCCTGTCAGTTTCTTTTTAAGTGCGGTAGCATTGAAATTGCCTACTCCGCTGTTCTGTGACCAGAGTGAAAATACATTGCTTTCGATGGAAGGAACACATTCCACGGGAACAACCGAAGTACCTCCGTCGACCGAAGCGGAGATGATCACCTCGTCTTTTTTATAATTGGTAGGTTTAATGACAACTTTTACACCGTTGGAAAGAGTCCAGATTTTGCTGTCGAAAACACCGTCTTTTTCAGAAACTACTTTGCCTGCCTTAATGGAAGAGGCATCGACGAGCGGTTCATTTGAAACTTCCTCGGCGTATGCTTCCAGCTGGGCTTCGGCTGCTTTTTTGAAAGCTTCGTTTATCTGGTCTGCAGTAGGGATGGAAACGCCTTCCCGTTCAGGACTGCTGACAACGACAACCCGGTTTTCAGGGGTAATCATTTGCTGAGCAATCTGGTTGATCTGATCCAGTTGAATAAAAGGAAGATATCCTTTAGCTACTTCGAGTTCGTAAACAGGATCGAGAATGGGGTATTTATCGGAAAAATGAGTTATCATATCACTGACGAACTCGGCATTCTTGCGGTCGGCGGTGTTTTCTGCTGCACGTTCCAGTCTGCGCATGTAATTTGTTTTTACCCGGTCAAGCTCTGCCTGAGTAAAGCCAAAACGGGTCATTTTTTCGACCTCCAGTAAAAGGGCCCCGAAGGCCGGAAGGCTTTCCCCGTCTTTACTTGAAAGGCTGAAATAAGTAGCATCGCATGATTTAGAAATGGGAGAGAAATAGAGATAGGCGCCAATGAAAGGTGCATCGGGCTTCTGGGCAATCTCCTCAAAGCGGTCGTTCATCATGTTAGAAACAAAAGCCTTGTACATATTAATGAGGTACATCATACCCAGGGGACGCATCTCAAAGGGTATCATTTCGCTTTTAATAAGGAAATCAACAGAGGTGCTGTTGGCCTCGGGATCGGTAATGATACCGATAATTGGATCGTCGTTTTCGGGGATGGGTATAATCTTTTTGGGACTGGGAGTCGCCGGCGCGGGAACATCTGCAAAAAGCGCAACAAGTTTGCTTTCAACCTGGTCAACGTCAATATCTCCAACAATAATAACGGCCTGATGGTCGGGACGGTACCATGTCTTGTAGAAATCCTGGAGTTCCTGGGCAGGGAAAGCCTGAAGTCCTTCTATTGTACCGATCAGGTTGCAGGTGGCGTATTTAGAACCTTTATACAAATAAGGAAGAGAAGCTTCGAATAAGCGCCACTGGCCTGTTCTGCGTGTGCGCAACTCCTCAATGATCACACCTCTTTCCTTGTCTATCTCGGCAGGATCGTTAATAACAAAAGCTGCATAATCGTGCATAATAAGCAGACAGGTGTCGAGGATCCCTTCGCGCAGCATGGGTACATTATTAAGCATGTAGCTGGTCTGTTCAACACCGGTTCCGGCATTGATATTCTGACCAAAGCTGCATCCGATGCTTTCCAGGTAATTGATCATGGTCTTGCCGGGAAGGTTTTTTGTGCCGTTCAGTGCCATGTGCTCAAGGAAGTGGGCCAAACCGGCCTGACGTTCGTTTTCCTGTATGGCTCCAACGTTTGTAAAGAGATAGAATTCAGCACGCTTTTCGGGTTTAGCGTTGTGTCTGATATAATAGGTAAGACCGTTGTCCATTTTCCCTATCCTGACGGCAGGGTCGTTCTTTAACGGGTCATTCGGGTTTGCCATTTGGGCGAAACCAATCGTACATGCAAAAAGCAAGGAGAAAACAATAATTGCAAATTTCTTCATTGTATTATGTTTGATGATATTCTCAAAGAAAACAAAGGTAATAAAAAAGCCTTTGGTTATTACTTTTTTCGTAATTTTACGCTTTGTGAAACCTTAATTGAAATACCAAATGATTACCAAAAAAATTTTATTGAGCTTCTTAACTCTGATACTTAGTGCCGGTGCGGCTTTTGCCTGTACCAACCTTATTGTGACAAAAGGCGCATCTAAGGATGGTTCTGTTATGGTGAGTTATTCTGCTGACTCTCATCAGTTATATGGAGAATTGTATTTCTGGCCGGCAGCCGATTGGCCCAATGGATCCCTGTTGAAAATATATGAATGGGATTCTGGAAAATTACTTGGAGAGATTCCGCAGGCGGCTCACACTTATTCTGTTACCGGAAATATGAATGAACACCAGCTTTTGATAGGCGAAACCACATTTGGCGGCAGAACAGGTTTTCACGATCCGACGGCGATTATGGATTACGGTTCCCTTATCTATATTGCTTTGCAACGCTGCAAAACGGCCCGTGAAGCTATTGCTCTTATTGATGAGCTTACCCAGACCTATGGATATGCCTCGAGCGGCGAATCTTTTTCGATTGCCGATCCCAATGAGGCGTGGATCATGGAGATTATGGCCAAAGCCCCCGTTTTTATTAACGGAAAAAATGTGAATAAAGGTTCGGTTTGGGTAGCTAAAAGAATTCCCGACGGCTATATAAGCGGACATGCCAACCAGGCAAGGATCACTACCATTGATTTTGATGACCCCGATAATTGCCTTTACAGTAAAGACGTGATATCTCATGCAAAGGATATGGGTATCTATACAGGTACAGACAGTGAATTCAGTTTTTGTGACGTATATGCCCCGCTCGAATTTGGCGCTCTGCGCGGTTGCGAAGCCCGTATATGGTCTTTCTTTAACCGTTTTTCGGAAGGTATGGATCAATATCTGGACTACGCTATGGGATACAATCCTTCCAACAGGATGCCTTTTTGCGTTAAACCTAAAGATAAACTTTCTGTTAAAGATGTTGCCGATATGATGCGGGATCACTACGAAGGGACTCCCATGGATATGACTACCGATATCGGGGCCGGAGGCCATGCACTTCCGTATCGCTGGCGTCCCATGAGTTTCAAAGTGGGCGATAAAACGTACATGAACGAGCGCGCAATTGCTACCCAGCAGACCGGCTGGTGGTATGTGGGACAATGCCGCAGCTGGCTTCCTTCAGATCTGGGCGGACTGTTTTGGTTTGGTGTGGACGATGCGGCTACCTCGCCGCTTATACCCATTTACAGTGCATCGCTTCGTGTTCCCGAGTGCATAAAGGAAGGTAACGGCAGCATGATTGAATATTCCGAGACATCTCTTTTCTGGATTGTGAACCGGGTATGCCAGTTTGCTTACCTGCGTTACAACCAGATTGGCACAGAGGTACGCGGGATTGTTGATGCCATTGAAAACAAGGCTATTGAAAAAGTAAAAACAATTGATGAACAGGCTGTGGCTATGTACAGGAAAGATCCTGCCGCAGCCCGTGAATATCTTACCGATTTTTCCGTTAACTCTGCTCAATCGTTATTCAATGATTGGGTGGCTCTCGACAAATACTTAATGGTCAAATATATAGATGGTAATACAAAACGTCAGAACCCCGACGGCTCGTTTGCCGATAACGGCCATTCCAAACGGATCCCTGCCTCTCCCATTCAGGAAGGCTATACACAAAAATGGAAAGAGGCTGTGGTGAAGGATCACGGGGACGTTCTGGAACAAAAATAATGAATTAATGAAAAGATTTTTCCTGCCATTCGTTTTCCTTTGCCTTGTTTATAACGTGACTTTTGCCCGGCAGACTAAAGTATATGTACTCAGGCTGGATAGCGAGATTCATGCCAAATCGGCGAGAATGCTCGACAAGGCCATGAAGGCGGCCGGTGACTGGGATGCCAATGTATTCCTGTTACATTTGAATACCTATGGGGGCGCTTTGGATGCCGCAGACAAAATGCGGACTGCGCTGCTCGATGCTTCATTTATAACAGTGGCCTTCGTAGACCATCAGGCGGCATCGGCAGGAGCACTTATTTCCATAGCCTGCGACAGTATATACATGGCTCCCGGTTCAAGTATCGGTTCGGCTACGGTAGTTGATGCACAGGGAAATCAAATGCCTGAAAAATACCAGTCTTTCATGCGTTCTATGATGCGCGCTACGGCCGAGCAGACGGGACGTGATCCTGTCATTGCCGAGCAAATGGTAGATGGGGAGCGCATTGTCAACTTTACTGCCAAAGAAGCCGTGGAAGCAGGTTTTTCTGAAGGTCAGGCAGATGATATTGAGGAAGTGATGGCTTTGTTAGGCTACGAAAATACCGTCACCAGGGAGTATAAGGAAACATGGCTGGACAAGCTCATTGGCTTTTTCCTTTTACCGGTCGTACAGGGCCTTTTGCTGATGGGCATGGTGGGTGGAATCTTTTTTGAACTTAAGACGCCCGGGGTAGGCTTCCCTTTGGGCCTGGCGGTATTCTGCGCTATTTGCTATTTCTCGCCGCTTTTCCTTGAAGGACTCGCGCAATACTGGGAATTTCTGATTGTGGTACTGGGCCTTATTTTCCTGGCACTCGAAATATTTATTACACCGGGTTTTGGTGTGTTGGGTATATTGGGCATTATAGGTGTATTTACAGGCCTGACCCTTTCTATGATAGATAACTGGGTGTTTCGTTTTGAAGGGCCTTTCAATTGGAATGCTGTTTTGAATCCCGTTGCCGTGGTCTCTGTATCGGGATTTGCGGCGGTGGCCGGTTTCATATATTTACTGGGCAGGCTGTATCCTACCAGGGCATTCAATTTTATTGCACTTCGCACCAACCTGAAAGTTGATGAAGGATTTGTAGGCGTTCCGGTTTACGAGGATATTTCGGCAGGACAGGAAGGCATTGCCCTTACCGATCTCAGACCTGCCGGTAAGGTGTCTGTAAACGGAAAAAGACTGGAGGCACGTGCTGCGGTAGGATTTATTACACGAAATACCAAAGTTAAGGTAGTGAGAGTGGAAGGAGGCGTTATTTTTGTTGAGACGCTATAAGCTCCAATAACCTTTGCACTGCTTCTTCCTGAGGAATCCCCCGCATAACGGGGGTTTTTCCTTTATAGAGAGTTATTTTGCCGCCTCCTTCACCTACGTATCCGTAATCGGCATCGGCCATTTCGCCGGGGCCGTTCACAATGCATCCCATAACGGCAATGGTACATCCCTTCAGGTGCGACGTGGCCGCCTTTACGGCCTGCAGCGTTTCTTCCAGATTGTATTTGGTTCTGCCGCATCCCGGGCAGGCAATGTATTCCGGTTTGGTAAACACACAACGCGTGGCCTGGAGCAGATCCATACAAAATTCGGTCAGCTCGTCTTTGGTCGCAAACGGTGCTTCTACAAAAGGTATTTCAAGGTTTTTATAATCTATTGTTTGATTAATCAGACCGGGCGCCCATTTCCAGCAGGCCGCCAGAATGAGATCGTCCCAAGTATTAATTTGCGGAGAATAATTTTTATCCCCGCAGTAAAGATCATATTCCCGGGATAATTTCAAACCAAAAAGTACTTCGGCCAGTGGCGGCTCGGTAAGGGAAATACGCAAGGTGTTGCCTAACCCTTCCTGAAGGAGAGTAAACAAACCGGCGGCCGATTTCAGGCGACCCTGACGGCCGTTTCCTGCCTCGGTAATGCCCAAGTGTAGAGGAAAGTGCATGTGTTCCTGTTCCATAGCGCCTGCCAGTTCACGGTATGCCTGTACCATTACGCGGGTATTACTTGATTTAAGTGAGACTACTACCTGGTCGAAGCCTGCGTCACGGCAAATACACAGGTATTCCATAGCTCCCTGCGCCATACCATAGGGAGTGTCGCCGTAAGCTTCCATGACGCGGGCAGACAATGATCCGTGGTTTACGCCAATGCGTAACGCTGTATGGTGTTCTTTACAGGTATGTATGAGTTCCAGCAGCAGGTCGCGCGCTTGTGAAGGATCCGGAGAGAAGTTCCCCGGATTGATACGGACTTTCTCCGCTACTTTGGCGGCTTCTATGGCAACGCGGGCCGAGAAATGCACGTCGGCCACCAGGGGTGTGTCAATGCCCGATGCTCTCAGGCCTGCTTTGATACGGGACAGAGCCTCTACCTGGGCCGATCCCTGTGTGGTTAGGCGAATGAGCTGTGCTCCGGAGTTTGCCAGCAGGGTACACTGAGCCAAAGAGGTCTCAACGTCGAGAGTATCTGTGGTACACATGGTCTGCACCGAGAGCGGGTGACCGCCCCCAATGGCGCATTGACCGGCATATACGGTGTGTGTGTTCATGTTCAGAGGTGAATAAAGAGAGCCAGAGAGAACATCAGCTGATTGGGGTACCCGTAGGTATATACTTCGTTGCTGTACAGGGCAGGGTTTTCAATAAGCGACATGGAGTACTGATAGTTGCATTCAACCTGAATTTCAAAAGGATGGAAGCTAAACGCAAGTCCGCCTCCGCCCTGAAGCCCGTAGTCTGCGTAGTGGTGATTCACATCAAAAACAACCGGTGTGCCGGCAGGATATTCTTCCGTAAAATCGACCGCACTCATCCGGTATCCGCCAAAGCAACCCAGGTTTATGAGAAGGCGCATTTTCCAGAAGTCTATATGGAACTGTGCAATGAGCGGAACCTGAATAACGTCGTAAATTCTTTGCAGAGAAGGTGTTTTGTATCCCGACTGACAGTATGTTACTCCGGTCTGGACCCCAAAATATGGCATGGTGCCCCAGAGATCATGATAATAAGTATAGAGCAGGGATCCGTTCCGGTAACCAGGGACTGTTTCTTGTTTTCTGTCGGGATTGAAATGAACGCCGGTGAGGGCGTAAGTTCCCCTCACTCCAATCATATGTTGCTTCACAGGAA
>Ga0265297_10010739_pt1 | contig 11416 bp, 8 predicted proteins | sample Munlanlwell13791_FD_192502 | JGI IMG/M metagenome (GOLD analysis project Ga0265297, IMG submission 192502) | Leachate microbial communities from a municipal landfill in Southern Ontario, Canada - Leachate well 137-91 | ecosystem: Engineered > Solid waste > Landfill > Unclassified | place...
CGCGATCACGGGGCAGGTAAAGAGTTCACTGATAGGCAATGACGCTTTTCAAGAGGCGGATGTAACCGGTATTACCAGGCCGATCACCAAGCATAATTACCTGGTTAAAGACGTTAAAGACTTGTGCAGGACGGTAAGAGAGGCATTTTATATCGCTTCTACCGGAAGGCCGGGACCGGTGGTGATCGATATACCTTCTGATATCCAAATGCAGGATACGGATTTTATTTGGCCGGAAACAGTGGAGATCCGCAGTTACAAACCTACTTATTTCGGGCATCCCGGACAGATAAAAAAAGCAGCCAAATTTATAGGCGAATCCAAAAAGCCGATAATTTATGCCGGTGGAGGCATCATCTCTTCAGGCGCGCATCTGGTATTAATGGAACTGGCCCAAAAGATCCAGGCCCCCGTGGTCATGACGCTGATGGGATTAGGCGGCTTTCCTTCGACGCATAAACTTTCTTTAGGTATGCTCGGAATGCATGGGACTGCCTATGCCAACCACGCCGTGACCGAATCCGACCTGATCATCGCCGTGGGCGCGCGTTTCGATGACAGGGTCACGGGCAGGCTCGATGCCTTTGCCCCCCACGCGAAGATCATACATATCGATATCGACCCGTCTTCGATCAGCAAGAATGTGAAGGTGGATATTCCCATAGTCGGCGATGCTAAAAACATACTTGGCGAACTTTTGGAAGCGATAAAAAAGGCCCCGGATACTTCTGAATGGTTTAAAACTATAGATACCTGGAAGAAAAAGCATCCCTTGGTTTATAAGGACGGCGGTAAAATAAAACCCCAATATGTCATTGAGCAGATCTACGAAGCTACCAAGGGGGAAGCTATTATTACTACCGAAGTCGGGCAGAACCAGATGTGGGCGGCGCAGTGGTATAAATATAATTGGCCGCGCTCTTTTATCTCTTCTGGCGGGTTGGGTACAATGGGCTTTGGGTTCCCGGCGGCAATGGGCGCCAAGCTCGGATGCTCGGAGAGGACCGTATTTGATATCGCGGGCGACGGTTCGATCCAGATGAACATTCAGGAACTGGCTACCTGCGTTTGCAATAAAATAAACGTAAAAGTCGCCATTTTGAATAACGGCTATCTGGGTATGGTAAGACAATGGCAAGAGCTGTTCTACAAGAAGCGTTATTCTTACACTTGCATAACCGGGCCTGATTTTGTAAAGTTGGCGGAAAGTTTCGGAGCCTGCGGCATACGCGTTACCAAAAAGGAAGACGTGCGGCCGGCTATCGAAAAAGCCATAAACACCGATAATACCGTTTTTATCGATTTCCATATTGAACCGGAGGAAAATGTCTTTCCTATGGTCCCCGCGGGTGAAGCGATAAATCGTATGATCGACGGTATGGCGTAAAGCATGAAATTCAGCGTGAAACCGAAATTTACCTCCATCGAGAACGCGTCTTTGATACGGAAATTCACCGTTTTGTTCATTGTAATGTCGCTGCTCCCTTTTTCGGTCATCGCTTACCTTTACACGCAGTACTCAGGCGACACGATCAATATCGACCCTTCGGTCTTGACGGCGCTTGTATTCTTCACCGGCGCGGGCGCCCTTGCCGGATTCTGGGGTATACGCAAGTCTATCGTGAAGATCCAGGAGGTGGCCAGGCATACCAAAGAGGCCTTGAGCAAGAATGTGCCTGAGTTGGCCGGTATGGAAACCGAAGAAAACGAAGTAACGCAACTGGCCAAGGCCTTTAATGAAGTCACGAAAAACCTTGAACAGAATATCAGGCGCCTGGAATCTTCAAAGCAGACCCTGCAGTATGTGCTGTCGAAAATCGCATCCGGGATCTCCTCGGCGCACACGATCGACGCTTTCCTTGAATTGATCGTGGAGATAACGGTCAAAGCCCTGGACGGAAAGTCCGGGGTATTGATGCTGCTGGATGAAAAGAAAGCAGAGCTTTACATTAAGTCCTCGACCGGCATCAAGGAGCAGTTAAAGGGTATGAGGGTGAAAGTAGGAGAGGAAGGGCCTGGGTGGGTGGCGCGGAATAAGAAGCCGCTTTTAATACCGCAATTATACAAACAAAAAGGGCAAGAAGATAATGAATTATTTGTCCCGCCTTTATTATCAGTGCCGTTAACCTATAAAGACGCGCTTGTAGGGGTCCTGACGGTAAGCGGCAAAACAGCCGGCGGTAATTTCGGGGAAGATGAGCTGTTAATAGTATCCAATCTGGCTTCTCAGACGGCGATAGCTGTAGAGAACGAGCGCCTCAACCGGGATGCGGAGGAGACTTACCTGCAGACGATTTCAGCCCTGGCTATCGCTGTAGAAGCGCGGGATACTTACAGCCGGGGCCATTTAGACAGGGTTTCGGAATACTGTGTTAAGACCGCGCTTAAATTAGGCTTGGATGAACCTGAAATAAAAGACATAAAAGACGCCGCGGAATTGCACGATATCGGAAAAATAGGCATCGCGGACTCCATCCTGAAGAAACCGGGCCCCTTAACCGCGGAAGAAACGGCTATAATGCGCAATCATCCCGTTATAGGCGAGGCGATAATCAAGCCGGTAAGCAGTTTATCGAGGCTTTGCGATTTTATCAGGCATCATCACGAATGGTTTGACGGCACAGGATACCCGGACGGCCTTAAAGGCGGCGATATCAGTATAGGCGCCAAGATACTTTGCGTCGTTGATTCATTTGACGCGATGACTACGGACAGGCCTTACCGTAAGGCCTTAAGCCTGGATAATGCCAAGAACGAGCTAAAAAAATACTCGGGAATACGCTACGACCCTAAAGTCACGGAAGCATTTTTAAGCGTAGTCTAAAAACAAAATTGGCCCTCTTCCTGAGACAGGAAGCGCGGGGCAAATATATGGAAGGGCTAAAGTGAAACATACAATATCCGTATTGGTTGAAAATAAGCCGGGAGTCTTGGCGCGCATCGCCGGGCTTTTCAGCGCGCGAGGGTATAATATCGCTTCCTTAGCCGTAAGCGAGACGCAGGACCCCAGCATCTCTTATTTGACGCTGGTTGTTGAGGCGGAAGACGAAAAGATATTGGAACAGATAAAAAAACAGCTGAATAAGCTTATAGACGTCATTACGGTCACGGATTTTACCAAAAAGGAGCACATTGACCGGGAGCTTGTTTTAATAAAGCTAGCCTATTCCGCGAAAGACAAGGCTAAATTGGAGAGTGTTTTGGGGAAATACGTGGCAAAGATCATCCAGCACAGAGCGGATACGGCCATTATCGAAGCGGTGGACCAGCAGGATAAGATCAGGCAGCTTCTTCAGGACCTAGAAAAGTTCGGGATCAAAGAGTTGGTTAGGACGGGCCGGGTGGCAATAGCGTATTAAAATTTGGAGGAGGATATGGCAAAGATCTATTACGACCAGGATGCGGATTTAAGCTTGTTGAAAGACAAAACGATCGCGATCATCGGATACGGGATCCAGGGCCGCGGCCAGGCGTTGTGCCTTCGGGATTCGGGCTGCAGGGTAGTGGTTTCAGAGATCGAGAATACGCCTAATTATGAACAAGCCAAAAAAGACGGATTCACCCCGGTTTCAGCCGAAGAAGCCGCTAAGGCGGGAGATATCATTCAGATTTTGACCCAGGACCATGTCCAGGCAAAGGTATATAATGAGGCGATCAAGCCGAATTTGAAAAAAGGCAAGGCCTTGTGTTTCTCGCACGGTTTTAATATCCATTTTAAACAGATAAAACCCCCGAAGAAAGTGGATGTATTTATGGTGGCGCCGAAAGGGCCGGGGGCTTTAGTCAGGAAGATGTACGAAGAAGGAAAGGGCGTGCCTTCATTGGTCGCTATATTCCAGGACGCCTCAGGAGAAGCCTTGAAATTGGCCTTAGCTTACGCCAAGGGGATAGGCGCGACAAAAGCGGGAGTTATCGAGACGACTTTCAAAGAAGAGACAGAGACCGACCTTTTTGGCGAACAGGCAGTCCTTTGCGGCGGCGTGACCGAGTTGATCAGGGCGGGATTCGATACTTTGATCCAAGCCGGTTATCAGCCAGAGATCGCCTATTTCGAGGTCCTGCACGAGTTGAAACTTATTACCGACCTTATACAGGAAACGGGAATATCCGGTATGCGCAGGCGGGTTTCAAACACGGCATGCTATGGAGACCTGAGCAGGGGTAAGAGGATAATCACGGAAAAGACCCGCAAGGAGATGGCGAAGATCCTTAAAGAGATACAGAAGGGTAAGTTCGCGAAGGAATGGATCAAGGAGAACGAGGAAGGCAGGCCGAATTTCAACAGGTTGCTGAAAGAAGGCGACGAACATCAGATCGAAAAAGTAGGAGAGCAGTTGAGGGAAATGATGCCCTGGATGAAGAAATAATTAACTAGCTGTTATGAGTTGTGAAATGGAAAAAATAATAATACTTGATACTACGCTACGCGATGGGGAGCAGGCGCCGGGCGCGTCCATGACCAGCTTCCAGAAGATGGAAGTGGCCGGCCAGCTCGAGAAACTCGGAGTCGATATCATCGAGGCGGGATTTCCTGTCGCCTCGCCGGATGATTTCGCCGCAGTCAGCGCTATCGCGAAGAACGCGAAGAAGAGCGCCGTCTGCGCGCTCGCGCGATGTATTAATAAAGACATAGAATACGCCGGCAGGTCTGTAAAAAAGGCCAGGCACCCGCGCATACATTTATTTTTGGCGACCTCTAAAATACATCTGAAGTATAAATTCAAAAAAGCTGAGGATGAGATAGTCGCTATAGCCAGTGATTCTATCAGGCTGGCTAAGAAATACTGTGATGATATCGAATTTTCCCCGGAAGACGCCACCCGTACGGATAAAGATTTCTTATTCCGCATGATCGAGATGGCCATAGATGAAGGCGCCCGGACCATAAATATCCCGGATACGGTGGGTTACAGTTACCCGCAGGAGATCTTCGGTTTAATAGAAGATATCAAGGGGAACGTCAAAAATATAAATAAGGCGGTTATCGCGATCCACTGTCATAACGACCTGGGATTAGCTACGGCAAATTCCCTTTCCGCCATCCTCGCGGGCGCGCGTCAGGTGCATTGCACCATCAATGGTATCGGCGAACGCGCCGGGAACGCTTCGCTGGAAGAAATAGTCATGACCATGAAAACGCGTAAAGATGTCTTTGGCAACTTTTATACGGCTATCCGTACGCAGGAATTATACCCGACCTCGCGTTTAGTGAGCAAAGTTACCGGTTTTATAGTCCCGCCGAATAAGGCGGTCGTCGGCAGGAACGCTTTTGCCCATGAATCCGGGATCCACCAGGACGCGATCTTAAAGAAAAGGATCACCTATGAGATCATGGATCCCCGCGATGTCGGCATTTCTGAAAGCTCTCTGGTATTGGGCAAGCATTCAGGCAGGCATGCCTTCAGCCATAAGTTAAATACGTTGGGTTTTCACCTCGACGAAAGCAGATTGAACAAAGCCTTTTTACGTTTCAAGAACCTGGCTGATAAGAAGAAGAATATTTTTGATGACGATTTGATCTCGATAGTGGAAGACGAGATCCGTACGGTCAGGCCTGTATGGCAATTAGGCAATTTTACCGTCACGTCGGGCTCCGAGATCACTCCCGCAGCCATGGTAAATTTAAAGAAAAAAGGTAAGATATATTCGGGTACTTCTTCGGGAGACGGCCCGGTTGACGCGTGCTTTAAGGCTATTGACAAGATCGTAAAAATAAAGGCGAAACTTCAGGATTACCGTTTGGAAGCGGTAACCGCCGGCAAAGACGCGCTGGGAGAAGTCAGCCTGAAATTGATATCGGAAGGAAAGACCGTTTCCGGAAGAGGTTCAAGCACGGATATAATCGAATCCTCGGTAAGGGCATACCTGGACGCGGTTAATAAACTAAGAATCAAATAATGGCTTCGCCCCAAATCTACGGTTTAATCGGCTATCCCGTCAAACACAGCCTCTCGCCCGCCATGCATAACGCCGCTTTCGGCGAGCTCGGTATTAACGCGGAATATAGATTGTTCCCCCTGGAAGAAGAAGGCCTAAAAGGATTCCTCGAAAACGCCGGTAAAAGCGGTATTTCCGGCCTGAACGTTACAATCCCATATAAGGAAAAAGTCATTCTTTTCCTTGATAAAATCTCCAATGAAGCAGGCCTTATCGGAGCGGTTAATACGGTTAAAATAACCGGCCGCGGCCTGGAAGGTTTTAACACCGACGGCGCGGGTTTTCTTAAGCACCTGAAGGAAGACCTTAAATTCCATCCGGCGGGCAAAAAGACAGCCTTGATCGGCGCGGGTGGAGCGGCAAAAGCGATATCTGTTTATTTAAGCAAAGGGGGTGCGGAGAGTATATCGATTTACGATATCGATAAAAACAGATCAGAAGGCTTGGTCGAAGATTTAAAGATCCATTTTGATAATATAGAATTTTATTCGGCAAATTCGATCGAAGACCTGAAGATAAACGAATGCGCTTTACTGGTGAACGCGACCCCTGTCGGCATGAAAGAAACGGACCCCAGCCCGGTAGACAAGGCATACCTGCGAGAAGGCCTTTTGGTCTACGACCTGATCTATAACCCTAAAGAAACAAAATTATTAAAAGAGGCAAAGACCGCGGGTGCTCAGATATCAAACGGCTTGGGGATGCTTTTGTATCAGGGGGTGGATGCTTTCGAGATATGGACCGCGAGGGAGGCGCCCGTCGAGGTAATGCGTAAGGCGCTGAAGGAGGCCACGGAGAAATGATAGAGAGGATCTTTGTTTTTATCTTTGGTTCTGTCGTGGGAAGTTTCCTTAACGTGTGCATCCACAGGATGCCGCTGGGCGAGTCCATCGTCTGGCCGCATTCACATTGCCCTCATTGCAAGAAAAAGATCCGTACCTACGATAATATACCTTTTATAAGTTACTTACTTTTAAGAGGCAGGTGCCGATTTTGCAGGGGAAAAATCTCCTTAAGATATCCCCTGGTCGAGTTGCTCACGGCGTTTTCATGTATCGCGCTCTTCGAACGCTTCGGTTTAAGCTATGATTTCTTTATTTTCTCCCTTTTCATCTGCGGCTTGATCATCGCCACATTCGTGGATATCCAATACCGCATCATACCGGATGAAATATCTCTTGGGGGGATAGTGTTTGGCCTGATCTTGACAGCGGTCAAAGGGGTCAACATTAAGCCGTTCTTTTTTAACCCTGCCCCGGCTTTAGGCTCCATTTCCGGAATTATTGCAGGCGGGGGCATTATTTACCTTACCGGAAAGGCCTTTGATCTGGTTTATTTTAAACTCCTAAAAAAACCTCCTATCCAGGGGGAGACGGAATCCATGGGAGGGGGAGACGTTAAACTATTGGCTATGATCGGGGCGTTTTTAGGATGGCAGAAAGCGGTTTTTGTCTTCTTCGCGGCCCCTTTTTTTGGCGCTATTGTCGGGATAATTAACCTCGCGGTTAAAAAAGACCATACTATACCCTACGGTCCTTTCTTATCTTTAGCAGCGGTATTCGCGTTATTCTGGATGGGAAAAGTGATCGGCCTGATTTTCCCCTATTATTAACTAAAATTCACTTTTGTTCTCTTCTGAAGATTTGCTTTTTTGGTTCGTATGTGCTATAATTATAACGGCTTACGAAGCCAGGGAGAGTACATGATTTTTGAATGTTAAAAATTAAATGAAAGGCAATTCCGCTTTTAGAATTGCCTTTTATTTTGACCTATGGAAGAGCAAAAAAGGACAAAAGAATACATTATAAATGAATTAGTCGCTTTCGGAGAGCAGGCGCATAAGATCCAGGCCATGGAAAACGAAAGTAAGCGTTTAAGGGAATACCTGGTTAAACTGGGAGAGTGCCTGTTAAACCTTGGGAATGTTCCGGATGAGAATATAAACCGCCTGGTATCCGTCTGCGGCGAATTTATGGGAGCGGCATGCGCCCTTTATAACCGGTTAGATGGGGGTATGTTGTGTTCTATCGGTATGTGGCATGTTCCTCCGGGCTACAAGGCGATGGATAGGCCGGAAGGCCATATCTGCTACGATGTTATACTCCACGGAAACAATGAGCCGGTGATCGTTCACGACCTGCAACACAGCCGTTACGCGGCTACAGACCCCAATGTAACAGAGTATAAATTACAGACTTATTTAGGTATGGCGGTAAAATTTGATTCAACCTATGTCGGCTCGTTGTGCGCCGTTTTTCAGAAAGACTTTACGCCAAGCGCCGAAGAGATCAAATTCATGAAGATAGTCGCCTCTTCCATAGCCGCCGAGGAAAACAACAGGCTGGCAAGTTTGAAGCTTAAGGAAACCACGGAGAGGGACAGGCTTATTTTTGAGACTGTCAGCGATTATATCTTCACCGTACGCCTGAAAGACGGCGAACCCTTTGAAACCATCCACGGGCCTACCTGCAGCGCGGTTACCGGTTATACTCCTGAAGATTTTAGCAAAGACCCGGATTTATGGATCAAGATGGTGCCGGAAGAAGACAGGCCCATGGTAGACGCCTATATCTCTTATATTCTCTCCGGAAAGAAAGTCGCCCCTTTTGAGCATCGCATTATAAGGAAGGACGGGGCCGAGTGCTGGGTAAGGAATACGACCACCCTTCATTTTAATAAAGAAGGAAAATTATTTTCTTATACGGGATTGATACAGGATGTCACTGAGAGCAAATACATGGAAGATGAATTACAGAGAAGGCAAAAAGACTTTCAGGTCATCCTCGACTCTATCCCGGCAATGGTTTTCTACAAAGACAAAGATAACAAAATGGTCCGCATCAATAAAACTTTTGCCCAATACATGGGTTTGGACCGGGAAAAGATAGAGGGCAAGTCCTGTTTTGAGATTTGGCCGCCGAAAGTGGCGGAATCTTACTGGTGCGACGACAAGCAGGTTATGGGATTAGGCGAGCCCAAGAAAGGGATCATTGAAATAGTCCCGACGGCAAACGGAGAGATCTGGGTAGAGACGGATAAGATCCCTTACAGGGATGAAAAAGGCGAGATCGCCGGGATAATAGGCTTTGCCATCGATATTACCGAGCGTAAAAAAGCCGAGGAAGCGCTGGCGGCAAGCGAAGAGCAGTACCGCACGCTCGTCAATAATTTGAATATAGGCGTATTCCGGAATACCTCTGTGTCAGGGGGGCGTTTCATTAAGGCCAATCCCGCCGTAGCCAAGATGTTCGGTTATGGCTCGGTAGAGGAATTCTTAAAGGTCGAGACCGCGGACTTATATCAGCGCGCGCAAGACAGACAAAAGTTCATTGAGAAATTACGCGCATCCGGTTTCGTCAAAGACGAAGAGGTCAGGCTGCGCAAGAAAGACGGCACACCTATTTGGGGGGCGGTGACCGCGGCAATACATTTTGGCGGTTCCGGAGAGCCGCAATGGATAGACGGCGTTATCGAAGATATTACTGAGCGTAAAGCGGCCGAAGAGAAGCTGAGGTTGTTGAATAAGGAGCTTATTAAGTCAAATAAAAGGCTAAAACAACTGGCGCTGCGCGATCCGCAAACAGGGCTTTACAACCACCGTTACCTTCAGGATGTCATTGAGGCCGAATTCTACAGGGCTAAACGGTACGCCCATCCTTTTTCGGTAATGATGCTCGACGTAGATTATTTTAAATCCATAAATGATGTTTACGGCCATGTCTTCGGCGACCTTGTATTGAAGCAGCTGTCCAGGCAGCTGAAGCGTATGACCAGGCAGTATGATATCGTTATCAGGTTCGGCGGAGAGGAATTTATGGTCATCTGTCCGGGCATAGACCGCAACGGCTCTTTAAAGCTGGCGCGCAGGCTGCTGGACGCTGTAAATTTATATAATTTCGGCGATAAAGAACATACGGTAAAGCTGAAATTGAGCGCGGCGGTCGCTTCTTACCCGGAAGACAGGATAGTGAAGGGGATAGACTTAGTCGAAATCGCCGACCAGATCTTGAACAAGGTAAAAGAATACGGCGGAAATAACGTTTATACTTCCCTGGACATAAAAAAGAAGGCGCCGTTGTCAAAAAAGCCGCGCGTGGATATAGGGTCGCTTAGAGAAAAGATAGAAAAGCTTACCCGCAGGACTAACGAGAATCTGATCGAAGCCGTCTTTGCCTTTGCCAAGACCATCGAGCTCAAGGACCAATATACAGGTGAGCACGTGGAAAAGACCGTGCAGTTCGCGACGGATATCGCCCGCGCGCTGAATTTGCCTACTGAAGAGATCGAACGCATTAAGCAGGCCGCCATTTTACACGATCTAGGCAAGATCGGCATCAGCGAAAAAATACTGGATAAAAACTCTAAACTGAATAAAGAAGAGTACGATGAGATAAAGAAACACCCTCAAATAGGCGTGGATATCATAAGGCCGATAAAATTCCTCCACAACATAATCCCGTTGATCCTTTATCACCATGAGAGATGGGACGGCAAGGGATATCCTCACGGATTAAAAGGAGAAGAGATCCCGATAGGCGCGCGTGTAGTGGCGATCGCGGATGTGTATCAGGCCTTGACTTCTAATCGGCCTTATCGCAAAGCTTACTCTCAAGACGAAGCCCTCGAAATAATCAAAAAAGGCTCAGGCTCGCAATTCGACCCCATGGTCGCTACCAAATTCCTGCAGCTCATAAAGCAAAAGAAAGACTAATTGGCGGTGCTGGAAGGTATAGAATTCTATCTATCGAAGCGCGTAGGCCGCGCCATATCGGATTACGGCATGTTATCCGAAGGCGATAAGGTCGCGGTGGCGGTTTCAGGCGGAAAGGACAGTCTGACGCTTTTGCGGATCCTTTCCGAACGCAGGAAATTTGTGCCCATAAAATACGAGTTGTTGGCGCTGCATATAGATCTGGGTTACCCCTGCCAGCATCCTAAGATCCTGGCTAAGTATTTCGAGGGCCTCGGTATAAAATACCGCATTGAAAAAGTAGATATATTAAAGGGCAAGACCCGCAAGGATATCTCCTGTTTTTGGTGTTCTTGGAACAGGAGAAAAGCGCTTTTCGAAGCTGCCGATAAGTCCGGCTGCACCAAGATAGCTTTCGGCCACCACAAGGATGATATAGTGGAGACTATTTTGCTTAATCTTTTCTTCCACGGTGAAATTTCGGCAATGTCGCCCAAACAAGAGCTCTTTGGGGGAAAGATAGTTATCATCCGGCCGCTGGCATATGTCGAAGAAGATATGATCGTACGTTTCGCAAAATCCGCTGGTTTTCCTCATGAAAAATGCTCCTGCCCCAACTCTCTTACCTCAAAGCGCACAAAGATCACCGACATGCTTAAGGATATGGAAAAGGTCTGCCCGGATGTGAAGACCAATATCTTCCGCAGCGTCAAAAGGATTAAAAAACAATATTTGCTTTAATTAGTGAAGAATTTTAGGTTCGTTCTTGCGTCGAAATATTTTTTGCCG
>Ga0265297_10010740_pt1 | contig 11415 bp, 9 predicted proteins | sample Munlanlwell13791_FD_192502 | JGI IMG/M metagenome (GOLD analysis project Ga0265297, IMG submission 192502) | Leachate microbial communities from a municipal landfill in Southern Ontario, Canada - Leachate well 137-91 | ecosystem: Engineered > Solid waste > Landfill > Unclassified | place...
GGGAACCAGGTAGCTGGCATCTATTTGAGCAATAGCGCCTTGTCTGGACACTTTGGCTTGAGGCACAGCCAGTTTTTTAAGCGCTTCCATTGCCTTCTCAGCGCGGCTTTCCTGCACAAAGCCGATTACCGAATTGATAATCACCACGACAAGTATTACCGCGGCATCGGTAGGCTTGCCCAGAACAAAAATCTCAACGGCGGCTGCAATGAGCAGGATATAGATAAGCGGGCTGGCAAACTGGCGCAAGAAGACAATAATGGCCGGCGTTTTGCCTTTCTCCCTGAGCTGATTACGCCCATATTGCCGTAAACGCTCAGATGCCTCTTTTTCTGAAAGCCCGGAGCCAGTAGAATTGAGCCTGTGCAGAACCTCTTCAGTTGTCAGATTATGCCATTTCATGGTAAGTCCCCTTGAGGTTTATGCTCTGTTAAAAACAGGCAGGAGAAGATGCTGCTTAAGCTTAAAGCCATTATAACAAATTAGTCTACATATAATGAAAGGTTAATCAGTGCTTCCGCAGGGGTTATCTGCCCACAGATGACCCTACAGACGGCCACCCGTAGGCGGGTGGCACGTAAATAAGAATAAAGAGGCAATGATGGAATAAAAAAAGTTAGTATAGAAAATTACACAATTTGACAAAATATCTACATAAGGGTAGATTAAAACTAAGATATATACGACTAAATTAAACTGACAAAACTTTATATAAGAGTGGTGGGGTATGATAGTACTAATTCGGGCACTGAGAAATAACTGCTCTTTCGTATTCCAGTGCCCATGCTATTTTAGATTCCGCAGGGGTTATCTGCCTTCAGGTGACCCTGCGGACGGCCACCCGCAGGCAGGTGGCAAGTAAGAACCATAAGGTCACCAGCAACTAATTAGGCATATAAAATGAATAGCAAAATCAAGGTAAAGAAGAAAGTGGCTACTAGCGAGCAAAAACATCTGTTAGACTCTTTGAAGAAAGAACGGGACAGAGCACAGCAATATCTGGATATCGCCGGCGTTATTCTGGTCGCCATCGACACCAAAGGACAGGTCTCGCTAATAAACAAAAAAGGATGTGAGCTTCTGGGATACCGGGAAGTTGATATCATCGGCAAAAACTGGTTCGATAACTTCCTGCCGCAGCATTCCAGAGATAAAGTCAAAGCAGTTTTCCAGGATATAGCAGCCGGGAAAATAGAGGCAGTCGAATACGTTGAGAACGCCGTGCTAACTGCCGGCGGCCAGGAAAAAATCATCTCCTGGCACAACACTACTATCAGAGACAAAAAGGGCAACATCATAGAGACTTTAAGTTCTGGAGAAGACATAACCGAGCGTAAGCGTGCCGAAGAATTGCTGCGAGAAAGCGAGGAACGCTACCGCTCTATTTTCGAGAACAGTGACGACGCTATTATGCTGACAGCCCCTGATGGCAGTATTTTCAAAGCCAATCCTGCTGCCTGTCGCATGTTCGGACGTAGTGAAGCCGAAATCGTCCAGGCAGGCAGAAAAGGCGTGATGGACTCAACCGATCCGCGATTAGCTGCTGCATTAGAAGAGAGAAAACGCACCGGCAAGTTCAGAGGGGAACTAACATTTCTGCGCGGAGACGGTAAGAAATTCCCCGGAGAAATAACTTCCATAGTATTCCATGACAAAGACGGGCAACCCAGAACCAGCATGATAATACGAGACATCACAGAGCGCAAGCATGCCGAAGAGGCACTTAAGCAGTCAGAAACAAAGTACAGCAATCTTATAAACAAAAGCAATGACGGCATCATTGTTATACAGGATGGTTTAATAAAATTTGCCAATTCCAAGATGCTGGAAATGGCTGGTTTTTCAATGAACGAGATACTTGGTAAGCCATTCCTGAACTTTGTTGTCTCAGAATGGCAAGAATTAGTAGCGGATAGATACAAGAAAAGGATGTCCGGTGAAAAAATGCCCGACAACTATGAGATAGAAATACTAAGTAAAGACAGCAGTAAGATACCGGTTGAAGTAAATGCCAGTATAATCGAATACGATGGACATCCGGCTGACATGGCGATAATCCGTGATATCACCGAACGCAAACTAGCAGAAAGGGCTTTGAAAGAAAGAGAAGAGTTTCTTGACAGTGTAATTGAACAGAACCCAAATCCAATCTGGGTCTCAGATGAGCGAGGTACCATAATAAGAATGAATCAGGCGCTCAGAGATCTTCTGAAAATAACCGATGAAGAGATCGTAGGAAAATACAATGTATTAGAAGATGCGCAAGTTCAAGAACAAGGCTTTCTTCCTTTAGTAAAGAGCGTGTTCCAGGAAGGCAAAACCATAAGGTTCAACCTCGATTATTATACTGAAAAAGAAAAACAGGTCGAACTAGCGCAGGAAACACACAAAGTTCTAGATATAGTCATTTCTCCTATTAAAGATAACGACGGCAAGATAATTCATGCTATTTGCCATCAGAACGACATTAGCGAACGTAAAAAGGCAGAGGAGGCGTTAGCTGAGTCGGAAGCAAAATATCGTGCATTGGTGGAAGATATTAACGAAGTGTTGTTTAGCATGGACACAAAGGGCAACTTCACCTATGTCAGCCCGGCTATCAGGAAAATATCGCGGTACAATGAGACCGAGGTCACCGGGCAACCCTTCAGCCGCTTTATACACCCTGACGACCTGCCAGGCCTGGTTGAGAAGTTCCAGCACATACTGACCGGACAGCCTGGCACACATGAATTTCGTGTGCTGGATAAAGACGGTAGATCTGTCTATGTACAGACATCCAATACTCCTTTATTTAAAAACGGTCAGTCTATAGGCATTACCGGCGTGATGACCGACATCACCGAACGGAAGCAGGCCGAAGCAGCCTTGAGAGAATCAGAGCAAAGACACAGGACTCTTTTCGAAACAGCCGCTGACGGAATACTTATAACCGATATCGAGACAAAGAAGTTTCTATATGCCAATCCAGCCATCTGTAAAATGCTGGGATATACCGAAGCAGAATTAGTAGGAAAGACAGTTCTCGATATTCATCCTGAGGCATTGCTGAAACAGGTGCTTTCCGAATTTGAAGCTGTTAGCAAGGGGAGAAAGCCATCATTAGCACACGACCTTCCTTGTTTGAGGAAGGACGGAACTATAGTATATGCAGATGCCAATACTTCCATTACTTTTGTAGACGGGAAGAGATGTAACGTAGCTTTCTTTACTGACGTAACTAACCGTAAGCAAATGGAAGAGGAACGGAATCAGGGTACGGAGAAACTGCTAAATGCCATGAAGGCAACCGTCGAGGCCATCGCGATGACCGTGGAATTAAGAGACCCCTATACTGCAGGTCATCAACAACGGGTTACAGCGCTTGCCTGCGCTATAGCCACTGAGATGGAATTTCCCGAAGAGAAGCATGATGGTCTCCGTATGGCCGGAACCGTTCATGATATCGGCAAAGTATACGTGCCCGCCGAAATTCTGGCTAAGCCAAGCGCGTTAAACGAACTCGAATACAACATGATAAAGATCCACCCAGAGGCAGGCTACAATATACTGAAAAATGTAGATTTCCCCTGGCCGATTGCACAAATTGTACTGCAACACCACGAGAGAATGGATGGTTCAGGCTATCCCAAAGGCCTATCCGGCGAAGCTATCATATTGGAGGCACGAATTCTGGCTGTGGCTGATGTGGTCGAGTCCATGGCTTCTCACCGTCCCTATCGACCGGCACAGGGAATAGAGAAAGCACTGGAGGAAATTACACAGAACAGGGGCAAACTTTACGATGCCGATGTGGTGGACGCCTGCATCAGGCTTTTTACCGAAAAAGACTTCAAATTTGAATAAGAGATTGCCACGTCCCGATTGTATCGGGACGAGTTCCTTATAATTGCAATTCCCTGCGGTCACCTGAAGACGGGTAACACGTAGAGAAAAGTAAGGGCGTTCCTTCAGGTGAGCCCTGGGAATCCCCCTCACTCTAACTCTCTCCCTCCAGGGGAGAGAGAACCAATTTCCTCACCCTTGATGGAAGACTAACACCCCCAGCCTCTCCCTCGACGGGAGAGGATTAAGGTGAGGGTGAAAATACTCTTACGTGTTCCGTAGGGTTATCTGCCCACAGATGACCCTACTCACGGCCAACCGTAGGCGGGTGGCACGTAAACAGAGGAGGGGCTGTCATTACCAGGAGCCTTGATTACATCAGGACGACATGGTAATCTCAGGGGCGGGGACAAGAGAATACGGAGAGATTAAGGATTGAATAAAAGCCTGGCCAAGCAAACACCTTTGAGAGGGTAGTTAGTTATTCGTTTTAAATTTGAAGCCTTTCTCTTTGAAAACCTTCAAACATGCATCTACTACCACAGGATCATATAGGATGCCCTTATTCTTTACCAGCTCATCCAATGCCTCTTCTATATCAAAAGCACGCCTATAAGGCCGATGGGAAGACATAGCCTCAACCACATCGGCTACACCCAATATTTTAGCTTCGATAAGTATGCTTTCTCCCGATAATCCCGATGGATAACCGGAGCCATTTACTCGCTCATGGTGTTGCAATACAATTTGTGCAATCGGATACGAAAAACTTACCGGTTTAAGTATTTCGTAACCAGCCCTGGAGTGGCCTTTTATTATGTCGAATTCTATTTGCGTCAGACGGCCGGGCTTACACAAAAATTCTGATGGTACCTGTATTTTACCTATATCATGAAGGTCTGCAGAAATACGAATGCCATCGATTTGTTCCTCAGTCATATTCATCTCTATAGCTATAGCACAAGCTAACTCAGACACACGTTTTTGATGCCCAGCAGTGTAAGGGTCTCTAACTTCAGTTGTCATTCCAATAGCCAGTCTGATATCTTCCATAGCTTTCTGCAAATTCATCTCTTTTTGTCTTAGTTGCTCATTAGCTATCTGCAACTCAGCGGTTCTGGCCTTTACCTGGCGCCTTAATATTAAGCTGGTAAAAAACAAAAAAAGCATGAATCCTACCACACCCGCCAGCACCGGCAGCACCCAGCCCGGCAGGAAATCAATCAGTGTCCTTCTTTCAATAAATTCATGTATTGCCCCATAATAGATGGAATTCGGATTATTTTTCAGTTCTTTAAGGTGATAATCAATTCTTTCAATCAGATACAGATTAAGGTTTGCACCCTTTGTCAGAGCAAATCTGAGTTCTGAAGGATTAAAGATAATCCCGGTTTCCTTTACCCCGTAATCCCTCGCAAAAAGCTCTCCGAAGGTTCTATTAACAACTCCCGCATCAGCTTCTCCCAGATTTAATAATTCAAATACATCTTGATAATCATCGACTTCTATAATAGTGCAATTAATGTCAAATTCATCAACGAGCTTCTTTATACCCCGTTCATCTGTTGTATGTATAGAATCTCTCATCGTGGCGACTTTTTTACCTTGCAGATCACGAAAGGATTGCACATCGACGTTTCTATTCGTATATATTACCCCCCAATTTACAAACACCGTCTCATTATTGAAATCATATTGTTTACTTCTTTCCTCTGAGAAAGCAACATCAACCATTATGTCTAATTCATTCTTGTCCAATCGTTCCAGGCATTGCTCCCAGGTGCCATGAGCCCATTCTAATTTCCATCCTTCTTCAGATGCGATATATTCCAAGATTACAGGGAAAAGTCCGGTGACATTGCCCTCATCGTCCGTAAATATTTTAGGCGCATTCTCATATGCTCCCACCCGTATAACCACCTCTTGTGCATCATCTGCAACCACAGAATTAACAGGCGAGACCGCAAATATTATCAGTGCCAGAAAAAGAAATGCTAAAATGATTTTCCTAATCATATAATTCTCTATCTTACTCAGAAATTATATCTCAGGATTCAAACTGAAAACCTCTTTGAGTAAGGACTCTCAAACAAGCATTGGCGACATCAACATCATAAAGAACCCCGCTCTTTTCAGAAATTTCAGCTATTGCTGCTTCCATACCGAGTGCCGGTCTATATGGACGATCAGATGACATGGCCTCAACCACATCAGCCACTCCCAATATTTTAGCTTCGACAAGTATTTCTTCACCTGACAGGCCTGATGGATAACCGGAGCCATTAATTCTCTCGTGATGTTGAAGCACGATTTGCGCAATTGGCCCTTGAAAATCTATTGATTTCAAGATCTCATAACCTGCTTCGCTATGGTTTTTGATTATTCCAAATTCCAGATCAGTCAAGCGGCCGGGCTTGCTCAGGATTTCTATGGGCAATTGTATCTTGCCGATATCATGCAGTTCTGCAGCCAGGCTTATACAATTGATTTGATCTTCAGGCATTCTCATCTCTTTTGCTATAGCAGAAGCCAGTTGTGCCACACGTTGCTCGTGACCGGCTGTATACGGGTCTCTAATTTCAAGAGTTCTTGCTATAGCTTGCTTAACTCCTTTCAGAGTGTTCGCCAATTGCTCGGTTCGCTTTTGCACCTCTTTTTCCAAATGTGCCTTATATACCTGTAAATCTCGCTCATTTCTGAATAAATCTTCAAAAGCTAACAAATTTTCCCTGGCTTTTTGCAGAGTTTCCTGCGTCGATGAAGCATGATGCTCCACCAGCCTGACAATTATTATTTTTTTATCCTCCAACAGCATTGCCCCTGCTTCAAATTGAAAAACATCCTCGGAACCGTTGCCCTGCTCACATGGCGCTGACCAGAGTATCTGTCCAGGCTTTGCAGTTTCCCAGAATTCAGTTGCATCGATAACGAAATTACCTAAAAATGATAGTTCGTCTTTAACCTCAAAACTCAAACCATCTGTCGCCAAAAAGATTGATAGACGTTTGAACCAATCAGGTGGATAATCCAGAAGTTTGAAAGAACCATCAGGGTTCTGTTCAATGACCACTGTATCTAATAAAGATAACAGCTCTATCGCTACTTTGCCTGGCATTATTTAAATCCTTGACATACATTAGTCCACTGAATAAATCTGACATCATTGCGCAAATCGATGTCAGTTTTAAAAATAGCTTGTATCTAATTTAACCGATCATCCTGGTAGCAAGCTTAATAAAAGCCTCTTCTACTCCAAGACCGGTTTTGGCGCTGGTCTTTACTACATCCCAACCATTTTTAATAAGTTCACCAATTGTTGCTTCGTCGATATCCCACTTACCGTCAAGATCCCACTTATTTAACAAAAGCAGGTGCGGGACATTTCCCAGAGCTTCCTGAGCCTTAACGTTAACTTCCAAAGCAACATCAAGTGTATTTCGACGTGTCTTATCCACCACTAACAGGTAACCAGACGCACCTCTCAAATATGAAGACCTTATAACATGATATCCGTCTTCACCGGCAATATCCCATAATATAAGACTGAGTTCTTGTTCTCCGACTTTGACCAGTTTTTTGTCAACCTTTACGCCGATAGTAGTATGATATTTTTCTGAAAAAATATTCTGAACGAAACGTTGCACCAGGCTTGTTTTCCCTACAGCAAAAGAACCTAACATGCAAATCTTCTTCTGTATCATTTTTAGCTAAACCTTCCTTATAATATGCCTGTAAATAAAAAAACAATCCTCATGAGAGGATAATACCAGCTACAATTAGCAACATGCAAACCACTCCAACTGCAACGAGCAACCATTTCAAGTCAAGGCCTGTTTTTTTCTCTTTGTCTTTCTCCTTCTTCTTTGTTTTTACCGGTTGCTTCTGGGAAGTTTTTTCAGTCTTTTTCTCTTTCTTATCACGCTGGGCTTTAACCAGACAGGCTACCAGATGATGCCTGGAAGATTCAAATGAAGAAGAATCCCCCTGAAAGGCATACAACGCTTCGTTCTGCTCAAATTCAATACTCTCCAGAGCTTTTTGAAGCACCGAACGCAATTCCTGAGGCGGATTTCCTCTTATAACCGCAGCTAAAACAGATTTTGAACCCTGTTCAATCCATATAGTTAATTCCCCAACGTTTAAAGATTGCAGCGCCTGAGTTCCTTCGGCACTGAAGGAATCATTAACGAAATCCTGAATAGCAGTTAACATCCCGGAAACCATACCGGTATCCTGAATATTTTCCTGGCCTGATGCAGCATGCAAAAGCACCAGGCCGGTTTCTTTATGAATCAAGAAAACCTGTTCAACCTGGTAAATAAGAGTATGTAATAGAACAATTTCAGCGAAAGGTCTGCCTGTTCGTATCGATTCTATTCTCCACTTCATGCCTTGCAATGTAAATGTATGCTGAACTGCCTCATTAAAAGATTGCATCATGGCTTGAATTGCTTCAGAAATTGCTTTTCTTATAGCTGGTCCCATTATCGGGAAAATGGCATCTGCCAGAAATTTGGGGTCTTTCTTTACCGAATCTCTGATGACTTTTTCTACTGTAGGCAGTAAAGCCAGCGCCAACCTGTCATCCCTTTTTGCCCTGATTACAATAGCCTCAGCCAGAACCCTGCTCACCTCTTCGGCGCGGATATCCGGTATATCCATACGCTCCAGGATTTGGGCAATCTCTTCCTGCTCCGGGCGAATCAGCAACCTGCGAAGGTCTTCTAATTCTTTCTCAGACTCGGAAATATTATCACCTGTCGATTTGATGTTAGAGTCGCTCAACTACTTTTATCCTCTTGCCTGGAGATACCAAATTCACTGGCAACTTTTATAATTTTCGCTAATAACTTTGTGATAGCATCCCTGTTAACCTTGTTGGTATCCAGTTTATTGTCGGCCTTCATCCTGGATTCCTGTTCAGTATTAAGCTGCTTCAGAAGAGAATCAATTTTTTTTGCAGTATCTTTGCTTAAGTCGGAAATATTCTTTACCAGTAATTCCTCCAGGCGCATTAGCCGCTGGTCATATTCATCCCTTTGCACACTGAATTTTTCAGTAGTGTCATTGCGATATGCGTTGAATTTTTCCGCAGTATCACTACTCAGGTCAGCAATATTCTTTACCAGTAATTCCTCCAGATGTGTCAGTCTCTTATCATATTCGTCCCGCTGCGCACCGAATTTTTCCGCAGTGTCATTGCGATATGTGTTGAACTTTTCCGCAGTATCACTACTTAAGTCAGCAATATTCTTTACCAGTAATTCCTCAAGACGCATTAGCCTCTTGTCATATTCATCCCGTTGCGCACTAAGTTTTTCTGCAGTATCATTGCTTAAATCGGAAATATTCTTTACCAGCAATTCTTCCAACCGCACTAGCCTCTTGTCATATTCATCCCGTTGCGCACTAAGTTTTTTCGCAATATCATTGCTCAAATCGGAAATATTCTTTACCAGCATCTCCTCCAGACGATTGAATCGCCGATCATATTCCTCTCTCTGCGCTCCGAACAATATGTCTCTTATCTGGTCTACCCTACCGCCAGATTCGGAAGCAGTCCTGGAACTGCCATCTTCCTTGGTTACATCACCACCTTCATCAAAGGTAACCCCCGTTTTAGAATCATCCCGCTTTACATTAGCTTTTTCCTTATTCATTGCTGCTATCACCCACCTTTACCATATTAATCCCAGAGACATAATATTTTTTCAGAATGTCATCTATTTAACAAATAATAAATACGTCTCTGCTAAATAATTCCCCATTCCCATTATGTCACATATAGTTCAATAGTACAATGAAACCAAACAATATTCAATCGTTTCCATAAATCGGACATGAGATAAAACAGCAGCAGATCCATTGGGGATGCCAGTAAAGATAATCACCAGCAATAAAAGGCATTCTGCCGGAGCGGCACCGTCCAGGCTGAACGGCTGCCCTTGTAGCCAATAAAGTATCGAGTTATTTCACCTTCTTAAAAGCAATACGTCCCAGAAATATTATCACCAATCCCACAATAATAGGGATGACAGCCCACCTATCAATAAAAAATATACTGAATGTACCGATAAGTGCAATAATCAAACCGATTTCAACAGCACTCCATTTCATAACGGCCTCCAAATGGGAAAATCCTGACTATTATAGCATCCCGGTAACTTCAGGAGATACTATTTGTGATTTGTGGTAGAATTACAGCGCCGGCAATCCAGAGACAATTTCAACAAATTCATCCGAAAACGTAAAAACTGCAGGCCTTGGCACTGAAGAAATATAGAAACCTTTGTTGCTAGGTCAGAGTTTCAATAAATTACAAGGAGGGAAAACGCATGAGCAAGGAAAAAGTAATTTATTACCCCGAGTACTGGGGTGGAAAGAGACTAAACTATCCCAATGTAGCCCCGGAATCACCCAAGTTCGCCCGTTCTGTTGTCGTCGGTAATCTTATCTTCATTTCGGGATGCCAGGGACAGAACGATGAGACAGTCAAGCTGGAAACAAACGTCTTTGAAGAGCAAATGATAATCTCTCTGGACAAAGTCCGCCATGCAATGGAAGAAGCAGGCAGCTCCATGAACAATGTCATTAAAACGCTGATACTTCTAAAACGGCTTGAGGACTATCCTAAAATGCGTAAGACCGAACTGGAATATTACCAGAAATACGCACCGCTTCTGGTAGAATATCCTCCTGCCAGCACCTTTATGCAGGTGAATCTAGCAAAACCTGATTTCCTGGTAGAAATAGACGTAATCGGAGTAATCTCAAGAAAATAAGATGGGGTTGTCATTGCGAGGCATGGCAATGCCGAAGCAATCTCTAAGTTAGAAGGAAAGAACAGGGAGATTGCCACGCTACGCTCGCAATGACAGTAAGAAAGAACTCGTAATTTCCTGCGATCACTCGAGGCGAGATGACTCGCACAGAAAAAAGGATAAACTATAACCTTGAGCATGCAGAGGAAATTGCTTCACTACAAAGCTGAACGGTGCATGGACTGTCATGCCTGCGAAGTGGCCTGCAAGGTAGAACATAATCTGCCGGTAGGCGTCAATCGCGCTCGCATAGTGGCCGAAGGCCCAGCCGCAGATAACGGCGGACTGAAAAGAATCCTCAAACGCATCGCCTGCAGACATTGCACTGACCCTCCCTGTACTGAGGTGTGCCCCACATCAGCCATTAGCAAAAGAAAAGACGGCATAGTTTTCATAGACCGGGCGCGGTGCAACGGCTGTCAATTATGCGCCAGTGTCTGCCCTTACGATGCCATAGAATTCCGCCCGGATAACAATCTGGCAGAAATTTGCGACCTCTGCGCAGGACGTCTTGACCAGGGGCTATCTCCTTTTTGCCTGCAATATTGTATGGGCGATTGTATATTCTTCGGCACCGAAGACGAGTTCAAAAAAAGATATGAGGTGGATAAGTGAATGGCAGCAGGTGAGAAAATAGTAAAGACGGTCTGTGATGCCTGCATGTCTCAATGTGGCTGCCTGGTACATGTAAGAGATGGTAAGGCAGTAAAGATAGAAGGTGATCCGGAACATCCTCTGAGCAAAGGCTTTATGTGTCCCAAGGGACTCT
>Ga0265297_10010741_pt1 | contig 11415 bp, 9 predicted proteins | sample Munlanlwell13791_FD_192502 | JGI IMG/M metagenome (GOLD analysis project Ga0265297, IMG submission 192502) | Leachate microbial communities from a municipal landfill in Southern Ontario, Canada - Leachate well 137-91 | ecosystem: Engineered > Solid waste > Landfill > Unclassified | place...
CGTATCCGTTCGGGCAAGTATATCAAAACCTACCGACCCGGAAGTCTCATAGACGGGGAGCGGAAGAGAAGAATCGATTCTTTTTATGCGGACTTTCGGAGCCATAAATATTGTAAAATTTCACTCAAGAGTTTATCTTTTTTCTTTAATATATGTCCAGTTGAATTGACATTTTTTTACATGTATAATTAAATGAAGTACCATAAAACAATAAAAATGAATAATAAGAAAGAATTAAAAATAGATTTTGCAGTAGGAGGACAGGCTGTTATAGAGGGGGTTATGATGAGGTCGCCGGCTTTTATAACGGTTTCAGTCAGAAATGAACAGGGGGAAATTAAATCAAAAGACAATCCGTTTAAGTCTGTAACTAAACGAATAAAATTTCTAGGGCTACCTTTTGTAAGAGGAGTTGTGGGACTTGTTGAGATGATGATTGTGGGAATGAAAGCATTAAATTTTTCCGCTAATGTGTTTGCCGGCGAAACTGATGATGAAAATAAAACAAAAAAACAGAAAATTGCCGAAGGTATATTGCTTGGCTCTTCTTTTATTTTTGCAATAGCGCTAAGTTTGTTTCTGTTTAAATTTGTTCCTTTATGGATTACGGAATTTTTAAGCACACTTTATACACCGATAAAAAACTCTTTTTTATATAATCTGATAGACGGCGTCCTTAAAACATCATTTTTTATACTCTATATTGTAATAATCAGTTTAATGCCAAGCATTAAGCGCGTTTTCGAGTATCACGGAGCCGAACATAAATCCATTTTTGCATATGAAAAAGGTCTTCCTTTGATTGTTGAAAATGCAAAAATACAGTCCAGATATCATCCGAGATGCGGTACAAGTTTTATACTGATTGTTTTTATGATAAGCATTCTTATGTATACACTTCTTCCGCGCAATCCTGATTTTATGACAAGCTTTACTCAGAGATTAATACTTTTGCCTTTAATAGCCGGAGTTTCTTATGAATTCCTTAAATGGACAGCAAAACATATTGATAACAAATGGGTAAGCTGGGCGACAAAGCCCGGTCTTATGTTTCAGCGTTTAACAACGCGCGAACCGGACGATAAGCAGCTCGAAGTTGCACTTCATGCTTTAAATAGCGCCCTGGAACTTGAGGGAATTAAGAGTAAAAACGAAGTGGATCTTGTTGTTTAAATCTTGGCGGTTTCAATGTGTATGCCTGGTCCCATTGTTGTGCATATAGTAATTGATTCAATATACACACCTTTAACGCCGGTAGGCTTACTGTCCTGAACCGCTTTAATATAAGTCTTTAAATTTTCTTTCAGTTTTTCCTCACCGAAAGAAAGTTTTCCGAAAATATTATGAAGATTGCTTAATTTATCGTTTCTGAATTCAATTTTTCCTTTAATAATTTCAGAAACCACCTGTTCGATTTTATCCGAAACTGTTCCGGATTTTGGGTTAGGCATTAAACCTTTCTGTCCTAAAATTTTTGCAATTTTTCCTAATTCCTTCATCATTGTCGGATGTGCAACGGCTGTGTCAAAATCCATCCATCCTCCGGTGATTTTTTCTATTAACTCAGTTGAACCTGCTTCGCTTGCACCGGCTTTTTTTGCCTCGCTGATTTTTTCATCAGGAACAAATGCAATTACTCTGGTCTTTTTTCCGGTTCCGTTAGGTAGAGGTATAGTCGCACGTACAGTCTGATCAGCATGAGTCGGGTCGATTCCGAGTTTCATGTGAACTTCGCATGAAGGATCGAATTTTGTTGTGCCGGTCTTAACAATAAGAGCCACAGCTTCTTCGAGCGTATAGATCTGCTTTTCTTTAAGCAGTTCTTTTGCGGCCTTGTACTTTTTTCCTTTTTTAGCCATTTGAATTTGGGTTAATGTGGTTATGCGGATGCTTAAGAATTAAAACACCCTCCCACGTTAATAAATAATTTAAGCAAATTTTCTCTGATTATCTTTTCTGTCTTTTTCAATAATTCTCCAATGGAAAATCCATAAGGGGAATGCAATTAAAACTTGTGCAATTCCAATTGAAAGGTTTCTAGCCATATCATCGCTGATTGGTTTCTTGGTGTTTTCCTTCTCTGCCAGTTTTTGCTGTTCTTCGCAAACGGCAAAGTTCGGATTATCAATATATAAACCGTCTTTTCCCATAGAGTACTTTTCACAAACCATGTAAGGCTGAGAGTAATAATAATCGTTAACATGAAAAACATATGCCTTCATAACAGTATCCACAATTCCGACGGCGCCTATTACAAATGTGATAAATGTAATAGCTGCTATCATATAAAGATAAATAAATCTCACAATTGAAATTCTTTTTAACTTTACATCTTCCGAAGCTGTTTTTTGTTGTTTTGCAGGCATTTTTTTATTGGCTGTTAAATTTTTTTAATTTAGAATATTATTTTTCAACCGTTACTCCCATGCTTCTTGCTGTTCCGGCAACAATTTTCATTGCCGCATCAACGTCGTTTGCATTCAAATCCGGCATTTTTTGCTCTGCGATTTGCTTTAACTGAGCTTTTGTAATCATGCCAACTTTTGTTTTGTTTGGTTCACCTGAACCTTTTGGCAGATTTAAAGCTTTTCTGATTAAAACAGCTGCAGGCGGGGTCTTCATAATAAATGTAAAAGACCTGTCTTCAAAAATTGAAATTTCAACCGGAACAACAGTATCTCCCATTTCGCGGGTTTTGTTGTTATAGTCGGTGCAGAAAGCCTGAATGTTAACGCCGTGCTGACCTAGAGCAGGTCCGATAGGAGGTGCAGGATTAGCTTTGCCTGCCTGAATCTGTAATTTAACTACAGTAAGTAATTTTTTAGCCATAATGTTTAATTAATAATATTTAATGATTTATAGCAGTCCGATCAGGTTCTTGATTTTATTGTGGTTCCTGGCCGGGTAGTGAAAAGTATATAATCGGTTTCCCTTTTTTACAACAAGAAAAACTGAATTTTTTTCCTCCGCATTGTTGGCAAAGAATGATTTATCTCCATACTGGCTTGTTTCGTTGACTGTAAAGATTGGATTGCCGAAAATCTGGCTCTTAAGAATTTCGTAAACGTTGTCGGTAATTTCCGAATCGGGGAAAACAAGCTCGGTAATAATACCCGAATTAATATTGCTTTCGAGTATTTGATACTGAAGATGTTCATCATCGTTATATTCGCTGAAGTCTATCTTGTCGAAAATTGTCCCGGGGAATGCACCGACTTTAAGAGTAGGATCAAGAAATCCCGCTTTCTTAACTTTTTCTTCATTGATTGAAGCCAATGGATTAAATGCAGGTGTATCAATGATTTGAGGAGTATCTTTTTCGCCGATATCAAGATTAACATCGGACGTACCTTCTGGTTTATCGGATTCCACAACGGTATCCTGGGTTTTTACCGATGCATCTTCGGCGTTATGGCGGGCCATATATTTTAAGCCTAAAAGAGTAGCCGTAACCACTACTATTGTTATGCCTGCGCCGATAAAAAATACTGTAAGCCTCTGCATTATTTTTTCTTTACCTGTGTGAAATCCAGTTCAACGGGAGTTTCACGTTCAAATATAGTAATCATTACTGTAACCTTACCTTTTTCATCATCAATTTTGTTGATAAGGCCTTCGTAATTAGCAAATGGTCCGTCAAGCACGGTAACAGTGTCTCCAACAGAAAAATCAATTTTAAACCTCGGTTCTTCTTTGCCCATATGTTTCTCGATAACCTTCCATTCCTCTTCAGAAACAGGAACTGGAACAGTGCCGGATCCGACAAATCCCGTAACATTTGGTGTGTTTCTGACAACATACCAGGAATCATCGGTAACAATCATATCAACAAGAACATACCCCGGGAAAATACGCTTTTCCTCGGTTGTAGGTTCGCCTTTTTTAATAACAATCTGTGTCTCTTTGGGTACAACAACATCATAAATAAAATCCTGCATATTCATAGTTTCAATACGCTGTAAAAGAGCTTCTTTAACAGCATCTTCGTATCCGGAATAAGTGTGAACAACATACCAGTGCCGACCTGTACCCGCAGCTTGTTTAGCCATATTAAGAAATGCTTATAAGATATTTGTAGCCCCAGTTAAATACGCCGTCTATAACTCCTATTACGATTGCCATAAAGACGCAAAAACCAAGCACAATGGCTGTAAGCTTAATAGCTTGATTTTTTGTAGGCCATGTGACTTTTCTCAGCTCCTGAAAACTGTCTGTGAAGTATTGCGTGATCTTGTTTATGCTCATATGTATGCGGTAAATTAGATGTAAAGGCAAACACTCTTAAAAAGCCCTGCCTCTTCGCTGATGAGTATATTCGGAAAGCCAAAAAAACACAAGAGAAAAATGAAGTTGAAAATCATTCCAAAGCAATTAATCTCGTTCATGCTTAAAAAGGTCCATTTTAGCTTCTTTTTTTGTCGATTTTATGATAAAATTAATAGATAAAAATAAAAGAAAAACAAAACACATATGAAAACAATAAAAATTAAGGGTTTTAACCTGTTTGAAAAAAGTAATTTTTTGTTTGAAAGCAAGCCGGTTTGGTTTGCAGTAGGAGACAAGCCGTCTTCAGAACCCGTGAAACCTGCTGAAAGCACAGAGGGAAAACCTGAAGGTCCTGCAAAAACACCCGAAGAAAAAGCAAAGGAGTTAAAAGACGCAGAAGCCAAGGCGACACAACTAAAAATCGATAACGAGATTAAGGAGAATCTGCAAAAAGAACAAACACTAAATGCTCTTGTTGATCTGGCAAAAGGCGAAAAGAAACCGGATGCGGATCATATGAAAGCGTTAATTAAAACAATGCAGGACTTAAAGGCTTATGAAGTAAAAGACTTTCAGAAAAACGGAAAAATAAACGACAGCAATGTAAAATGCACAATGGCAAGAGCGGATAAAGGCGGTTTTACCAAAGTTGATTTATATGCGTTTAATGATTCCAAGGGATATACGCCAAATGTTTTGGGTAAAGAAAAAGACGGTAAAAATATAACCGAGAAAACTTTTTATTTTGACGGAAACGGCAACATTGTCCAAAAAGAAAATCTACCCAAAGATGTTAAATTTGATGAAGGAAAAGCACAGGAGAAAAAATACAAATTTGAAATTAATGAAAATTCGGATCAGGGGAAACTGGCAAAAGCCCTTGAGAAAGCATTTGAAACTGCACCAAGAAATTTCGAGGCAAATGCTGATAATATAACGGAACTTCTTAATAAAATACCTCAGGGTGTAAGCCAGTTGCCCGGTGGTTTTAATGTCTTAAACAGAAAAGGTCCGAATGATAAATCGCCAAATCCGATTATCTTTAAAAACGGGAAAGCGCTGTGTTATATGCTGGACAATAAACTGCAAAAAGCAACCAGCACTTACAAAGAATTTTATAAAGACCGATATGCGGAAACAATGGCGGCAACAACCGCGCTCGATATTGCGTTAAAAGATGTTAAAGGGAGCCGTGCAAAAACGGACCTGATAATCTCTCCAAAAGCCGCTGAAACAATCAAGGCAAGTTTGATTAATTGCGCCAAGTATATTGCCGACAGCTGCGGACCCAAATTTACATTCGCGCTTCCGGATACAAAAGGATTGATTTCATTTGAGCGAAAAGGAGATACTGATGGATTTTTTATAGTTAATATCAACGGCAATGTATTTGCGTTCGATACCACAAAACCGAATACGGTTTTAACTCCGAATGCAGTTGATAAAAACAAATGGGTGAGCCGCGACTTTTCGGCTCTTGCGCTTAAACCAAATGAAAGAGAAGAAGAAAAAGTAAAAGAAAAAACGGAAAAAGCCGAGAATGAAAAAAAGACAAATGAACAGTTAAGCGTTCCCGCCAGAAAAGAAGTTACCGAAGCATATGCAAAAGAGGAAATTAAATCAAATTTTGAAGCAATAATAAATCCAAAATTCAGACAATATTTAAAACCTGTGGATAATGATCCAAAGGCTGTAAAAGTTGATTTCTCAAAAACCGACGGGAAAGACAACAGCAAATCGGAAGTATCAAGGCTTACCGCTAAAACGGCGATACATAATTTGTTTAATCTGAAGGATTGCAGCCAGATAATTATGGTATCAATCAACGGTAAAAAAGGGATGTATTATCCCGAACAAAAAACATTTTACGAGATGAAAGGTGACAAGCAGACAAATAAACAAATCCGATTTACAAATGGAGACATTATTAAAATTGAAACGGACTACCCGACGGATAAATACAGAAATGACGCTGTTGGAGAACCAAATACTCCTAAAGAAATTGCTGAAACTCTTGCTTCTGAACAATTGCAGAAAGAAAGAATAGGTTTGTTAAAAGAATTTAAAGGTAAAATTGAAGATTTAAACAAGAAAGCTTTGGGCGACATCAGGAGCAGTTTCCCGCAATATGATTCTTCGTTAATTTTGAAACAAGAAAGAAAGAAGGAAAGTCTTCCAGATCAAATAAAAATATTGAGAGCGGAAAATGCAATTTTAAAAGAAGGCATAATTGCACTCAGAGTAAAAGCAAGAGTCGAGGAAATGAAGAAAGAGAAGCCAAAGCCGGCTCCTGCAGCAAAACCTGCTGAAAAACCCACGGAAATAACTACGGAAGCACAGTTGAAAGTTTTAATTGAAACAAGAAATAAGCTATCAACAGAATTAAGAAAAAAAGGAGTTAAAGAAACAGATATTACGGATAAAGAACATCAGGATCTTGCGAAAGCTTATCAAGATTGCGGTCTAAAAGTTCCTTATAAGAAAATATGGATTTTTGGGGAAATAAAAAAACCGAATCTTAAGTTTAGCCGTGTTTTTCAGAAGGAAGTCGCAATTTTAACAAGAATTAAAACTGAACAAGAAAAGAAAAAATAATATGAAAATAAAAATAAAAAAATCAGTTTGCAGGTTTGGAGCGGAGTTGATGCTTTGCATGGTTGCCTGCACTTTGTTGCTGACAGCTACTGCGCCTTTTACAGACGCACATTTTAATTCAGAATATAATAACAGAATTTTAATAAGCCAGGCCGGTTCACCGGATACTACAAATCCAGCAGGTACGGATGCTACAAAATCAACATCTGAGTTAAGCGGGGGAACCGGAGAAGTCATTAAAAAAGAAACAAAAAAAGTAGAAGAAAAACCAGCCGAGGGAACGGTTTACAGCGAGGAAAATCCGTTGATTCCGTTAAGTACAACAGGGTATTCAAGCGAAGTTCCGCAAATTGGCACTGGCGGCGGGATTATCGGGATGCTTAATAATGTTAAAGACGGACTGTTTCAGAATCTTAAGTATATTTTAGGGGCGATGGCGGTTTTATATATTATGCTTGCCGCAGTAAAAATGATAATTGCGGGTGACAACGAGGAAGTTGTGGGAAATCAGAAAAAAGCCTTAACCTATGGGATCATAGGTCTTGCTATTATAGGACTTTCCAGCGAGCTTGCAAAAGTGTTTACGGTTGCATGCCCGGCAGGCCAGCCCGACTGTATGAAAGGCGGCTTTTTAAGCCAGCCGGCAGCCATGATTCAGTCGGCAGGTTTATTCACTCTTGAAGTGAGAATCGTAATAACTTTTATTAAATATTTAATCGGCGGTATTGCTGTTTTAATGCTTGTCCGCAACGGAATACGTCTGATTGCTCTACAGGGCAAAGAAGAAAGTGTGACGCTGGATAAAAAGAATCTTGCTTTTACCTCTTTTGCTTTGCTTTTAATTGTATTTGCAAGCACGATGATAGATAAAGTCCTTTATATCGTTGATACAACAAGATATCCCGTAGGAGGCGTTCAGCCCGCAATAAATGTTCAGAGGGGTATGGATGAATTAATTGGCGCCACAAATGTGATTGTCGCTTTTGTAGCCCCTATAGCCGTTGCAGTAATGATAGCCGGAGCAATTATGTATGCTGTGGCCGGCGGAAAAGAAGAATCTATGACAAAGGCAAAACGTATGATGATCATGGCTGTTATCGGAATGGTTATGATATTCGGAGCTTTTGCAATTGTAAGTACAATAATTTCCGGACAGTTTAATCCGTAAAAAATTTATGAATATAAAAAAATTCTTAGCATCATTGGTTCTACTCATTATAGCGACATCTGCAGCGCTGTTTTTACGTGCATCTTTACTGCAGCCGGTTATGGCAGCAGGTTCAATTTATGAAGGCATAACAGAGATACAAAATCAGACACAGCTGCCGACATTTGATGTTTCTCATCCTCAGGCTTCCGTTCAGGCGGGCGCTTCGAATATAACCAGTGCGGTTTATTACACGCTGGATTTTGTTAAACTTCTGATTGGAGGCGTTGCTGTTATACAAATTTTTATCACTGCAATTCAGATTATTATCGCCCGAAAGAAAGTCGACGATGTATGGAGCAAACAGAAAGATAAATTAATAATATTGGTTTCCGCATTTATAATAATTATGATTGCGGATCCGGTTGTAAAAACCGTATTTTTTGGTGTTCAGGGAGAGGTTTATGACAGCCCTGCACAGGCGGAGGCCGCCGCAACGGCCGGGACCGAACTGCTCAGGGGGTTATATAATGCCGCATTAATGATAACGGGCGTGCTTGCTGTTTTAATGATAGTAATTGCAGGAATAAAAATGTTGGTAAGCGGAGGAAACGAGGAAGCGCAGACAAAAGTAAAAAAACAAATAACTTGGCTTGCAGTAGGCCTTTTTGTATTGGGTGTCGCAGAGTTTGTTGTTCAGGAATTTATATTTCCGAACGCAGGTTCCGAGATCCCGGATGTGGATAAGGGAAGAAATTTAATAGTAAGTTTTACAAATTTTGCATCGGGATTTGTAGTGTTTGCATCAATAGTTGTATGTATTTACGGAGGATATTTGTATGTGATAGCCGTAGGAAACGAAGAAAAAACAGGCAAAGCAAAAAAAACAATTACAGGAGCCATTATCGCCATGATATTGGCCGCCGGAGCGTTTGCAATTGTAAGTACAGTCCTTGGATTTAAACCCGGGGCATAAAAGAGCTGGATTTATTGAAAAGGAAGACATTTTCTGCTATAATTAAAAGATTAATATAATAAACAAAAATAAAATGAAATATCTAAAAAAACTCAAAAAATCACTGGGACTGTTAATGGGGACTTCATTGGTCCTTTCCATGTTTATAATCCCGCAGACCGCAAGCGCTGATTTATGCGGAGAACTCTCCAAAACAACCGGAGGGTTTTTCTCATGTACAGACACAGGTACAACAACTTTTACCCAGTTTGAAGGCGGACTTAAAGCACCAAGCACTGAAGGCTACGATCCTTCTTTGGTTCAGCAGACAAATTTGAGGGATTACGTTGTGAATATTGTGAATTTTGCTCTGGGTTTTCTTGGACTGGTTGCGGTTGTTATTATTATTTACGGAGGTTTTACATATGTAATAGCTGCCGGAAGCGAAGAAAAAACCGGTAAAGCAAAAAAGAGCATTATGTATGCGGTTACGGGTATAGTAATAATTTTAGTATCTTTTGCGCTTGTAAATACTGTTATCAAAGGAGTAGGAAAGGGGACTGATACAGGACTTGAAAGCGGGGCGCAGCTCCAGGGAGCGGCGGAAACAGAACTTTCAGGTGATCAGACACAGGCTATACAGAGACTTTTTTACTTAGCCGCATCCAAAGTTGAAAAAGCGGCCAAGGATATTGCCATCGGATATCAGCATTATGTTGATACATATGATTTGCTTGTTAAACTGGACAATATTCCTCCGGTTTCAAGCGCACAGCAGCTTAGTGTTTATCTTAATGATGTAAATCGAACTCTAGAAAATTTAATTTCGTCATCCGGACAACTTTCCAGAACGGCGCAGGCTGCAAAAAATGCTCAGAATTATATAGACCAGTTTCTGCAGCAGTCTCAGTCTCAGCTTGCAGACCAGTGGACTACATGGTGGGGAGCCGACCGAAGCGCTGAACTGCAAAAAAATGTAGATAAATATTTTACACAGGCCGGCGGAGAATACGAAAGCATGTGGACTGCAAACGAAATGGATTTTACAAGCACTATTCAGACCGTTATTGATGATCTTGAAAAATTAAGAGCCGACATTGAAGAGTCCGGACTTGTTACAACGGCGGAAACGGAATTCGGAACGGTGTATGAAAGAGCAAAAACAGCTTTGGAAACAATGAAGCCGACAGCATATAATCCTACAACAAATAATGTAGTTGTAGATGCTCTTGAAGCTTTAAGCGAATTTCATACTGTTGTGCTTAACATAAAATTTGTTGCTGCAATAATTTCAACGGATGTAGATAAAGGAAATGCACCGTTAATAGTAAATATGGATGCATTAAACTCAATGCGTCCGGATTATAAAACAATAAAAGAAGAAGAAATTGTGTGGGATTTCGGCGACGGTGCAAAAGTTGAAGGTAAATTTGCCACTTCACATGTATATAAAAAGACAGGAAGCTATATTATAACTTTGAATATAAAAGGAGATTCTTTACAAAATATAGCATCCGGTAAAGCTTATAAACAAATTACAGTTAATCCTCCCGCATCGCAGATTAATCTAAAAATATCCATCGGCGAACGCGAAATGGGATATTTAAGTTATTATAAAGACGGAACGTTGGTTATTGATAAAAACCGTTTAAATGTAACTTTATCCGAAGCGCGCGATCAGGGCATAACTTTTGACGCATCGGAAAGCCGCGGAGGTTATCAGTCGGAACAGTCACAGGAAGCGGGGGAGACATACATTCAGACTATTATGTGGACTTTCGGTGACGGAAGCGACCGTATAATGGGAGATATGGTTGCTGAGGATATTCAGACTCATTATTACGGAGAACCGGGCACTTATTCGGTTGTACTTGAAATAACGGATTCCAGAGGAGTTAAAGACAGAAAAATATTTGAGGTTGTTGTTGATTCGCCTGCCGCAAGAATAGATGTATCGCCGACAACCAGAACAAAGATCAATGAAGATGTGGTGTTTGACGCAGGAAGTTCAACAACCGACGGAGGCCAGATTACGGGCTATAAATGGGACATTGCAAATGCGCCCACTCATTATGCGGCAAGTGAAAATCTTTCATCTTTTACAAAGAAATTTGAAAATCCGGGAGTTTACAACGTTAATCTCACAATAACAGATAATCTTGGGACATCGGCAAACGATAACGTAGACGTTACGGTTGAATCCGAAGCTCCGAAAGCACAGTTTACATACAGCGTTGAGGATCCGACAAAACCCCATATATATATGCTGGACGGTACTCAGAGTTTTGATCCCGACGGAAATATTCAGACGGGAAATTATTCATACAAATGGACCCTTTCCGGTGTTACAAGAGATTATGAATACGTGGATGAAACCGGTGAAAAAGATGAAGAGGGGGCAACTAAAGCCCGCACTTATATAAAATTCTTCAGAACAGGAGAATACAAAGTA
>Ga0265297_10010742_pt1 | contig 11412 bp, 16 predicted proteins | sample Munlanlwell13791_FD_192502 | JGI IMG/M metagenome (GOLD analysis project Ga0265297, IMG submission 192502) | Leachate microbial communities from a municipal landfill in Southern Ontario, Canada - Leachate well 137-91 | ecosystem: Engineered > Solid waste > Landfill > Unclassified | place...
GGGGCTACGCCATGGCGCAGCTCAAGCGGATCAGGACACACAAGAAGTGGCTCCTGGAGCCCCCTGACCACCAGCCGACCCGGGAGGAGTTCGGTCTCCCCCAGCGGACGCTGATCCCGGCTGACCAGCTGGCGGCAGCTGCCGCCGAGGTCAAGAAGGTGGTCGATGGGTGGGAGATTGACTACTTTGGGATGTCGGACTCGGAGATCGTGTATGTCCAGGAGCAGCTGCACCGGCACCTGACGGACATCCAGGTGGGCAAGGACGAGAAGTGCAACATCGCAGCCAGGCTCCTGGGCTACAGCACGAACTTCATCGAGCTGCTTGAGAAGGAACGGCGGTACAACTCCGCTCAGACCAACTGGGTGCAGTTCCAGGAGTGGAAGGCAAACCGGAACGAAAAGCGTTCCGAGCTGGAAGCCAAGTTCGGGTACGACACCAAGCACGCCATGCATCTAGTTCGTCTGATGCGGATGTGCCGGGAGATCCTCACCACGGGTGAGGTGCTGGTGAAGCGACCGGACGCTGCGGATCTCCTGGCAATCCGTAATGGTGCCTGGAGCTACGAGCAGCTGATCGAGTGGGCGGACTTCGAGGACAACGACCTGCAGGAGGTCGCCAAGAAGTCGACTTTGCCCCGGAGCCCCGACATGAATTTCCTGGATGAACTGTGTCAGGAGATCACCCGCCTGATGGACTGAGAGTACCTCCGGTCAGGGTATCCTTAGGGGCACCCTGACCGGAGGATCCTATGGATGCACCCCAGATTCTCGCTCACCTGATTGGTGACTACGTTTTTCAAAACCAATGGATGGCAACCAGGAAAACCACTCAGTGGTTGCCGGCTTTGGTTCATGCCGTTTTTTACACTCTGGCTTTCCTCATCCTTTTCGGTCCAAGCTGGGCATTGCTGATCATTGGGGGAACTCATGCCGTCATTGATCGGTATCGGTTGGCAAAGTATGTGTGCCGGTTTTGGGGCATTGGTGAGAATGGTTGGGTAATGGAGAAATTGGGGGTCAAGATAGACTCTCCGCCACCATTCCTCGCCGTGTGGTTACTTATCATCGTGGACAACACCTCACATTTGCTCATCAATGGGCTAGCTCTCGGATTCCTCGGGTAAAGTGAGCTGAACTTTGCCGGAGAGTGCCAGGATGCCTCGAGATCTCAGCAAGCCCTTCACGCTGTATTGGTCTTCCTTGGACACCTTTGAGGGATGCCCTCAGAGTTTCCTTTGGAAGAAGGGTTGGGGCGCTATCGACGTGGGTGGTGGGCCTGGGCGCAAGAAGCCCGTGCCAGTGCAGAAGTCTGAACATCATGCAGTGATGGGCACGGCAATTCAGGCAGTCATCGAGCGGTTCTACAATGATGGGTTGTGGAAGATTCTGACCCCCATGGAGCTTCGGGATCGTCTCCTTGAGATGGGCAAGGAGGAGTTCCGCCTGGAATGTGCCCGTAGGTTCATTGACTGGCGGTTGTGTGAACCACGAGAGGAGCAGGAGAAACTCGTTCTTGATGGTATCCTGGGCTATATGAAGACCATGAAAGCACACAAGTTGCTGGGACCTTATGCCAAATGCGAGGTCGACATGGTCGGCTACGTCAACAAGTATACACCCATCGGTGGGCGTGCTGACTTGACCATCCGCCGGGACACAGAACCTCGCAAGGGGGTGACGATCCTGGATGGTAAGAATGGTAAGAGATACAAGGACGGCAAAGGCGGCTGGATGACCTACACTGACCCGGATCAGCTGCGCTGGTATGCCTTGTGTTTCTACCTTGTGTACAGGCAGCAACCGGATCACTTAGGCTTCATCTACTATCGGTACCCCTATGGTGCACCCTGTATCAATCCTGATGGGGTGGCAACAGGGGAGACAGAAGAGGGTGTGGTCTGGGTTCCTTTCACCCAGGAAGATCTGAAGGGTCTGGCACAGCGGGCGGTTGATGCCCGTAAGAAGATGGACAAAGAGAAGTTCGAGGCTACCCCAAATCCCAAGACTTGCCGTTTTTGCGACTACGAGACGGTGTGTCCCCAGAGAACTGAGCAAAAGGATCAGAATCGTCGTGGTCCTAAAAGTAGCAAGATGCCCTCTGAAATGGTCAACGCCACAGGATTCACCATTCTCAATTTTGGGGGGGATCCGAATCCTACCAGCGGGGAGTAAAGAAAGGGAGGAGGTGTGCCCATGGCTGATGCTCGACAGCAACAGCTAGATGCTTTACTTCAGCGCCGCGACAAGTTGAAGGAAAATGTCCAGCGTGTCAAAGGTCGCCTCGATAGTGCCCGACAAGATGTAGCTGCTTGCGAGGCTGAGTGCCTTAGTCGGAAGATCCCCCCTGAAAAGTTGGGGGACGCCATCACGCAGCTAGAGCAGCGTTTTGACACCACTATCGAAGAAGTGTCCCGGAAGATTTCAATTGGTGAGCAAGCAGTGAAGCCATACTTGGAGGATGCCCGATGAAGTTTCAGGTTGCCAAGCAGGATCTCAAGCTGGCACTCGACACCGTATCGAGTGCCATGGCGGGCGGCGGTTCGGATCTGTCCTCGCATTACACTTTCAGGCTTCCTCCAGGAGGAGACGGGTCGAGGATGGAAGTGCTGGCGTACAACCATGGTAGGCTGTTCGCCGGATGCCCTTTCGTGGCTGTGGCAACCGAGACAGACAAGGGATCCTCTTTCACCGTAGAAGGCAACCGGATCAATCAGTTGCTCAATGCCGTGCCTGAGTCTGTGCTGACTCTGGAATTTGACCCTGCCACCAAGGTGGTGGTGGTCACAACTTCCCGAGGCACTCAGCAGTTCCAGTCCCTGGATCCGATCAATTTCCCGTACTGGGATGCCACAATCACTGCTGCCAAGCAGACGTGTGTGCTGGCAGCTGATCGATTCAAGTCGGCGCTGGATTTTGCCCGCCGGTTTGCCTCCGATCAGGACACTTCAGACCCGCACCTGTGCGTCATCGAAGTCAAGGATGGAGCCCTGGCTGCTACGGACGCCAAGTCCGCTGCCGTGCTCGTGTCCGTGGAAGGGCTCAAGGATTCCACACTGCGGGTGCACGTGAAGGACGCCTCAGCGATCCTGGAGTTCCTGGGGACTGCCAAGGACACCCTGGTGTCCTTGCTGGAGCATGACCGGGCGTTGTTCATCAAGCGGGATGACGGGGCTGTGTTCGGGGAGACCCGGTTCAACGTCAATTTCCCCGTGTTCAACCAGCCTGAGGTTGATGACCAGCATTTCTGGAAGTTGTCCGTGGATGACTTGAAGTCTGGCATCCAGTTCCTCACTTCTGGATCCTCCAAGGACGATGATCGTTTGACGTTCACCCGCCCTATGGCGGATGGTCCCGTCATGATGACCATGAACGCCACTACGGGCAAGCCGATCCCTGTTGAGGTGGCTTGCCCAGAGTTCGGGGATACAGCGGGGGCTGCAGCATTGCCAGCCAAGTTCGTGATGTCCTGTGCCTGCCTCAAGAAGGTTCTGGGTCTGTTCTCTGAGGAGAACCTTCGGTTCGGAGTCAACAGCCTCAAGAAGGCGGGGGCTGGTTTCACCCGGTTCATCGACACCAAGTTCGCTGACGCCGAAGGCAAGGGTGGGGATCAGTACCGTTTGTTCGTGATGTGGATGAAGTGAGATCGATCCCCCCCGTAAACGACCTGCGCTCCAGTTTGGATCGTGCCCTTGGACTTCGGGACGGGGCACGATCCAGACTGGAAACTACCAAGCAGGACGTCCAGCGTCTGGAGAACGAATCCGCTTTGTTGGATTTGGTCTCAGAGTTGCTCCGACGCTTGATTGACCAGGAGGTCAATATCGGGGTTCAAGCAGTCGAGAAGCTCCAGACTGAGGGTCTTCAGACGGTCTTTGATGATCAGGATCTCAAAGTCCGGGCACAGGTCTGTGTGGAGCGGGGCAAGGTCAGCGTTGACTTGGTCACCCAGCAGAAGCTTCCCTCTGGGGATGACATCGAAGGGTTGAGCAACGACGCTTTTGGTGGGGCAGTCTCCACAGTGCAGTCTGTGTTGCTTCGTGTGATCATCATGTTGCGACGGGGACTGCGTCCCTTGTTGCTGCTTGATGAGACCCTTCCGGCTTTTGATGCCAACTACGTAGTCAACATGGGGCGTTTCCTATCAGCACTTTGTGCCCGTCTGGACATGGACATTTTGCTTGTGACACACAATCCCGCCTTAGTTGAGGCAGCCGACAAGGCTTACCGGATCGTTAAAAAAGGCGGCATGGCGAAGTTCGAGAAGATCCGATGACAATGCAGTCCGAGGGTCTAATCCGCCAACGCTTGAAGCAAGTGCTTTTCCGATACCTCCAGAAAGAGATGCGGACAAATTTCAAGTGTTACCCCGAAAATTGCCTGCATAACACCTGTGAGGTACTCGTAGCGAATGGCTACGAAGAAGGTGCAGTAGGTCTTTGCAGTTTCCAAATTGAGGGGAAACCCCGCCGGGTGGTTTGTGACTCCCGGATTCATGGCGGGCAAGAGCAAGCCCGCACCTGTCAGTGGTGGACTCCCATTCGCACCAAGGAAGAGATCCGGCAGGAGTTTCACAAGCTGATTTTCAGCAATGAATTGGGACCTATTGCCGCTAGATATCCAGATGCCGCCGCATTGATGTGGGTTCTTGGAAGTTGTACGGATGAGTATCTGGTGGAGATTGAGGCAGAGGTAGATAAGGGAGGTCAGGGGAACCCATGAGCCAGCTGCTCCGCGTTTTGCGCCTCAACTCCAAGGTGCTGAAAAATCCTGGCAAGGGGAAAAAGCCACCAGTGCCACTCATTCTGGAGTGGGCAGTCAATAGTGACACCTCCCCGTACCTAGTGTCATCTTCGTCATCGGTGCTTTGGATTGAAGATCCCCATGAGGGCAATCTTATCCGGGCAGCAGTGCGGAAGATCCCAGACCCAGGAGTGCTGTTCCGAGAGATCCTTGAAGCGGTAGCTAAGCGGGGCAAAGAAGATCAGTGGGGCAACGTCCATCCCTTTACGATCAGTGGGCTCAAGGGAGCCGTCGACCACGTCACGTCCTATGATCTGGATGACTTGGAGATCCTAGTTCCTAGGGAGACTAAGACCAAGCCTCGACCTGAGTGGCTTCGGAGTTTCTCACAGGAATCAGGGTTCCCCTTGAAGCCATCTTCCTGGATGCCAGACGCTTGTGCTCTTGTAGTACCCAAAGACCGAGACTTTGTGGGGGTCTTGGGATACCTTGAGACGAAATCCGCTGCTGCCGTAGTTCACAATGCTAGCCGAGGCATCGCTATTGTATGGGGAACTTGACCGATTGGCTGACAGAAACACTGAAAGTTTGCTCACTGTCAGAAGAAGTCGAAGGCTATCTGCTAGGTCGAGGGGCTAAGGAGACCACGATAGCCGCAGAAGGTATTATTACCTGGCAGCCTTTGGCGGAGCCCTCACCAGATCCTGACTTTAGGCGTGAGTGTGGTCCTTACGGGGAGAAGCTGAACGGATACCTGATTTGTCCTGTACGTTCTCCTAGAGGACGCCTGTTAGGTTTTGAGGCACGGAGTATCTATCGGAAACACATCTATGACTATCGTTTGCCGGAATCTAAATGGACTCCATTTTGGATTGGTACCAGACGAGCAATGCCAGCTCTTTGGGCAAAAGGCGACGTGTGGATCGTAGAAGGGCTGTTTGATCTGTGCCCTTTGGAATGGGTGATTCCTGACAAGGACGCCGTGCTTGCCTCAGTACGAGCACATCTGACCAGGGAGCAACTCGAGTTCTTGCGCCGTTTCTGTCGGGGCTGGGTCTACATGGTTTACGATCAGGATGCCACAGGGCGTAAAGCTACCCACGGGTACGTGGACAAAACTACCGGAAAGCGACGTCCTGGTGCCTTGGATTTGCTTCAAAAGGTAGGTTTGAAATGCCAGGACGTGGCGTATAGCGGAGGGAAAGATCCTGGAGAGATCTGGGACAAAGGTGGAGTGGCAGGTGTACGTGCCGCATTCAAGTTCTGACGGAGGAACCCATGGCTGATGTCTGGAAGGCTGACGACGAAGTGATCAACACCATGAAGGATCTCATTGCCAAGTTTCACCCGCATCTCGCGGTGTGTGACGATGAGATCGCTGTGCTTTTCAAGGAGAAGGCTTCGGAGGTCGGTGACGTTGTCATTGCGGGCAAGTCCGCCAAGGCACCGGCATTGATCGCTGTTCTGGGGGAGGTCAAGTACAAGTTCGTGATCACCTTGGCAGCGGATGTCTGGCAGGATCTCGACTCCAAGGAGAAAGTTGCCCTCCTGGATCACCACCTGTGCGCTTGTCGGGCAGTGGAGAATCCCCAGACGGGGGAGTCTAAGTTCTCCCTTGCCCCACCCGACGTGGCGTTCTACAAGGGTGAGATCGAGCGGCATGGGTTGTGGCGAACTTCCGGGGCAGCCCCCTCCGCTTCCCTGATGAAGGAGATCTTCGGCGACGATAAGCCCTGAGTACCAGCCCGAGGTAGTCATGTACCGACCTGCCAAGTTTCCCCTGCCCACCAAAACTGAGATCCAGCGGCTGAAAGTCCTTTTGCGAGGGTATAGAAAGCATCCGACAACAGTCGTGTTCCAGGGGGCTTGGGGGTCGGGCATGATTACTGTTGCCCGCCTTTTTCAACGAGGTGCTCTTTGTCCCTAGATACCAAGTATCGTCCGATCCGGTATGAGGATGTGCTCGGGCAAGAGAGCACCATCAAGATCCTCAGGCGTTTCGTTGCCGAGAAACGAGGCTTTCGGCAATCATATTTGTTCTCAGGACCTTTTGGTTCTGGTAAGACCACCCTGGGGCGAATTCACGCACGAACCCTGTTGTGTGAGACTCCTTCCCCGAGTGGCGACCCTTGTGATCAGTGCTCCTCCTGCCGTTCTTTGCTTGATCTCGGCACGTCCATGAACTTCACAGAGGTTGATGCTGCCACCAACAGTGGCAAAGCCGAGATCCAACGGATCGTTGAGGAGATTCAGTACGACACCTTTTCCGGCAATCGGCATCTTTACCTGTTTGACGAGGCACATCAGCTATCACCATCCGCCTTGGATGCCATGCTCAAGCCCATGGAAGAGAATGTGCCTGGCAGTGAGGACAAGAGGCTCATGTGCATCTTTTGCACTACTGAGCCTGAACGGATGCGGCTGACGATCCTTTCCCGGTGTGCCCCAGCGTTCGTGATCCAGACGGTTTCTCCGGCGCTCATCGCAGTGAGGCTGGAGAAGATCTGCAAAGCAGAAGGGATTGCCTACGATCCAGCCATGCTTTTGCTCATTTCAGAGATGACGGAATGTCACATCCGGGATGCTCTCAAGGCTATTGAGGGCGTGAGTATGCTGGGGGCAGTCAACAAAGAGAACGTCACATCCTATCTGCGGTTAGATCTGAATTCAGCCTATCTGGACATTCTAGAAAACCTCGGTCCAGGACGGGATCTGGGTGTCGCCGTTCAGGCTGCCAAAAAGTTGCTGGAGCGGTCATCACCCGTGACCTGTTACGAGAAACTGGCAGAGCTGTCGATGCTCGCCTATCAGGTGTTCTTAGGGGCTACCTCTCCACCTGTTTACCTAGACCCACAGCGAATGACTGCTTTGGGGCAGGCGCAACAGAGCAACCTACTGAATTTCTCCTCCCGTTTCGCGGGACGTCCTGGAAGACCTTCTGCCTCTATGTTGTTTTGTGACCTTGGGAATCTCCACCACGGAGTCGCTGTCGCCGGAGATCGACCTGTTGTCATCATGACAACGTCTGCCCCAACCGTTTCGGTGCAGGCGGCATCTTTCTCTCAAATGGCAATTCCAACAACCCCCCCACCAGTACAAAAAGTGCCAGAACTTTCTACTGTTTCTGTGCAACAGGCTACTTCGTTTGGTAAGCTACAACAGCAGCCCCCGTTGAATTACAATGACACGGTGGTTGCCAACCCGAGGGCGAGGGCGTCAAATCAGAATCTTTTGATGCATACAGCACCAGTCAAGCCAAGAGACGGGGTGCTTGAGTGCAGCAACATCGAATTTTGTCGTCTTCTTGCGCTGAACATTTTGGAAATGGATGGTGCCGGTGGATCAGCGCGACGAGTTGACCTGGATAGCCATCGAGCTTTCCCATCTGGGGGAGCAGAAGGTTGAGGAGGGGACTCTCCTAGAGTCTCTTAGATCTGATCTAGGTGTCGGATCTGAGTTCCCCGTTTTCATCCCCGCCCTAACATATTTCAAAGGTAACAAACTCATCACTTTGCATCTAATGGAAGGTTACGTTTTCGTTGGCTCCGGGCTTATGGAAGCTCAGTACTTTTCATTAGAGCGACGTCCGTATGTCACCCAGGTTATGTCCATTCCCGGTGGACCCCATCGAATTCGAGCACTCAGTGTTATTCCAAACTCCAGGGTCGATGAACTAAAGACGCAGCTGCGTCAAATGGTCTCATCGGATTTGCGTGTGAATGATCGTGTTCGAGTTCTGGATGGCACTTACAGATCCCTTGAGGGAAAAGTCGTGGGGTTTAACAAAACCCGGGACATGGCATTCGTCCATTTCAGGCTGCGGTCTTTGGAGACCGTGGCGACAATCCCAATGGTTCTGTTAGAGTCATTCTGAGGGGTTGAAAGAGCAGTGCATTTCCGTTATATTGAAATTCTCCTTGGGCTTCTTGGACTGGATTGGAAATCATAAGAAGGAGGTTTCCATGCAGTCCTGGTCTGGGCATCACACTGTAGATCCATCTGAGATGGAGTCCCGTTTTTCTGAAGAGGACGGGCTGTCTTTCATGGACTCGGTCTTTTCGGAGCCCACGGAAGAAGATCTGGTTCAGATTGATCTCATCCGAGACATTCTGGACCAGTTGCCCTCCCGAGAAGCAGACTTCATCGAACTTTACTATTTCAAGAAACTTCGACAAACAGACATTGCCACCATTTTTGGGGTGAGCCAACCAACTGTTTGCTATCGCCTAGCACGTGCCGCCAACCGCATCCGTTTCCTTATGCACCTGCCCACTGTTGAAAAAAGCCAATTGGCAAAAGATCTGACAGGTTTCCTGTCAGATCCTCTCGATGTGCAGATCATGGTGCTTATGTGGGACACAACCTGTCAATCTGAGGTTGCAAAGCGTTTGAATGTCAGTCAGGGTCTAGTGAGGCACCGTTTTTTGCGGTCTCTCTCCCGAATGCGGGATGTTTTGCGTTTTTCCAACTACGTTGCTTTGTTCGACTACATTTCAGCCAATCTGAACATCCTTCGAGAAGTACAGCGCCCCTCCTGGAGTGACCGGGTGACGCACTGTATCTGCTAAGATCCTCCGTCGTTTTTCCGCCTATCCGATCCATTCGTTAGGAAGAAGTTTGAGAGGACTGATGCCTAAGACCGTAAAGCGCGTGGTTATGGCAAAAACGGTGGCGGGGCGCTGGCTGAGTCGGTGCGCCCATGCTGAGTACCGTTTGCGGGTTCTTTATGGGGCACATGAGTTCAAGAATCTCCCCAATTTTCTAAGGGCTTTCCGAGATAGCCGTGTAGCAGTTCAAGGTTTGATGCCTCTTCCTGACTTGGGGATCAAAGAGGAGTTTGATGCAGTTGAGGTGTGGTCATCCGATCGGGATGCCCTGGCACGTTTGAAGGACTGGTTTGAGAAGCGGAATATGGAAACCTCAGGAGTTTGGTGATGAGCTTGACCCGTCAACAGTCAGCTTACACCTTTGCATCCGCATCCGGAGGGCAGACCTATCTTTTTGATGTTCTGGTGGACTCCCAAGGTGCCCAGTCTGTGCGGAATATTCGGGGTCCCCGGGGGTTGATCACGGACTCCACATCATCTTTGCCAAGTAGTGTGCTGGACGATATTGACGCAGCTCGAAGCACTGTTTCAGTCTGGAATACTGAGGGTTCCGTGGCTTCTGGTAACTTGATGTTTACGGGGCAGACCTACAGGGATGCCGTTATTGCGCCGGGGGTGCTCAATAACACCAGCTATCGAGTAGTCTACACTCCGCCAGACGGTGTGGTCATCAGGACTGAGAATCAGACCACAACAGGATTTCGGGCAGTGGTAGGAACGGCTTACGGAACCGTGGCACTGCCTAAGATCGTGCCCTACAGCGTTTTGACAACAACCGCAGCTGGCAGCTCCTCCGGGGGAACCCTGACGTTTGTCTTTGCAGACTCAGGAGTCAAGCAGGTTACGTTCGCAACTGCTTTTGCTACAGCCGACTATCGGGTGGTGCTGACCCCTAATGGTTTCTTTGATGCCCGGGTGATCAACCAACTCACTACCGGGTTTCAGATTCAATTGGGCTACACCTTGCTGGCTGCGGAGACGGTGACCGTTGGCTATGACGTCTTTGTATAGGAGAGGACGATGACGGATCTGGAAAAAATGTGGGGACCTATGATCAGTAAGCAGGCAAATAAGATCCGCCTTGATGATCAGGGTGTCCGGGATGGCTACTACGCTGCAGCCGATGGTGTGCATGCTTTGATTAGGGCTCTGACTCAGGAGGATTTCACGATTGGTGATGTAGGCTTGAGAGGTGAAGCCCTCAAGGTTCAGCAGGCACTGACCCGATTTTATAAAGTGCTCGATTCCCGGTATGACTGGGATTGAGGCTGACCAATGGCGCAAGATCCTCTTAAAGTAGATCAGCTTCAGATTGAGCCCAATGCAGATGGGACTCGTCTGATCAACCGTGCCACGGATGGTTCCCTGAAGTTTACGGATGCCGTGGTTACAGGGGGTTTGCTGCTCAAGCAGCTGGCAGGTCTACGGAACATCGCCAATTTCCTGGTGGTCGGTAAGTCAGGAGCCGGGGCTGCTTACACTACGATTCAGTCTGCTCTGGATGCTATCCCAGCAGGGGCGAGCATTACCAACCCTTATATCGTGCTAGTGGGCCCCGGGGTCTACGCAGAGACTCTGAACATTGCCCGGGATGGTGTGACTATCATTGGATTTGGTGCCGTACTGGTAGCCGTTGAGTTGGCTGCGGATGGCCCAGCAGCTTATCACACAATGGTCATCCAGGCTGCTCTGGGGACGATCCCAACCAAGGTGACGCTGATCAACTTGGAGATCGGGAACATCCACCAGAATTACGCTTGTGTTCGTATCGTCGGCGGGGCAGCCTCTACTGTAGGGTCTAACGGCATCCAGTTGATCAACTGTATCCTCAGAGCAACCTCCGCCGGGGGCAACCGTCCAATCTGGGCAACCTCGGTTAACCACATCACGATGGAAGGGGGCTCTATGCAGGGAGCAACCACCGCACTGACCATGGTTGAGGAGTGCTCCACCCTCCTGTTGAAAGACGTAGCTACGCTCTCCGCCCTCCAGCTGGATTATGACAGCACGGGCACTTTGCCCTCGGATGCAGTCGTAGGTTACAAGCTGGCAAACTGCACAGA
>Ga0265297_10010743_pt1 | contig 11411 bp, 17 predicted proteins | sample Munlanlwell13791_FD_192502 | JGI IMG/M metagenome (GOLD analysis project Ga0265297, IMG submission 192502) | Leachate microbial communities from a municipal landfill in Southern Ontario, Canada - Leachate well 137-91 | ecosystem: Engineered > Solid waste > Landfill > Unclassified | place...
ATCCTTTTTGGACCGTACTCCTGCCGCTTGTGCTTTTTTTGTCTAGTTCCGGGCATTTTGTTTTCGGCGCTGCTAAACCCGTTCCTATAAATTACCGGGCATTAAAAAATCCCAAAAAAGATATAATTTGGATCGGCCTAAGCGGCCCGTTGGCTAATCTTATCCTTGCTTTTATTATCGCCCAGGCTTTGAAATTTGTTCCCCTGCCGGCTGTCGCGGCTTACCTGCTTTCAAATTTACTTTTAATTAATGTCGTTTTAGCCTTATTCAACTTGATTCCGATCCCGCCGCTAGATGGCTCGCGTGTTTTGATGGGGTTGCTGCCTGAAGGGTTATCGCAGTTCTATGCCGGACTTGAACGGTATGGTTTTATTATTCTTTTTTTGTTTATATGGCTGGGCGTATTTGAACGTTTGCTTTGGCCGATGGTGGGTTTAGTAATCAGATTTATGGGGGTAAACTATTAAATGCATAAGGTGAAGGTCAATTTAGGCAAGCGCTCATATGAGATAATTATCGGCAGTTCTATCCTTAAAAAACTTGGCCCATATTTAATTAAATTAAATATGGGTTCGGATGCCTATATTATTACTAACGCGTTATTAAAGGATAAGTACGGCGCAATTTTATCCAGCGTTTTGTTAAAGAGTGGTTTTAAATGCCGTTTTAAAATTGTTTTAGACAGCGAAAAGAGCAAATCGTTGGAAAATGCCGGATACGTAATTAAAGACCTTGCCAGGTTTGATCAGAAAAGGAAGGTCTTTATTATTGCTTTTGGCGGCGGAGTAGTGGGGGATCTGTCAGGTTTTGTCGCTTCGGTGTATAAACGGGGGATTGCTTATGTGCAGGTTCCTACGACTTTATTGGCTCAGGTGGATTCGGCTATCGGCGGTAAGACCGCGGTTGACCTGGATTTAGGTAAAAACCTGGTGGGCGCGTTTTATCAGCCCAACCTTGTATTCAGTGAGATCAATTTCTTAAAAACACTGGATAAGCGTCAGATTTCTTCGGGGATAGCGGAAATAATAAAGTACGCTGTTATCAAAGATAGCAATCTATTTTGTTATTTGGAGAATAAATACAAGAATGTATTTAAGGCTGATCAAGCGGTATTAGAAAGAATAATCAGTTCTTGCAGTAATATTAAAGCGGCAATAGTCAGCCGTGATGAAAAAGAGGCTTTAGGATTAAGGACAATTTTAAACTTTGGGCACACTATCGGGCATGCGATTGAATCCGCCTGCGGTTATAAAAAATATAATCACGGTGAGGCAGTAAGCCTGGGAATGGTGGCGGCTTTGGATTTAAGCTGCAGGCTTGGGCTAATTGAAAACAGGCTATCCTTGCGTATCGTGAATTTAATTAAGCTTTATGGTTTACCTGTCAAGCTTAAAGGTGTAGCCGTCAATAAGATCATTAATGCTTATTATCACGATAAGAAATTCTCAGGCAGGCAGAATAAGCTGGTTTTAATTTGCGGAATTGCCAAGCCGGTAATTGTGAAAAATGTCGGTTTGAATTTGATAAAAGAAGCGGTTGGAAAAATAGTTTAAGTCTATTTACCGGTGGAAAGAGTGATAATTTCTCCTTCGTTATTCAGTTCTACGGTATCCATGGTAATTTTTTCTACTTTAGCCCCGTTAACCAAGTCATTTTCCTTTACAATCTGGTTGTTTACCAAAGCATAACCGTTATTATCGGAGAAAAATATTCCGTTTAAGATAAAGATTTTTTCCGGTTTTGGCTGCTCTTCAGGCAATAAGGCCGGAGGAGCAAGCGGCGGTGTTTGTCCGGGTTGTGATTCTTTGTCCGGCCCTGGAGCTGCTTCGGGCTGTTCTGGTACCTGGAGAAAGGGGCTACGGCGGTTAATAATTTTGAATATATGGCTGCTCAGTAACAGGGCGGCAATAAATATTAAAATATAAAAAAAATAAAGTTTGAGCTTGGATTTTTTATCCGGCTGGCGCGTTTTCCCGAGTGAGTTTTTCTTGATAGATTCTTCGGTTTTCTTTAGCGCATCGTTAATTATGCTCATAATTTATTCCGCTCTCACAGAATAGCTTTCCAGCTCTTCGATGCATCTTTTGATTATATTAAAGTCTATATGGCTGGTTTCAGCGACAAAACCGGCTAGTAGAGCGCGGTCACAGAGCATATTGATTAACCTGGGTGTGCCTGCGGAAAAGCGGCTTATCGAATTAATGGCCTCATCGCTGAATTTAATTTCTTGGCTTCGGCTATTGGAAGCCGAACCATGGCCTTCTGGCCTATTCTGGGCTCCGGCGACCTGCAGGCGATGGTTTATATAAGGTTTTATTTCATCTGCGTCAAGCGGGCCGATATGATATCTAACCATGATCCTTTGGCGCAGCTGCCTCAAGTCGTATAAATTGATGCGGTTGTTTAATTCCGGCTGTCCCACTAGAATTACCTGGAGCAGCTTATCTTTTTCTGTTTCTAAATTTGAAAGCAGGCGGATTTGTTCGAGCAGGTTGGGTTTTAAATTTTGCGCTTCATCTACAATAAGCACCAGGTTATTTCCCGCATTCGACTGGCGCAGCAAAAAATTATTTAATTCCCAAATCATATCCAATTTAACCTTGTTCTTAGGAGGGATTCCGAAATCCTTAATGATTGATTCCAAAAGCTGGGTTTCAGAGAAGGCGGGATTCAGGATAAATGCAGTTTTTACATTTTTTCCTACCTGGTTTAAAAAGAAACGGCAGGTGGTTGTTTTCCCGGTACCTATTTCCCCGGTTAAAACGATAATTCCTTTTCTTTGGGAAACCCCGTAAACCAGATGGGAGATAGCTTCTTTATGTTTTTTACTCGAGAAAAAAAAGGCAGGGTCGCTGGTAACATTAAAAGGTCTTTCTTTTAACCCGTAAAATCGGCAGTACATTAACTCACCTCTGAATTATTATAACAGGAAGACAAAATTTGTAAAGTATTGACATCTTTATAAATATGTGTTATATTTTCAAAATAGAGGTAAGAGAAATAGCCACGGCTGCCTCAAAGACAAAAGGCATAAATGGCCATTCTACCGATAACAAAGGAAAATCGTCGTTTTCCGAGAGTGGATTATCATTTACCGGTTCGTTATCAGCTTGGCGGCAAACAAGTTTTTGATAACGTTCTCTGTAATGATATCAGCTGTGGCGGCGTAAGATTTACCAGCGAAGAATTTATTCCCACTTCTACTCCGGTAATGCTTGAAATAAATGTTTTAAACCGCATTCTAAGGCCTGTCGGCAAAATATCCTGGTCAATGCCGGTGCCGCACTCTGACCGCAACCAAATTGGCGTAGAATTTATGGATTTTAATGTACTGGAAAGAAATTATCTTGAGGATTTTGTAAGTTTGCAGTTAAAGGAGATTTAATTTAATGAAAGGAAAATTATAAATGTCAGCTGAAGCAGTTAAAGAGGCGCAGGCGGAAGTAAAGCCAAAGGCAGAAAAACAGACTAATTGTTTGGCTTGTAATAAATTGATTAAAAAGTTGAAAAGATATTACCGTGACGGTAAATTCTATTGCAGCAAAAAATGCTGGCGCGCCTTTATTGATAAAAATAAGGCAGGAGCAGCAGAAGATAAGAAATAATGAAGACTGTTAAAGAACGCAGGGTACATCCGCGCTTGGATCATAAGTTGCCGTTTAATGTGGCGGTAAACGGATATGATTTCTCTACTACTACGCATAATATAAGCTGTGTAGGGGCTTACTGCCATCTTGAGAAGTATATACCGCCTTTTACGAAGATTTCCATAAAACTGAGCCTGCCCAATAAGTGCCAGGCAGACAGGAATGCTATTGTCGAATGCAAAGGGGTTGTTGTGAGAAGCGAGGATGAGACTGGCGGCGGCTTTAACATCGCCATATTCTTTAACCAAATGCGCGATGGAGAACGTAAGAAAATCGCCGCGTATATAAACAGGTTCTTGCATTAATCGGCAGTTGGGAAAAGTCAGAAAATACAATCAGCTTGTCAAGCTTATCGCCGGCTTCATCTATAAGGATGAGGCTATTTTTATAAAATCCAGGGATAAATTAAAAAAGATATTCGGCAGGATTGACTTTGAGTCTGGCCCCATTGATTTCAATTACACGCATTATTATGAAAAGGAGATGGGGGCCGGATTAAAAAGAAGGTTTATCAGTTTCGCCAGATTGATTCCTATTCAGGATTTATACCGCATTAAACTTTATACCAATAGGCTTGAAACAAGATTCTTATACTCCGGCATGCGCCAGGTAAATATTGACCCGGGGTATGTGGATTTGGCCAAACTGGTGCTTGCCTCTACCAAGGATTACGCTCACAGGATATATTTACGTAAAGGTATTTTTGCGGAGATAACGCTAAGTTACAGGAATAATTCATTTATTCCTAACGATTGGACGTATCCGGATTATCGCAGCCAGGAGTATATTGCTATCTTTAATGAGATTAGGAGGCTTTATGCCTCGTAAAATTGGCCCTCTGTTAAAATATCCTTCATACCTCGAGTCAAGCAAGAGCGGTAAATTAAAGATAATCGCTGACCGGCTTATTGCCAGCCTTAAGTCGTGCGACATCTGTCCCCGGGGTTGTAAGGTTAACCGGTTGGAAGGTAAAACTGGTTTTTGCAAGACCGCTATGTTGCCGAAAGTCTATAGTTTTATGAGCCACTACGGCGAGGAGCCGCCTGTGTCAGGGACAAAAGGCAGCGGCACAATATTCTTTAGCTATTGCAATATGGGTTGCGTATATTGCCAGAACTATGAGTTCAGCCAACTGGGAAAGGGCAGGGAGTATGAATTTGCGGAGCTGGCGCAAATAATGCTGACTCTGCAGGAATCAGGCTGCCATAATATTAACCTTGTTACGCCAACCCATGTTTTGCCGCAAATACTTAAAGCTTTGGAGATAGCTATTTCGGGGGGGTTAAGAATACCGCTAGTTTATAATACCAGCGGGTATGAATCGGCTCAAACTTTAAGCTTGCTTGACGGGATAGTGGATATATATCTTGCTGATATGCGTTATGCGGATAAAGAAGTTTCGAATAAACTTTCATTGGCTCCTGATTACCCGCAATGCAATCAGGAGGCGATAAAAGAGATGCATCGTCAGGTTGGACCGGCAGAGTTTAATCAAGACGGTATAATTAAAAGAGGCTTGATTATAAGGCACCTGGTATTGCCGAATCAGGCTTCTGGCACGGATAAGATTATGCGTTTTATCGCCCAAGATATTTCCGATGATACTTATATTAGTTTAATGAGCCAATATCTGCCTTATTATAAAGCTTCCGCTTTCCCGCAAATCAGCCGGCGCCTGAAGAATGAAGAGTATGAAGAAGCCAAAGAAATACTTGGGCAATACAGTCTGCTCAACGGCTGGATCCAGGAATCATATGGCTCAGAGCGTTTTGCCGGAGTAAATATTAAACCTGTTTAAATATGGATAAAGAATCGATTTTCAGCAGGGTTTTTAAATTTATCTTTGCCAAATTATTTAAGATTAATGATTCCGCGCAGAAGATAGCCTTAGGGGTTGGCTTAGGCGTATTTTCAGGGCTTATTCCCGGAACCGGCCCTGCCGCGGCATTATTCCTGGCTTTTGTTTTCCGGGCTAACCGGGCTGCCGCTTTATTGGGGAGCATACTGACTAACACATGGCTTAGCGTGGTTACCTTTGTTTTAGCGATAAAAATCGGTTCTACCATATTGAGCAGGCATTGGCAGGGAGTATATCAGAAAGCCCAAGGTTTAATCCGTGATTTTCACTGGGGAAGTTTCTTTAGGCTTTCTTTCCTGGATGTAGTTTTACCTGTTGTTATCGGGTACTTGATCATTGGTTTGTTTTTGGGGCTGGCCAGTTATCTGCTGTCTCTTTTGATAATTAAGAGGAGTGTTCATAAGGCGAGTTAAATTATTAGTTAATAGTTTGCAAAGATTAATGCCGGCACCTAAAAGATGCCGGCATTAATCTTAAATAAAACTTAATAAGCGTTAATCTCCGTAAACAGTGGTGGTATATTCTCCGAAAATACCCAAGATATTTTTGGCATCATAATCCACATATTTGATTGTTTTGATGTTTCCGTTTGCCGCAGCAGCTTTGATACTGCAATCACCGGTAGCAACTAAGCCCAGGACTGAGGTGGCTTTGGAGACGCCGGTTTTGCTGTAAACCATCCCGCCGTCACCAGCTGCTACAGGGGCTTTGACTTCGGTGTAGATCATACCCATTGGGTATGGAGTGGCGCAGCCGCTAAGGGTTGCCATAACAAATAAAACTGAAATCAAAAAACAGATTCTTTTCATTCGTCCCTCCTTTCTGAGCATATTTTAACAAGATAATAAAATAATGCAAGATTTTTTAAGCTTGCTAAAGATAGGATTAGGAGTTAAAATAAATACAAATTTAAAATCAGGGAGGTTTTCATGAAGAAGTTAGTCTTGCTGCGCCACGGAGAGAGCACCTGGAATAGAGAGAATCGTTTTACCGGATGGACTGATGTGGATTTATCCGGGCAGGGCATACAAGAGGCTAAGAAAGCCGGGGAAGTGCTTAAAAAAGAAGGTTTTGTTTTTGATATAGCCTTTACTTCCGTGTTAAAGAGGGCCATCCGTACTCTTTGGTTGACACTTGATGAAATGGATTTAATGTGGATACCGGTTTATAATTCCTGGCGGCTTAATGAAAGGCATTATGGGGCCCTGCAGGGATTAAATAAATCCGAGACCGCGGCTAAATATGGCGAAGAGCAGGTTTTGATCTGGAGAAGAAGTTATGATACGCCGCCTATGCCTTTGGATAAAAATGATCCGCGATATCCGGGTAATGATGTGCGATACAAAGAGCTAAAGCAGCAAGAGATTCCTCTTACGGAATGCTTAAAAGACACGGTGGAGCGTTTCCTGCCTTATTGGCATAAAACTATTGCTCCGGCTGTGAAAAGCGGAAAGCGCGTAATCATCGCCGCTCACGGTAATTCTCTGCGCGCTTTGGTTAAATACCTGGATAATATTTCCGAAGATAAAATAGTCAATTTAAATATTCCTACAGCCATGCCTTTGGTCTATGAACTGGAAGATAATTTAAAACCGATTAAAAGTTATTATCTGGGAGACCCTGAAGCAGTAAAGAAGGCTATGGAAGCTGTGGCAAACCAGGGTAAGGCAAAATAATCCGGGAATCCAGGTGTAATATTTGTGAGCAATAAAGATAAAACGGGGGGGATATACAATGAATAAATCAATTAAGGGCACAAAAACAGAGCAGAATTTACTTAAATCTTTTGCCGGAGAGTCGCAGGCGCGTAACCGATATACGTATTTTGCTTCAGTCGCGAAAAAAGAAGGCCTGGTGCAGATATCCAATATTTTTACGGAAACCGCGGAAAACGAGAAAGAGCACGCCAAGGTATTTTTTAAACACCTTGAAGGCGGGGATGTGGAGATTACCGCGGTTTATCCTGCCGGTTTGATAAAAGATACAAAAACTAACTTAGAAGAGGCAGCGGCAGGCGAAAACATGGAGTGGACTATGCTTTATGCTGACTTTGCCAAGATCGCAAAAGATGAAGGTTTCCCGGAGATAGCCCGTTCATTTGACCAGGTAGCTAAAGTTGAAAGGTTCCATGAATCCCGTTATCGCAAATTAATCAACAATCTTGTTAACAGCGAGGTATTTAAGAAGAGGTCAAGTATAAAATGGCACTGTGTTAATTGTGGTTATGTTTTTGAAGGGGTTGAAGCCCCTAAAGAGTGCCCTGCCTGTAAACATCCGCAGGCTTTTTTTGAAGTTCTCGCCGAGAATTATTAATTATGAAAATATTAATTAAATCCAGGAAAGGAGTGTAAATGAAAAAAATGTCTTTAGTTTTTAGTATCATCATTTTTTGTTTATTTCTAACTGGGGCTTGGGAGGCATCTGCCCAGGAACAAGTCTCTTCTAATATCGAAGAAGACGAAAATGCTGGTTTAAACATTGAAGAAGAAGAGATGGATCTGGAATCCAAGCCTTACGAGCAACAAATCCAAGCGCAGAAACAGGAGAATTCACAAGAAATGAAACAGGATATGCAAACAGTCAAAAAAGAATTAAGTAATGATGCTAAAGAGGCAGGGCAGGAGGGTTATTTAGCTACCAATAAAGATCAGGAGAACAATCCTCCCGGGCCGCAAGGAGCTCCAGGCGCAACTCCTGATAGTAAGCCTAAAAAATAATGATATCGCGATGCATAAAGTATTCCCAAAATCATTTCTTATCCTGAGTGGTTTTGTATTGTTATTTCTGATAATTAATGCAGAGGGAGGCTTGAATATGAAGTTATCCAGCCCGGAATTTGAGCACAAAGCATTTATTCCTCAGAAATTTACTTGTCAGGGCAGGGGTATAAATCCCGGGTTAATTATTGAAGGTATTCCTGAGAATGCTAAAAGCCTGGCTTTGATTATGGATGATCCTGATGCCCCAAGTGGTAATTTTGTGCATTGGGTACTTTATGATATCCCGGTTACCAATCGCATAGGTGAGAATACTATTCCCGGCAAACAAGGACTTAATTCTTTAGGCAAGTTAGGTTATGTCAGCCCTTGCCCGCCAACGGGAGCGCACCGCTATTTTTTTAAAATCTATGCTTTGGATAATATGTTAAATTTAGGCCCGGGAATGAGTAAAACAGAACTGGAAAAGGAAATCGCTGTTCATTTATTAGATAAAGCTGAATTAATCGGCCTGTATCAGAAAAAATGAAGCCATCCGGATTATAAATATCTTATGTCCTGGTATGTTTATATTGTCGAGTGTAAAGATTCTCTGCTCTATACCGGCATTACTAAAGATCTAGAGCGCAGGGTTAAAGAGCATAACAGCGGTAATGGCTGCAGGTTCACCAGATACAGGGCACCGGTTAAGCTGATGCATAGCGAAAGAGTTAGAACCAGGCCACAGGCATTGGTAAGGGAAGCAGAGATCAAGCGTTTTCCGCGCATGAGAAAGTTGGAGTTGTTTAACGGACATTAAATATGGCAAATTTTTCTTTTGATATTGTTTCAGAGATAGACTTGCAGGAAGCGGACAATGCGGTAAACCAGGCAATTAAAGAATTGAGCCAGCGTTATGATTTTAAGAATAGCAAGGCTTCAATTGCTTTTGATCGTAAGGAGAAGAAGATTACCTTAATCGCGGATGATGATTTCAAGTTGGGCGCGCTCACGGATATCCTGACAACGCGTTTAGCAAAACGGGGAGTTTCAATTAAGGCGCTTAAGTTTAATGAACCTGAAAAGGCATTTGAAGGCTATTTGCGCCAGATAGTCGATATATGTATGGGTATTGATAAAGAGAGAGCCAAGGAACTTAGTGTTATTATAAAAGGTCTGGGTTTAAAAGTGCAGGCTCAAATAGAGGGGGAAAAGATTAAGGTTAGTTCAGCCAAGAAAGATGAACTGCAGGCGGTTATCGCCCACCTAAAGAGCCTGGATTTCCCCCTGCCTCTTAATTTTTGTAATTACAGGTAGAATCTAACCGGTAAAAACCGTTTTAATATAAAATTAGTTATGCTATAATAATGAAAACTGAAAGGACGAGATAATGATAAAATACGCCAAGATTAGCATCGTAGTTTTTTGTATTGTATTCTTTAGCGGTATTAATGTTTTTGCCCAGCAGGATCAAATGCAGCGGTTCCATGCAGAATTTCAGGATATGGATAAGGACCAGAATGGCGTGGTTGTTCCCGATGAGATGCAGCTATATCAGAAAGAAAAGTTTAAAGAGCTGGATAAAGACATAAGCGGAGACCTTGGCGCAGAGGAGTTATCAACTGACCCAGCCAAGATGCTCCAGACAGCTGATAAAGATATGAACGGTAAGATCACTCAGGAAGAATCCAATTCACAGTTTAAGGAATATTTTCAAGAGATGGATAAAGATAAAAACGGCCAGATTTCTGAAGCCGAATATACGGATTACTGGAAGTTGATACACAGGTTTTAAAAAAGGAGGGAAACATGTCTTGTGGATGCGGATGCAAGAAGCCAAAGAAAAAGGCAAAAAAGAAGAAGTAGGTTTAAATTAAAAATTACGGGCTGGATTAGTTAATCCGGCCCGTCCTCAAACAGCCTTCTTTTGTAAATCGCCGGAAACCAGCCCAAAAAGAATATTTGAACCCAGGATTTCTACTATATTTAAGCCTTAGATCATGATTTCTGTAAATAACATATCAGTCCAATTCGGACAGCGTAAACTTTTTACCAATGTAAACATTGTTTTTTCTCCGGGTAATTGCTATGGATTAATCGGCGCCAATGGTTCAGGTAAATCTACTTTTTTGAAAGTTCTTTCCGGTGAAGTTGATTCTACCGCAGGAGAAGTTATTGTTTCCCCGGAGAAAAGGCTCTCTATATTAAAACAAGACCAATTCGCTTTTGATGAGTTTATTGTATTGACCGCAGTTATTATGGGGCATAAAAAACTTTATGAAATCATGGTTGAAAAAGATAAATTGTATTCTAAATCTCCTTTTACGGATGCCGATGGTATACGCGCATCGGAACTTGAAGGGGAATTTGCTGAGCTAGAGGGCTGGAACGCGGAATCCGAAGCAGCCAGACTTTTGAGCGAGCTGGGCATTGAAGAATCGCTGCATACGGCGCAAATGAAGCAGCTTGAAGCAGGGCAGAAGGTGCGGGTATTATTGGCTCAGGCTTTATTTGGAAACCCTGATATCCTCCTGTTAGATGAGCCAACTAACTATCTGGATGTTGAATCAAGCATGTGGCTTGAAGAATTCTTGTGTAATTTTGAAAATACCGCGATTATCGTTTCGCATGACCGCCATTTTCTGGATAAAGTATGTACTCATATCGCGGATATCGATTTTGGTAAAATTCATCTATATCCCGGGAATTATACTTTTTGGGCGGAAGCAAGCCAGCTTGCCGCGCGGCAGCGCAGTGAATCGAATAAAAAGATAGAAGAGAAACGCAAAGAATTAAAAGAATTTATTATGCGTTTTGCCAATAACGCCTCCAAATCTCGCCAGGCTACCAGCCGGAAAAAGATCCTTGAAAAGCTTACTGTAACAGACATAGAACCATCTTCGCGCAAATATCCTTATATAAACTTCGAGCCGGAACGCGAAGCCGGCAATGATTTGTTAAGCATATCCAACCTGTTTAAAGCAGTTGACGGCCAGCAGATGTTTGAAAGGTTGAATATTACCGTCCACAAAGGTGATAAAATCGCTTTTGTTGGTCTAAATGATTTGGTTAAAACGGTGCTTTTTCAGGTTTTAATGGGAGAAATCCAGCCTGATAGCGGTAGTTTCAAGTGGGGTTTCTCAACCAAGCGGGCGTATTACCCCAGGGATAATGCCGTTTTTTTTAACTCTCATTTAAGTGTTGCTGATT
>Ga0265297_10010744_pt1 | contig 11411 bp, 12 predicted proteins | sample Munlanlwell13791_FD_192502 | JGI IMG/M metagenome (GOLD analysis project Ga0265297, IMG submission 192502) | Leachate microbial communities from a municipal landfill in Southern Ontario, Canada - Leachate well 137-91 | ecosystem: Engineered > Solid waste > Landfill > Unclassified | place...
TACCTCATACATTATCTGAGGATTGACCGAATGAGTTACTTCTGCAAATCTTTTCATGAACTCCATCCAAGTAGGCATACAGTCTTGTGGAGCATTTTGAGTAGAAGTATTAACTGCTACCCCCACCATCTTCATTGATCCCATTTCAATTTGTTTGTATTCCATATTGTTTTATTTATTATATTAAAAGTATTATAGCAAAAATATTGTAAAAATTACAATTTAATTATCCTGAGCTATATTCTTAATTTTTTCTTGATACTCTTCTCGGCTAATATTTCCACTTGCAAATAAATCATTTATTCCAGCATAATAATGCTCTTTAACTAAAGAAGCAGGAACTATTGTATTATATAATCGAATATTATCTATTTTTCCTATGTATCCATCTATCGTTCCTAAATAATTAAAAGCTATTGAAGAATTATCTGGAGGCATTGTTCCTTTTTTTACCCCATCGGTATAAATAGTAATAACTCTTGAGGAACCAGCACAAGAATATACTATATGTTGCCACTTATTCACAGCAACTGAATTATTATAAACAGAAGTATAGGCATTGCTTGCACTTTTAAAATAAGCGGCTGTATCCCAATGAGGCACCATTATATAAGGAGCTGCACCACTATTACTAAAACTCGACAAAACATTCCAAAATCCATCAGTTGGAGCTAGCCAATATTCTACTGTCCAGGTAGACTGATCAGCAAAAGTTAAACTACTATTATTTCCAAAATAAATATAATCACCAACATCGAAACTTAAACACTTACCCGAGACACATTCACTTCCTTCTTTAACTATTGGTCCATGATATGCCCTTCCTTCATTATCAGCCCAAGAATCAGGAACATTCCCAGCATCATTATTCAAGATTTTAGTGGAAGGATCATAGTCACTAGAATCAATATCATCAAAAGTATATTGAGCAATAGTATTTATCATCATCGAATTTCGTAAGGAATTAGAAAAAACCTGAGACTTAGCAATATTTGCCCTGCTTGTCACTCCACTCATTGAGACAACAATAAGACCAGATAAAATACCGATAATGGCGATAACAACCAGTAACTCAATTAAAGTGAAAGCTATTCGATAAAACTTTATATTTTTGTTTTTTGTTAAATACAGCATATTGACAACCTTCAAAATCTTAAATAAAAATCAATGAATTAATTTTTGTGCATTATATGATGAAATTACTTCTGCTTGTGTCAAAGCACGATTATATACGCGCACTCCGTCTATGAGACCATTGAAGTACCAATATCCAATTGGAGCTCTACCAATTGCCATTGCTTGATTAGAAGAAGATCTTATTTTTAAACCTGCTCCCATACTAGCTGAACTATTCAAGGCACCATTTAAATACAATTTTTGTATTCCCGTTACAGAATCATAAGTCCCGACAACATGATACCATGTATTAAGAGATATCATACTACTATTAATATAAGACATACCATTACAATCACCAAAACCTTCCTTATGTGCCCAAAATTCAAGATAATTACCAGTAGACCAGTTACTACTCAATCCATATTGATAACCACAACCTGATATTTGTGTCTCAGAATAGCGTCCAACTATGCCTCGATATTCATTAGTTCCAAAAGCAGCCGTCTTTATCCATGCTTCAACAGTAACCGCATCTGTAAAATTAAAATTTGATCCATTTCCTTGATTCACATAAGAATTACTTCCATTAAAAGATAAACTATTTCCAACCCAATTCGCGCCACTAATTGTTCCGTTATTAGTCCCTGCCTTATCATAAATAGTAGAGCCAGATCCTTCATGCATCGGCCAGTTAGCAACCAAAGAAGTATTATCAACTGAGGTGAAACCATCAAGAGAAGAATAGTTGTAATAGGTAGAATTAGAAAGAGTGGCTGAAATATTAAAAGTAGTTCCATTAGAAGAGTAAAAATAATTTCCAGAGACTGGATCAGTCGGAAGATTGGGAAGTAGCTCCAAAAAAGTATTCGGAAAGGAACAATCTCCTTTAATTGTACAACGCGATAATGCGGGATAAGTTCCCCCATTCAAAACACCATAATACGTTAGAGCTTTTCTGATTGTGTCAATTCCCGCCTTTCTTTTCGTATCATTAGCTGAATTAACCGAAGCATTCATCGAGATTACAATAAGACCGGAAAGGATTCCGATAATCGCTATCACCACCAATAGTTCGATTAAAGTAAAAGCTTGTCTAGCTAATTTATTCATTTTTTGCCATTGAATTAATTCTACTCAAATATTCTCCTTTATTTATCTTACCTTTAATTAATAGTTCATTCAATCCGAAATAATACTGTTCTTTAATTAAATAATTTGTCATAGCTACATTATATATTCGCATATCATCCATAAAACCATTAAAATACCTCTGCACCCCTCCTATGGCATTGTATCCTAATAAAAAATCGCTACTCGTAATAATGCTACCAAATTTCGCTGGAGTTTCCGCATAGCCCGTAGCATCTAATACGCCATTTATATAGTGCTTTAGATAAGGAGAGCTATTTCTTATCACTAACGTATGATTTTCCCATTTATTAAGAGTAGAACTCATAGCTATAGTAGCAAAGACTCCTAGACTAGAAGAGGCCGTAAAAGTATCATCATATGTAGCAAACCCACTTGAAAGATATCCACCTTTAGCAAAATAACTACCGCCTTGAGTACCTACGGCCGTTCTATTTGCCCAGAAACTCACGGTAACTTCATCTTTCGAAATAGCATTACCAAAATTAATATAATCATTACCACCAAATTGTAAACAACCCTCAGAAGAAGCACACTGCGTTCCTGAGCGCCACCCATCAGTAGAATCAAAACTAAATCCCGACAATACTCCTCCAACAAGACCCCAACTATCATTAGCATTGCCATTTAATTTCCACTCGGAAAGCAAATTCATCATCAATGAGTTCCTCAACGAATTAGAAAACACCTGCGCTTTTGCCATGGTTGCTTTTTGTGTCACCCCACTCATCGAAATAACAATTAAACCAGATAAAATTCCAATGATAGCGATAACTACTAATAATTCGATCAACGTAAAAGCTATTCTGTGTATTTTTTTAATATTGTTTTTCATTTTCTATTAACGAATATAAATATTTCTGTAACTCCATCCATTTCCAGAAGAACAACTAACTCCAGTCGAAATTCCAGCATAAGAACTCATACTATTTCGACGCAATACCACCTGAGCACTTCTTGTGCCAGTATCATTGGCACCATGCCAAAAATTAGCACCTTCATTATCACAACGAGAAGTAATCCCGTCAAAATTATTTCCATTCGTACCACCCATTTTTACTTGACTACGAATAGTATCCACTCCAGATTGATAAGTAATAATATTTGATCCGATACCATATGCCGCACTACCAAAAACTCCCCAACAAGAATGACCACCATAAAATTCGTAATCAGCACGAATTTTTGTCCAAGGAAATAAATCTTTTAATAAAAGCTGATAATATTTAGGATTACCACAGCCTTCTATGGTTTTTTGAATTGTCGCAATTAATCCTCCATTACTATCAACTGTCTTAGTTGTAATTGTAAGAGTATTTAATTCACTCTGAATCATACTCGCCGTTACCAATGTCCAACCACCTCCATCATTAACCATATCACAGTAGGCTTGAAAGGGGGTTCCCGTCGGATTAATCCAATACATTCCACTACCTACTGATTTTCCTTCATTAAGAATCGATAAGCAAGAAGGATTATTGATAAAGCCGGAAGAAGAAGCAAAAGAATAATAGGTGGAATTAGAAAGTTGAGCCGTAATTGAAAAACCTGTTCCAGTTGAAGAATACGTATAATATTTACCAGAGACAGGATCAATTGGAGGATTAGGAAGTAATTCAGCAATCGCACTAGTAAAAGCTATTGAACAACTACCCGATTGACCAATATTACAAGGATCAGTCTGAAGAGGATAAGATCCTCCATTTAAAGTTCCATAAACTATTAATGCTTTTCTTACTGAATCAACACTTGCCTTTCTTTTTGCATCATTAGCTGAATTAAATGAAGCATTTATAGAAATAACAACTAGACCAGAAAGAATTCCAATAATTGCAATTACCACCAATAATTCGATCAAAGTAAAAGCTCGCTTAATTATTTTATTCATAATAATTATCTAACAAATACTATAAATGGTGATCCAGGCGCACTTCCTTGCGTATGATTATTACAAAAATAAGAAGCGCTACCAGAATAAACTACTGGACAAGGAGCACTATTTAAATCGCTATAAGTCGAAAATCCCCTATTATTATAATGTCCATTGCAAGTATTTGCTGACCATACCCCAGCACTATTCTTTGCATCATAAAGCATATTGGTAGCCCCATTTGTTGCCCAAGAAGACCAATTTGCAACCGAGTAACGAGCAACATAAATTGTGGTTCCAGCTTGTACCATCCATTCTCGCTGTACGGCTAAAAACTTAATATCACTATCAGAAAATTTTGCATTCATTGTTACCGTTTTAGTAGCTAAGTCATATTTATTCGTTTCAGCAACACTAGAAAGCAAAGCATTAACTTTCATAATCAAAGTCCAACCGCCTCCATCAGTCGTCATATCGCAATAAACTTGAAAAGGAGTTCCAGTAGGATTAATCCAATATGTTCCACCGCCAACTGATTTTCCTTCATTAAGAATAGACAAACAAGAAGGATTGTTAATAAAACCAGTAGAAGATGCAGAAGCAAACGAATAGTAAGTTGAATTAGATAGTCCAGCCGTAATGGAAAAGTTTGTTCCTGGAGAATTATATGTATAATACTTATTAGAAATGGGATCAACGGGAGGTTTAGCTAATTCGGGAATAACATTCGCATCAAGAAATGCGCATCGGTTATTTGTTCCCATTGGACCAATATTACAATCAACGCTACTAGGATACGCTCCCCAGTTAAGAGCTCCGTAAACCATTAATATTTTTTTAATTGAATCAATATCTGATTTTCTCTTCGCATCATTAGCTGAATTAATAGACTTATTTGCAGCAACTAAAACTACAGAAGACAAAATACCGACAACAGCAATTACCACCAATAGTTCAATTAAAGTAAAAGCTCTTTTATATTTTTTATTACTTTTCGCTTTCATATATTTATTATATCAATATAGTTTAAAAATATCAACAAAAAAAGAACAGTACAAAGTACTGCTCTTCCATTCTATCTTTTAATTCTACTTTCTTCGTTTTCTGATAAAATAATACACTCCCAATCCAAGAATAATAATCAACAATCCAATCCAAAGATAATTTACCAAGCTCGAACTAGTTGAAGCTAAGTTAGCTTGTTCTGGATTGATTGTCTCCCTTGGAAGATTTGGCTCAGTCGGAGTCTGAATTGGCTCTAAAGCTTCTGGCTCCGGTTCAATAATTTCAATTGGAGCTGGAATAACTTCAATCACGGGAACATTATTAACAGTGTAATTACCACCAATAGAAGAAGAACCAAGTGATATTCCTTCACCAATAATATCAACACTAGTATTGTTAATCGAAGCAGAGGCAGCCCTTCCAACATTTACCGATACGGTTAATAAATTCCTATTACTTAAAGTACAACCCGGAATTCCAATTAAATAGTAAGGATTAGAACAAGTAGGAGTTGTTTGTGCGATTAAATCACTAGCTAAAGTAATTCCCTGACAAGCCATATTGTTAAAAGATACTATTCCTTCAACAGCACAAACCTTATTATCTTGAGGATCAATTCCGACTTGAACATTAAAAACACTTCCCGCATTTTTAGTGATACTAGAAGGAGAAACAGATAAAAAAGGATCGGCGGCATTAGCTACGCCATTAAGACCCATCAGTAAGAAAAAAACGATAGTTGATAAGACAGTTTTTGTTTTAATGTTTTTCATGTTCATATTTTTATTTATTCCAATTGGACATCATTAAAGAGAAATCATACTTATCAACCTTTAGGTCATTATTAAGGTCACAAACATTAACTCCGGTTTTTCCCCAATTAGACATCATTAAAGAGAAATCATACTTATCAACTTTACCATCACTATTCGAATCTCCAATAACACCTTGCCCCAAAGCTAAAGTAGTAAAAGTCCCATCAGTATAAGTGCCAACACTACCATTAACATCACTAGATTTAATTTGATAATGGTAAATAGTTACTGGTAACAAGCCACTTAAAGTGACATTGTGAGAAGCAGCATAAATAGTATTTTTACTTTCTTGTCCATAACTAATTGAAGTGCCATAAACAATCCAAGAAAGAGAAGACCTATTAGTATCCCAAGTAATTACAGCTTTATCGCTTCCAGCAACAACCCTTACATTGCTAAACGAAGGAGCGGGAACGCTAGAACTGCCTCCTCCACCACCGCCACCTCCACCACCAGTTGCAGTTTGAGTATAGGTAATAAATTGAGTAAAGTGCTTAGTTAAAACAAGTAAATCATTTCCCGAATCAACTTTACATTCATTCGCACCCCCCGGAATAGTCCCACCAGAGCAAACTGTTGTTATTTCGGTAAATACCCCACCAATCATAAATCCGACTTTCTTCCCCGCCTTATTAGGAAATAATATTTCCACTGGCTTATCAAAGCTTAATGAACCACTACTTAATCCAATCTCAATAACAGTTTCAACATTAGTATTGTAACCACTAATTTGTAGACTAGCGCTAGAGATTACTGGCAATTCAACTACTCCATCCCAACCAACAGGACCGGTTATTAAGGTTCCTTCAGGAAAAACTACCGTTGTTCCAGTGTTTACGGAATTAACAGTTAATTCTTTATTTATCTGCGCTGTATTATCAACTAATGTGAACTTTACTTCGGGATTAGAAACACTAGCTGGTATATCAATCGTACTTAAATTACTGTTTGAAGGAATTTCATAAGGAGTACCTTGAGTAATAGTTGCTTCCGTAACATTTCTTTTTTCATCTAAAATTCTTTGCGCAATTTCTTGAACAATCGCTGGGTCAGCATCTAAAGTAATTGTTTGCATATCAGAACTAACGATCACTCCGACACTAATATCGTTATATGTAATTATCGTATGACCACCAACAGAAACTGAAGCACTACCAGTAATTCCTTTATACTGTCCAGCAACGTTGTAAATGTCTCCTGTCTTCGTAATAGTTATATTATCAGTCCCATCAACTACTTCGACACTTGATAAACTAACATTTGAAGAAAAAATATAAGTATCATTTCCGCCTGAGATTGTCGTTCTTTGAACATTAATTATTTTTCCAGCAACACTAGTAGCTTCTAAAGTAAAAGGCTCATGATTGTCTAATATCTTATTGAAAAACGCATCAGACAATTCCTTATCAATTGTAAATCTTATTTCTTGTGCCGATACCACATTTATATTGATTGATTTATCATCAATACTTATTATTGAGTTAGAACCACTAGCAGAATAAGAAGTTCCTTTGTATGTTGCGGAAACACTCCAAGAATCATCACCCAAATTAGTTACTGTAAAATTATTATCTTCAGAAAGTTCTAGACTAAAATCTTCTAAAGCATCATTAGAATTAACAGTATAAATCTCTTCAATTTCTCCCAACTCTCGATCAATCGTAATCTCTAAGTCATTAATATTAACTAATGTTTGCGTGCTCGCAAAAGCATTGTTCGCAAAAAAGATGCTTGAAAAAACACCCATCAACAATATCAATAACCAATTTCTTCTCATCATATTTTTATATATTACCTATATCTTACCAAGCTCAATAATCTCTATTATTACTACTTACACAATAAAACAATTTTACTGTTTTGTCAATAATTTTAAAACACCTTATGACTATAACACTATTATAGCTCATTTTATCTCGATTTGTCCATTATTATCTCACGAAAATAGCAAATCTTTTGGAAGTTGAACATTGAGTAGTAGCATATGATTGATCTGATCTAGAACAATGATCATAACCATTTCCAACCGCAAAAGTAGCAAATAAAGGAAAATCTGAATAACCACCAGCCGACCCTTGAGTTGTATTGCTTTTTAAACAAACCTGCCCCCAGGTACCAGAGCAACCCTCATCACAATAGCCACCAAAACTTCCATACCCATACCTTAAAAGCTTTGTCACTGTAGAATTATCACTAATTCTCGTCGCCGTAATATTAACATAGCCGCACTGAGTTAAAGCCATCGGGGTATTTGTATTAAAAACTGAGGGCGTAGGAAATTTCCAAGGAGTCGAAAGAACATTATTTGATTCATTGATATAGGCAAACATCATTGTTGAACCACCAATAAGAGGTGCTGTTCCCGCTATATATTGAATATTGGATGAATTTTCATCAACCGCTGACTGATATACTTTCGTCCACCCACCTCCATCGGTGGTCATATCACAATAGACCTGTAAGGATGAATTCCCAGTCGGATTAATCGTATACACTCCACTACCAACTGACTTTCCGGCGATAAGTAGCGACAAGCAAGAAGTTCCAAAACCAGCAGGAGAACTCGAATACACCTGTCCTGACGAAAGATTAGCAGTTAAAGTATATGATATTCCATCAGCTGAGTAATAATCATAGTAGTCTCCACTCGGATCACGAGGTAAAGCAGGGAAATATGTCGGAACTAAAACCGAAGCCAGATTCCCACAATTATTACCAACTTCACAAGGAGTAGTTTGAATGGGATACAAACCAAAAACTTTTTCAACAACCAAAGCTTTTCTAATCGCATCGATCCCTGCCTTTCTTTTCGCATCATTAGCTGAATTAACTGAAGCATTCATGGAAAGAACAATTAAGCCAGAAAGAATTCCGATAATGGCAATTACGACTAATAGTTCTATTAAAGTAAAAGCACGCCTAATATTCAATTGTTTACAATTATTTATCATTATTTTATCTTATTCCATTATTTAACCCAATAACGAATAGTTCCTGGACCTTGCATTTCTGGAGTAATATATGGTGCCGGAGAATATCCAGCCGTCGAAGTCGCTAAGGTCCCCCACCAATTGCCAGATCCGCCATATGTAGTTAAAAGAAATTGACTATCAATCCAGGGCATTATATTTGACAATGCACTAGTACTATCTGGAGTTGTATCAATCGTCCAAGTATCATATTTAGTAATATTCGTTGCATTATTAACCGCTGTGGTTCCCACAAAAGTATTCGCGAATGGAGCTTGCCATATCCCACCCCAACGACCAAAAGATACTGCATCTATTCTATATTGAAGATTACCACTAATATTGCTTTTTATCGAATTAGCCTTATTTAAAATGGAATACCCCGATGTTGTTGATGGAGATTCACTATTGAGTGAATAAATAGTAGTTGCATTCCAAAGAGAAACAGGACCTGGATTATTGACAATAAGGGTCCAACCACCACCCGAAGTGGTCATGTCACAATAAACTTGGAAAGGAGTTCCCGCTGGATTGATCCAATAAACTCCATTACCAGTTGATTTTCCCGAATTCAATATTGATAAACAAGAAGTACCAACTGCCGAGGTAAAACCAGAAGTAGATGAAGAAGAATAGAAATTACCATTAGATAAAAGAGCTGAAACATTAAAATCAGATCCCGTCGGAGAAACATAAGTATAAAATACACCAGAAATAGGATCGGTAGGAAGATTAGGAAGCAACTCAAAAAGTTTTTCGGCTAAATTCGTACATCGATTTGAGGTACCATTTGGACCAATATTACACTGAGTCGCTTGAACAGGATAGGTCATTCCATTCAAGGTTCCATAAACAACTAATGCTTTTCTAATCGCATCAACACCTGCCTTTCTCTTTGCATCATTAGCCGAATTAATTGAACCCCTCATTGAAACCAAAATCAATCCAGACAAAATACCGATTATTGCAATAACCACCAATAACTCAATTAAAGTAAAAGCCTTGTAAGATAATTTTTTCATTGCTCTAATTATTTACAGCGAATAACAACAACTCCACTACCACCAGCATAAGAAACACCAGCCGAATAAGCGGCATCACCTCCCTTGCCCGTATTCGCAGGACTAGCACTAGGATTATTAGCTCCACCAATTCCCCCACTAGCATAGGTTACGGGACTTCCCGAAATAGAATAAGCCAAACCTAATCCAGGATCACCTCCAACATGCCCTATTTTATTATCTCCACCAATTCCCCCCCGCTCCACCTCCTCCAGCTCCACCAGCCCAAGACAGAAGAGAAGTATTGCCTCCGGCATTTCCCTGTCCAGAAGTAGCACTTCCTCCGTAGCGAACACTTGAATAACCATTAAAACCACCGCCACCTCCTGAACCTCCAGGGCTCCCGTTCGCAGAAATTTGACCGCCACCGCCACCTCCTATCGCTGTTAAAAAATTACCCGTTATTCCAAAAACCGAATTCCCACCAACAAGACCTGGCTGATTCGCTCCAGTTCCACCAGGAGCTCCACCATTTCCAATAGTTACAGTCATGACCGCTGAGGGAGTTACAGCATGAGAAGGATTATAGATCAAACCACCCGCACCTCCACCACCAGCTCCGCCGCTACTCGCAAAAGATGACCCTCCTCCGCCTCCGCCAGCCACCACCAAAACCTCGACATAATTACATCCGACTGGAACCGTCCAAGTAGTACTACTTGTAAAAACCTGGGCAGTAGTAGTCGAGAAACCAGTTAAAGAAAAATATCGATAAAAGCTGCCATTAGAAAGAGACGAAGTGACTGTAAAATTTGTTCCACTGGAAACATAGGTATAATAATTTCCAGAGATAGGATCAGTTGGAGGATTAGGAAGTAATTCTGCAATGGCATTAGTAAAAGCCGTTGAACAACTACCACCCTGACCAATATTACATGGAGTCGCCTGAACAGGGTAGGTCATTCCATTCAAAGTACCGTAAATCAATAATGCCTTTCTAATCACATCAACACCTGCCTTTCTCTTTGCATCATTAGCCGAATTAATTGATCCATTCATCGAAACAACAATTAGACCAGAAAGAATTCCGATGATTGCAATTATCACCAATAACTCAATCAATGTAAAAGCTTTGTAAAATGATTTTCTCATTGTATTATATTTTGCACTCTGCCTACTTGCCCATCACTTAATTTAACTTTTATACCATGCGGATGAAATAGTGAGTTTGTTAATATTTCAACAACAACACCACGGGTCAACTTACCAGTTCTTTGATCATTCTTTAAAACAATATCCACCTCTAACCCTATCTTAATATTATTTCTATCTTGTCCATTCATATTTATCACATTCTTATTACTTGGTTTCAAGTTTCTGTTGCAACTTGATTATTTATTTTACTAACTAATTCATTAAAGACTTCGAATGGTTTTCTGTAATCTAACGCCCTTCTCGGCCTGCCATTTAAAAGGTCTTGTAC
>Ga0265297_10010745_pt1 | contig 11411 bp, 12 predicted proteins | sample Munlanlwell13791_FD_192502 | JGI IMG/M metagenome (GOLD analysis project Ga0265297, IMG submission 192502) | Leachate microbial communities from a municipal landfill in Southern Ontario, Canada - Leachate well 137-91 | ecosystem: Engineered > Solid waste > Landfill > Unclassified | place...
AGCGCAAAGTTGAGCGCAAAATTGAGCTCAAAAAGCATTGCCCCTGGTGCGGCAAGCACACCGTTCATAAAGAGTTGAAAAAATAATTTACAATTCTCGTTTGGCGGGTCGCGGGCTTGCCCGCCCAAGTCCCGCTTCGCGGGACTTGGGCGGGATTAGTATAGTGGCAGTACTACGGTCTCCAAAACCGTTGGCGGAGGTTCGATTCCTCCATCCCGTGCCATCAGGGGGTAGGTTCAAAATGGTGCGAGTGCCTCGTTTGACAAGGTTTTTACGCGGAATATAATATAGGCATATGAAAGAAGATTTTTCAAAGTTAATTCAAGGTCGTTTTTTATCGGCTCCGCGTTTTGCGTGAGCCGTTTTTAATTAAAAATATTTAGATACAATACTTATGAGAAAAATAATTATAGCGCAATTTATAGTTTTATTCGCGGGAACATTTTTTGCCTGGTTTAATTTCGGCCAAGAATTTAACAATTGGCTGGCCAAGCGCGCCTGCACCACGGGTTGCGCTGTCGGGCTGGTCAACCCTTTTTTGACGCCTTGCTTTTACGGAGCGATATTTTTCGCCGCCGCTTTTATTTTAAGCGCGCTCCTTTTGAGAAATAAATAATTTTCAAAAATATGAACAAAAAAATCGCAGGGGTAGCCGTTTGTTTTATCGGGTTGGCGGTTATCTGCGGTTCAATGCGTTTTTTGCCCGACCTGAAACCTTTGGGATTCGGCCTTGCCCTGTTTGCCGCCGGAGCGATTGCCGTCGCGGTCGGTTTTTTGAACCGTTCCTGGAATTGGAGAATGTGGTTGGGTCTAATTTTGTCAGCGGCCGGGATTGTCGGCGTTTTTGCCACCGTTTCGTATCTTCCCGATTGGCGGCCGCTCATAACCATGACGGCGGCGGGGCTTTTGGGGATTTTGTTTTTATGGCTGGGGATTAAAAAAGCAGAGGTTATCCAATCGGTCGGCGGTTCTTCAACATTCAATATTTTGGCGATGTCGGTCGTCATTATTCTTTTTATCATCTCGGCGCTTCTTTTGCCTCAGATAAACTGGCAGCACCCTAAAGATCCAGCTGCGGTGATGATATTGGCTTTTTTCACGGGCCTGGCGGTTCTTTATGCAAAAATCAAAAACCATCCGGCTAAATATCCCATAGTTTATGCCGGACTTTTGGCAGTCGTGAATTTTATCATGATACCGGTTTACGAAGCGGGCTTTTTTGACTGGTTGGGCCGATTTTACAGATTGTTTGTTCCTTTTTATTTTAGCTTTGACTCGCTGGCCGAACCCATTGAATACGGGCTCATTGGGCTGGCGATAATTTTGACGGCATATTTTGCGTTCAAAAAAACCAGGATACGGGATTACGGCAATAAAATTCTTATTTATTTTATGCTTCAGATATTCATGGCTATTTTCTTTTTTGAAATGCTGGGTTTGCCGGCGGGGTTTTTGGCCGGAGCCACCACCCGCTCGGACCTGTTGGTGACCGACACCAATGCCGTTATGAGCACTTTCGGCATGATTTTCATCGCGGTGGCGATGTTTGTCGCTTTTGAGCTTTTCCCGTTTTGGGTGACGCCGATTTTGGCCGGCCTTTGGTGGGTTTTTTGGAAACCCTGGCTTTTGCACCATCCGGATCCCGTCACTTTCACCGGCCTGGCAAATTTTTTGCCGGCCGCCGCCTTTTTGTTTTTTACCGGCTTTAAGCGGGTTGCTCTGCCCATGGTTTTATTGCTGCTTTTTTTCAAAAAAAATAAAGGAAATTAAAATTTAAATAAATTTTACGGAAAAAACCCGGCGTCTTGTTTCGCAATTTTTGCGAGAAAAATAAAGGTGTCAGGTACCATTTCATGTCAAAGTGATAAGGCCGCTTGTTTGATAGGCCTGCTTTCAATTAAGGATTACTCGTTCAATGGTGTTCCAGTATAATTCTTTAATCTGTGCCATCGGTGGACAGGTTCAAACGACCCGAGATTCTCATTTGACAAGGTTTTGCTGGGTTTATAATGAAGTTATATGAAAGAAGATTTTTCAGAATTAATTCAATATTTGGACGAGAAGTTCAATAAGATAGAGGGGGATTTTAAGGATCTAAAAGAAGATTTTAATAATCTTCAGATTTCCGTTGACGGTTATGCTAAAAAAGCCGATACATGTTTTCAAGAAATAGTCGCTTTGTCCCATAAAGTCGACCGGCACGAAAAAATGGCTGTTACAGTTGGCGGATAAGATAGGGGTGAAATTGCAGTACTGATTTATAACAACAAATATCCAGAAACTTGATTTGGGTCAAATAATCACTATCAAAACCGACGCGATTTAGATTGTGCCGTTTTTGTTAAAAAGATATCCGACGCCTTTTGTTCTTCAATAAAAGAGGAAAATATGAGAGACGCGATGAAGGCAGCTGACGCTGCGGGAAGTTTCAGAAAGATTGGGTTTGACCCGATCGGCTTGGCAAGTGATTGCAGCCATAGGCACACATTCGGCCAAGCGAAAACATCATGAGGGTAGCGGCCGAGCTGGAATACTTGCGCGATGCGAGAAACACCAAATCGGCGCTGGCCAGGATAAAGTAGTTCTTAGGGAGGGTAAAACTATGGAGATGGATGTTTTTAAGTGTGAGTGCGGAATATTAGTCAGTATGTCTGATAGTCAGGTATCGGTATTATGTTCAAGGTGTCCTCGGATGATAACCAGGAGAGGGGGAAATAAAATACACCGAGAAAATCTTCCCCCGTATGTCGGATTGGGTAAGGTGATGAAGAATTGAAGAAATTGAGCAAGCGATTGCTCCCGCGCCGCTTCGGTTAAAGCGACTTTTTTATTTTATATTTGACTATTGCCTTATTTCGCATTACTCTTCATTATTAAATAGGGGGACAAGGCAATGCTGTCTGTAAAAAATATTCTTTAACAACAAAAGAAAGGGGAATAGCCATGAAAAAGGGTGTGATTTCGGCGGTGTTGCGGTTGTTTTTTTTGGTTTTGCTCTTTACCGGTTGTGCAACGGTTGACCAAAAATCCTGGGAAAAAGCCAGGCAAATGGACAGTTTTGAGTCCTACGGAGATTATATCAAGTCAAATCCCTTGGGTGCCCATGTCGGCGAAGCCAGGGCTAAGATCGCCAAATCATATACTCTGGACGATCATGAAGTGGAACAATTAGCCCGCTTGCAAAAGGACAATCCCATTGAAGCAAAGAGGGCGCTCTATGTTGATAAGCTTATTTTCACGGCCGCGGCTTGTTTGGATATGCAGGCAAATTGGGTATATCCGGTCAAAGGGCGCAAGCTCTATGATATGCTCAAAAAATACGATAGTCAGACCCTGGGAGATTCAATGACAAGGGTGGTATTGATCCACATCGACCGGTTGAGGGTTTTATTCTTAATCGTCAAACTGGGCATATCTGGAACGCAGAGCACATTAAATTCTTTGCTTATGCGGTATGGAGACAAAGGCATGGCTGAAGATTTTTTGAACAGCGGCTCAGGAGAGCTGCATAGCGGCGGTTCGGACTGGGCACGCGCTCACGGTTATCGGATACGCTCAGGGCCCGGCAGCCATAGGGTCGGATGGGGCAGATTCTGATAAAGACATTTTCTGAAAAGGAGGCCAAGCATGCGAAAAATTATTTCATTGATTGTTGCCCCGATTTTTTTATTGATGGCTGCTTGTAGCAGCAGCCCGAACATCGATGTGGAGCAATTCTGGCATAAGCAAGACCTGAAAGATACTGAAGCGCTGGTCAATTCCATCGGAGGCCCGACCCTCAGTTATAGGAAAAGCTATATGATGAAGCCGCCGTTCTATAGAGGGCCAATGCCTCTGGAGTTCAATGAATATACCAAGAATATCGGCGGGGGAATGATGGGAATGGAATCAATCGTGCTATGCCAGGATTTCGGTGAATGGAGGAACATCTTTGTTTACAAAGATACTATATCCATGCTTTCTCGGATGCCTGCCGGCGCAATCGCCGTTGACAACAACAGCAAGCGTATTATAGCGGAATGCAAAGTTATGAAGTTGTTGGACGCTGACAAGCAATTAACGGGTTTTGAAATTGCGGAAATACATTACGATAAAAATGGAGAAAGAGCGATATTCACAAGCACTTTCCAATTAGATTTCCCCATGGGTTTTAAAACCAAAGAAATAAAAAATCAAGGCAAAAAAGAAAGAGAGTATTTTTTTATCTGGCCATCCGGTTTCTGATGTTAACCGGCCGCAGAATCATTTTTTACATCAAACGAACCCGCCAGCACTAATTGCGTTGGCGGGCTTTTATTTACTGATTTTTTGACAAAAACCAATAATTCTGATAGAGTTAAAAAGTAGCAGAAGAGACATAGTCGAGTTTCTAAGCAAAAATAATAAAAAGCAAAATCACATGACTGGAGTTATCAAAACGCTCACGGACAGGGGATTTGGATTCATCTCTCGCGAAGGCGAAGCGAAGGATCTGTTTTTCCACTCCAAAGAGCTGCAAGGCGTGACCTTCGATGAGTTGAAGGTTGGCGATGCCGTTTCCTTTGAAGTCGTTGAAGGTGAAAAGGGTCCCAGCGCCGTTGGCGTATCACGGGCTTAATCACAAGCAATTTAAAAACACCCCCGCTTTGCGGGGGTGTTTTTGTTTACGCGTGGCGGCGAGTTTTGTTATAATTTTTATATCCATGGTTGTTGCCGCGTTGGCCGGTCTTTTTTGTCTTAAGCGGGCATATTATCAAAATGTGGTTATTTTCGCCTTTTTATGATAGTGTATTTACATAGGGTAAATAATGTAAATCTATGCTTGGAGCTGAATCGCAAAAACAAGCATTTGAAAGTTTGCCTTCGCCGGAGCCGAAAGAAGGGGAATTAAGCGAGGGCGAGCAAAAAAAGGGACCCGCAAAAATTTATCCTTTTCCTAAGCCCGGCGAACAAAAAAAGCCCGAAGCGCCGGAAGAAGGTTTTTGCGGCCAGGATATGAAGCTGATATCAAATGGGGAAGTTATCGCCGAATTTCACCGAGGATTTCCCACAAAAATCATTCCCAAGGGCGAGGGGAGGTATGAAATATTGGAAAAGAAACCCATGGGAAAAGTAGTGAGCAGCATATTTGAAAAAGTAGAAGAAATAGAAATCGGATAATAATCTTTTGGAAAAACCGCTCCTTGATTGCGCTTGGGGCGGTTTTTTGCAATGAAAAACCCGGCATCTTATTTCGCAATTTTTGCGAGATGCCGGGTTTCAGATTTTTGTCTTGCCATTGCCCTTTATGGCGCCGAGGATTTCTTCAAAGCTCGTCGGCTTTTGCAGGCATAAGCCGGTATGTTTTTGCGCCTCCAAAATATCGCCGGTGAAGAGAATGGTCTTTATGCCGGGATAAAGATTGTTCACATTTTTAATGAAATCCACGCCGGTCTTGCCATTAGCTTCCGCTGGAAAATAAAAATCTACCAGAATCGCCTTAATCGATTCCTCGGGCAGTTTTTCCAAATATTTTAACGCATCAGTCGGATTGTCAAAAGTGAAGACGCGGTAAAAATTTTCCAGAAATTCTTTGGTCAGGGAGCTGATGGACCTGTCGTCGTCAACTATTATCACAAGGTCTTTTTTCTCGTGATTGTTTTCGGAGATATCCGGCGAATTGATTGCCGGACCGCCGCCTTCTTTGTCCAGGCCGCCCATAAGCCCGCCCAGTTTTTTAATCGTCCGGTCTATCTGCTTGAGTTTGTTGGGGTTATTAATACTTTTTTGCGCTTGAGACAGGATTTTCTGAAGATAGTTGCGCGCACGATTGGAGTTGATGTCTTTCCGTCTGTCAAGCAACGGCAGAGCCATATCTATTGCTTTTTTGGCAATGGGCGAAAGCGGAAGGTCTTCCAGCTTCTCCAGAGAAAACCACTTGGCCTCCCTGATATGTTCTTTTTTCAGCAGTTTTTTGGGAAGCTTAATATCTTGAGGATCCTTCTTCAAATAAAACCCTTCGTGGACAAAAAATACCCGAGGACGGCCTTCTTTTGTGTCCTCTAGATAAAAAAGGGAACGATATCCCTCAATGTCAGACAGCGTTGTTTCTTCAAGGTTTTCCCGGTTGGCCGCCGCGGTGATATTTTCTCCTTTCTCCGGTTCGCTATGGCCGCCGGGCAGCATCCAGAGGCCGTGTTTTTCGTTGAAGAGCAACAACAGCCGGTCCCAGACATCCCAAATCAAAGAGATGGAGATGTTTTCATGCGTTTTTTGCTCTTTTGGCATACCGACCACCTCCTTTCCGGTTTCGGTTTCTATTGAGTTTTTAAGGAGCCGATAACTCGGCCTATCTTTTCCACGCTTTGGCGCAAGTCCTTATTAACTATAACATAGTCCCATTTCTGGTCTTTTGTCAAGGAATTTAGTTGTTTTTTTGCGGCGGCCAAGCGTTTGTTTTTGAGGCGTCGGGGAACACTTTTTCTCCTGGCGGCTCTTTCTTTCACGACCTCCAACGACGGCGGGGCGATAAAAACCGATTTAGTTTCGGGGAAAAAACTTTTTATCTTATCTGCGCCTTGTTCGTTTACCCGGAAAACAACGGGTTTCTGGCGCGCCAAGGCCCTTCGGATATCGATTTTGGCTATACCGTAAAAATGTCCGTATAATTTTTTAAATTCCCAGAAAAAATTTTTAGACACCAGTTTTTTGAATTTTTTCCGCGAAATAAACTTATAGGGCGGGCTTGTTTTTTCGTTGTGGCGCCGCGGCCGGCTGGTGAATGATTTTACAAAAGAAAAGTCAACATTTTTGCGCAGTAATCGCAAAACGGCGTCCTTGCCGCTGGCCATAGTGCCGGAAATTACCAGAATGATGTTTTTATAACGATTGGTCATGGTTTTTGGCTTGTTTCCGTTGATTTATCGGGGGGTTTTCATTATATGCTCGTTGCTTGTTTTTGGCAACAGGAAGCGATAATTTTTTGACTTCAAATTTGACCATTGAACGGCGCTTTGATAAAATATCATAAACGGCTCAAAAGAGCGCAAGGGTCGGCAAAAAAAGAGGAGCAACGCGCTTATATTTATGCCCGGCGGGGCTGTTTTTAATTTAAGAGATGAAAGACAAGAATTCCAATATTAAATATCCGCCAGTTCGCCTCAAAGATGTTGCGGGTTATGTTTGGTATGGCATAAAAAGCAGCAAACTGGCGATGTTTCTGACCATTGCCGGAATTGCCGGCGCCAGCGTCTTTGAGATAATAACACCGCTTTATTTTAAGCGTTTTTTTGACTTGCTTGCTTTTGTGCCGGATAAAAATATTGTGGCGGCCCAGCTTATCGATATACTCTTGATGATATTATTTTTGAATGTTTGCGCCTGGGTCTTCTGGCGGGTCGGCTCATTCGCCAATGTTTTTTTCCAGGCAAAATCAATGGCGGTTTTGCGCCGGCAGGCCTACGGTTATCTTATCCATCATTCATACAATTTTTTCGCCAATAATTTTTCCGGCGCGCTTGTCCAGCGCGTGGGGCGCTATGCCCGCGCTTTTGAGCGCCTGGCCGACCGCATTACCTGGAATCTCGTCCCTTTGATTGTTCGTTTAACGGGTATCGCGATAATCACCATGTCCATAGAACAACGCCTGACGATACTCATAATCGGTTGGGCTGCGCTTTATATAGTCGTAAATTATTTTTATTCGCTTTGGAAATTGAAATACAGCATCAAAGCGGCCGAGGCCGATTCGCGCACTACGGCTGTTTTGGCCGACACCATCGCCAACCAGAACAATATCGAGATTTTCAGCCGCCATCAGAGCGAAAAAGACAATTTTAAGGAAGTCACGGAAGAGCAGAGAAAGATTGTGGCCTTCAACTGGAACACAGACCTCGGAATGGACGGCATCCAGGCGGCGCTTATTTTTATCATAGAATTCATCATCTTATATTTTACCGTCCGCTACTGGCAGGTCGGCGTTGTGACCATCGGCACATTCGTGCTGGTGCAAATGTATGTTATAGGGCTTGGCATGCGCTTGTGGGAATTCAGCCGTATTGTGCGTGATTTCTACGAGGGCTACGCCGATATGAAAGAAATGGTGGAAATAATGAAACTGCCTTACGATATCAAAAACGCGCCTGGCGCCAAGCCGCTGGAGGTGTCGGCCGGCGAGGTTGTTTTTAATGATGTTAATTTTTATTTTAACGACGGGCGGGAGGTCTTAAAAGGCGTTAATTTAAAAATCAAGGCCGGCGAGAAAATCGCGCTGGTGGGGCCGTCGGGTTCGGGAAAAACAACATTAGTCCGGCTTTTGCTGCGTTTTTACGACGCCATAAGCGGGAATATCCTTATCGACGGGCAAGACATCAAAAAGGTAACACTCGAAAGCTTGCGCAACAATATTAGTTTGGTGCCGCAAGACCCGATACTTTTTCACCGCACCATTATGGCCAATATCCGCTATGGACGCCAGAGCGCCGCGGACGAGGAAGTGATAAAAGCGGCACGCCTGGCTCATTGCGACGAGTTCATAGATAATCTGCCCAAAAAATACGAAACGCATGTGGGCGAACGGGGCATCAAGCTTTCCGGCGGAGAGCGCCAGCGGGTAGCCATCGCGCGCGCCATCTTGAAGAACGCGCCGATATTAATCTTGGATGAAGCCACTTCCAGCTTGGATTCGCGCTCGGAAGCTCTTATCCAGGACGCACTGGATGTTTTAATGAAAGGCAAAACGGTTATCGTCATCGCGCATCGGCTTTCAACCATCAGGAAGATGGACAGGATAGTCGTTCTGGAAAAAGGCATCATCAAAGAAAGCGGCTCGCATAAAGAGCTCATCGCCAAAGATACTCTCTACAAAAAACTTTGGGCGTTGCAGGCCGGCGGATTCATCAGGAACGGTAACGGCCAGGAAGAATAAATCCCTTTTATTTTTTTCATGAAAGATCTGTCCGATGAACAATTAGTCGGGCTTTATCTAACGGGCAATGAAGAGGCGCTGGAGACGCTTATCAGGCGCTATTTTAAGCGCGTGTTCAATTTTACGGCTCGTTACATCGGCAGCGCCAAAGAAGCGGAAGATCTGACCCAGGAGGTTTTCATGAAAGTTTGGCAGGGACTGAGGAAATTCGATCAAAATAGAAATTTTCAAGCTTGGATGTGGCGCATCGTCCGGAATATTTGCGTGGATTATTTGCGGCGCAAAAAGCCGATAGCGTTTTCGGCGTTGGAAAACGACAAAGACGGAGAACAGTTATCGGACAGGATAGCCGATACGGGAAAATCTATAATCGAGGAAATAAACAAGAAAGAATTAGCCCGGGAAATGCAGGAGCATCTGGCAAAATTATCCGGGCATAGCAGGGAAATAATTTTACTGCGCTACGGCCAGCGTATGACCTTCAAAGAGATAGCCGAATTGCTGGGAGAACCTATAGATACGGTAAAAAGCCGGAGTCGCCGGGCCTTGCTATTTTTGAGAAAAAGGATTGCGGGCGGCAAAATGCACCAAAAAGGACCATCGACCCGTATATATAGGTATGAAGGACAAAAGGACCAATTTTAATGCCAAAGAAACCGTCGACTTTTCTTTGGCTCACCTTGATAAGATGTTACCGGAAATATTAGCCGAGGGCCAAGAACCCCCGGCTTATTTGCTGCCTAAGATCATTCTGGCCATTTCACACCGCCGACTGTTCTATGCCAGGATGGAAATGATCGGCTCTTTAGCCGTTTCCGGCATTTCTTTGTCGGTCGTGTTTTTTGCCGTTTCCGAGCTTGGCCGGCAATTTGAACAAACCGGAACACTGAAAATATTATTTTTGGCCTTTTCCGATTCTATGGCGATTCTGGCCAATTGGCAGGATTTTGCCTTGTCATTTTTGGAATCTTTGCCCGTCTGGCCGTTCGCTCTAACTATGGCCGGATTCTTATTGTTGTTGGTGTCGGCCGGACTCATATTTAACAGCTTGCCCAAGCTTAATTTTAATTCGACTTTTAAACTTAATAATTAATATAAATATATGGAAACGAACGAAAAAATCAGCGATAGCATCGCCAAAAAATTAGCCGGAGCGGCTCATTCCAGAATTTTTAAAATAACAACGGCCGCGGTTTTATTTTTGATAATAATCACCGGCGTTTTCGGATTGGGGATGGCGGTGGGCTATCGCAAGGCCAATTTCAGCTATAATTGGGGAGAAAATTATCACCGTAATTTCGGCGGCCCGAGAAACGGATTTTTCCGCCAGATGCCGATGATGTTCGGTAATGATTTTATCAGCGCCCACGGCACAACGGGCCTGATAATCAAGATAGACGGCAATAATCTGGTGGTAGACGGCAATAACACGCCCGAAAAGATCGTGGTCGTTTCCGACAAAACGATAATACGCAACGGACAACAGGACATAAAATTGGGCGATCTTAAAATCGGCGAATTGGTCGTAGTTGTCGGCAATCCCAACGCCGGCGGACAGATAGAGGCCATCCTGATAAGGGTTTTTAACTCCAAATAACCGATCGATATATGAATTATCCGCAAAAATTGAAGGAGCTTGCTCAAAAGCATAAATTTTTAACAGCAGCCGCAGTTATCACCGTGCTTTTTGGCGCATATTATTTTTACAGTTCCTCAAACCAGAGTCAGGCCGCGACCCGTTATGTTCTGGGTGTGGTCAAAAAGGATACCCTGGTAACTTCAATCAGCGGCAGCGGCCAGGTCTCGGCGTCGAGCCAGGTGGATGTTAAAGCCAAAGCGTCGTCGGGAGAGGCGACTTTCGTTGGGGTGGTTGCGGGGCAGCAGGTTAAAAGCGGCGCGTTGCTTGTGCAGCTAAACGCGCAAGACGCGCAGAAAGCGGTTCGCGATGCGCAGGCGAATTTAGAATCGGCGCAATTATCTTTGGACAAGCTCGTCCAACCGGCCGACCAATTATCAGTAACTCAGGCCGAAAACTCGCTGACATTAGCTCGGCAGGCAAAAGCCAAGGGTCAGGACAGTCTGAATGCGGCTTACTCGGACGCTTTTACCAATATTTCCAATGCTTTTCTGGATTTGCCAACCGTGATTACCGGCGTCCAGAGCACGCTTTATGGCACCAGTTACAACCCGCAACAGGATAATATTTCTTACTATACCGATCTGGCCAAAGTATACGACCAGACGGTTTTTACTTACAGGGATGATGCCAATGCCAAATACCAGGCGGCTCGCGCAGCTTACGATAAAAATTTCCTTAATTATAAGGCCGCAACCCGTGATTCGGGCAACGACGCGATAGACGCTTTGCTCAATGAAACTTACAACACTTTCAAATTGGCGTCCAATTCCGTGAAGAGTTCGGATAATTTTTTAAGTTTTGTGAAGGATCGCCTGACTGCAAGGGGAACTTCGTTGCCTTTGCAGATGGCAACACATCAGGCCAATGTCGCAACCTATACCGCCAAAT
>Ga0265297_10010746_pt1 | contig 11411 bp, 19 predicted proteins | sample Munlanlwell13791_FD_192502 | JGI IMG/M metagenome (GOLD analysis project Ga0265297, IMG submission 192502) | Leachate microbial communities from a municipal landfill in Southern Ontario, Canada - Leachate well 137-91 | ecosystem: Engineered > Solid waste > Landfill > Unclassified | place...
CTAGGAAAAACAGAAAAATCAGATGATAAATATGTTACGGATAAAATAAAAATTGTCCGTGAATTGAGCCAAGAAGAAATCTGTAAACTAAAAAATATCGGTGTCAATAATACTGGTTTTGGGAACAGCGGGGACAGAAACAGCGGGGACAGCAATAGCGGGCACAGCAACAGCGGGGACAGAAACAGCGGGGACAGAAACAGCGGGGACAGAAACAGCGGGGACAGCAACAGCGGGGACAGCAACAGCGGGTACAGCAACAGCGGGCACAGAAACAGCGGGTACAGCAACAGCGGGCACAGAAACAGCGGGGACAGCAACAGCGGGAACAGCAACAGCGGGGGATGGAACGCCTGTAACTTTGAAACAGGTTTTTTAAACTCACAACAGGCAGACACAATACGAGTATTTAACAAGCCGTGTTCTCGTAAAGATTGGGAAAAGGCTGATATACCTAATTTTCTATTTTTTGATTTGACCGGATGGGAGCGATCAGAAAACATGACTGAGGACGAAAAAAAGAATCATCCCGAACATGAAATACTAGGCGGTTATCTAAAAAAGCACGAATACAAAGAGGCATTCCGGTTATCCTGGGATAGAGTGAGTATAGAGGATAGAAAAAAGGTACTTGCACTGCCTAACTTTGATAATGCTGTATTTTTTGAGATCAGCGGTATTGATGTTAAAAAAGAATTGAGAGGTAAAAAATGAGTAATCAAAGAAAATTTGTATCAGCTTCGAGATTGAATGATTTTTTCTACTGCTCTGCACGATACTGGTACGCCGAGAATCGGGGTAAGGGCAGCAAAAAAATCTATCTTGAGAAGGGGTCGAGGGCTCATGAGGTCATTGCTTCAGCCTTCTCGGGTAAGCCGCTCTCCGATGAGGACAAGTCCCTGTTCGCTCAGGTGATGGGGAGAGTTCTGAAGAAGATCGTTATCTGGCCAGAGGTTGCGAAACTTGTTGAGGTGCCCTTCTCTACCTCATACGGGGACTATATAATTAATGGCATCGAGGACTTCCGGCAGAAAAAAGAGACGACCGTAAACATTATCGACTGGAAAACCGGGTTTAATGTTATGAGCCAGGAAGATGCTGAGCGCTCTATCCAGCTTCTTGTCTACATCATTCATGAGTTTACTGCCAACCCCGAAGTGACTAGAGTATTCATGTCTTACGCCTACACTGATAGCGGTATCGTCCGGACGGTAGTGAGAGAGCGGTCGGAGCTCCCGGCCATGCAGGAGACACTCACAAACTATCTCAGTATCTTCACACAGGCGTATAACTCCGGGGTATTCGAGCCTGAGCCGCATGCTTCTAAGTGTGCTCACTGCCCGTGCTTGAGAGCTTGCAGCGCTAATGCCTTCTACCAGGAGAATAAGTCTATTGAGATACCGCTCACAGATAAAGATTTCTCCAGGCTATACAAAAAAATCACAACCACACAGGAGTATATCGAGCGGATGAATGAAGCCCTTAAAGGCTACGCTGTAGCTTCACAGAAGTCCGAGATTGACGGTGTGAGCGTGAAGATCGGTATCACGAACAAGTTTAATTTCAGTACCAAAAAAGATACCAAAGAGTATCTTCTCCAGAGGTATAAAGACTGCATCGAGGAGAAGGTTGATACGGGTGCGATACTGGAGAAGTTGAGCGATACAGAGCGGCAGGAGCTGATTGCTGCTGGGCATTTAAAAGATCAAAGTTTTCAGGTAGTAAAGATTGGGGGGTAATACGGACATAGGAGCCAAGTTCACAGAAGTTATTTTCGATTCCGATGTAAAGACCGTAGATATGGTGCGTAAAGACTCCGGGAGATACATCGTTTACTTGAATAAAGTGCTGGCCAAACCTATGCTCCTGGAGCTAAAAGACATGGAGTTAAAAACTTTGGAGGTGAAGGATGGAGAGTAAGGATGCTATAATTGCCAGGCTCAAACAGGAACTGGCCGAAGCGTCTGAGACTATTTTGTCTCTTATAGAAGATATCAAGGAACTGAAAGGAGGTAAGAAATGACACCAGTATATGTTAGAGTAGGATGCAATATCCCCGGCAGCATGATTACTAGGTACGGGCTCGATGCAGTCCGTGAGCACATGAGAAGCATGCCTGCCGAATGGGTGACGAGTATTGCCACCAACAAAGAGGATTTACGGAGAGCGGCTAAGGCCATGAGCGGGGAGAAAAACTTTGTGGTTCTCATTCCGCCGGACGCTGCCGCAGCTCTCAAAGAACACGCACAGAGATTGTTTACCCCGGTAATTATTGCCTGGGTGCTCAATAAAATTAAGGAGGAATCGAATGGAAAACATTAATGAACTGTTCGCTCACTTGAATCTTACAGCGGATGTAAAGGATGCCCCTGCTCCTGCCCCGGAGAAGCAGGTAGAGGCTCCGGCTAAAGCCAAGAAGGCATCAAAACCAAAGGAGGCTCCTAAAAGTGAAGCTCCTGAACCAGAAGTTATTGAGACGGAAGTCACCGAAACCACTGAATCCGAAATTCCTGCCGGAGTGCCGGGTGATAATGGGGACGATGATGGCAGTGTCCAGGAAACAGGGACAGCCTTAGCCCCATCTCTCCCCGCCAATTTCCCTGCCATCGAGAAGATTGCGGACGGCACCCATCTCGTGCTTGTCGGGCCGAGAGAACTTCTCTCCGGTATGCTCCCAATTCGGTACCTGAAGATGGAGCAGAAAAACCCCAAGTTCGCAGGCAAGCTGGTGTATGGCAAGGATGATAACATGACGGAATATTCTGGCAGTCTTTACCCCGTTATCGGCCACGCCTGGAGACAGCTATCAGCGGAAGATAAGGACGGCAATCTTACCGCTCTATGCATGGCTCTTGATGGCGAGCACGGCAGTAAGTTCGGAACCTGCTCAGAGTGCCCGAAGAAAAACGACTGCAACAGAATCATCTCGGTTTATTTCCTGCCGTCTGACCCCAACGACAAGTTCATTTACTGCATGTCGCTCCGTGGTTTCGCTTTCAACTCTGCTTCCGAACTCAGCCAGAAGCGCTGGTACTCCGTGTATTACGCTATGGTAGAGCACAAGAAATACAAGTTCATCGTGCCGCATTTCAAGGCCGATGAGAAGCAGCTTGTGGCTCCGAAGAAGCAGGACATCTATCGTGCTGTCGAGATTATGACTCAGCAGATAACGAGATAACCAGTACAAAGAATAAGGGGGCCGGGTGTCCGGCCTCCCGATGAGAGGGTCGATATGTCAAAATTCTATAATAATCTTGTGTTCAAGCCCTGGTCAGAAGGTGGCGAGAAGAACCTCATAGGAGAGTTATCTTTTGACGCACCCAACGACTTCTACAGCTCGGACGATATAGATACACCAATCGCCGAGATATCGAAGCTGAAGAAGAATATCAGGGGCAGGCACATATACGCCGAAGATTACCCGGTATATCGTAAAGACCGTCTGCTCGTGAATAAGTCTGAATACTTACAGATGTTTATTGATATCGAGAATCTCGGCGGCCTGTATCAGAAAAATGTAACTCCGATTGATAACTATATTATTACTGTCTGCTCTATTAATCTGAACGGCAGAGCGTATCAGCTCAAGCTCGAAGATTACCAGTCCGAAGATCAGTTTCTCGAAGCGCTCGGTAAGATTATCACTCACTCCGGGAGTATCGTCTCCGGGTGGAATATCGGATATGATATCGACTTAATCAGGGACAGGTATCTTTTTGTCTGTAAGAAACAACTGAACTTCACGAACCCGGTGATAGATTACATGAGTCTTTACCGGCACTATGTAGCCAACAGGGAGCAGAGTTTCAAGCTGGACTATATTCTCAGGAAGAACGGCCTGCCCGGTAAAGTCCCGTATGACGGCACTCTTGATATGCTCTATCGTGAGAACCGTGAGCTGTATTACACTTACAACCTGAGAGATACGGCCTGCCTGTACGAGCTGGAGCAGAAGCTCGGTCTATTTAAACTCTGCCAGCACATCATAGATATCACCGGCTGTCTCTGGCAGGACATGGTGCACAACTCCCACATCATTAACGCTCTGATGTATAAGTGGCTGACCGCTCACGGCCAGGTGTTCAGGAACAAGAGAGATGTTCCCAGAGCGGACTATGAGGGGGCGTTCGTTTATGACCCTGTTCCCGGCATATACTCCGAGCTGTTCTGTTTTGACTTCTCATCTCTCTACCCGTCTCTGATACTGGAGTGGAATATCGGGCCGGATACTCTGGTAAGTTCTGGCGGCCTTGTTACCCCGGTTGGTACGAGATATAGGCAGGACTATAAGTCATTCATAGCTACAATAGAAGAGGAGTTACTCAATGAAAGAAAGAATAGAAAGGCAGCAGGAGACCATACCGGTCAATGGGCATTCAAGATTCTTGCGAACTCTATTTATGGGCTGTTTGGCAATCCTGGCTTTAGATTCTGTGACCCTGATATTGCTCGAACTATCACGGGCTGTGCCAGGCATATTAATCGCTATATTGGCAGCCATATTTCTGACGCTTTTCTTACGATAGGTGAGAAGAGCGCCGTTGTCGCCGGAGATACTGACAGTATCTATGTTAACGCTTCTAAATTAAGGATGGCGCTAAAGGGGGCACATCTTGAGACTCTGATAAATGAGATACTCATACCTCAGTATGCCAAAGAGTTTGGGATAAGTGGCAAGCGGCTGTCCATGAAAAACGAGTACGGCCAGATTAAGGGCATCTTCCTGAAAGAGAAAAAAATGTACTGCCTGTCTATCCCGGGAGAGGACGAGCCGGTTATCAAGGGGCTGATTAAATCTGATAAGGTGCCGAGAGCGAATGAGCTTCTTAAAAAAGTGGTGGCCCTTGTGTTTGACGGCCAGATCAGTACAGTAAACGACATCAACCTGATAGAGATGGGCGTGAGGAGGAGTTTTCACCTCTCCCCCGACTGGCTCGTGCCTTACAGGATAAACAAGAGGCTACAGGACTATGAGAAAAAAGAGAACTGGATGGGCGGCCTGGAGCTGCTGGACAAAATATACGAGTATGACGGAGACAGGAGCAGGGGCGTACTCGTGCAGCTTCTGGGCGCACCCCGGACAGCACGATGTAAGAACCCCGAGAAGTTTACTCTGGCCATTCCCGAGGACTTGTACCCCATGATACAGACGATTGTTGATATGGCGGGGACTGAGATGGGGCTGAAGGTCGATACAGAGTATCACTGTAGCATGGTGCTTAAAGGCGTAGAATATTTGAAGGAGGTATTAGTATGAATCTATATGATGTGTTGAGATTGGCATTCATTAACAGATTGACAGTTTCTATCACTGTCGCATCGGAGTTAATAATAGAGATATTTATTATCACTCCGGACGGGAAGAAGATAGAGGATAAGTATATCCACCCAGGTCACGATATCTTGAACACGAAAGAAAGTGATCTGGTGAGTTTTATCACCAACGATTGTATGTCTTTTTTAAATAAAACTATAAGGTATTAGGGGGTATTGATATGAGTATTGTTATCTTGGATATTATCGAAGAAATGAATGAGCTGGCAGGGTCAGTCAATACAGATGAGAAGGAATATCACGACCCGCTCGATGTCGAGCAGGCCAGATACGAGGGCAGCAGGATATGGTGTACCAACTGCCAGATGTATGTGAATGTCGGGGACAAGTGCTGCTGTGGATATATTGATAGGACGAGGGAGGATTAATATGAATAAACTTATCGAACTTATTTATTTCGCTCTGTTTATTTTCTTAAGCACTTTTATCGGATCTTACTCTGCTGTTTATTTCCATGATCTTGATGTTATAAAAGCATCAGATACAGCCGTTCACACTCTATCTATAAAAGCCGGTGAGAATCTGAAGATGGGCGATTATGTTTATCTGGATATGAAGTCCGGCGGAAGCGTTAAGAAAGCTGCGTATAGTGGAATAGGTTATGTGCTGAAGGATACCAAGAAATGGCAGACTGCTGAAATCATAGTGAGGGAGTGAAAATGGATAAATGTAATTTTATTTATTCTATTTGCCTTGGAGCTATTTTGGCATCAGGATTCTATTCTGCCAACATCAACAAAAGCAATCATGACAAGCTAGATACGCTGATAGAGATGGTCAGTAAAGAATCGCCACAAGTAGCTTTCATGTCAACGGTGGAAGTCGGTGCGCCACAAATAATACACGGAGAGGAAGCATTGTGGTCAGAATGGAAAGATTCTATTCGACATTTCGAATGTACTTGTGGTGAAAAGATTTTGTTCGGTTCATCCTATGGAAATACTGAAGAAGCTAAAGCTAAAGGGTGGTTCCCTTTTTTGGGAATAACTAACTGCGTTATGGGTGAAAACCCATATTTTTATAACTGGAAATGCCCGAAGTGTTATAGAGAAAGCGTTTATCAGTTCGTGGATAAATATGTTCTCGATGGGTACATAATATTGAAACAACCTAACAGCACAAAAGAAATAATATTAGGACAACAGGAGGCAAAATGAGCAAGTGTGAATGTAATTATACCGGTATTTGTATTTATAGAAATCCCTGCGACCCGCCGGAAAGCGAGGAATTGCAGAAAGAAATTGAAACGATGAAAAAAATCATTGAAACAAATAATGCAGAAAATGATTACCTGAGAGATTTTAACCAAGAACTTCAAAGTCGAGTCAAAAAATTAATGACACCCGGAGCGATGTTTAAAATGGACGAGCTGAAATCGTGGACTTATGATGGTGAAATCTCTGAGATTAAGGCCGAGAACGCCGAACTCAAGGACAATCTCAAGGTGGCGGGGGAAGTGGCGGAGAAATATTTTGATGGATCAATAACAGCCGAAAAGAATACGAACAAATTGCGGTTACAACTCAAAGAATCCTCAGAATCAAATGTCAAAATCATCAACGAAAATCTTGAGTTGCAGAAGGAAATTAAGCGGATGGAGGATAAATATCACAAGGAACAGAATTTATACACCGATGCGCTGAGAGATTCAAACCAAGCTCACGAAAAACTACGGCAAGAATTAAAAAGAATCGAACAGGATAAGGAAAACTTGCAGGTCTACATCACCGACTTGAAAAAAGTGCTGGTCAGACTGGCGGGGGAGTGAGTATGGAAATAAGTAATAAATTCAGCAGAGGGAATCCATCTGACGGAAAACATTATCGGCTCACCCCACCCGAATTATTAGATGAACTGCATAAAAAATTTCATTTCGATTTTGACCCTTGTCCCTATCCTCTGCCGGAAAATTTTGACGGTCTTACTTGCGAATGGGGAAAATCAAACTATGTAAATCCACCTTTCGGATCCATTATGCACCGGGGCAAGAAAAAAGGGCCAACGGCATGGGCTCGCAAAGCCATAGAAGAAAGTAAAAAAGATAAAACCGTGGTAATGGTTTATCCGATTGACAAATGGATCCTAATGATGTTAGCAGCGGGGGCTAAAGTTGTGAATTTAGGGGATGTTAAATGGTTGGCAACTGAAGATGGATCTCGAGGTAAAGGAACAGGCAGACATATTGCCGCTTTTATTTTAGAAAAGGAGTAAATATGGTGACGATTGAGAGGATTATCATCGACCGGGAGGTTGAACAATGAGCAAAATAACACAGGCTGAATTTGACGCAATTGAGCGGGATGAAAAGGGAGTGAAAACCTGCCCGCCAGGGGACTATTCGGAAATAAAGAGCTTTGGCGAGGGGTGCAGATTTGGCGAGGGGTGCAGCTTTGGCGAGAGGTGCAGCTTTGGCGAGTGGTGCAGCTTTGGCGAGAGGTGCAGCTTTGGCGAGTGGTGCAGCTTTGAAAACGGTAAGAAATGCAAACCAGGGGTTCCATTCATCAGAGTAAACAACATTGGCTCAAGGGTGGATGGTTGCCAAATATTCAATCTTATTGACGGTTTGTATGTGCGCTGTGGCTGTTGGGCTGGCGGTGTCAATGCTTTTGTGAAGCGAGTTAAAGAAGCACACGCCGGAACGGTACACGAGAAAACTTACCTGCTGGCCGTGGAGATGGCAAAAGCACAGTTTGAGGAGGTTAAGCAATGAGAAATTTTGAAAAGTTTGGCTATGCTTTTACTGCGCTTATTTGCGCTGTGTTTTTGTTTCTGTGCCTTAATGTTATTCACGATACAACAGCCCGCATAGAAACGGTGGTAAAGGATTTACAGATAACATCCGGGCTTACTGGCTACAGAGTCGGGGACATAACGAGGGCGGTAACAAGGATTGAAAGAGATCTGCCGAAACAGTGGACAGAGGAAGTCTTAATTCTGCACGATGAATCGACAGGGGGTGGCATACCTATCGAAACATGGTGGGAAGTGAAGTGCCCTTGCGGTGAGAATGTTTCGTTTGACCATGGCGACTATGATAAAGAACTGAAATCTCTGGGATGGGTGCAGAGCCTTTTTACCTATAAATGGTGGTGTCCCAAGTGCTACGAGAGCTTTAAACCCGGCTCAATCAGGCCCACGAAAACACGGCGGGTCAGATGCGGAAATTGTCTATGTGCTGCGACACTTGAAATCACGATACCAGACACCAAAAAGGAAACGAAGTTACAGGCTATTAAAGACGCTGGGTGGCAGCCCGTGATTTGGAACTATGAGGAAGGAAATTGCTGGTCGGGGAGTGATGGCGATGTTCTCTACAGCACCTGCCCGAATTGCAGGGAAGATGATTATTAGGAGGGGGAATTATGAGCAATGACGCAATTTTAAATCGCATCGATGTTAATCTGGAAAATCTGGTGGCCACTCTCAGAGAGGTCTACGAGGAAGGTGATCAGATTACCCGCGTGTTTATTGAGCACGCCATTGATAACGCAAAATTATTTCACCGCAAACATCAGGATTATGGCCCCGGAAACATTGCAGCTTTCGGCGCTTTCGGTGTGCTTGTCCGGGCCAACGACAAAATAGAACGCCTGAAAAATCTTAAAAAGCGAGGGGAAATAACTAAAAACGAATCGATTATTGACACCTGGCAGGACATTGCCAACTATGGGATTATCGGAGAAATGTGTGAGAAAGGATTATGGAAATGAGCAACCACTACAGCAAAGCCAAATGCCCGGATTGCGGGGCAAATATTCTCTGCCTGGACATGGGAATTGCAGGGTATTTGAACAGCTGCAACTTCTGCGGCCGGGTGTTCTCAGACGAAGAACTGAAGAAACTGGAGGAGGGGAAAAATGGAAAAAATTAAAATCGAGAACGCTATCATAATTCCTTTATCAGCCAACGAGTATATACTCTACTCCGGTGGACACTTCTTAGACAAGTCCTGCTCGTGGGCGCACCAGATAGACGAGTACACGATGGTCAAAAGAACAAAGGAGGAGATGGAGAAAGTAAGGCAGTGCCTGATTGATGAGGGAAAAGATGCCAGAAAATCTTAAACTCAAATACTGGCAGTACGATGTTCTAAAGAAGATACACGAGTCCGGCTACCCTTCTAAGATACTGGGGATGGACACAGGAACTGGCAAGACCTCTGTGGCTCTTACACTTCACCGGATGCTCAACCCTGCCAGGCACCTGATCGTAACCAAGCCCCTGCTTATCACTCAGGCGTGGAAGAAAAATAACGAGAAGTTCTCGCAGTTTCAAATACCCATGACTGCGCTCAATGGCAAGAATTATGAGGAGGCCGCCCGACCTGGCACATATGTCTGCTCATACGACCGGCTGAGAATTAACCGGGACTTTTTCAACACAATTAAGTGGGATATGGTTACGCTCGATGAGAGCCACAAGATAGGTAACTACGGGAGCAAGTGTTCTCAGGCCGCTATAGGTACAAACTGGCGGGGGCAGTATAAGGGCGGTCTGAAGTATGACAGATGTTATCTTCTCTCAGGCACAATGATACCAAATCATGAGAAGCAGATATACCCTCAGTTACGGATGGCCGGGTATAAAGAGAACTGGTCGGACTTTAAGGACAGATTCTTTCATACTCCGGACAGGACAATCTCGGGGTGGATAATCTTTAAGGAGAGTAAACGGGAAGAGTTTAATCAGCTTCTTTCAGAGTACGCTATTGTCGTCCGTAAAGAGGACACGGATATCGGCGGGAAGAAGCAGATAAACATTATCGACTACACTCTCTCCCCACTCGTGACGCAGCTTCAGAAGGACCTGGCAGGAGACGGCGTGGCCAGAATAAAGGACATCGAATTCGCCATCGACTACAAGATAGCCGAGTTCACCCGGTTTCGTCAGCTCGCCAAAGGCTACATGCCGGATGTCAACGGCCACTATTGGGTGCTCGATGAGACCCCTTACCTGATGCTCAATGAGTTTCTTGAGGACAGGGCCACGGTTGAGCCGTATGTCGTAGTGTATAATTTCGACAAAGAGGCCGGGCTGATAATGGAGAGATTAAACCAGAAGATACCTGTATATCATCTGCACGGTAAAATGAGCGGTAAGAATGCCCAGACAGAGATTATTGATAAGTTCGGAGACAGTAAGAACGGGGTACTTCTCGCACAACAGAGTGTAATCGAAGAAGGGGTGGACATATGTAACACGAATAAGATGGTGTTCTTCAGCCTGAATCACAGCCTGAAATCCTTTACTCAGTGCTGCGATAGAATACACGGGGTCGGAAGAGGGGTGGCAGGACAAGACCCTACATACTATATTTTTCAGGCAGAGGGCACGATGGACGAAGAGATATATAATTTACTGCTATCTAAGAGGGATATGGTGGAGGGGTTGAAGGAATGGATAAGGTTAAAGAGTCAGTAGTACAATCAAAACTTATATCAGAGTTGAAACAGATACCTAACTGCCTTTATCAAAAAGTAACCCAGACGGTTTACAGTGAGAAGGGCTGGCCGGACATCATCATTTATTATATCTGCCCGATATTTAAGCGGCCGGAGGTGATGCTCTGTGAATGTAAAAAACAGAAAGGGGGTAAGATATCGGCGCATCAGATGAGGAAGCTCGCTCAGTTGCGTAAACTTATGTTCGATGTTAGGATAATTAAGTCAGTGGAAGATATAGGGGTAGTCATAAAAAGAATCACGGAGGGGTAGCGTGTCAGATGTCGCCAGAATTTTTTTACGAAAAACTAATTGTACTCCGACAGATAATATGGCGTTTATTGGCAGACCACCACTAAATATAGAGACAAAAGAAATCCATATATCTGTCGTATTTACTTATGATATTCCAGAGGCAGAAGAAATATATAAATTTTGTGAAAAGATTGCGCCTACAAAAATCGGAGGGCCAGCCTTTAATTTACCTTCTGGAGAATTTATCCCCGGAATGTATGTGGAACATGGATATACAATAACCAGCCGTGGGTGCCCAAATAGATGCTGGTTTTGTTCTGTATGGAAAAGAGAACCGAGGTTGATAGAATTACCCATCCATAACGGTTATAATGTTCTGGA
>Ga0265297_10010747_pt1 | contig 11407 bp, 11 predicted proteins | sample Munlanlwell13791_FD_192502 | JGI IMG/M metagenome (GOLD analysis project Ga0265297, IMG submission 192502) | Leachate microbial communities from a municipal landfill in Southern Ontario, Canada - Leachate well 137-91 | ecosystem: Engineered > Solid waste > Landfill > Unclassified | place...
ACAGTTACCCATTTTGTTACCGTTGCAGCACCCCTTTAATTTATAAATCACAAACTGCTTGGTATCTCAATGTCCAATCTATCAAAGATGGCATGCGAAAAACCAATCAAAAAATCAATTGGGTCCCCGAACATATTAAAGACGGTCGTTTTGGACAGGGGATTGAAACTGCTCCAGATTGGTGTTTGTCTCGTTCTCGTTTTTGGGCTTCACCAATTCCTGTGTGGGAATGTAGCTGTGGTGAAATTTTCGTTCCCTCAAGTATTGCCGAATTAGAGGCCAAATCTGGCAAAAAAGTTACCAATCTTCATAAACCAGATATTGATGAAGTTACAATCAAATGTGATAAATGTGGCAAAGAGGTTAAGCGTGTTCCAGAAGTTTTAGACTGTTGGTTTGAATCTGGAGCTATGCCCTATGCCCAACTTCATTATCCTTTTGAAAATAAAGAATTTTTCAAAAATAGTTTTCCTGCTGATTATATTATCGAATATATTGGCCAAACTCGTGGTTGGTTCTATACTCTCCATGTTTTATCCAACGCTCTCTTTGCCTCAGAATCATTCAAAAATTGTGTCGTTACTGGAACTATTATGGGCACTGACGGTCGCAAAATGAGTAAACTTTTCAAAAATTATCCTGATACCAAAATGGTTCTTCAAAAATATGGTGGCGAATCCATGCGTCTTTATCTCATGAGTGGCGTCATTATGGTCGGAGAAAACATGAACATTAATGAAAAAGAAATTGACAATCAAGTTAAAAATATTTTGTTGCCACTTTGGAATTCGTTTAAATATTTCTTAACCTATGCTAACCTTTTTGAATTTACTCCCAAAACTGACCAACAAACTTCAACTAATATTCTTGATCAATGGATCCAAAATCAAACTAATAACCTCACCAATAATTTAAGCAAATTTTTAGAAGAATACAATTTACCCAATGCTACCAGATTAATTGAAACATATGTCAATGATCTTTCTCGTTGGTATATCCGTCAATCACGAGACCGTTTTGTCAACGGGGACAGTCAAGCTCTTCAAACTCTCTGGCAAGTTTTAGTTCAATTTAGTTTAACTACTGCTCCCATAATTCCCTTCATTACTGAATATTTCTGGCAAAATTTAGTTGTTCCAATTAATTCCAAAAAACCAGAATCGATTCATTTGGAATTTTACCCATCCAACAATTCCATCGATCAAAAAATAATTGAAAACATGATTATTGTCCAACAAATTTGTGAACAGGGGAATATGATCAGAAAAACAAATCAGATCAGCACCCGCCAACCATTAGCAAAATTAACCATCTCCACTAATCAAAAATTAGATCTAAGCGAAAATCTTTTAGAGATAATTAAAAGTGAACTTAATGTCAAAGAAATAGAAATTGTTAAATCAAACGATAATTTAATCGTTTCCCTTGATCTTAATTTAACCGATGAACTAAAGGCCGAAGGAGAAGCTCGTGATTTAATCCGATCTATCCAAAGTCTCCGTAAAGATGCCAATCTTGATCTAAAGGACAAAATCAAAGTTTTTGCCCCTGAATGGTCAAAAATATTTGAATCAGAAATTTTGTCCAAAACTTTAGCTGTTGGCATTGAAAAATCTAACGAACTTAAAATCGAAAAAATCAGCTAAAATTTGTTAATGTCAAAAAACCCTTGGTTAGCAGTTTTAATTAGTCTAGTTTTTCTCTTTTGTATCAATATTTTAATGGTTAGTTCTGTTGCTCCATCATTAGTTTGGAAACAATTAATTGCTTGGGTAGTTGGTTTAGTTCTATTTTTTATTGGACGTCAAGTCAATCCCAAACAAATTGCTTCATCAAAATGGATTATTTTTATTACCTGCTGTATTTTTTTATTAATTCCCATCTTATTTAACAACATAACTCGCGGTTCTCGTCGTTGGATTGATATTGGTTTTACCACTCTCCAGCCGTCGGAACTCGTCAAACCGTGGCTTATGTTATTTTTAGCCAATACCAATATGCCTTTACTTCATCTAATTCCGACAGGAATTATCATGGCTCAACCAGATCTCGGAAGTGCCCTTTCTGTTTTATTTCTTATGGTTCCAATTGTTTTTTACAACCCCAAACTTTTCAAAATATGCCTAATTGGAGGAATCATACTTATCGCAATTTCTCCACTTCTTTACAATGTCATTCTTCACGACTATCAAAAACAAAGAATAACTAATTTTTTAAATCCATCTTCTGATCCACTCGGAAAAGGGTACAACGTTATTCAATCAAAAATAGCTATTGGTTCCGGTGGTATTTTTGGCAAAGGTTACAAAAAGGGAACTCAAGGACAATTACTATTTTTACCCGAAAAACACACTGATTTTATGTTCGCCGCTACTGCTGAAGAACTTGGACTTGGTGGAGTTATCTTTATTTTAACCGCTTATTTCTTCCTCATAAAAACATTAATCACCAAAGCTTTTATGTCCACCAATAATCGTGTCTTATTTTTATTCACTCTCGGTATTGCTCTTCAAATTTGGATGCAAGTCTTTGTCAATATCGGTATGAATATTGGCATTTTACCGGTTACCGGAATTCCTCTTCCCTTTTTATCCGTCGGTGGTTCCTCTCTTATCGCTCTCCTTTTTTCTATCGGAGTTGTCTATTCTTCCTAATTTATTGATAAATCTACATTAGAGTGCTAACATAACATCTCTTATAACCAGGTATATGTTGCACTTTGATAATTTTAAACAAAGAGATCATAAGCGATCTTTTTGAAATAAAAAAAAGGAGGAACTTTTCTATGAAAACCCAATCGACAGAATCTTTCTCCATTAAAGTCAATACGGATTACTTTTATATTGGGATTATCGACTCAGAAGAAATTTGCGTTTTTCTCGCCCAACCCGAAATCGACAAATACACTAAACAATTTATAACCGTAACTTTGATAAACAAAGAGCAAGAGGAAAAATTTTCTTTAGGAAAAACGGTTATTAGAAAAAGACTTAAAACTAATTGGCACACTCCCAATGATCCCCTCAAAACCTTTCTTGAAACTCATAAAGAAGAAATATATCAACACCTCATCATGCATAAAATGTAATATACACAACAAAAGCCGCCGCATATTGGCAAAAACCAATGGCGACTTTTTTTTACCTCCGCCTTGCTTACATTTTTTCCTATGTTATAATCGAAAAGTATGAAATATGCCGTTATTGCCATTTCTGGCTCTCAATTTAAAATTGAAGAAAACCAAAAATTAACCGTCGACAATTTAAACCTTAAGGAAGGCGACAAATCTGTTTGTGATCAAGTCCTCTTGATTGCTAATGATGACAAAATTGAAGTTGGTGCTCCAACCATTAAAGATGCCAAAGTCGAATTTCAAGTTTTAAAAAATTATCAAGGTGAAAAAATCAAAACTTTTAGATACAAAGCCAAATCAAAATATCGAAAAACTCGAGGGTTTAGACCTCAATTAACCGATATTCAAATTATCAAAATCACCAAATAAACTATGGCACATACAAAATCACAAGGTAAAACAAATCAAAAATCCAATCGTCCTGGACAAAGACGAGGTGTTAAAAAATTCGGTGGTCAAAAAGCTGAAGTCGGTCAAATAATTGTTCGACAAGTTGGTTCAAGTTTTCATTCTGGCAAAGGTACCAAGGCTGGTAAAGATTTTACTATCTATGCTATTAGACCAGGCGTCGTCAAATTCTTCAAAAGATTAGGCAAAAACATTGTTTCAGTCATCAAAGCCTAATTTGATACAGTTTTTTCTCCTTTTTTCACAAGAGTTTTCATAGTAACCTTGTTTCATGATGAAACAAGTAACTCAAATTCCTACCAATCAACTCGAACCAAATCCTCTCCAACCACGCGGTATTATTTCACCCGAATCAGTTTCCGAGTTAGTCGAATCTATCAGAGAACACGGCATTCTAGAACCACTCATTGTTGCCAAAACTCCCGCCGGTTATCAAATAATTGCCGGTGAACGACGTTGGCGTTCCGCCAGAATTTTAAAATTAGAATACGTTCCTGCCATTATCAAAGAAACCAATCCTCAACAAATGTTGGAAATGGCTATTGTTGAAAATGTTCAACGTAAAGATCTCAATCCAATCGAACGAGCCAAAGCCTTTTTACGACTAAAAGACGAATTTAATTTTGACAATAATCAAATTGCCAAAAAAGTTAGCAAAAGTGTTCCTTATGTCATCAATTGTCTAAAACTATTGACTCTACCAGATGCCCTCAAAGATGGTCTTCTCTCAGGGCTAATAACAGAAGGGCATGCTCGAGCTTTATCCAGCATTGGCGATACCAGACTAACAATTGAGGCATATAAAATAGTATTAAAAGAAAAAGCCTCTGTCCGTCGAGCTGAAGATATTGCTCGTCGTATGCGAAGACAAATCGAAGAGGGAACAGTACCCATTACTAAGGAAAACTTACCCCAATTTTTAAAATCTCGACTCGATAATATTAGTACTGATCTAAAAACTTTTTTCAAAGATAATACTACTAATGTCAAAATCACCCAAACCAACGTAGTTACTCAAGTAACATTCCAATTCAAAGGACCAATTGATAAACGTTTCGAAAATCTCAAAGAGTTGTATAAACAAATCTGCAAAAAAGATTTGACTAACCCTAACAATTAGAAGGATACTTTTGGAACTAAGCCAATTGACCCAATTGGCCAATATTTAAAAAATGCCTTACCTACAATCAATTTTCTTTCTATTGTTCCAAACTCACGACTATCACGAGAATTAGGCCTATTATCACCCAAACACAAATATTGTCCTTCTGGGATAATCACTTCTATTCCTTCTTTCATATATTCACCTGGAGAGCTATAAACCTTTTCAGGCAAAAAATCCTGATCTAATAAATTTCCATTTAAATAAATATCTCCCTGTTTTACCATCACTTTATCGCCTGGTGTACCAATTACTCTTTTTATATATTCACATTCATCCGCCGCACAAGGTTCACTTGCAGGAGCTTTAAAAACCACCACATCACCTCGTTTTGGATTACCAAATTGATAACTTAATTTATCTGTTAACAAAAATTCTTTATCCAAAAAATTTGGGTACATTGAACTGCCTTTAACTTCATTTGGTTGAGCTACAAACAGATATAAAAGTACAAACACCGACAAAGCCAAAACAATCGACTGAATAAATTCCAACAGAAAACTACCAATGCTTCCTCTTTGACTTTTATATATATTTTTCATACTTCAAATTCTAACTGATATAATTACGAAAAGCCAGAATTTCTTGGTTGTTTAGCTCAGTTGGTTAGAGCGCTTCGTTCACATCGAAGAGGTCAGAGGTCCGAGTCCTCTAACAACCACCTATGAAAAAAACTAGAATAGTCAATGTCGGAAATGTAAAAATTGGCGGAGGAAATCCAATCCCAGTCCAATCAATGTGTAATACCGACACCCGTGATCCAATTGCCACTGTCAAACAAATTCTTGACCTTGAAAAAGCCGGCTGTGAAATAATTCGTGTCGCTGTACCTGATATAATCGCTGCCAAATCTATCAAAGAAATCAAAAAAAATATTAACATTCCATTAGTCGCTGATATTCATTTCGATTATCAACTAGCCCTCGAATCCATCAAAAATGGAGTTGATAAAGTCCGCATAAATCCAGGGAATATTGGTAGTAATGAAAATGTTAAAAAAGTTGTCGATGCTTGTAAAGATAAAAAAATCCCCATCCGTATTGGCATCAATACTGGTTCTCTCGAAAAAGAAGCCGAACAAAAATATGGCAGAACTGCCCAAGCTATGGTTGAAAGCGCTCTCAAACATATTCAAATTTTAGAAAAATTAAATTTCCATGATATTGTCATTTCTCTTAAAGCTTCCGATATTCAAAGAACAGTGGAAGCCTATAGAATGCTTTCTCAAAAAGTCGATTATCCACTTCATTTAGGAATTACTGAAGCCGGTACACTAAATACTGGCACCATCAAAAGTTCAGTTGGATTGGGCATTATGCTTTTTGAAGGGCTGGGCGATACTATCAGAGTTTCTCTCACTGGTGATCCAATTGAAGAAGTCCGAGTAGGTTGGGAAATTTTAAAATCTTTAAAATTACGAAATAGGGGAGTCAATTTTATTTCTTGTCCTACATGTGGTCGAACAGAAATTGATCTCATTGGTTTAGCCAACAAAGTTGAAAAAGCTCTTTTAGGTGTTGATAAACCAATAACCGTTGCTGTCATGGGTTGTGTCGTCAATGGCCCAGGAGAGGCTAAAGAAGCTGACATTGGCGTCGCTGGCGGCCACCATCAAGGTGTAATTTTCAAAAAAGGTATCATTTTAAAAACCGTCCCAGAAGAAAAAATATTAGAAGAATTGTTAAGTGAAATAAATAAACTCTAATTTAGAAATTTGATAGTTTCTATTAATAATTTTTTGACTCTTTCCGAATTTTCTTTCATTCTTTTCAAAATTAATTCAAAAGTTACTGACTCTTCATTTTCTCTCCAACAATCATAATCAGTTACCATCGCAATCGATTGATAAGGAATGTTTAGTTCATTAGCTAACGCCGCTTCTGGTGAAGTCGACATGTTAATCAAATCTGCTCCCCATTTCTTAAACATATTTGATTCAGCTTTTGTTGAAAATCTTGGCCCCTCTATAGTAACCATCGTACCCTTTGCATGGTAATTAAATTTTAATTTTTTAGCAGACTTAACTAATAACTTTCTCAACCAAAAATCAAAAGGTTGAGCCATTGGTGTATGAACCACCTCATTTTCAAAAAAAGTTCCCTTTCTTTGTTTTGTAAAATCAATAAATTGATCTATAAAAACAAAATCCCCCGGTTTCATTTTTTCCTTCAATGAACCACAAGCAGTCGTTGCCAAAATATGAGTACAACCAATTGATTTAAGAGCCCAAATATTAGCTCTGTAAGGAACCAAAGAAGGGGATAGTTGATGTTTTTTCCCATGTCTAGCCAATACCACTACTTCTTTTCCCCCAATTTCTCCAGTAATTAATTTATCCGATGGTTTACCAAAAGGAGTTTTGCTTTCAATTTCTTTAAATTTAGATAAAATTTTTGGATCATCCAATCCACTCCCACCAATAATCCCAACTTTAATCTTATTCAGAGTCATAACTAACCAACCAATTTAATTTGTAGTTACTTAATTTTTTACTTCCGCCTAAAAATGGCAAATCCACAATGAAGCTAATTCCTACTATCTCTCCTCCCAATCTTTTTACTAATTTTATTGTTGCTTCCATTGTCCCTCCTGTTGCCAAAAGATCATCAACAATCAATACCCTTTCTCCTTTTTTAATAGTGTCTTCATGCATCGTCAAAATATCAAATCCATATTCTTTTTGATAATTTTCCTTAATAGTTTTAGATGGTAATTTACCCTCTTTTCTCACCAAACTAACCCCACTATTAAGCTTGTAAGCAATAGGAGTTGCCAACAAAAACCCTCTTGCATCTATTCCCACCACTTTATCGATTTTTTCATTCAAAAAAGGTTTCGTCATTTCATCAACTACATATCTAAAAGCCTCACGATCCTGCAAAATAGTAGTTATATCTTTAAAATTCACCCCTTTTACCGGCCAATCCTGTACTTCTCTAATATATGATTTTAAATTCTCCATCCAAAATATATCTTAACAGATATTTTTAATTCCCCAAAATCTCCGAATTATATCCGTCAGATAGAGATTTCATTATTTCTTCATTTGGATAATTTTTATTTTTAGAAAAATCAACAATTTCACCAAGCTTATTAAAACTCATAATCGAAAAATAATTCTTACGCATTATTTTTCCCAAAAAATTCCAATGCATATACATCCAATTATAATTATAAAATCTTTTATTAGGCCCATTTATCGATCCTAAATTGAATAAATTATCTAAAATTCTTTGACTAATTATAGTTTCCCTAGTTTTCCATCTATAAGCAAAAACCATATTTATCACTTGTCTAAAATTACCCCTATCTAAAAATTTAATTGCTTTATCTAACCCCAAAAGTTTTAAATCAGATTTTATCCACGACATCAAAAAATTTTTATTACGCTTATCTATTTTTATATCACCTTTATTAAAGTCTATAAAAACTTTTTCAGAATTATTTAAAGTTACATTTTTTTCGATGTAATTCCAATCACTGTTATTTGTATTTCCCATCACCAAATGAACTATTCCATTATCTGTTGGACTCAAATTTAAATCACACTCATTATATTTTTTATTTTTTATTACCACAAAACCATCATTTTCTACATAAGTATCATTACCGCACTTTACTGACACTGTCGCCGGTGAACCAACAAATATCACCAAACTATCAGAAAAATTATCATTGTAAATAAAATTAATATTCTTATTTTCTAAACCCAAATTAGATATTATAAAATCCAAAGAATTGTTTACAATTTCACCATGATTAGAATTTAATTCCAATAAATTAGTTGATCCAAAACTCGCACTATTTTTTAGAACTGTCCCATCACCAACATTATAACTATAACCAATCAACTTTCCATCAGGCCACAATCCCAAAATTTTATCAGTCATTGTCCTGTCTCCCAATTTAACTAAATTTGGTGTCGAAAAACCAATTCCGATTGATAATTGTAATTTGTCTGATATTCTACTTACCTCATTATTTTTATTCATCAAAAAATCATTTTTTGTTTCCAAACTACTCTGACTCAGATACCTTCCATTTTTTAAAACATAATTTTCAGAAGTAGGCAATAAATCCTTCACCACTGGTGCATAATTTCGTGTCTTCGTTAAATTTGGAACCAACCCCTTATTCTGCAAATTTAATAAAATCTGAAATGCCACCGAACTTATTCCTTTTGAGTCCACCACCTTACCCCCATTCCAAACACTATAACTATCCAAAGATCCTAAATGCGGCGAACCTAAAGTAATAATATTTTTTAATCGTCGATCATCTTTATGATCTTGTCCCCAAAGCCTTGCCACCACTCCACCCAAACTATGCCCCACCAAATAAATTTCATCATTTTCACTAATATTTTTACTTTCCAAAAAACTATTAAATTTATTTTCAATTTCACTTATTGATTTCCGCCAATCATAGTTCCAAACAAAAAAATCTTCATCCCTTATCAACTCATTCTTTTCTAAAATTTCAATTAATCCATCATAATTATTTACAAATGGAGTCATTTTCCAAGCATTATCATTTACTTGTTGGTTATAAACTATTGCTTTTGAGTTCCAACTCGCTCCCAATCCCGGCAATATAAAAATTTTTTTCTTTGGAGGTACAGGAGTAGGAGTAAGTGTAGGTGTGTTAGTTGGTGTCGGTGTAGGAGTTTCTGTCGGTGTAGGAGTTGGGGTAGGATCTATTACAGAAACGTCAGATACACGAATGCTATCCAGTGAAAAAGCAGTCCAAGCTCCCCCACTATCAATTACAAAATTACCAAACCAGATGATGTTAGGAATACAATTATAGTTGATTTCTGCAGTAAAAATTGGATCAGAATTTTCTAATCTATCTAAATAGATATAATATTTCTGACCTTTTTTAAAAATCTCAAACAAATGCCAAAATGAGGCAGACAAATTGACATTCTTTTTAGTTTGTCTACCAAGAGTGTCAATAGTATTTGTAAAATCAGAACAATAACCTTGACTTTCGGTAAAACCAAAATCATTATAATAAAATTTAAAACCATCCCCACTAGAAGTATCTCTCCATATTCCAAATTGAGAGAATAATTCACCTCCAAAACCAGTAAAACCAATTCCTAAACCAACTCCACGATCAGTTACAGATGGATAAGCAAACTTTATTCCAACAGAAAAATCCCCAGTTTTAGGAAAAAGATTCCCATTACTTACAACAACAGGAAAATTTGGGTATTTTGAAGGTATATTCAAAGTCATAAATCCATCGGTAAAAATGACATTAGTGGATCCAACATTACATAATGTCTTATTAGGATAATCACAATAAAAATTCCATTTAGTATCATCCCTATAACTAAAGTCGTCAAAAAAATAATCCACAGCAAAACCTTTATGTATATTTAAACCAAAAAACAAAATGATCAAAAACACAAATCTCAAACATCGGAACATATTAGTTATAATAGTAATAATTATTGGTTATATAAATCAATAAGTAAATGAATATTGCTATTTTTCACAACCTGGAGAGCGGAGGAGCATTAAACTCAATTATTTTCTCTCTTAATCATTTAAAACAAAATAATAAAATCGATATTTACTGTTTCAAAAAAAACATACCCAAAAATCTAGTTGATAATTTTTATACATATAGAATCAAAAAAACAAAAAATATTTTTCAAAATGTATTTCAAATTTTATTTAATCTTAAAAAAACAAATAAAAAAATAGCCGAAGACATAGATAAAAAAAATTATGATTTGATTTTAGTTTTCCCTTGTTTATTAACTCAATCTCCTTATATTTTAAGATACCTAAATAATAAAGAAAAAATAATTTACTTTTTTACTGAGCCAAAAAGAGAATTTTATGAAAATACTTCATTTGATTATTGGTCATTAAAAAAAATATTAGCCAGACTAGCCCGATTACCAATAAAATATATCGATAAAAAAAATTGTAGATCGGTTAAACATATAATTTGTAATTCAAAATTTACCGCCAAAAATTTAAAAAAATTTTACAATAAAAAATCAGTCGTAATCTATCCTGGATTAAACCCAATAAAACCTAAAAAAATAACAATTAAAAATAATAAAAAAATCTTATCTGTGGGGCAATTATCTAAAATTAAAGGTCATGATTTTTCAATTAAACAAATAAGTGGAATTTCTAAAAAATTGGCTATTCTTGGTAGAGATACTGAAGAAACCAAGCAAATTCAGAAGTTAGCTTCCCAAAATAAAATTTTATTAAACCTGATAAAAACAGAAAATGATATTAAAAAAAATCAAATTTACAAAAAATATTCTATTTATCTTGCAAATAACCTAAATGAACCATTTGGGATAACTACTCTAGAGGCAACATCAAACAACTGCCTAGTTTTGGGTAAAAAAGAAGGAGGAACACCAGAAATAATTAAAGATGGAATTAATGGATTTCTGTATTCAAATATGAAAGAAGCTAGAAAAGTATTAAAAGATGTATTATCAAAAGATAAATTAACGTTTTATCAGACAAATACAATCAATTGGAAGTATACTTCTGATAAAATATTAGAGTATTACAATAACAACATTAATAATGAAATCAAAGAAGCCTAGTATTTCTCTCCTCCTCCTCACCCACAACGAATCCAAAAATTTGGAAAAGAATTTTGATTGGCTGGATTCCTGCAAAAAAATTAAAGAAATAATTGTGGTCGATGATAACTCT
>Ga0265297_10010748_pt1 | contig 11406 bp, 9 predicted proteins | sample Munlanlwell13791_FD_192502 | JGI IMG/M metagenome (GOLD analysis project Ga0265297, IMG submission 192502) | Leachate microbial communities from a municipal landfill in Southern Ontario, Canada - Leachate well 137-91 | ecosystem: Engineered > Solid waste > Landfill > Unclassified | place...
AAATTATTCTTGGTAAAGAGGCGTTAGATATTTTTCGAAAATATTATCGTTTTACCCGTCCGTATTCACAGGAAGGCAGTAAATTATCACCCGACGAAAGACAAGATTTAATAAAAGAATTATGGCCGTTTCTGCTGGCTATTTCAAATATAATTAATTTCAAGAAAGGGAAAAAACAATGAAAGAATTAATCGCATGGCTACAAGATCCTGTAAACATGGCGTGGTTGGTCGGATTATTTTTAACTTTTGCCGGAGCGTTACGGGGATTCGGGGAATTTTTCATCTGGATTGGCAAGAAAAATCCAGAACCCGACAAATGGGATTCTGCTGGTAAATTTCTTCTGAATGTCGCTGGTTGGATTGGAAAGTTTCTGGCCTATGTCGGAATGGGTAACAAGCAAAAAGAACTATCCAAAACCGAGAAATAATGAAACGCCTGACATTCACCGAGTATGGCAAATGGGAATCGCCGGGATTACACGCAGTTGTAATCCTTGAGGAAGATAATATCTATATTGGATTCTTTATCGGTTCGACGTGGGCAAATCCGTATAGGCCTTCTGATCCAAGCAAGAAAACATCTATGGCGTATGCGTCGATTGCGCCCGGAAAGTATAGATGTCGATATTCCAAGACAGCGCATAATGGCAAGCCCGGATTCGATATTAGTACGCTTGACGGCGATTTCAACGGTAAGGTTCCGACTACCGCACCCAATCCAAATCAAAACGGTGAAATGTATGCAACCCATGTAGACGCCCACCCAGCCGATTCAGACATTTGGGAGGGATCAGCCGCCTGCCTAACCATTGATATTCATTGCTGGAGTTTATTGGCTAAACACTGGCGGGAAGGCGAGGCCGGTGAATTGATAGTGGAGAGAATCAAGTCCTAATGCAATATTCAGGTATACATAATTAAGGAGTAGTAATATTATGAAAGATTTCAGAACATACGCGGTTGCGGATAGTGAAGCAAGGGCTGGTAGTCCGAGCTCCAAGTTCCTAACGCACGAAGAGGCGTGGGCAAGCAACATTAAAACCGCAAAATCCCGTATTAGTTACATTTTCAAAGTCAATAAGGCCGAGCGTGTTACCAGGGAAGAGGCGGTTGCCCTAACCAAGAAATATCCGACAATCCTGATTGTGGAAAAACCGGCTGGCGAAGATATTCCAATATCCAAACCAGTAGAAATACCCGAACCGATACCCGTAATTCCACCAATCCGTCCGCCTTTAATATCCAATGAACCTAAATTCAATTTGGCGATTGAGATTGCCGACAATATTGATGAAGTAGGGCGTAGGGATTTGTTCATTATGGCTTCGCGTTATAGGATTAAAGAGGCCAACAAACTAAGCAATGACGATCTCCGCAAAAGTATTCGGGAATGTATGAAGGAAAAGATAGTTCCGCTATCACTTGAAAAGGTAGAACTGATCCGGGAAGCGGCTAAGAAGAAAATGCCCTACGCCGAATACCGCAAATATTTGATCGCAAGGCATAATGAAAACCCAACAATGAATGACTATCCCTATACTCCGGAAGATGATGGTGAAAGGAAGAAATAATGCCTAGTATTATGCTTTATAGCACGGTTATTACTCAGATTTGCACTCAACTGGCCGATCCCGATGGCAATACTTACTCTGATCGCGCCAAATATCATTTTGAAAGAGCCATTGCTCAATTATTGAATGAGGGAGCATATACTTTTGATGATTTACGCGGTTACCACAAAGTCAAAACTGACTTGGATTTTACAACCAATCCGGCCACTCTTACCGAAAGAGTATTGAGAATAATCGATATTTTTCCAGATCCACTGACACTGCTTTCAAGTCGATATACAGTAAAGATCAAACCGGTTGAAGAAATGAACCTGGTATCTTCAGACGAAGAACATTATCCAACCGACGAAGAGGTATATATCTATAAGATTGGCGGTACTTCGCTTTATGCGGTTTACAACACTTCCGCGAGCAATTTTAAAGACACTGATACCCTTTATATGTATTATATCGAAGAGCCAAATTTAGTGGGCTATACTACTCAGGAAATGGCAACACTATTCAGCCTGAATTTTATCTACAAGGCCATTGACCTTGCCGTAAAGAATTTAAAAATTGAAGAATCAATAGCAGAATAAGAGAGGTAAATTATGTCTATTACACTAAACGATATTGCCCAGCCAATACAGGGTGAAATCCCCTGCTCCAAGAGAGATATATTCCGCGCAGTCAATCGGGTACTGCGGGATATTAACTCGAAACTCAATGGCGGAATTTTACACTCCGAGGTCGGATTAACAACGCACGGGGTTATGGATTCGCTTGCCCTTACGTTTAACTCCGGCGCCAAAACCATCACCCGTGGAAGTGGTAGTTTTATAACCGACGGATTTGTGGCGGGCGACACGCTATGGGTAATCGGAATGGCCGACGCCGCAAATATTGTAGAATTAACCATAGCCGCCGGCGGAGTGGCCACATTAGTGTTGACCGTTACAAATACCATTGTGACCGAGGGACCAACTGCCTGCACTGCATTTTCCTATGTCAAAACCACCGGCTATGGCTATGATCCCAACACCTGTCTTTTAACCTTGCCCGACAAATGCAAACAGTTGCTTGAGGTTTTCGAGAACGACGATGAGCTGGAAAACCAGACGTTTGAATATGTTACTGACACCAGCAATGATTCCGAAAAGGTTTTCCATACTTATTCGCATAGTCAACTATTACTGCCGACGTGGTTAATGGACGCCAGTAACGACGAGTTGACCGTCAAGATGCTCCGCGACTTGGCCGCAATTACCAGTGATGACAGTACAACCACAATCGACGTACCGCAACAGATGAAGCAGGCACTAATCAATGGTTGTCTGTTTTATCTCTATGCAATCAATCAGTACAAAAATCCCGATCAGATGAAGACTAACAGCGAATTGTATTTTAAACAGCTGGAAGAAATTAATCTTGCTACAAACAGTCGTTTTCCCTCAACCCAAAGAACAAGGAAGTATAACTACTAATGGGTGGAGATATTCGGATAGAGATTAACAATCCGGCTGGTGGCGGTCTGAATGACGTTCTAAAGCCGGATTTACTCGAAAAAGAGGTTTTTCAGCAAATCGATAACTATGAGATTAAAGAAGATGGTTATCTGGAAATGCGAACCGACCCTGAAACTTATGATGCTAATCTGAATAGTGCGATTATAGGTGTTTTAGATAGCGTCCTGAATATCTCCGAACCATATTATCCGTCGGCCAAACCGTCGGATATGTACAATGATTTCGTACTATTAGTATTCGGGCAAAGCGGGAGCGATTACAAGGTCTACGCTTTCTATCAGGACAGTGCGACAACTTGGAACGCTACTGAAATATCGATCACAAATTGCTATTCCACAACGGCCTCGGGGACTGACGTAGATTTTGAAGTAGGCGAAAACCGGGTATTGATATTGGATCGTAACGAAGATTCCGAAATTCCTGTCTGCTACTATGCAATAGACGAAGAGGGTAGCGAGAGATATGGCGTAATGGGACTGCCGGCTCCAAAAACCAAAGCCGAGGTAACTCAAATTACGGCATGGAATGAGAATGATTGGGAAACCAATGAGAATGAGGCTAAAGTAAGTACACCGGGATTGGTTCAGATCATCTATACCGTAGCTACCAAAGATGGTGACGAGTCTAATCCGTCGCCTATCAGCGAAACTCTCGATATGCAGTTCTTTGAATTTGATACTGACGGAAACGATGCCCGGTGGATCAACCGCGTTAAGATCAGCAATCTATCAATGCCAACGGTTGCCAACGATGTAAAGAAATTGCTTAAATATTTCAATGTCTATTACCGGGTGTTCCGTTATTCCGAAGGTGACGTTTTCAAGAATTTTGAATTTGCTCAACAATTTGAGATCAGTGACAAGGAAAATCAGGATGACACCGCTACCGGCAATAGTTACGTTATTACCGTAGAAACCGAAGTCGGTAATTATGCCAGTTATGAAAATGACATTGCACCAGTAGCCAAAACCGGTTGTGAGATTGGCGGAGTAACCTTTGTCGGTAATTGCCGGACGAAAATTAAGTTCCCCTTTGAATTCTATTACTATTGTCCGATTACTCTGACTAACAACAATCCCAAAACCTACGTCGATGCGGTAGTGGCAATTCTTATCCAGGAATCGGATGTAGATAGCCTTGAATGGGATTATTACGACGTAAACAGCGATAATATTATTGATACGGACAAAATCAACTTGATTCGCCTATACGATAGCGACATGACCACGCCGATAAATGCGGTTTATAACCTTGTAACGGCTTCAGACTATTGTATCATTTTTGCTAAAATACCGCTATTAGAGGCTGGCAATCCGCATACGATATACCTGTGTTTTAACAACGCGACAAATTACAAAGCCGGAGTGGATAGCGCCGATTATCAGGCTTACGGATATGGTAAGTGGATGATAAATAATGATTCAGACTTTCAAACCTATCAGAAGGTGTTTAATGGAGAAAGGGTTAAAAATGAAAATTGTATGGTTTGTTGTCCTATTGATATAGAAGATGGCGATATTATTTATAATAAATCAAATATTGATTATAATGGGGCAATATCAACAAATATATCAATAGATAGCGATTCAATCTCAAATATTCCGGGGGCATCTAATGAAATAGTAGGCGCAAAATCAATTCAAAATACAACTCTTGGCTCTAATTATGTTGATTTTGATAATCTCGGTTTATCGGAATTACCAACAAAAATGACGATTTCCTTTAGAATAAAATATAACGGCGATGATTTTCCAGGCGCTCAAATTATAACATTTGATAAAACGGGGGGTAAATATTTAGATTTTGGGCAATATATAGACAAATGGGCTGTTGTTTATTATAGCGGTAGTGTACTATATGTAGAAAAATTTAGTTCAATAACACCCGGGTCGACACCGGGGGTTGATTATGAGTATTTTGTTCTTTTTTCATACGACCAAGAAAACAGTAAGTGCAGTTTGTTTATTATAAATTTAGATGATGCTACTTATTCTTATGAAGAAATTACATTTAATTATTTAGTGTTGACAGACAATGATAATTTTTATATTGGCTCTATTGATGGTAACTTTATACCATGTTATGTTGACCAAATCAATATAGTCAAAAACAAATATTTTTCAGCTGCAGATAATGAGAATATTGACACTGTTTACAATATTGCGAATTTCATGCCCGCTTTTGACGAAATGATAGGACTTACTTATCACGATCCCAATCACAATAACAACATCGCCTTTGGAGATACCGAAACTGCGGTTTATAAAGACCACGCCAATATGCTAAAATGGAGCAATATCAACGGGCTGTGTTTTCCCGATCTGTTCTACAAGTTTACCAAAGAACCGATTATGAGGGTAATATCAGCACCGTCGTTTCTCAAATTGCAATATGCAAATACGGTTATCGTATTTACCCGCAACCAGATATTCAGGTTTGTCCTCTCTGGTAGTCCCGACGAATGGACGGGACAGGCGCAGGTATTGAATGAGCAGTATAGTCAATACGGACTATTGGCCAAGAAATCATTAGTCAAGGCGGGTAATAAACTATTCTGGCTGTCGGAAGTTGGTATAATTATGTGGGATGAAGAAGGATTCCATTTGATTAGCAAAGACCGCGTAGATGTGGAATTAAACGAGGACGCGATTGGATTCTACTGCCCGATCCGCAATCAATATATTGTAACAAATGGCTTTGTTTCATCATTATCAGTAACGGCTCCAAATGGCGGTGAATCATATACCATTTATTCTTCGCAGAACATCACATGGACTGCGGTAAATGTTCTTTACGTAAAATTGTCCTATTCAATAAATAATGGCTCAGGCTGGGTAACTATATCAGAGTCTATATCGGCTATCTTGGGAACATATAGTTGGACTTTGCCCGGTACACCATCAACAAAATGTTTGGTCAAAATATCAAGCGTAGAAAATCCAGATATTAACGATATGTCAGATGGTGTCTTCACTATATCTGCGATAGACAGGTTTGATGATAGTTTTGACAATAGTTTTTATTAATAGAAAGAGAATAATAATATGAGTGACACAAAACGTACAGAGACAGCATTATTAGCATTATTACCAAATGCCATCCCGGAGGCAATTGGTTCACAGGACTTGCGCGACGTTCTCGTATCAGTATTTCCAGTGCCATTGCCACTTAGTAATTATGGGACAGATCGTACCGCTTTTGTGGCGGCTATTGCGGCAATCGGAGGGGAAGAAGCGAACCTGTATTTAGGTGCGGACGATTATTCGTTAGATGACGACTTGACAATACCGGCAAATGTAAACATAGAATTTGAAAAAGGCGCTATAATCACAATTGCCAGTGCTAAAACACTAACAATTAGCGGTAGGCTTACAGCCGGACTTTATCAAATATTCGACGGTGATGGTTCGGTCGTTATTGATGAAAGTTCCGTAGGACTTACTTATCCCGAATGGTGGGGACTGGATACGGCAGATTTTTATGCTGCTGTCAACGCCGCGGTCAATTCCGGTGGTAAAGCTATTCAGCTACCGGCAGGAACGCTCAGTAGAACAACCGATACCGCCATTGATGTTCCAGAGGGAGTACATATATTTGGTCACGGGCAGAAAACAATTCTTAGTAATGCCAGTGGAACAAATGATATATTTACAAGTTCTGCCGATAGTGTTGGTTTTCACAACTTTAAAATGAATGGTCCGGACAATACAAGTTGTGACGGAATACTACTGAATGACTTAAATGATTTTATAGTTGAAAATATATATGGTTATCAACTTTCCTCAACAATCACAGTTGGGTCTACCGCTTCTTGTTCAAGGGGGTTAATATCAAATGTAAACTCCTACTTAAATACCCAGCAAGGTATCCACATCAGTAAGGGTGATGATATTGTTGTTACCGGTGGAGTTTCAAGAGATATAGGTAGTTCAAATCTTCACCACGGATGCTATATTGGTAATGCTACAAATATAACTGTTACAAATTTCTCTGCTGACGGTTGTTATGGCTCTGGTATTCATGTTTATTCCCAGAGTACATTCGATGCCCATGGGATAATTATTTCTAACAATCGTTGTATTGATAACGGGGTAGCAGCAGCAGGAGCTCGAGGAAATATTCTGGTATCGGCAGCTTCAGGTTCAACAATGGAAAATGTTATATTGTCAAATAACTATACCTTTAATGGTAGTGGGTACAATATATATATTGGTGGGGTATTGTCAATAGAAATTATTAATAATATAATGGAGGGCAATGCAACAACAACCAACAACCTATATATTGAAAGTATTGCTGCTGCTAATCGTTTTTATCACATTCAGGGTAATCGTATCCATGACTCTGCTTCCAATGGGATCAGACTCGTATTTACAGATGGTACAATAGTTGCCTGTATTATCGAAGGTAATATAATTACAACAAACCCAACTGGTATATATGCAACGGGGGGATCTGTTGATAATATATTCATAGGAGCATCAAATATATTTTCCGGTAACACAACCGATTTAAATGGGACATTTGAGGGGATGACTTCTTCAATTACTCCGCTTGGTGTTGTCGCTGCTATGGCTGGTCACGAAACATTCAAGAGGTTAGATGGGAATATTTTTATTAAAGACCCCGATGGATCAGCAAGAAATTTTAATCCCACTGGCACATTCCCTGCACTACATACTGTAATGGTAATAAATACTGCCGATGCTGCTGAAACTATCACGTTTGATAGTGCAACTTTAAGTGCTGCAATCGCCCAGAACGAAAGAGGTATTTTTACCTTCAATGGGACAATTTGGTTAAAAGTATATGTGGGGAGTTAATCAATGGCAATAACCGTAAATCACCCACGCACCTATGAATCATTATTAAAAGATAGTTCGTTTTATATAGAGTGGGCTGATCCTACCGGTATATCGTGGGACATTGATCTATATAAAAGCAGCGTATTGGTTTATAATATTGTTACTGGTCATACTGGAGCCTTGGTGTACGAATGGAAGCCACCAGTCGCTTTATTGTGTGACGATGATTACACCATAAAAGTCACTAATAATGCTTCCGATGAAGATGACAGTGAGGAATTTATTATTTATGCCAATCATGACCACTATGTCTATCATATCGATAAAGACCGATGGACTAAATTCGTTTATATAGACTTGATTAAGGCCGTAGTGCTATCTGGTGGTAATACTTTGGAGAATATAAACCTATTGCTGGATTCAGCGAATGAGATCAACAAATACCCGGGTGCGAGTTATACTTCGGAGGATGCCCAGATTAAGACCAAGAAGTTCTATATGAGCGCCGGTGTTCTCAAAAGGGTAAAGGCCGAATACGAAGGATCACCGCAGATATTTACAAGAGTGTGGAATCGTGATTACGGTAGTCCCTATTACGCCGAAGATGAACTCACGTCTATTGAAACGGAGAAGTTCCAAACCGTAGAGAATGGCAAGAATAGAGGCAGTGCCTTTGAAGTCATAATCAAGAACGCAACCAGGATTTTAAAAATAATTATGGATGCAAAACCAATTGGAAGGTTTAAGGGAGATTGATATGGTAAGTGCTTTATGGTCACTGATCCCGGCGGTCGCTAATTTGGGCGTTACAGCCCTTTCCCGGCCGAAAAAGAAAACTTATGAAATAAATACCGATTATATCCAAAGGTATATCAACAATCTTACCGGTCGCCGTAATGACCGTGAAGTATACAATGCCGCGATTCAGCCGGCGCTCCGCAATATCGGTAAGCAGTATGGACGTTTTAATCGGACAATCTCGGCTGACATGGCAAGACAAGGACTGTCCGGTAGCGGGATTGAGGCGCAGGCTAAGTTATCGGCAATGGGACAGCAGGCTGATAAACTTATGGGCGCGTCTGAAACCGCAACGGCGGCTCAGTTAAGTGAGAACAGGCGTGTGTCTGACCTGATTAACCAAATGGAAATGCAAAAGGGTGCTATTAAAGAACAGTCTAAACAAGCTTATCGTGGCGCTATGGAAAACTGGCGGACGAATATATATAGTGCGGGTGCAGGAGTGGCAACCGCCGGGTTATCTACTTATTTCAAAAAACTGGAAGAACAGCAGGGCATTAAGCAATCGGCGGAATTAGCCAATCTATTGGGAAAATCACTTGGTGGAGAAGATACCGGCCAGGCGATTTCACAGGGTATTGCCAACGAAACGCTTCCTAAAAATGCGGCTGGATATGTTCCGCAAATATTAAGTAATCAGGAAAGAAAATTGAGTGATATTGAGTCTAATATTTCAAATGCTGCAAGTGTAGCAGAATTGGAATCATATAAACCAACCTTAAAAACCGATAAAGACCTTTCTCAGTACAACAAGAGGATGGCTTTACTTGCCAAATCAGATGTTTCTAAAAACGCATTGATAAAATTAGGATACGATGAAACTGAATTGGCCGACTATCCGCCCGAACAACTAAACCAATTATACACGGTCGCTAAAACCAATTTGAGACAAAGCGATCCTGTTTTTCTCGGACTAAAGGAGGGGGATTTTAAGTCAACCGAAGAGTTGGCGGATTACTGGACTAAGGCCAAAATGGGAGGCAATCCGATAACTAACCAAAGCGCAACGGCCTTTCATTCCAGAATGAGAGAATTGGCAGCTGAGGAATCTAAAGGTGTCAATATTGCACAAAAGCAGGAAACCGCGCAGAACAAAGCCAATGCCGGTACACTTCAGATGATTGGTGGTTTGAGAAACTATCCCAAAACCAATATAAAGTCTTTTACTGCATTGGAAAATCAATTAAAGACCGATCCGCTTAATGACGAAGTGGTTGTCTCTCTAATAGGCGAACTGTCGAAGTCGATTAAATGGAGCGAATTGAAGTCTGGAACAACTATAAGCTTTCAGGACTTTCTATTTGAGACAAAGGGAAGCGATCAACTAAGTCAAACCAAATTCGCAGAAAAACTTGTCAATTTCTATTTTAATAAAATCTATAAACCGGCATTGATGTTAGAGAGTTCCGGCCAATCAGTAGACCAGTCTAATCCACTTGGGCTTGACTAATGTTTAAATGGACAAAAGACTCATTCATACAGAAAAATATTGAGCGCAGACCCGAATTAGCGTCACAGAATCCCGATACTGTCTTGGATGCTATATTAAGCACCTATCCTGTCTACATTGAACAGATTGATCCCAAAACCTTCGATTACTGGAACTATGCCGAGAAATATCTTGGCAAGAAAAGGCCGGTAGAAATCAACAAGACATTTTCTAAATTCGATCCGCGTAATGTCTACCGGCAACCACAGGTATTAGATCAACCAATGGCAAAACCCGGCGCACTGGAACCCAAACCAGCACCGGCAGTTACTTCGGTTGGCAGGTCGCCGGTTGACCCGCTATACAACGCCGCAATGGACGAAATGCGTAGAATAGCCGGATTTACCACCGCCGAACCTTCTGTAACTCGCGCTGGCGCAATGCCCGAGCTTGGAGTAAAACCAGAATCACAAATATTACCCAAACAACAGCCATTTTTCAATGCACCAATAAAAATATCTGATAAAGACCTAACCCCCCAGCAGAAAATTCAACAGGATATTGGGAAAAGCCAATCTATTGGACAGTACCAGCTTGGAAGGCCGAGAAGTTTATTTGATGCCGCGGTTGTCGAGCCGATGGCAGAAATGGCAACTGGAATCTACAATTCAGCCGCCAATCTCAACGATTTTATAGATCAATTTTCCTCCGCTTTCGCAGAACTATACGGATTGCCCAAAACCAAGTTATTTAGAGAAATGGCTACTCTTGCACAGCAAGGCGCTAAGGAAGCACAATCGCTTGGAATACCCGAACAGCAGGGCATTATTGATAATATTTCCAGAGCTTTGAATCGAGGTATCGGTGGATTGGCGGTGGACTTACCGTTAATTCAGGGTGTTGGTATAACAGCTTATATGGCCGCTATGGGCGGCAAGGAATCCTACAAAAAAACCGGTTCTTTTATTCCTGGAGTAGTAACTGGCGGTATCAAGGGAAAAGTTTTGGGCAAGGGACTGAGTGTAACGGCTGGGTTGCCTAAATATGTCGGGGGCACTTCTGGCGGACTGTTATTTGGCGGACTTTCTTTAGTTGATGAAATCAGAAAACCAGACGAGGATATTGACTGGAGCAATGTAATTGGTCAAACCATGATAGGTGCTATGCTGGCCTACAATCCTAATCGCCAATCCCTCTTTGCCTGGATGAAAAGAAATCTCGGCGACACTCCCGCCGTCGCGAATCTCGATGATCGCAACCTGTCATACCTCCGCGAAATCTTCAAAAGCGGCAAGG
>Ga0265297_10010749_pt1 | contig 11406 bp, 12 predicted proteins | sample Munlanlwell13791_FD_192502 | JGI IMG/M metagenome (GOLD analysis project Ga0265297, IMG submission 192502) | Leachate microbial communities from a municipal landfill in Southern Ontario, Canada - Leachate well 137-91 | ecosystem: Engineered > Solid waste > Landfill > Unclassified | place...
ATATTTTCTATACCCATTTTCAGTCGTCTTTTATCCAGAAGCCTTCGTTTGTCCAATTATTTCCTTTGCAGTCCGGAACGGTGGATAATTTTTTAAGGAAAGAAGACAGCGGAATTTGCAAAAACAACAATTGTTTATTGGAGCCGTCTCCAGCCGTTATCTTAGATGAAATCATTCCGGTTTTTGTTGAATATTTGATTTACCAATTCATTCTTTCCGCCAATACTTCCGAGCACTCGGCTCGAATGATGGCGATGAGGAATGCATCGGATAACGCCAGAGACGTTTTGGAAACATTGAGGCTCGTGTATAATAAAGCAAGGCAAGAACAGATTACTTCCGAGGTTTGTGAGATTTCATCGACCAAAGAGGCAATGGAATAAATAAAAAACATATGGCAAAAATAACACAAGTTATCGGGCCGGTGATAGACGTGGAATTTGAGGAAGGAAAAGTTCCTGCTTTATACACCGCCCTAAGATTAAAAGAAAAGGACTTGGTCCTTGAAGTTGAGCAAGAGTTGGGTGAAGACAAGGTGAGATGCTTAGCCATGGGTCCGACCGAAGGATTGAAAAGAGGAGACGAGGTTATCGACACCGGAGAGCCGATTAAGGTCCCGGTCGGTAAAGATGCTTTGGGCAGATTATTGAATGTTTTGGGGGAGCCGATTGATAATCAAGGAGCAATCAAAGCCGGAAGAAGGGAATCAATTCACAAAAAGGGACCCGAGTTGAAAGACCAGAAATCAGAAGTCGAAATATTGGAAACCGGAATCAAAGCCATTGATCTATTGTGTCCGTTACCCAAAGGAGGAAAAGTGGGATTGTTCGGCGGTGCCGGAGTGGGTAAGACCGTTTTGATTCAGGAATTGATTACCAATATCGCCAAGTTCCATCAGGGCTATTCAATCTTTGCCGGAATCGGAGAAAGATCAAGAGAAGGTAATGATATTTATCGTGAAATGAAAGAGGCTGATACTCTCAAGAATACTTGTTTGGTCTTCGGACAGATGAACGAAACTCCCGGAGTGAGATTGAGGGTTCCTTTCACCGCCATGACTATTGCCGAACACTTCAGAGATGAAGAAAAGAAAGATGTTCTATTGTTTATGGACAACATTTTCCGATTCGTCTTGGCTGGTTCAGAAGTTTCCGCTTTGTTGGGAAGAATTCCTTCACAGACCGGATATCAACCGACACTATCTTCAGAGGTCGGAGCGTTGCAGGAAAGAATCACTTCAACCGAAGACGGTTCGATTACTTCGGTTCAGGCCATTTATGTCCCGGCCGATGATTTGACCGACCCGGCCATCGTTGCCACTTTCTCGCACTTGGATTCATCTTTGGTATTATCCCGTGCCATTGCTTCATTGGGTATTTTCCCGGCCGTTGATCCGCTGGAGTCAACCTCATCATTGTTGAATCCGAGGATTGTCGGGGAGAGACATTATAAGGTGGCGACTGAAGTTAGGAAGATTCTTCAAAGATACAAAGAACTTCAGGACATTATCGCCATTCTGGGAATTGAAGAATTGGCCGAAGAAGACAAGGTTGTCGTGGCCCGAGCCAGAAAGATTCAAAAATATCTGTCTCAGCCTTTTGCTGTTGCCGAAGTTTTCTCCGGTATTCCGGGAACATATGTGAAGATTGAAGAAACAATCGAAGGATTTGAGAAAATCATTTCCGGAGAATTGGACCACAAGTCGGAAGGAGACTTTTTCATGAAGGGAAATATTAATCAAGTTATTTCATGAAGGTAGAAATACTAACACCGGAAAAAAGAATATTTGACGGGGATGTTGATATTTTAACCGTACCTACCCGTTCGGGCCATATTTCGATTATGAATAATCATACTTCTTTGGTTTCAGCTGTTGAAACGGGGGAGATACGATTGAAGATGAAGGGAGAAGAGAAAGTTTTTGAATGCGAAAAGGGGGTGCTGGAAACGATTGATAACAAAACAAGCCTGCTTTTGAGAAAGTGCAGAGAGAAATAGGAACAGGGCTTCGGCCCTGTTTTGTTATTGGACAAAAGCATTGTTTTTGATTAAGATGAAGAAAAATAAGGATAAATATATGAAAATACAAGAAATATTTGATTTGGCGATAAAGATGGGAATTGAATCCGACTTCAGGGGAAGGGTTGGAGTTGAGAAAGTTTTGGACAGAAAGAAGAAGAAATACGAGGCATTATCGGAAAAAGCAAAAGAAGAATTTGATAAAGAGGCTTTGACTAATCCTTATTTGGACACAAGGATATACAATATTGCCGAGGATAAGGAAATAAAGAAGATATTGGTTGGAATTGATATTGATACTTCAGAATTATTGCTGGCCAAACAATTGGGAGACATTGATTTGGTAATTGGTCATCATCCGGTCGGAAGAGGTTTGGCCAATCTGGCCGATATAATGGAAATGCAGGCCGATGTGTATAATCACTACGGAGTCCCGATTAATATTGCCGAACAATTAAATTCTCCGAGGATTAGCGAGGTAGCCAGAGGGATTAGTGGTTCTAATCATCAAAAATCAGTTGATGCCGCCACGATTATGGGTGTCAACTTTATGAATGTTCATACGCCCGCTGATAATTTAGTGGCAAAGTTTTTGAAAAATTTAGTCGAGAAAGAAAATCCGGAAAGAGTAGAGGATTTAGTTTCTTTATTGAAAGAAATTCCCGAATACAGGGAGGCGATAAAAATAGGAGTCGGGCCTAAAGCTATTACTGGCAAGCCAGACAATAGGTGTGGGAAGATTGCGGTAACAGAAATTACCGGAGGAACAGAGGGCTCTCCTAAATTACTAGAAAAAATGTCTCAGGCGGGAATCGGAACAACTTTGGCCATGCATGCTTCCGAAGAACACAGAAAAGAAGCTGAAAATGCCTATATTAATGTTGTAATCGCCGGACATATTTCTTCCGATTCTTTGGGAATGAATTTGTTTTTAGATGAACTGGAAAAAAGAGGAATTGAAATCATCTGTTCCAGCGGACTTACAAGGTTTAAAAGGTTTTAACCATATAACCGTCCTCGAGTTTATAATTTAACTTTTTTCTATAGTAATCTCTGGCTCCGACGCCGGAGATTATTTTTATTTCTTTTATTTTGAATTCTTTTTTTACAATCTTTTCCGCTTCTCTTATCATCTTCATTCCCAATCCTTTGTGTTGCGTTTCAGAGTTCTTTTTAGAAATGGAAGCTGATTGTCCGTAGACGTGGACTTCTCTTATAATCGCTTCATTTTTATTTATCCTCAACCTTAAAAGGGAATAGAGGTGTTGCCTGTTTTTATCTTCAAAACTTAAGAATATTTCTTCACCCTTTGAGGCATTGTAATCATCTCTGAAAAGGATAACCTTTTCTTTGGTTGTGTCTTTTATTTCCCTGCATCTGACGCACTGGCACTGCCAGCCTTCTTTTTTCATATCGGCTTCAATCATTTGTCTTAAGTTGGACGTCTTGGCTCCGCCTTCGACAATCAAAGGAGAGGGAATGTCTCTGACAATCCTTTCAATTCTTACATATTTGGGAATCAATTTCTTAATCTCCTTTATCGTTTCAATCAGTTGTTTTTCTGTATACGGTTTATATTGTTTTTTCAAATAGAGATTATAGAGGGGAGCTTCTTTGACTAAGGCACAGGGATAGATTTTGAGATAGTCGGGTTTGAAGTTTTCGTTGTCGAATAGTTCTTTAAACATTTCAATGTCTTTCTTGGGATTGCTTCCGGGCAAATTGAGCATCATTTGGTAGGCAACCTTGAATCCGGCATTTTTTAACAGTTCGGTTGCCTTGATTGTTTCTTCTATTCCGTGCCCTCTTTTATTGAATTTTAATATATCTTCGTATATTGATTGGACCCCTATTTCTATTTTGGTCGCTCCGAGCTTTCTCATTTCATCTATTTCTTTTTGATTGATAAAGTCGGGTCTGGTTTCAAAAGACAGGCCGATGATTCGGTATTTGGCTTTTTCATTTTTCTTTTGAGCGTTTTTTAATTCTTTCCATAATTGTTCAACACCTTTGGTTTTGTCTTTTCCGTCTTTTTGTCCATTGGCCGCTTCAAAGCATTTTTTAACAAACCAGATTTTATATTTTAAATCGTAGCTTGACCAGGTTCCGCCGATAAATCTCAAATCTATTTTATCAGCCGGATGGCCGGACATTTCCAAGACCTCTATCCTTTTTTGGACTTGTAAATAAGGGTCGTATTTGAGCTTTTTAGCTCTTTCTACCGCCGGTTCGCCCGATAGGTAACTCTTGGGAATATTGGCTTCGGAAGGGCAGTATAGGCACTCTCCCGGGCACTTATACGGTTTGGTCAGGACGGAAACATTGACTATTCCGGAGAGGGAACGGACTGGTCTGGTTTTGAGCAGTTTTTCCAGTTTTTCGCTCTTTTTTATCCTTTTTTCTTTAACCAAACTGTGATATTCTTTAAGCAAAGAAATATTGGAAGGACAGGATATTTTGTGTGATTTGGCTATTTTTCTTTTAGCCGAAGACAATCCCTTCAGGGTTTGGGCCTTCAACAATTCTTTGATTATCAATTCGTTTGAATTCATGGATATTAATTACGCCAAGAAAATATTAAAGAAGACAGTTTTGGATTATAACAGCATTTCCGATAAATATTCAAGAGTGAGGGAAAAGGATTGGAAGGAAATGGATTTTCTGTTTGAATATTTGAAACCCGATGACATTGTTTTGGATTTGGGCTGCGGCAACGGAAGATTCTTTCCTTCTTTTTCCAAGGCAGAATATTTCGGAGTTGACCCTTCTTCTCAATTGATAAACATTGCCAAGAATAATCATCCCCAAGGGAATTTTCAGGTCGCTTCGGGTGATTCTTTGCCCTTTAGCGATAATTATTTTGACAAGGTTTATAGCATCGCCGTCCTTCATCACATTCCTTCTTTTGATTTGCGTCTGCAATTTTTGAAAGAAGCAAGAAGAATATTAAAACCCGGTGGCTATTTAATCTTAACAGTTTGGGATTTAAAAGAAAAGCTCAAAAGAAAAGGATTTTTTCATTGGTTAAAGTCGAGAAAGTTAGACAAGGGCGATGTTTTTCTTCCTTGGTATGGAAGTAAAGACACGTACTTCCATTGTTTTAATTTGGAAGAATTGGTACAATTAGTTAAAGATTCGGGATTTGAGATTTTAGATAAAGGAGAAATAGCGGTTGGATTGAAACCTTATTTCAATTTCTACATCGTCGCTAAAAAATAACATATGGCAAAAAGAAAACAAGAAATGGAAGTAAAATACAATATAGTTGTTTCGGGAGCGGCCGAGGTCGGGCATTGCTGCGAAAAGATTGAAGAGATTTCTAAAGAAGTCGGCAGAGAAATTGCGAGACAGCAGCATACTTTGGTTTCCGGGGCTACGACCGGAGTCCCTTATTTTGCTGCCATCGGTTGCAATGAAGAGGGGGGATTCAATGTCGGGTTTTCTCCGGCTGCTTCGGAAAAAGAACATTTGAGAGCATACAAACTCCCTTTGGATCCTTTTAATATTATGATTTATACCGGAGGTGATTATGCCGGCCGTGATATTATTATGACCAAATCGGCCGATGCGGTAATCATTGTTTGCGGAAGAATTGGAACTCTTCATGAGTTTACCACCGCGGTTGAAACTCAGAAGATTATCGGGGTTTTGGAAGGAACCGGAGGCATGGCTGATAAGATTAGGGGAATTGCTGAAAGTTATTGCCGGATTGCCAAAAGCATTATTTACGACCGAGACCCCAAGAGATTAGTTCAAAAAATCATCAAGGAAATAAGTCATCAAAAAAACGATAATTTAAAAATACTTGAAAAATAGTATGAAAACAAAAAAGAAAACAACTAAAAAAGCAGTAAAGAAAGTTGTTAAGAAAAAGGTGACTAAGAAAGCACTTAAAAAGGTGGTCAAAAAAGAAAAGAAGTTGGGCAAAGTTACCCACTATTTTGATAAAATCAAAGTGGTGGCAATCAAATTGTCCGATGTTGTTTCGGTCGGAGACACGATTAGGATTGCCGGAGGAGAAAATACAGACTTCAAACAGAAAATTGTTTCAATGCAATTTAAGGGAGAAAAATTAAAGAAAGCCAAAAAAGGACAGGAAGTGGGAATAAAAGTTAAAGAAAGGGCACGGGAAGGATACAAGGTTTTTAAAGTATGAAGTTTATCGCCGATTTCCATATTCATTCCAAGTTTTCTCGGGCAACCTCCGAAAAGACCGATTTGGAAAATATAGCCAAGTGGGCGGAAATCAAAGGAGTTAAGGTTATCGCTTCGGGTGATTTTACCCATCCGCAGTGGATGAAAAATATCAAAGAAGAATTAAAGCCGGCTGAACCCGGCTTATTCCAATACAAAAATTCTCCGACCAGATTTTTGTTAACCACGGAGATTAGTTGCATTTATTCAAAAGGAGGAAAAGTGAGAAAGATTCATATAATTGTTTTAGCTCCTTCAATTGAAGTTGCGGAAAAGATAAATGAAGAATTGTCTAAGATTGGAAATTTAAAATCTGACGGGAGGCCCATTCTGGGATTGGATGCCAAAGAATTGGTCAAGATTGTTTTAAATGTTTCTTCCGATTGTATGGTTATTCCGGCTCATTGCATGACTCCTTGGTTCGGTTTGTTCGGTTCCAAATCAGGATTTGATTCGATGGAAGAATGTTTTGAAGAAATGTCTTCTTCAATCTATGCCGTTGAGACCGGACTATCGGCTGATCCGGCAATGCTTTGGAGACTTCCCGATGTTCGGAAAATCAGCATTATTTCCAATAGCGATGCTCATAGTCCGGAAAAGATTGGTAGGGAAGCCAATGTTTTCGACACGGAATTGAGTTATTTTAGCATTGTTGAAGCCATTAAAACCAAGAAAGGATTTTTGGAAACCATCGAATTCTATCCTCAGGAAGGAAAGTATTACGGAGACGGTCACCGGGCTTGCAATATTTACATGAATTCCAAAGATTCTCTGACCTATAATGAAATTTGTCCGGTTTGCGGGAAACCTTTGACCGTCGGCGTTATGAACAGAATCGAAAAGCTGGCTGACCAGCCGGAAGGTTTCGTTCCGGGAAAGGCGGTTCCTTTTAGAAGTATCGTTCCCTTGAAAGAAATCATTGGGGAAGTTTTGGGTGTCGGTTCGGGAACAAAAAGTGTCGATGTCGAATATCAAAAGTTAATCAAAGCCTTTAAATCAGAGTTCAATATATTATTAGATGTTCCTTTTGAAGAATTAGAAGAGGCTGCTTTCAGTCAAATAGCCGAAGGGATAATAAAAGTGAGAGAGGGAAAGGTGAACATCTCTCCCGGGTTTGACGGAGAGTATGGAAAAGTTAAGATATTTTCGGAGGTTGAAAAGAGGGAAGCGATCCGGCAGAAGACATTGTTTTGATTTTATTATATACTTTAATCAATGAAGAAATATTTAATTGCTTTTACCTTGATTGAGTTATTGGTAGTCATAGCCATAATTGGTATTTTGTCTGGGCTGATTATTGTGACAATGAGCGGGGTAACCGACAGAGCGAACATAGCCAAATCTCAAGTTTTTTCTAATTCTTTAAAAAATGTTTTAATGTTAAATTTAGTATCTGAATGGAAGTTTGATCAAGTTAATTCACCATCAACTAACCAAACCCCGGATTTATGGTCATCGAACAATTGCACCCTTAGTGGAACAACTCTTCCTCAGCTTCAGACTTCGGGGTGTGTCTCCGGGAATTGCTTGAGTTTCGATGGCCTGACATCGTATCTCAATTGTGGCAACGGTATAAATTTAAATATCAGGGAAGGAATTACACTTTCTTTTTGGATTAAGCCAAACGATCTCGTTGGCTGTAGAGATATATTAGAGAAAGCAGATAATTATGAGCCGTACCGTTTGTACATACAGGATGATTTTGTCGTTTTTCAATTATCTCAAGAGGGAGGAACAAGGCGGTTTGCTCAAACGGCTGCCGGAGTAGTATCAACCAACTGGCAAAATGTTGTAGCCACTTACAACAAATCGTCTGTTAATTTTTATATCAATGGAGTTTCAAAAGAGAACATAGGATCAACTCCTACCTATTCGTTAAGGATAACGACATACGATTTATACATAGGGAGGAGATATTCTTTTAATAGTTGTTATTTCAAAGGATTGTTAGATGATGTCCGCATATATAACGCAGCCATACCAACTTCTCAAATCAAGGAACAGTACTATATCGGCTTGAATAATCTGTTGGCTGGTGGTAGTATTTCCAGTGAAGAGTATCAAAGTCGATTATCATTAATAGCTAAAAATTAAAAATATATGGCAATACAAACATTAATCGCGTTCATTGTTGTTATTGTGTTGATTTCGATAAGGCAGGTCAATCAATATGAGAATGGTATTAAGTTCACTTTAGGTAAATTCACCGGCACCATGCATCCGGGATGGAATTTGGTTTTCCCGATTTTCCAGTCATACAAGAAAGTTGACATGAGAGTTAAGGCGGTTGACGTTCCCGACCAGGAAGCAATCACCAAGGATAATATTTCGGTAAAAGTCAATGCGGTTATTTACTACAAAATAAGCTCGGCCGAGCAGGCTATTCTTCAGGTGGAAGATTTCTACTACGCCGTTTCTCAATTGGCCCAGACGACAATGAGGAATGCCATCGGTCAGGTGGAATTGGATGAATTATTATCCCAAAGAGGCAAAGTTTCGGAAAGTATCAAGAATATAATAGAAGGGAGTGCCAAAACATGGGGAATCGATGTTTCAGATGTTGAATTGAAAGATATTACTCTTCCCGAAGAAATGAAGAGGGTTATCGGAAGACAAGCCGAAGCCGAAAGAGACAAGAGAGCTGTTATCATTAAGGCTGAGGGAGAGGTTGTCGCTGCAGCCAATATGGCCAAAGCGGCGGAAATACTTTCTCATGCCGAAGGAGCTTTGCATTTAAGAACATTGCAGACCATTACTGATGTTAGTGCCGATCAGTCAAATACAATGATATTCGCAATACCTTTGGAGGTTTTAAGAGCATTTGAAAATGTTGGTAAAAAGCAATAAGAAAAAGCCGGGGACATCCCCGGTTTTTTATTTTAAGTATTTAGCTTTATTGTAGTTGTGTTCTTCTAATGTTTTAGAGAAGATTGTTCTTCCGTCGGGAGCGGATAAATAATAATAGTAATTTGTTTTAGTCGGATAAATTGCCGCCATAATACTGTCCATTCCCGGATTGCTGATCGGTCCTATGGGAAGGCCGTCAATCCGGTATGTATTATACGGAGAATTGATTTGAGTGTCTTTGGTGTATATTTTCAATCCTTCCTTGGCTTCGGCGTAGAGAATGGTGGCATCAACCTGCAGCCTCATTCCGCTGCTCATTCTTTTCCAAAGAATTCCCGAAACAACCTTTTTGTCTTCAATCGTTTTGACTTCTTTCTCAATCATTGAAGCCATGGTTATTATTTCAAAGACAGTCTTTTTTTGTTTTTTTATTTCATTTCTTAAGTCTTGATTTAATTTTTCATCAAAATTGGAAAGCATTTTTTCGATTATCGTTTCCAAGGTGTCGCCTTTGTCTATGTAATAAGTGTCGGGGAAGAGGTATCCCTCAAGAGACATGTTTTCGGGTTTGTCTTTGAGGAAATCAAATTGATTAACAAGCTTTTCAACATTGGAATTGATTTCTTCTTTGGCCGGATTTCCGGTCAGAGAATACAGTTCGTCTTTCGTTGCAACTCCTTTATCGGTTAAATATTCGTTAATATCTCTCAAATCCCAACCCTCAATAATAGTCAGGTTTTCTTTGGCTGTTTCTCCTCTGGAAAGAATGCCGACTATTTGGGCCGTGCTCATTTGTGATGAAAGAAGATATTCCCCGGCCTGAATTTTTGAGTATTTTCCGGTGATAGCGGCATAGGCGACAAAGGCGTTGATATTGCTGATGAGTTTTTCTTCTTTAAGATTAATGGCAATTTGTTTTACCGCCTCCCCTTTATAATAATGAATAGCTTGGCTTCCATTTGTCGGTTGGCCGGAGAAAAAAGAACCTGCGAAATCCAGGCAATAATGATTAAAACAAAAATTGATAAAAATAATGCAATAAATTTCTTGTCTATTTCCATGTGTCTATCATATTGTAGATTAAAACTATTGACAAGGGAGAGAAGGGGAGTATAATTTAATCGTAAATATGGAAACCAATATCACAAAACAAGTTTATACGTCTGTAAATGCCTGCGCCAAAAACAGGATTTTTAGCTTGTCAGTTATTTTGGTAAAAAATAAAAGGAGGGGATTTTAAACATAGTTTAAATAGATAATAAACAAAATCCTCTCCTCAACGGAGAGGATTTCGCTTAATAAAGAAACATATGATAAAGACATACTACTTAACAAAAGAAGGACTGGAAAAGATAAAGAGAGAGTTTGAAGATTTAAAAATTCTTCAGAAGAATGAAATATTGTCGGAAGCCGCCCCTTCCATGCTTGAGGGTGATGCTTTGAATCCCGACTACTCTTTTTACAAGGAAAACTTGGAAGAATTGGAGAAGAGGATTGAAGAACTGGACCATATTATCAAGAATCATAAGACAATCAGAAAGCCGGCCAAGACAGAGCAGAACAAGGTTTCTTTGGGAGCCAGGGTTGTTTTAAAGAAAGGTGCTTCGAAAGAAGAAGAATACAAGATTGTGGGAACACTTGAGGCCGATCCGTTTGCCGGAAGGATCAGCAATGAGTCTCCTTTGGGCATGTCTTTTATCGGAAAGAAAGTTGGAGAGCTTGTTTCTTTTAACGGAGGCGGAGAGTACAAGATTTTAAAAATACAATACGAGGAATCTTAATTATGAAAAAGAGAACTAAGATTATAATCTGTTCAGTGCTCGCTCTTTTGATATCTTCGCTTCTTTGGTTTAATTTTGTTTTTTTGAACAACAACGGAAAAAGCTTTGAAGAAGAATTGTTGAAAGCCGGAAAAGAGAGCGACGTCATCATTGTTTTTAATTCCGGAGGATGGGGAACGGTTCCTTTTGACAAGGCATTTGATTTCAGTCCCATCATCAATGAGACCAAAAAGATAATCGAAGAGCACGACTACAAGGTTTCGGTGGTCCAATACTATCGAACCGAAGAAACTTTTTTTGCCAAAGTCGCCTCCTTAAGAGAAGTGTTTTTTAACTTTCCCGACAGTTCCAAAGTTTTCAGTCAAAGAATTGAGGAGTTTTTGGATAAAAATCCGGGAGACAAAGTTGTTATGGCCGGTTTGAGCAACGGGGCGTCTTTTGTTGATGCGGCTATGGCTGATTTGAAAGAAGATAAAGACAGTGTTTTTGCGATAGAATTGGGAGCTCCCTTTTGGAAGAAGAATGTTAAGAGTGAAAACATTTTATCTCTGAATAATCAGGCCGA
>Ga0265297_10010750_pt1 | contig 11404 bp, 12 predicted proteins | sample Munlanlwell13791_FD_192502 | JGI IMG/M metagenome (GOLD analysis project Ga0265297, IMG submission 192502) | Leachate microbial communities from a municipal landfill in Southern Ontario, Canada - Leachate well 137-91 | ecosystem: Engineered > Solid waste > Landfill > Unclassified | place...
AAAGGATCTATGTCGAAGTACTCACCCAAGCCACCGCAAATTCCGAAAATAACACGATTGGTCTTTGAGCGATAAAGTTTTTTTGTATTGCTCATTTTAAAATATTTATTAATTATTATATATACTATACCATAAATTAGGAAAGTAAAAAATCGCCGAAGCGATTTCTTACCATCATAATTATTCTTTACCCATAAAACAACCGAAAGCTAGATAGAGGGCTGATATTCCAACCAAGTCATATACTATATTAGTTAACATAGTACTTCCAAACAGTGCGGTAACAAGATTAAAACTAAAGAAACCAACTAATCCCCAATTTAATCCTCCGATGATTACAAGCGTCAGAGCAATTAAACCTACTGTGCTTAGTTTTTTCATTTTATTTTCTTTGGTTTATTAACCGACCTTTGAGGTGCTAATAATATTTTACCTTGCCTTATTTTTATTAGCAATAAAATTATCCACAAAGAATCACTTAATTAATATTATCGAAGTTCCTTAACTAAAACTTCTCCATCGGTTTTTACTCCCCTAATCTCAACCTGTTGTCCGATCATTAAATCAGAACAAGAAGTTTGATTCTTACAAAGACTATTTTCGTCAAAAATCAATTTAACATTGTTGGCCGCAGCGCCCTCGGTATCGTATACTAGATACCAAACGTTTTCGGTAAGACCGGGATTATTAAAAACAAGATTTCCCTCCTCAACAAAATTAATATTTTGTTTATTTCCCGTTGTAGCAAAAAATTCCCGATACACAAAAAGGCTAATAATCACTAACACTATCACACTTAAAATCATGATAACCAAAGAGGTCCCTTTGTTTGCTTCTATCATATTTTTTTATTATGGCTGAAGGATATCTTCCGTTCTTCCATTTATGCTGATTATAACTTTTTGAACTGATGAAAACTGCATCAAGGTTTGAATGATTTGTTCTCTGATTGCCAACACTCGGCAAGAACCTCCAACTCCTTGTTCTAATGTCTCATTAAAATCTATTGTTGCTGTTCCGTTAACAATCGTCAAGCTATTAATCTCCACTCCTTCGGGTATACTGGTAAAATAACCATTTTCTTTTTCTTCCTGAGTCAATCCTTTTAATAATTCTTCAATGGTGGCTCGAGCAATTCCTTCCACTTTAGTAATTTCTCTTTCTATCGGATAATTGTTTTTACAAGAATCATCTCCCTGTTTTCCAAAATACAAAATAATCTTAGTCTTTTCTGAAGAAACCTTAACTGGAATACTCATCATTGCCGAATTCTCCGGCAATCCGCTCGGATTGTCATTATAGAAAACAAGGAAAGCTTCATTTCCCTTGGGAGGAACAAAACTCAAATCTGCTTCAAAGGTAGCGGGAAATTTCATAAAATCAGAAGTAGCCATTAAAAGAGCGGAACCGAGTATTGTTCCGTCTGATTCAACCAATTCAACTCTTCCCATTTGTCCCTCAAAACCGGCCCATTTTCCCTGAGTAACGGTTCCACTAATAATCAAAGGTGATTTAATAATCTGCCCCTCTTTAATATTGTCTATCTGAATTCCCTGATTTTCGGGAATAATCTCTTTAAAGTTCTTTAAAAAATATCCAATTGAAATACCGATAACTAAAAGCAAAATTATTCCAATGATCACTTGGTTTTTTTTAACTGTCATATTTTTCAAGATTATAATTTAATAACTTATCATTATTCTCAAAAACAAATTTACCCTTGAATTTCTCTCCGTTCAAAAACAACGGCATCCAATATACATCATCGGCCCACATCTTATCAAAAGGAATCTCATCAACTTTAAACCATTTAGGACTCATCTCTTCCGTCTCTATTATCTCTCCACCGTATTTTAAAACATCAAAAATATGAACTTCCATAATCTTTCCTGTGTCGAGGAAATGAAAATGAACAATACCTTTTTCTTCCAATTCTTCAACATTCAATCCCGATTCTTCTTTAGTCTCTCTGATTGCCGCCTCAATAACTGTTTCTCCTTCTTCAACCTTTCCACCGAATCCGTTCCATCTGCCCTCGCCAAATCCTCGCTTCTTCATTCCCAAAAGAATCATTCCATCCTCCTTGGTAAGACAAAGTGTTAATATTTTAGGCTTAATCAATGTTTCCATATATATATCTTAATATAAAATAATTATTAAGACAACTTTTCAATATTTTAAACATAAGATATAATCAAAACATGATTGAACAATTTTTAACCGCCATTTTAATGGGAATTTTGATAAACATTGATGTCTGTCCTTTGATGGCTAATTTAGCAGCCATCGCCTATGTTTCCAAAAATTCAAAAAGAAAAAGCATAATCCTGCACGGATTATTTTATTCCCTGGGAAGAATTTTAAGCTACACCGCGATTGCCTTACTGGTCTATTTCGGACTATCCTCTTTCAATTTCTCCTTCTTAACACAATACGGAGAAATGATAGCAGGAACGGTTTTAATTATTTCCGGAATAGTAATGTTTGTTTTGGCTAATAAAGATGATGATGAAAAAGAACAAGAAATAAAAGATACGACCATATCAAAAGGCTATCTCGGCTCTTTATCCTTAGGAATGGTACTATCTCTAGCCTTTTGTCCTCACAGCGCCGCTCTTTTCTTTGGCATACTAATTCCTTTAACGATAAAATCTGCAGCTGGATTACTCCTCCCTCCTGTTTTCGCCATCGGAGCCAGCTTACCAATCATCATCTTTTCTCTGTTTTTAAGTTATAACACTGAAAAAATAGAAAACATTTTTAATAAAATGGAAAAGCTAGAAAAACCATTAAGATATCTTACGGCCTTAATCTTCTTGATAACCGGACTAGTATTTTTATTCAACTAAAAAAGGACTGTTGGTCCTTTATTTTTTAATGATTGCATCCGCCGTTGCAAAGCCGGTAATGCAAAAAGTTCTCATCGATTCTTTGCCGTATTGCTCCGACAAAATCAATGGCATCTTTTTCAAAAACGAAATACAATATCTTATTGTCGTTTAGCGAAGGATTGTAAATCGTTCCGTAATCCTTTTCTGAAAAAACAAGATAACCTCCCTTGGCAGATCTTGTAATTCTTCCTTGGGTTATTAGCCCTTTCAAAAATTCAATCTGTTCATCTGGTCCCATATTCAAATAGTTAATCCACTGATTAACTGTCGGTTTAACTGTTGCAACCTTTTCCATTGTGTTCTCCTTGCGCAAAGAGTTTTAAACGCGCTAAAAAAATAGTACAAGAATAAAAGACGCTTGTCAATTACTCCTGACGCAAAGCATTAATCGGGTCCATATTGGCAGCTTTCTGGGCCGGATAAACACCGAAGAACATTCCGATCAAAGCGGAGAATAATAAAGAGGAAATAATTGAAAAAGGTGAAACGGCGTAAGTCCAATCCATTCCGAAAGATATGGCAACATAATAAATCAATAATGAAACTCCCATTCCAACAGCTACTCCTATCACTCCTCCTAAAAATGTTAAGATTGAAGCCTCCAATAAGAATTGCCATAAAATATCATTTTTCTTTGCTCCCACCGCTCTCCTCAATCCAACTTCAAAAGTTCTTTCAATAACAGAGACATACATAATGTTTGTAATACCGACTCCTCCAACTGCCAAAGATACTGCGGCTATCACCGCCAAAAGCATTGTAATGGCCGATAAAACCACCGAGACCATATCCATCGCTTCAGCCATGGTCATAACTTCAAAATCATCTTCATCGGGATTATCAATATTGTGCAGCTCCCTCATTAAAAGTATTAACTCTTCCTTGGTCTCATTGATTTTATCAACATCTATAACTTTGGCCGATAAGCCGATAATATAATCCGTTCCCAAAAGCTTTTTCTGCATGGTTAAAGTCGGAATATAAACAATGGAATCCATATCCATACCAAACGTAGCTCCTCTTTCTTCCAAAACCCCGACCACTTTAAATGGTTTGCCCCTTATATAAACTGTTTTATCTATCGCATCATCATCACCGAAAAGAGTATCTTTAATCTTGCTCCCCAAAACAATAACCGAAGACAAAGACTCTTCTTCGTCGACGGTATAGAATCTTCCCGTACCAACCGGTATTTTTTCAATTAACGGTCCGTTGGCTCCATAACCAAAAATGATTACGCTTTTCGCCACTCCTTGATACTTAATAACTTCTTGACCGGTAATATAAGTATATAAAAATTCCACATTATCGACTTTTGCTATTTCTTCCGCATCTTCATTTTTAAAAGTAGTAATAGTAGTTCCCGAAGCAAAACTGGTCGCACTTCCTGCTGCTCCTTTTCCCGGAACTCTGGCCTCGATATTTATCGCATCCGAACCGTAAGCCTCAAGCTCTTTCAAAACCATAGCCTTAAGACCATCTCCAGCCGCAATCATAATAATTAAAGAAGCAATACCGATAGCAACAGCAATGATAGTCAAAATCGTTCTTGATCTTTGACGCATCAAGCTGATAAAGGCTGATTCAATTTGAGCATATATTTTATTCATGTCTTAAAGCTTCAATTGGATTTAAAAGGCTGGCTTTTCTAGCCGGAGCAATTCCGAAAATTAAACCGATTCCGATGGAAACAATGCAGCCTAAGATTATTGAAAGAGGAGAAATTATCAAATCCCAATGATAATTCATGGCATTAATAATTACTGATATTAAAACCAAAAGAAGAGAACCGATGATTATTCCAATTAATCCGCTAATAAAAGTAATGGCCATAGCTTCAACTAAAAATTGTCTAGTGATATCGGCATTTTTTGCTCCGATTGCTTTTCTTAAACCAATCTCCTTAGTTCTTTCCTGAACCGTCGCCAACATAATGTTCATAATTCCAAATCCCCCGACAATCAAAGAAATCGCCGCAATGGCTGCCAAGAAAAATCTTAAAGCGTCTGTAATAACAGAAATTGTTTCCAAGGCTTGGGCAGTTGAATTAACAAAAAAATCATCTTCCTTAGCATCAGCTATATCATGTCTGTCACGCAAAGTATCTTTAATATATTCTATTGCCCCGTCTATATTTTCCGTCTTATCAATCTTTATCCTCATAAAGCTGATATGATTGATTCCCAAAAGAATATTTTGGGCAGTTGAAATGGGAACAAATAAATTACCATCTTCGTTCTGAACCAAACTGCCTCCTTTCTTTTTAAAAATACCAATTACCGTAAAGCTTGATTTCTTAATTTTCATTTTCATTCCAATTGGATTTTGGTCGCCGAATAAATCTTTCGCAATTTGATTTCCCAAAACCACTACTCTAGCATTACCGACTTCTTCTTCTTTGGTAAAAAACCTTCCCTCTTCAATTGAAGAATTCTGCACATCGGGATAACTAGCTGTTGTTCCGTAAAAGGCAGCACTCACCTTATTATCTTCTATTGTTACAATATCGCTTCCCGAAACATACATTGCCAAAGATTCTATATACGGATTATTTCCTTTTAGTATTGCTTCTCCGTCTTCGTATTTCAATGAAGTGATAACAACTCCGAAAGCAGCTGAAGGTGGACTGTTTTCATCTGAATGACCGGGCAAGACTCCGACCAAATTAGAACCGATACTTTTAACTTCGTTTAAAATCAATCCCTGAACACTCTCTCCGACAGATAAAACTATCATCACGGCCGTGATTCCGATAATAATTCCTAACATCGTCAAAAAAGAACGCATCTTATTGCGAATTATCATGTGTCCAGAATTTTTTACCGACTCAAGAATGTTCATATTATTTATTGAGCATTTCTCCGCTGGCCCTTTGCCTTTGAGAAACTTTTGCATCTTCAAGAATGACTCCGTCCTTTATACGAATTATTCTTTCCGCATGCTCGGCCGTCGATTTCTCGTGAGTAACCAAAATAATGGTATGGCCCTGATCATTTAAATCCTGAAGAATCTTCATTACTTGAGCTCCTGATTTAGAATCAAGGTTTCCAGTTGGCTCATCGGCAAAAATAACTTCGGGATCGTTAATTAAAGCCCTCGCAATAGCCACTCTTTGTTTTTCTCCTCCCGAAAGCTTTCCCGGAGAATACTGAAGACGATGACTCAATCCGACTTTCTCCAATAAGTCTTTAGCTTTTTTAACTCTTTCTTCAGCCGAAGTATCAGTATATACCAACGGAAGCATTACATTTTCTAAAACAGATGACCTATTTAAAAGATTGAATGATTGAAAGATAAAACCGACTTTTTTGCTTCTCATTTCCGCCAATTCATCATCATTCAACTGGCTGACATCTCGGTCTTCAAAGTTATATGTTCCTCCGGTTAATTTATCTAAAAAACTCAAGATATGCATCAGGGTTGATTTTCCGGAACCAGAAGGCCCCATAATGGAAACAAATTCTCCTTTTTTAATATCAAAGGTTACTCCTTTTAAAACTGAAGTTACAACGTCGTCGTTAACAAAATCTTTTTGTAAGTTCTTAACGCTGATTAACATGTTATTTTCCAATCTTTAATACTATTTCTTCACCTTCAGATAACCCTGACAAGATTTCCACCTTGCCGTCATCGGCTCTTAGTCCCAATTGAACTGTTCTTTCTTCAATTTGTTCATTTTTAAAAACTCTGACATATTTCTCATCGGTTCCGGTCTTTGATAATACGGCTCGATAAGGAATATATAAAACTCCGTCTCTGTTGTCTGTTTTAATTAAAACATCGGCAGTCATTCCTGATTTAAATAATTCACTATTACTGCTAATACCAACCTTTACCTTGTAATAAACAACATCTTGAATATCTGTTGAAGCGGGATCGATTGTTAAAATGCTTCCGGTAAATTTAGTGTCACTACCCAAAGCATCTAAAGTAATAGTAACGTCATTGCCTGTTTTTAATTTAACAACATCTGTTTCAGGAATATCAACTTGAATTTCGTAGTGAGGCGAAAGTATTTCTATCATTGCTTCCGATGAAGAAATCAATTCTCCTTTCTTCTTATTAACTTTTGTTATCACTCCTTCAATCGGAGCATAGATTATGGCTTTGTTCCTGCTGGCAATCGCCTGATCCAAAACTGCTTGATAATATGCAATATCAATATCTCTCGGTTTGGCAATTAAAGAATCGTAATTAGCCTGCTGTAATTCAAGAGCAGCTGTTGCAGCGTCAACGGCCGCTTGAGCTGAATTAAAATTATTTTCATTCTGAATCTTTAAAATAGAAATTTCATTCTCCAAAGAAGAGATAGTTGTCTGGGCAGTACTGATATATGATTTTTGAGTATCAAGAGAAGTCTTTTCTGTTGAAGTGACTCTGTTTTGATAAGTTGAATCATCGCAAATACCCCTAATTACAGTCAAACCGACAAGTATTTTACTTAAAGAATCTTTAGCGCTTGAAATTGCCTTATCAATATCTTCGGTCTTTCCGCTGGCTTTGGCAGCATCGATATAGACCTTGGTTTCATCTTTCGGTCTCTTGATCTGGTATTCTTCATTGTTTCTCACGGTCAAACCTTCCTGGTCATTGGATTCAAAGTAATTCTCCTTTACACCATCAACCGCGGCATAAGCGTTATACATTTTAATATATGTATCGTCTAAAACATTCAAAGCATATGAATATTTAGCCGCTAAATTCTTATCAGCTAAAACTTTAGTATCGTTCAATGTTTCTTCGGCCTTATCCAAAGAAACCTGAGCTGACTCAACTTGTTTTTGAGCCACGTTTACTTGTTCAACGGTTGCTCCGGCTAACTTTTGATCCAAAGAAGCCTGGGCTTGAGCAACGGCGGCATTTAATTGAGATAAAGATAAGTTAGCTAACCATTGGCCAACTCTCACCTTATCACCTTCTTCTACTCTAACATTTTCAACTATTCCCATTCCATCGAAATGAAGAGACAAATCATTGGCTGATTCTACTTTTCCGGTTGCATCAACGGTTTGAACCAAAGCTCCTCTTTCCACTTTAACTGTTTCGTATTTTGAGGTTTTATTTCCTCCTGACAAAAAAGAAAAAGCAACGATTATAATCAAAACTACAACGGCTGAAATAATCCATGTTTTTTTGGATTTGAAATTTGGTTTAAATTTGAAATTTATTTTCATATATTTTTATTTTAATTAATATAATACCATCTTCTAGTCTATTTTTCAACAACCATTATTTCCATCTGACAATTAAGACAGTTGAATTTAAGAAGAAACTTTTGGCCCTTTTCGTTAATTAAATAAAGGGGCTCCTTTATTTTTCCATACTCTTTAGGACAAAAACCGAAATGATTCTTTAAGCAATGCTTAGTGGTCATTACCTTGCTCCCTTGTTTAAGTTCAAAAGCCGGCTCAATATCAGTAACTCCGTGCTTTTTATAAAACTGTTCGGCTAATTTATTAGAAACATTCCATTCGTAAGAAAGAGATTTTGCGATGAAGGGAGTGTTGTTATCTTTAATTCTAAATTCTTCTATTTTATAATTCTTTTTTCTTTCCGAAGAAAGATTATCAATGGCTTCCCTTCTCATTTCATTAATTTGCGATATCGGAATGAAATAAGGCTTCTTCCATTCAATCTTAATATCTTTAGCAGTATAGATTGTTTCTCCAAGTTTTCCCAATTGATTAGTTATATTCTCAATAGCTTTTTCTTTCTTTTCCGCTTCCGTTTTATCAATCTCAATTTCACTAATTCCTTGATTCCCGTCATCATCTTTAACAATCAAAGAGAATCCTTTACTGTTTTCCTTGAATAAGAAAGATAAAAGTATCTTTCTTTCTGCTTTAATTCTTTTTAAAAACTTGGTATCGGTATTGCGATAAATATCAAGTCCGACAATAATCCCAGACATATCATTTAAAAATATCTTGTTCCCGGAAGCCACATTCACATTGCTCCCGATAAGATTGTTTGATTTATCAAAATAGCAAAGTCCGTCTCCATTATTTATCTCAACATCATTATCTAAAACAAAATGATCATCAAAAACCTCTTTCACCTTTCCCAATAATTTTCCGACTGATTTGGGAGAAGGAGAAAGAATATTTTTCTGTCTTCCTTTTAAAAAATATGTGGTATAGGTTCGATTAAATGTCTTTTCTAAATCAGGCTCGAATCCCAAAGAAACAATGCCCGAAGAAGCTCTTCTTACTCCTTTAATACTATTAAGTTTTTTGTTGTAATAAGCGACAACATTGGAAACGTAATCTTCATCTTTAAGTCTTCCCTCTATTTTAAATGAAGTGACTCCGGCTTCTATCAATTCTAGAAGATTATCAGAAAGATTAAAATCTTTTAAACAAAGAAGTGGTTTATTCTTGGCAATAATATTATTATCTCCGTCAACCAAAGTATACGGTAAACGGCAAGCCTGAATACATTCACCCCGATTAGCACTTCTTCCACTTAAATACGAACTTAAATAACAGCGGCCGGAAAAGCTCACACAAAGAGCTCCGTGAACAAAAAATTCCAATTCTAAATTAGTATTATCTTTTATTTCCTTAATCTGCTCCAAAGAAAGCTCTCTGGCTAAAATAACTCTTTTGAATCCGACCTCCTCTAAAAACTTTATTCGCTCTAAAGAATAATTGTCGGTCTGAGTACTGGTAATTAAATTAATCGGGGGCAAGTCCATTTCCAAAATTCCCATATCTTGGATTATTATTCCGTCAGCTTTTAAATCATAAAGGCTCCAAATTAAATCATTGGCTTCCTTTAATTCATTATCAAATAAAATAGTATTTAAGGTAATATAAACCTTAACTCTAAATTGATGAGCATAATCTATTAATTTGCCTATTTCCTCCAAGGAATTGGAAGCGGCCGCCCGGGCTCCGAATTTAGGAGCTCCGATATATATTGCATCGGCACCGGCATTAATAGCAGCAATTCCCGTATTTAAATTCTTGGCCGGAGCCAAGAGTTCTATTTCTTTAATTTGTTTTTCCATATCTGTTTCCTCATCATATTACCATTAACGATAATTTTCAATCTTTATAAAAAGAGTTCCTCAATATGAGGAACCATATATATCTCTTCCTGCTGTTTCGCAGAGAGCAAAGAGACCGGAAAGAATGACCAAAGCTTCAACTTCATGACGCATCTCGCTTGTGTCAAATTCTACTCCTCTGTTTTTCTGCCTTAATGATCTGGGAGAAACGATGCAATGCGACGGGCATTGAACAGTCAAACATCCTCCTTCGTGAAGGTAAGCCAGGAAATTTCCGCAGCGAGGCCTGTTCCAGAGATAGGAATAGGTTTGCTCCATTGCTCTTGCAGTATTCTTCAAATCATCATTTGAAGCAATATTATCAAGCCAGTCGCAAAGAGTGGAAGAATAATCACCGGCAACGGCATATAATCCACGTTCATGATTGGCAACGACAAACAGAGAAATAAGCTGTCTCTTTCCCGAAGAAAATAGACTGGGTCTGTAAAAAGAACGAACCAGTTCGGTAAACAAAGAAATGCTCTGAACGGCTGCGTGAACAGGTTTCCACGCCGGACTGTGGGCGCTTAATGCCTGAGGAATAGGAATAATAAATTCAATATCCTCCGACCGCTCTTTTTTCTTTTGAAAGGCACCATCAAAACCGAAATTACCGTCACCAAAGCCAGAAAAGCTTTGGAATTCAAATTGCTTTACTTTTTCAGCAACCAGACTTTTATCAATCTCTAAAAACTTTATCAAGTCTTTGCGGATTCTAATCGATAAGGCTGGATTCGTACTGGGCACAAAGCCCATTTCATATAGCAATCTGCTATCTTTACCAAGACCGAACATTATAATCACCAATGTGCTGCCACTTTAATTTGTGGTAATCATACTTTACCAAAGACAATTAGGAAGTCAAGCTACGTCTTTTCAGCTCTCTTTGATAGTTAATAGCAAATCTGTGAGCCTCATCTCTTGCTCTGATTAAGAGATTTTCATTACTCAAAACAAACATATTTGTTTTATCAAAAAAGAATTCGTTCTTTTTTCTTTCCGGACCCTTGGCGATGCCAACCACATCAATATCTAAATTATTATTCTTTAAAATATTCTTAATTGCATTAACTTGAGGCTTTCCTCCGTCAACTAAAATCAAATCAGGCATCGGCCATTCAGAATGTTTTAATCTCCTTTCCAAAATTTCTTTTAAACAATCTACATCGCTTTGTCCGAAAACGCTTTTAATCTTAAATTTTTTGTATTCACTCTTCAATGGTCCGGACTCATTAAAAACAACCATGCTCCCGACCATGGCTTCGCTTCCCAAATTAGAAATATCGTAACCTTCGATTCTTAAAGATTTTTCTTTCTTCTCTTCGTTAATCAAAAAGCTCTTATCGAGTAAAGCAAAGTCCCTTATCTTATTCAACGAAAAAATCTGATTCCTTAATCTTTGAGCCTCTTCAAAATCTTCCTTCTTTGAAGCTTCTTTCATTTTCTTTTCTAAGGAAGTTAT
>Ga0265297_10010751_pt1 | contig 11401 bp, 9 predicted proteins | sample Munlanlwell13791_FD_192502 | JGI IMG/M metagenome (GOLD analysis project Ga0265297, IMG submission 192502) | Leachate microbial communities from a municipal landfill in Southern Ontario, Canada - Leachate well 137-91 | ecosystem: Engineered > Solid waste > Landfill > Unclassified | place...
TCTGCCGGTTGACTCAATCACCAAATCTATCCCTTCTTTTTCCCATGGCAATTTTTTAGGTTCAGGTTCGCAAAAAACTTTAATTTCCTTACCGTCAACTATTAAATTACCATCTTTAACTTCCACATCAGATTCGAACTTACCATAAGTAGAATCATATTTTAATAAATAGGCTAAATTTTCAATTGGTCCTAAATCATTTACAGCACTGGGCATTATGCCCAATTTATAAGCAGCCCTAAATAAAGTACGGCCAATACGACCGAAACCATTAATGGCAAATTTCATAAATTCTCCTTTTTATTATTTAATTTTTAGTTTGATACAAATCTTTGGTTTGCTTACAAATAGCAGCAAACTCCTTCGGATCTAAGCTCGCTCCGCCCACCAAAAACCCGTCAATGCCATTTTTACCAATAAAATCCTTGCAATTTTGAGCTTTTATACTACCGCCATACAAAATAGGTAAATCATGCACTATTTCCTTATTGTACAAACTAGCCACAAACTGCTCAATTAGGAAAGCATTTCTCTCCACATAATCAGGGTCAGCCGGGATACCGGTACCAATCGCCCAAACCGGTTCATAGGCGATTATCAAATCTTCTTTTATCTTTTTAGCCGAAACATTAACCAGATCTTTTTCCAATTGGTCTAAAACCACTTCGTGATTCTTTTGCTTATAATCTTCAAAACTTTCGCCAATACATAAAATCACTTTTAACCCTGCATCAAAAGATTTATGCAATTTTTTATTAATTTGTTTATCGGTTTCACCAACTGCTCTGCGTTCAGAATGGCCCACAATTATTGCATTAATATAATTCTTTATCATTGGCAAAGAAATTTCGCCGGTAAAAGCACCGCTATTTAATTCATGAATATTTTGGACTCCCAATTTTATTGAGGTCAATCGTAAAAGAGGATAAATCGATTCCAAAAATACAGCTGGTGGGAAAATCATTGCTTCGAATCCCACAATCGGCACTAATAATTCTTTTAAAGAAGAAGCAATTTTTTTCGCTTCTCCCAAAGTGGACGGATTCATTTTCCAATTAGCGGCAATTATTGGTCTCATTAACTTTATTCTAAAGCAAAAAATAAAAAAGTCAAAAGTCGACAACCCGCCGTCGTCTTGAACTCGCTTTTGGCGGATGAGAGATTCCCAGAATTATTCAAAAAAATTGCTATTATCTTTGTCAATTGCTAAAATAATAAAAATGCCAAAAAAGAAAATAACTTTAGAAAAATTAGCCCAAATTACGGCAAATGGCTTTATTGATTTAAAAACAGAGCTGAAAGGAGATATAAGTGAATTACGGACAGAATTAAAAGGAGATATAAGTGAATTACGGACAGAATTAAAAGGAGATATAAGTGAATTACGGACAGAATTAAAAGGAGATATAAGTGAATTGCACAAAGACATAGGAAATATAGAAAGAATTTTGCGAGCTGAAGTGGATCGTGATGATCAACAAGGCCAAAGGATCAAACGCATTGAGAAAAAAGTAGGATTATTCGAATAACTTCTTTTTTCTTTGCATCCTAAAATAATTTTGCGAAAATTGATGAGAACGTTCATCCAATTCTATAAATAATAGCCAATTCTTTTTTACCAAATCATATAAATAGGGCCATTTAAAGCGGTCTTGAGGTAAGGTTGGTTTCACCACTTTATGTTTTTTATTTTTAGTAATACCCACCACTGGCAGATCAAACATAAAAATTTGCATTATTTTTTTTATCGTTCTCACTTGGTTTTCCCCGCCATCGACCAAGATTAAATCAGGTAAATTCCACTGGGTATGCTTAAAGCGACGCTTAACCATTTCCGAAAGCAAAGATAAGTCATCCTTCCCCTCTTTAAGCCTAAAACGACGAAACTCGTTTTTATTAAATTGCCCACTAATTTTATTATTTTTATCCAAAACCCCCTCATAAACCACCATTCCGCCGCTTTTACCCTCACCAAAGATTTGAGCCACATCATAAATTTCAATTCTTATTTTTCTTTTAGCCCGAGGTACGGAATCTTCTATAAAATGTAATCTTTTCAAACGCTCAATCGCTTTCAAGCGATCACGGATTGTGGCCGCTTGCTCAAATTTATTTTCTATTGACAATTTTTGCATTTCTTTTTGCCATTTTTTAATCAAACGGCTTTTTTTATTTTTTAAAAATAAAATAAGTTCACGAATCATCTTCTGATATTCTTTTTTGCCAACCGCGCCTTGTATACAAGGCGCCGAACACTTACCCAAAGAGTAATAAAGACAAGGGTGATTCTCTTTTTTAGCTTTCCCAAAAACCAAAGGCCGACAATCGCGATAATGAAAAATCTGCCGTAAAAATTTTATTGCCTCTTTTAAACTTTGGCCTTCTATGAAAGGACCAAAACTTAAATCACCACTTTTTAGATTTAAATTTTTTTCTCTTATAAACTCAAGATATGAAAAATCTGCTTTTCTAATTACCAAATACAAAAAACTCTTGTCGTCTTTTTCTCTTGCATTATATTTAGGTCTAAAATGCTTAATCAGATCTGCTTCCAATAACAAAGCTTCTATTTCGGTTTCTACCTCCTTAAAATCTATAAAATAAGAATCAGAAAAAATTTTAAAGCTTTTCCCCTTTTTAGTAAAATGAGAAACTAAACGTTTACGTAAGTTAACTGATTTACCCACATAAATAGGCACTTTTTCGCGATTGCGAAAAATATACACTCCCGGAGATTGCGGAATCTTGGCAATATTTTTTATAATTTTATCTAATTTAAGCATAGGCTAATTATAACGAGCAATTGATATTTAGCAAGAAAAAACGCCCGAAATCTCGGGCGCTCAATAATTGGAGTCAAATCGGCAAAGATCACAAAGTTTGGCAATCCCTGCCAAAAGAATTAATTGTTGAATTGGGCCATCAACATTATGGGTAGTTAAACCAATACCTCTATTTTCGCCTTCCGCGCGATACCTGTAACCATCAGACGGGTCTAAACCGGCGCTGTCACCAAAACAATTGAGGCTAAAAAACTGGCTATGCCACAAAATCATACCATTTTGTTTCGGATCTTCAGGCGGAGGTTCGGTCAAAGAAAGCATTTTGGCTTGTGCTTGTCGCATAGCTAAACCCACTTCACTGATATAAAGCTTTTCTTCTTTTTGCACCTGATAACGCGAAGCTAACCAACGGACAAAAGAAATAGAAAAAAGAACTGTAATCGAACCGCCATATTGACCGACTTTAGTCTCAAGATCAAAAATAGCTAATTGCTTTTGCAAAATGTTTAATTTCTGCGGAGTTTCTAAGTCTTTTGGATAGTTTAAAACCGAAAAACAAGCCCTAAGGCTCGCTGAAATATTATAAAATTGCTTCCAAACATTGTCTTGATCTAAACGTTTTTTTGAAGGCAAAAAAATTCTAAAACAAACAAAGTCGCCATAATCATCAATTCTTTGTAGGGTTTGGCCGAATCCCCAAGCATTTCTATCCTGCAGATTAAGTTCAGTAAACTCATCAACAATTGACTTGCCAAAACTATCAACTCTCCTAAACATATAGTCAATTTGCGGAGAATCTTTTCCAATCCTTTCTAATACTTTCGAATACTCTCTATGCACTGACAAAATGATAGCTAGATTTTCCTCATCCCAAGATATATAATACCAGGCCGGCACTTCACTTGTTTCAATTAAAAATTTGTCAATCGGTCCGAATAACATAAACTCCTCCTACTCAAAGAACTGGACAAATTAACAATAACGCAAATAGCAAAATATAACAAGAAAATTAGTTAATCTTTTTGCGTTAAAATAGAGATCATTTTTTCATTAGTTCTTTTGTGATTAGCTAAAATCTTTGATTCAATAATTTTAAAATTGGCTTTTTTTAACAAGTCTTCCAATTCTCGTTTGGAAAAATAAGTTTCAAACATTTCTAATGATTCGTTTAAATGTTCTGCCTCAATTCTTTCGCCTTTGCCTTCTTTAGTAAAAACAAAAAAGGTTCCTTTGGCCCTTAGAAAGGAATTTAATCTCAAAAACAAAGGCAGAATTTCTTCTCTTCTTAAATGCAAGATTGAAAAAAAGCTCCAAATGCCATCAAAATAGTTATTTTTAAAATTGATTTTGTTAAAATCTTCAAGTCTAAACCTTGCCTTGGGTGCAGTTTTTTTAGCAATGGCAATCATACCAGGAGAAAAATCCACACCCCAAACCGAAAATCCTTGTTCACAAAAATATTGGCAATCTCTGCCCGCCCCACAACCCAAATCCAAAACTGACGCATTTTTGGGCATTAGTTTGGAAAATTTTTTAAGATTAGATAACAAAAATTCCGAAGTATCAGACCATTTTTCGCTATAAGCAGCCGCAATTTTATTATAGGTATCTTTAACTAATTTATGATTGTCCATTAAAAATCAGTTAACAGTTTCATTTCAATTTCACCACTTTTACGATCTTTTATTTCCACTTGATTATTAATCAAAGTTTTATCACTAATAACTAAACGCTCGGGACAACCAATTAGATCAGCGTCCGCGAATTTTTCTCCGATAGAATTTTCGCGATCATCTAAAATTACTTCGTCTCCTTTTGCAATCAACTTCTCATATATTTTTTCCGCTTCTACTTTAGCCTTATCACCCAAATAAATAAGGTGATATTTAAAAGGTGCCACACTTTCTGGCCAAATAATTCCTTTTTCATCATTATTGCTTTCTACAATTGCTGCCAAAGTTCTGCCAATGCCAATCCCATAGCAACCCATATAAAAAGGTTTTTCCTTACCGTCAACATCAACAAAATCCGCACCTCCCATTTTTTTAGAATAGTGGTATCCAAGTTGAAAAATATTGCCTACTTCAATACCACGCTTTTCTATTAATTTACCATTTTTATTTTGTGCTTCATACCCAGCTTTAGCTAAAGCGATATCATTTTCTATATCTGGCTTATAATCACGATCAATATTGACATTTTGCAAATCAATATTTTTCTTATTGCTACCGCCATAAGCGTTAACGATTGTTCGCAAAGAATCATCAGCGACAATTATCAATTCCACATCTTTGGATAGATTTTCTTTAATTTTAACTGGGGAGATAAAACCAGGTTCAGATCTCAAATTTTCTCTAATTTCTTCATTAGTCGCATGGCGCAACTTAGCGGCCTTAACAATATTTTTTAATTTGTATTCATTGACATTTAAATCTCCGCGAATTATTGCTAAAACAAATCGATTTTTTTCATCAACAAAAAGAACATCTTTTATTTGTCGCCAAAGAGGGAGCTTATGAAGGTTAACGCCATCTTCCATGGTTGTGCCACGCTCTGCCTCCACTTCTTGTAAAGACTTTTGCTCTTCACCTTTATTTTTGTCTTCCTTATAAAATTTAGCCACATCTTCATGGGCGGCATATTTACCATTTTCTGTCACAAAATATTTAGTTTCTCCAATTTCTGATTCCACCACAAACTCATGAGAATATTCTCCACCAATATAACCATTATCCGATTCCACAATTATTATTTTTAAATTTAAATAATCAAAAATTTTGCTATAAACTTTTTTCATCTTTTCATATTCCACTTTAAAATCAGCTTCGTCTTTATCAAATGAGTAACCATCTTTCATCAAAAATTCCCGCACTCGCAACAAACCACCACGAGCTCGCAATTCATCACGAAATTTAGGAGAAAATTGATACAGATGAATGGGCAAATCGCGATAACTTAATTTGTATTGACGCAATAAATCAACAAACATTTCTTCAGCTGTGCCGCCTAATGCAAATTTTGCACCACGACGGTCTTTAACTTTCATTAATTCAAAACCAACTGTATTAGTGCGGTTAGTTTCTTCCCATAGCTCCAATGGATGCAAAATTGGCGCCAGCATTTCTTGAGCACCAGCCACATCCATTTCTTTCTTTATAATTTGCATAATCTTTTGTTGCACTTTTTGCCCAATTGGCAAAAAATAAAAACGACCAGCAACAGATTCGCGGATAAACCCACCTTGTTTCAATAACTTGGCAGAAATAACTTTTTCTTTATCCGAAACAGTTTTATTGGTTTTTAAAAAATATTTGGAAAATCGCATATTTAAAATAATTTTATTACATCTTTAATAGAAATGCCAATAATCAAAAGAATTAAAATAAAAAAACCAACTAAATGGATTATGCTTTCTGTAGCTTCATTCGCTCTTTTACCTCTGATTTTCTCAATTAAAAGGAAAAGGGCCCGACCGCCATCTAAAGCCGGAAATGGTAAAAAATTAACCACCGCCAAATTAATGGACAAAAGCGCCATTAAACGCAAAATGTAAATAAAGCCCAAACCAGCTGCTTCTTTAGCTAAATAATAAACCCCCACCGGACCCACCACTTCGCCAATGGGTCTCGCTTTATGGAAAAGCACCAAAATCAAATTCCAAAAGAAATAAAAAATTACCCCAATAATGCTAAAAAGATCAATCAAAGCCGCAAGCGGAATTGCCCACCATTTAAAATGAATCTGGGGATAATAATTAGCCACGCCCACGCCCAAAGAGCCACGCCCACCTTCTTCGCCCACTACACCGGTTAATGTTTTTTGTTCTGCGCCTCTCTCAATTTGAATTGTTATTTTTTCGTGAGCGCGAGTTTTAGTGAAATTGCTAAAATCATCCGCTGTAGTGATTTTTTGTCCATTAACTTTCTGAATAATATCGCCAATCTTAAACCCCATTTTTTGAGCAGCTGAATTATCTAAAATACTTACTGCCAATGGCTCTATAGATTGAGATTTAATGAAAGAAGAAAAACGGCTGGGGTCAAAAGCAATGGGTGAACCGGCTAAAGAAAAATAAACAATTAAAATAATATAAGCCAAAAGTAAATTCATTAAAACACCAGCGCTAATAATTTTAAAACGTTGCCAAACTGATTTTTTTAAAAAGCTTTTATCATCTGATGCTTTTTCTTCTCCATGCAATTTGACATAACCGCCCAAAGGAATAGCATTAATGGAATATTCCGTATTGTTTTTCTTTTTGCTCCAAAGCCTGGGTGGAAAACCAATAGCGAATTCATCCACTCCCACCTTATTTCTTCGTGCCATATAAAAATGACCAAGCTCATGAACCAAAATAAAAACGGCAACAAAAATTATAATTAATAAAATAACCATTTTTTAGCTTTTTAGATTTTGTAATTTAGCATTAAGCAAATCTTCTAATTTTTGATTGTATTCTTCAATTAATTTATTTAATTTTTCTTCCGCCTTATAGCGGTCATCCTCACTGATTTCATGCTTTCTTTCTTGATTTTGAATTTTATCCCAAATTTCTTCGCGCTGGCGCCGCAAAACTACTTTGGCTTCTTCTTTTTTCTCGGCTGCTAATTTTATTAATTCCTCTTTTCTATCTTCCGACAATGGTGGAAAACTAACTCTGATTCTATTGCCTTCATCATTAATAGAAGCCCCCAAACCGGCATTTTTTAATCCTTGAATGATATCAGCTTTGGTATTAACATCATATGGCTCCACTATTAAATTTAAAATATCCAAAACTGCAATATTGGCTAAACTTTTAAGAATCGACTCACTGCCATAGTAAGGCACTTTAAGATTCTCTAACATTGTCACTGATGCTTGTCCCAAATTAAAGCTATTAAGATCAATTGCAAAATTTTGTATCACTCCCTCCATTTTTTCTCTAAGAATGGAAATTTCATTTTCGACATTAGCCATAAATAAAATTTATTTTAAAACTAAAAATATTATAACTTATTTTTTTACAAATTTAAAGAGGAATTCGCCATTTCCGCCTTTACCTTTGCTCACACAGTAGTGAAACTTGTTTCTACTACCTGGTCTCCCGCTATCACCTGTCATTCCCGCTATCACCCTGTCATTCCCGCTATCACCCTGTCATTCCCGCGCAGGCGGGAATCCATGTATTTGTATTTAACCCCTAAAAATATTGTTCGATCATAGTCGAAAACGCTCCAAAAATATTTGACAAAATAATTAGTTTAGTATAAAAATAGAGAGTTGTATTAAGCAAAGTAAGGAGTAGACAATGATCGAGTGGCTTGATCGGCTCTTTAACAAATATGCGCAAATTATCATCAAAATCGCTGATTTTTTTGGTATTGATAATAATCGGTTGCCATATGTTTGGTGTATGATTACTATCACTTTCTATTTTTGTCCAATTAATTTACAAGATCTAAGTTTAACAGGACTTACAATTTTGCGTCTTTTTTTCGTTTTAGGTCTATATTTAGTTTCATGTATAGCTATATATACAGAGACAAACAATACACAAGCTGGTATCTTTAGCAAAATACATCACCCAACTAATCGCGTATTTTTAATCATTCTTTTAGCACTAGGTTCTGTGGTTGGGTTGAATAAACACCCTTGTTTAATGATATTAATCGGCAAATTGATTCTGCCCATGGCTCTTTGGATATATTTTCTAAACCATCCTGATCTAAGATGCAAAAAACGGCTAAAAGATATGGTAAAATCAGTTATCAAAAAAGCGAAAGAAGCAATTACCATTCCTAATCCGATTCCTTCGCCAGTGCCAGCACCGGTTTCTGCAATCATTTTTTTTCTTTTCCATTTCTAATTCCCACCTTATCGGTGGGTTTTTTACTGCTGTCATTGCGAGCTTTCCTTTTTACATATAAAAGAGGCGCGGCAATCTCTGCATTTCGTTTTCCGGTTTTCGGTAATGATGCCCATATCGTCTAACGCACAACTTCTAACGTTTTACGATACGGGTTTCGTAGCCGATGAAAACGATTAACCAACATTAAAACAATTACTCTAAAACCCCGGTTAAACTAAAAATAATAATCGTCCCGGAATAATCTCCTGTTTCTTGATCGGCTGGAGCTGTCAATTTATACCCAATATAATTTTCATCACTCACTGTAGGATTCCCATTTTTGGTATGAATTGCTATTGCATCTTCGGGAATACCGGCATAACGATTAAGTACATCTGCTTCTGTTGCCCCGGCACCCCATTTAACTTCTTTATCGGTGGCATCAAAAAGACAAATCCCCAATCCATCGCCCGACCAAACTGTGGGGATGTCAACAGTGCCATCATAATCAGGAATATGGGTGGTTAAATCAGTATGCAATAAAGCGGAATCAGCACCGGTGATATTATCATTCACAAAAAGAGAATAACCATTGTAATAATTGGTGTCCACAGTTACCACAGTAGTGGCAGTAGTTGATGCTTGCTGCAATAAATCACCAAAATCTACTGTCCCGGAATCAAGCGCTAGTTCTAAAACCAAAGGAGTAATTTGATAAATATCAGCATAGTTGTCTGTATCTGATGCGGCAGAATAATCCACACTTTCCAATTCAGCGGCATATTGGGTATCAACTGTGTCAAAATTGCCATTAAATTTAATTTTAAAATCAATTGTCCATTGATTGCCGTTGACACTGGAATCAGCGGCTACGGAAAGAATTGTGGCGGTATTTTGGGTGTCGGCAATTTCACTAAAACTATCGCTGGGTTGGGACCAACGAAAAACCAAAGAGTTGTAAGGCTGGACCGAGTCAGTGTTATTGGCTAAACGCAGTTCAATATGGTCAAAGGTGTTAGCGCCATCAGTGTCTGTTACTAAAGCCCTAAATGTCCAACCGGTATTATCATCAGAAACAAGGGTATTGCCGCTATAAGGGTTGGTTAAAGTTAAGGAATTGTTAACCGGATCAGCACCAGCCGCAGGGAAAAGCCAATGAGTGTTATTGCCACTATCATAACCACCCATTGTGTCGTCAATTTCATTACCGCCTGAAGCATCCGAGTATTCAACGTCAACAAAAGAAACTTGAGGACTGTCGCTGCTAATATTGAACAACCATACCGCTGTATCTGAAGAAAGCATTTGAATCCTTGTGTCAGTAGCTTGGCCATTAATATCAATATTAACAAAAGCATAAGTTTCCCCGGCGGTAAAAGTTAATTTGCTGGAAGCGGTAGTATCAGTAAAAGTGTCGCTAACTGTGCAAGAATCTGAAAAAGTGACCCCGGGGATTGAAGCATTAGTAATCGTTAAATCATTAAAATTATGATCCGCATCCGTACCGCCACAGATGATGATTTGACCGGATAATCCGGCTAAAGTTAAAGTCCCCAAAGAATCAGTGAAAATACCATCATTCGTATAATTGTCATAAAGAATTAAATCAGCCGAAGCAGAAGCGACAAAAGTGGCTGTTGCTTCAATACTAAAAGCACTGGCCACAGAAAGATCCGGATCATTGGCATCCAAATCGGCAACAACCGCATGACTGCCATCGCCAATAATTAATTCATCACTGATACTAAATGTACCAGCTGCCAAAGTGTAAGTAGGGGAGCTAGCAGCCGGAGCAAAAGTTAAATCATAATAATCGCCGGCAGTGATAGTGGTGGCTCCTTCACCAGTGTAAATAAAAACCGAAGTGCTAATCTCAAAATCGCCGGTTTTGACAAAAGGAGTGCCTGCGCCGGTTAAGGTAATGGTATTACCTTCAGTATCCAACATCCCTGTGGCGGCAATTTCTAAACTGGGAGTGATAACATCACCGCTGTTTTCTATTGACGGTAAATATGTATTATCAGCAGCAATATATATTTCTTGATCAGAAAAAGAACTGGTGGCAGCTGCAGGGACAGTTAAATTGTTGCTTGCGTCAACTTCAATGAAAATATCTTCATCGGAGGAAACCGAATTATCATATCGGGCGATATCAAGATTAACCAAAACTTGATTGTCATCAGAGCCAAGATACAAATGACGCTCAAACAAATTTAAGTTAGAAACATTGCCTGCACCATCATATTTAGTGATTGCCACGGCTTCATAATCATCTGCCACATTATCCACAAAAACAGTAATTACTACACCCGAAGAAACCAAAACACTATTGATAGTATATGCCCCGCCGGAAGTGGCGCCGGTTTGAGCTTGCAATTCATCATTAACCGCCACTTTTATGGTTTCGGCATCAGCACAATTGGTTGATTGGTCAAATTGTTTACAACTACCGGAGATACTGGCTGAAATGGGAAAAGACCAATTCTCGTTGTTGCCGGAGTCAAGGCCACCGGTGGTGGCATTGATTTGATGACCACCTAAAGCATCAGAATCTGTTACATTAACGTATGAAGCAACTGGACTGGCAGCAGCAATATTAAAGAGCCATTGACGACTGGGCAGATCGGGATTAGAAGGATCACTGGAGACCATTACAATCCTGGTGCCTGTGGCTTGGCCACTGATTGAGATATTGGCAAAAGCATAGGTGGAGGTGGCATGGAAGGTCAGTTTTGAAGAGGCAGTTACATCAGTAAAAGTGCCGGTAGCACTGCCATTATCAGCAAAA
>Ga0265297_10010752_pt1 | contig 11401 bp, 13 predicted proteins | sample Munlanlwell13791_FD_192502 | JGI IMG/M metagenome (GOLD analysis project Ga0265297, IMG submission 192502) | Leachate microbial communities from a municipal landfill in Southern Ontario, Canada - Leachate well 137-91 | ecosystem: Engineered > Solid waste > Landfill > Unclassified | place...
TGTTCCGGCCTGGCCGAAAGTTTCTTTCAATTGATCGTCAGTGAGATTATATGATAAATTTCCGATGTAAAGTTTCTTTTCCATATAACTCTAACATTTTATGCGCGGGTAAGTTTTAACACTTATGAGCGCAACTCTTTTAAATTAATTTTCCCTGAACTCGACCGCGCATCATATATATAGATGCGTAATATTAAATTATATTAACTACAGGGCTACTTTTCCAATATATACCTTTTGCAATTATTGTCAAAAAAAGTTATTAACAGCCAAAAAAACTACTCATAACGCAAAGCTTCGATCGGATTTTTCAAAGAAGCGCGTCGAGCCGGATAAATTCCAAAAACTAAACCGACAAAAGCCGACACTCCCAAACCGAGCAAAGCGCCGGAAACGGGAAAAGCGAAAGTCCAATTCAAAGCCATTATTTTTGACAAAATCAATGAAATTAAAAACGAAAAACCAGCGCCCAAAAGAATACCGATGATTCCGCCGATAATTGTCAACATCATTGATTCTATTAAAAACTGACTTAAAATATCCTGATTGGTTGCGCCCAATGCTTTGCGCAAACCGATTTCGTGAGTTCTTTCCGTCACCGAGACCAACATTATATTCATGATGCCGACACCTCCGACAACCAGAGAAATGGCGGCCATGGCCGTCAAGAAAAGAGTCAAAGTATTCATTACTGTTCCAACCATTTCCATTACTTGAGCTTGCGTTTCAACAAAAAAATCGTCTTTGTCCGGATCGGTAATATTGTGATTATTGCGCAAAGTTATTTTAATATCCTCTATTGTCCGATCAACATTTTTTTCTTCGTCAACGTCCACAACAAGACGATTAAAATATTTAATGCCGAAAATATATTGCTGAGCGGTCGTATAAGGAACGATTAAAGCGTCATCAAAACTGATAAAAGAAAATTGTCCTTTTTTGGGTAAAATTCCGATAATGCGCAAGTTTTGATTTTTAACTTTTATTTTTTGGCCCAAAACCTCCTCGTCGCTTTCAAATAATTTTTCTTTGATTTTGGAACCTATAATTACCACGGCTGACTTGGAAGCGATTTCTTCCTCGGTAAAAAGGCGTCCTTCTTCCGGATAAATGTCATAAATTTGAGCGAAAAAATTATTAACGCCAAAAATCGTAGTTTGATGGATTTTATTTTCCCGAGTGGCAGATTCTGAACCGAAAACTATGGGCATAATTCCGGCCAAATGCGGCACGTTGGATTTTTTTTGCAAATCTTCCACATCTTTATTTTTAAGCGAGTCGGTAAAAGTATTAAGCGAATCACTCATACCGCTGGGCTGGCGACCCGGGACAACAGCAATTGTTTTTGAACCCATACTTTGAATCTGTCCCAAAATTAAATTTTGAGCCCCCTTTCCTAAAGACATAACCAAAATAATAGCCGTGATACCAATAACAATACCCAAAATAGTCAAGAATGATCTTGATTTATTTGTTTTCAATCCGGTTAAAGATGTTTTAATACTGTATTTTATGTTCATACGAAATTTATTAAAATTTACAAGCGGAGCGCAGAAAATTTTACTATAAATTTGAGTACCCTGTTAAATAATTTCGCCTCTGGCGAAATTCCCGCTTTAGCGGGATTTAATAGGGTAAAGGTTTTCTATTTAAATTTTCTGCTCCGCCGGCTGGTGGATTAAAAATTTAAAAAAAACTCTTTATTTAACAAACGAATCAGTGGCCTTACGACGCGCGCTAACTATTTTATCACTGTCAATTTGACCATCCAACATATGAATAATTCTTTGAGCATGCTCGGCCGTATTAGTTTCGTGAGTGATTAAAATAATTGTTTTGCCTTCTTTCTCGTTTAATCGCTGAATGATTTCCATAATAATTTGTCCTGATTTTGAATCAAGATTGCCGGTCGGTTCATCGGCAAAAATAACTTGCGGATTGTTAATCAAAGCCCTGGCAATAGCCACTCTTTGTTTCTCTCCGCCGGAAAGTTGCGACGGCAAATGATTGATTCTATGTGAAAGTCCGACTGACTCAATCGCCTTTTTTGCCATTTCATTCCAAAGCGATTCTTTAACATCGGAATAAAGAAGCGGCAATTTTACATTTTCCAAAACAGTGGTTCGGCTGAGCAAATTGAAAGTCTGAAAAATAAATCCCATTTTTTTATTTCTGACCATAGCTATTTCTTTTTGCGAATAATCGCTGAATGGTTTCCCATCAAAATAATATTCGCCGCCGGTCGGTTCATCTAAAAATCCCAAAATATGAAGTAAGGTTGATTTTCCAGAACCCGACGGACCCATGATCGCCACGAATTGACCTTCTTCTATTTTGAAAGAAGTATCAATCAAGGCAGGCGTTTCAACGCTGTCCGTATGATAAATTTTTTCCAAATTTTTAACTTCAATTAAAGCCATATTAAAATTTCTAATTTTTAATTTCTAATTGACCTAATCCGCCAGCTGGCGGACCCAACGACCAATCAATTCTCAATTTCTAATTTGGAGCTTAGAGCTTGGGTCATTATTTAGAAATTAGGTTAATTAGGTCAATTTATGTCATTACTTCTGCGAAGTAATGACTTTATCTCCTTCATTAAGTCCTTTGAGAATTTCTATTTCTCCTTCCGAACCGCGCATTCCTGTTTCCACTTCCACCTCTTTGAATCCGTCACCGTCAACAATTTTCACTATTTTTTTGCCGTCTTTTTCAGTAATCGCTCTTTGCGGAACGGCAATTACATTGTCATGCTGAGCGGCAATAATATCAATATTAGCCGTCATCCCTGGTTTAATTCTTTCGTCTTCATTTTTAAATTGAAAATTTGTTTTATAAGTTGAAACTCCTTCAATTATTGTTTCAGATGGATCAATTTTTACCAGTTCGGCCTGCCAAACAACACTTGAACCATAAGCGTCAAGTGTTATATTTGCCAAATTACCGATTTTAACTTTGGCAATATCAGCCTCGGGAATATTTGTTTCAATTTCAAAATTTTTATCGCTCATCACTCCAACCATTATCGTATTGGCTGTAACAAATTCTCCCACTTTGGCTTCTTGCTTAGTGACAATACCTGCAATCGGCGAACGCAAAATCAGTTTTTCCATTTGAACTCTGGTGTTTTCCACGCTTGCTTCAGCTTGATTGATTTTCGCTTGCTGCGAAACAACATTGGCCTCGGCTTGTTTTACTTGAAATTTTTGAGAATCAATTTGTTCTTTCACTGTTCCCGCCTTGCTTAAAATAAGTTCTTGCTCTACCAAACTGAGATTTGATTGAGCGGTTTCAAGTCCTTCTTCCGCAGCGCTTAAATTGACAACCGCGGTATTCATATTTGTTCTGGCGATTGAAGTGTTTGATTTGTGAGTATCAATTGTTGTTTGTGAAATACCCGACATCGCCGGCGTCAAGCTGTTAACCACATTGGCAATTTCTTCCAAAAAAGAATTAATTTGATCTAAATTTTTTTCAGCCTGAGATGAATAAACATCAAAATCACTCAAAGTGGAAATTTTTTCCAAAGAACTGTTCCAGTCAATCAGCATATTTTCAATCAATACCCTGTCTTGTTCAAGTTCTATTTCCAAACTGAAATTATTCAATGAAAAATTAAATTGCGGATCCGCGGAAGTCGGCTTGTCAAACATCTGATCGATTTTATTTTTAATTGAATCGTCTGATTTGGTATAAGCATCTTTTAATTTATCAATTAAATCATTTTTGGCGTTTGCCAAAGATATTTTGGCATTGGCCACTTTAATTTCTTGAACCTGAATTTCTTCTATTCTTGTGCCGCTTTCCATCTCTGTCAGTTTTGATTTTTGCGAGTCAAGCGCGGCTTGATATTGATTAAGCTGGGCTTTGGCGCTTTCCAGATTGGCTTGATTTTGGTGGAGCTCTGTTAAAACCTCCGTATTGTCAAGTTTAACCAACACCTTTCCTTTTTCTATTTTATCGCCGATTTTTACATTAACTTCCGATATCTTACCGTTTTTTTCAAAAGCCAAATCAACTGTTTCTACCGGCTTGATATGACCGGTAACACTGACTTCTTGAATAATATTTTGCTTACTCAATGTTATGGATTCAAATTGCTGTTTCTGCGGCCGGCGCGAAAAAATAAAACCGCCGATAGCCAAAATAATAATAACTATTAAAATGATTAACTTTTTGTTGAATTTAGGTAAACGCATATTTTATTTTTTATTAATTATTTAATTAATTCTGTCAATTTATCAAGTTTTTTGTGAAACACGGAAACAATCTTGCCGAATTGATTGCTTGGAATAAGAATTATTGTTTCTGCCGGAGTCAAAAAAGCCACCAGCTTATCGCCGCTTTTTATTTTCAATTTTTTGCGGATTTCAGCCGGGACTACAATCTGTCCCCGTTCGCCGACCGTGGCAGTGTCAAAACAAATTATGCTTTCAAAAAAATCTTTTTTCATAAATTTTTATTTAAAATAATATGATTTATATGATACTTCATACAAATCATATTATAGTTGATCTGAAATTTTCGTCAACCCCTCTGTGGACAAATTACAAATAACTCTAACAAAATAAATAGGGGTGAGAGAACTTGTCTCACACCCCCCTTGGAGGATAACAGTGTATAAAGCTGTTATATCGATATTAGTGTTTTAAGGCGGTATTCCCTTATAATGGAACATGGGGGACCTCCTATTTTTAGCAATTTTAGGTAGCGCTTAAATTTAATCCCTTTCAGGATCTGGCTAGCGCTAAGCCATTGCTTTCATAAAAACCACCTCCTTTATATTATTGATATAAATGAGTATATCATATTTTAAAATTTTGTCAACCCTTTTTATTTGATTTTGTCCACATTTCCGTTAATAACAATTGGTTTCATCGCTTCTATTTCATCCGTATAATTCATTTTTGGAATCGGGTTTAATAAAAATATTTTTTTATTCAAGATGTGCGCAAAAGCCATTTCTATCAAACTGTTGCCGCCGATATAATTTTTAATGTTATTTTTATCTTTATTGATAACGAGTATGGCGTCAGAATTTTTTATTTCTTCAAAATATTCTTTAAAAACATCTCCTTCAATTTTTGACCATTTATCTTCATGGTTAACTTCGCCTTCGGCGTATTTTAAAATATCCTTTGGTGTAATCACAAAAAATCCCCTTGCTTCAAGGATTTTTTGAGTTTCTAATATTTCTTTTGAAAAAGCAATACTGCCGCAAATCGCAATTTTCATATTTTTAGTATAATATTTTTTAAAAATTATGTCCACCCCACCACCAAGAAATTATATTTTTTAATGCGAAGTATAAATTAAATTTATGATTTATTATAACTTTTTATTAAAAAAATATAATTTAACCAAAAAACATAAAATTGATCATTATAATTTCTAGGTGGTGGGGTCAAGAAAAATGATTAGACCGAGAGTTCATCTCGGCCTAATTTCTATTAATATTCTTTCTCTATTTTTCCCTCCCTAATTTTATTATATTTACCATTATTAGCAGCAAATATAACAAAATCATTCAAATTTTTCACCAAATAAATAGTATTCCATGTACTATCTAAAAAAACAGTCCCTCGTTTCATTTGTATTTCCACAATTTTTTGCCCCGTAGAATCAATAACTATTAAAGAACCCCATTCAATAATTATTTTTGATTCCACTAAATCCAAGATTACCGAATCAGCATTGATAATATAACTTGGATTTGTAACACAATCAAGGTCTTTTGATTGCGTTACGGTCATTACATCGGGAGCCGATACTTCTGCTCTGACCGGATTGGCCAGAAAAATGTTGCAGAAGATAAATCCCAAGGCAACTAATACTCCCAACTTCAAAAAATTCCTCATTTTTCCTCCCCTTTTTTAAGGTTATATCATTAAATCTTTTTTTATTATAACAAAAAAATAAAATCTGTCAACCCCACCACCTGAAATTATATTTTTTAACCAAAAAACATAAAATTGAGCATTATAATTTCAAGGTGGTGGGGTCAAGAAAAAAAATTGGGTGCAGAACTAGTTTAACTAGTCTGCACCCTGATTATCGTTATTATATACTTGCCAATTCTATCTGTTTCTCCAGTTCTTTCTTTTGTTTTAGCAGAGTATCTCTTGCTTGAAAAACCAAAGAATTTTTATCTTCAATTCTAACTTTATTTAAAGGTAGAACTGAAACATTTTCAACTACTGAAGAGTTAGCCGGTTTTACATTCACCTTGGGCATATTAAGATCAATTGTCTCAAGTTCTTTTTTTGCCGGCTTTGGAAGTATTTGCGACATCAATTCAACGGGTTGAACAGATGATAAGCTCATGTTAAGACCAATTACGTCTTTTACTTCGATTTTTACAGAAGATTCTTCTGACATGGTTGTTATTTTCTTCTCAACCGGTATAAATTTGTTTTCCAAATTCTCTATAGAAGCATATGCCTCTACGGTAAAAAATAAAGCAATAACCAACAAAATCGCGTGAAACTTATTCATTTGACCTCCCGGTCTTATTAATTTTGCGAATCCATATGGCCCGGATCGCTTGGGCTTACTATTTACAAAGAACTATTGTGTTATATATAATAGCATATTTTTGAAATTTGTCAACCCCTTCACATGTGGAAAACCATAAAAGGCATATTGTTCTCTCGTTTTTTTATATATACACTGATTTTATCTTATCTAGATGCTTATTTTTAACTTTATGCCTATTAAGCTATAATTTCCAAGGAAGACAATGGTTTTCCTTGTGAGGGGGCCAACCCCTATATTTGGGGATAAATAAAAAGGGCGACTTATTATCGCCGCCCCCTATTTTTGCTCTTTATAGCTATTTTTCCTGTTTATTCCAGTTTTTCTCAATGATTTTCAACTTAACCATCCATTTCTTCAAATGCCTTTCCATCTTCTCGCAATCTTCAACATTAGAACAACGAATGATAATCAGCACCGTACGATTATTTTGGCCCGGATGCATTAAAACGAATACATCTTCGGGTTCTTCCCTGTTAAAAACATTGAGACTCTGAATGTCTGCAGCATTATGATAGGTTGTACTCTTTTGATGCTTGCTATCCTTGAAGGTTAAAATTATTCCCCTTTCTCTCATATTTTTTATTAATTCAAGAGAATTTGGAATGGAATAATTAAATACATCATCAGCTCCATGAAATATAATTTCACCTACTCTGATGTTTCTACCTTCAAGTATTTTCTTTAATGCCGGAAAATCCTTTCCCAGCACTTTGTCTATCTCTTTTGAATCTTTTGCTTTTTTTTCTGCTACTGCGTTCATGTTTCCTCCCTTTTTTGTCAATTTAACTAATTTTTATATGTTTTAATAATAGCAAATTTTTCAAAAAATGTCAAGGTTTATTTTGACAAATAAATAGTACACTCATTTTGGACGGCCGTCTAAAATGAGTGTACTGACAATAATTTAATAATTTCCGAATAAGAAACCATTCCTCTTAATATCAAAAAGGCGCGATTAACTCAACGCCTTTATTTGCTAAATTTCTTCATTTCCCTATCCAGTATCCCCTGAAATGGACTCACCTCTTTAACCAATGGTTCCGGCTCTTTTTTTACAATTTTTTTATTTTTTTCCTTGGTTACCAGAACGGGACAATGATAAATTTGTTTAAAACCTATGTGATCAGGTTCCATTTTTCCTCCTTTATATTTATAATATAGCATAAAATTGAGAAATGTCAAGATAGTTAAATTTAACCGTAATTTTCAGAAAAATAATAATCCCCATATGGGGACTTGACAAAAATCAAAAAATATGATATTTTAAATGTATATAAATCAGTTCTATAAAATAAAAAAAGAAGGAGGTAGACATGTTTAATTTGCTGCTGATGTTGACAATTTCTGCCGCGAATTTTGAATTCGGGCCACAGGTGACCGAAAATCTCGGCGGAGCAAAGTTATTCTTTGAGCAGGGTTCATGGGGTGGTCAAACCTCAATAACCTTACTTCCCTTACCATGGGACCATAGCAAAATCTTGGTCAAAAACAGGGTAGAAGGAATAAAGATGGTAAACTCCGATATCAGTTATGTGTTCTTGGGATTTTGTCTTTCTGAAATAAAAGGCGAAAATCCTAAAAACGGCTTTGAAATAACTCTCGGAGGAGGTACCGATATTTGCCCCCATGTAAAATTGGAAGTGGGAATAACCCGGCTTCTTTCAGGAGAAATGCTCGGAGCGAGGATTGAAAATCCATATACTGAATTTCCCGATAAGGAGAAAAAATCCAACTGGGGATTTATCGGGGGTTTCTTCTTCTATTTTAGAAATTAATTGAGGAAATCCCTCTATAGGGTTTGGTTGAAGACAATTCAATCAAACCCTATTTTTTTATCCAAAATGAATAATGGGCGACAGATTTTCTGTCGCCCATTGATTATATTATTTGACATTCAGGAAAAGGTTTAGTGGGAATTCTTCCCCCACCATTGTGATCCTCTGTCATCGCCTTTTTCCGTTCCTTATTATCAAATCTTGTACATTGAACACTTCCCAATTCCTTAACTAATCGCAGAAATATACAACAATTTTTCCCCATACCTCCTCCGCATTTCTGTATATCAATAACTTTTACTTCTTCAAATCCATCGACTTTCAACTCATCGGTTTTTATTGCTATTGCCGCAACAATGTTGTCTCCAAAAAACAACACCGCTGTTTCGTCTTCATTGCAATAAGAAAATACGCCTTGTATCGGACCCACCAAATTACCGCAACTAACACCTGTCATCCCTTTATAGGATACTATGGTTTGTTTCGGAATTTGTTCCATTCATCCCACCTCCTTTTAAAAGATGCTTTTAAATTCTTAATTATTAAATTTAATTTGTTACTATTATTTAAGCAAATTTTTTGATTTTTGTCAAGTTCTTATTACAAAAATTATTCTTTGACCAATTCAACAGACAGGCTTTCAAGAGGAATTCCTTGATATTGCTTTTTGCTTATTTCTTTATTTTCCAATAAAATATTGGCAATAAATCCCGCCTTTTTTATTTTATTCAAATAATCTTCTTTTAATAAAGCTCCAGCCACGCAACCGGATAATAACTCTTCATTATTTCTTTGTTCGTCCGATAATTCTTTTAATAAAACAATGTCTGAAACATACATTCTGCCTCCTCTTTTTAAAACCCTATAAGCTTCTTTAAATGTTTTTTCTTTATCCGGAGTAAGATTTATGACGCAGTTTGTTATTATAACATCCACGGTATTGTCTTTAATCGGCAGATTTTCTATTTCTCCCAAAATAAATTCTAAATTTTTTAAATTATTATTTTTGGCGATTGATTTTGCCCTTTCAACCATTGCCTCGGTCATATCTATCCCGATAATTTTTCCATTTTCACCAACTTTTTTTGCGGCCAAGAAACAATCAATACCAGCCCCTGATCCCAAATCCAAAACCGTATCCCCTTCTTTTATCTTGCTTAGAGCTACCGGATTCCCGCAACCAAGACCAAGATTCGCGCTCCCTGCTACTTTAAGATCATTTTCTGAGTATCCTATATCTTTTGAAATATTAACGCCTTTTCCGCAACTGCAACTGCAACCGCATTGAGAGCCGCTCTTCGCCAATTCTTCATATTTACTTTTTACGATTTGTTTTATATCTTTTGAATTTTTCATAAATTTTATTTTGTTTATAATATTTTTAGTATAGCAAATTTATAAAAAATAACCACCCATTATCACATTTCTAATTTTATACAGTAGCATCCCTCCTTTCTTTCACAAATCCTATCCGCTTGTTTTGTGCTGTCATTTTTATAAAATAAGCGAGTGTTTTTTTATACATATCCATATGGTGCTGTTTGCGATCCTCAATGTATGCAATTCTAATGCGCCGATATGAAAGCGGAAATGCTTGAAAATATTTCCAAGCATTCTTATTTCTCCGCAACGCTTTATAAATATCTTTAGGAACTGCAAATTTATTAGTTTCATCTATTTTCGGATTGAATGCATGCGCGATAGCTTTAAGTCCCCATTTTGTCATCTTTTTTTCTTTTATGAGCTCATATATGCGCTCTCTATTCATTTGCGAAAGCCCGCTTCTCGGTCTACGCGGTGAAAAACGTTGCGCAAAACGCTCTTTATCAATCTTTTTAACAGTGCTGTCAATCCACCCATAACAAAGAGCTTCCAGAACCGCATTGTCATATGAAATGCGAGGTTTCCCGGTCTCTTTGCGGTAATATATAAGCCAAATTTCTTTTTGGTTTTTATGATTTTTAACCAGCCATTTCCGCCAATTTTTCCTATTGGTTACGTAAAGTGTATTTTTAATTTCCATATTCTTATAATATCATTTTTTATTCAAAAGTACCAGATTTAAAAAAAATCAGGGGCAAACATAAGTTTGCCCCTTTATAATTCTCTCCTTTCATTGTTTGATACTGTTATTTATCGCTTTATAAGCCTTTTGAATATTGCCACCCTCTCGATTACAGAGATAGGAGACAAAACTGTGAAGTTCCTTAAGATCGTATTTCTTGTAAATAGAAATGAGTTTCCGAGTAAGAACAAAAAGATGTTCTACTATCAAATCATTATCTGTCCTTTTTGTATCCACGTGAATTTTGCCACTTTCTGTGACCGTGATAATACTTGCGGCCATCAGCTTGTTCAAAATTCCCATGCATTCGTTGACGTATGGAGCCACGGTTGGATTATTGAAATTACCCTGTTCCAACATTCTGATTAATACAGGAACAATCATAGCAGCAAGACTTGAAAAAGCTTCTTTTTTATCGCCAAGTAAATTTTTTTCAATTGCCTGATGAATTCCTTCAATATCAAGCAGGGTCGCTTTCATTTCCTCAACCTTTGACTTATTGTCGCCGAAGACCTTAATTAAACGTTCATTAATACAGAAACAATGTCCGAATTCGTGGCCAAAGACGTCCATGTAAGCATATTCTTCTTTCAAAAATTTCATCACCCAAGTTGAACTTTCCGGGTCAAGCACTTTTTGAATAAGACTCTGAAATTGATGAAAACGCTGTTCCATGGATTCTTGATCCAAAAAAACTTTCATTCCCAGCGCTTGCGCTTCCGGATAATTTGGCACTGACTGGCCGGCTAGACGAAAATCAATATTAGAACCGCTGGCTAAAATAGTCAGAAAAACTCCGATATCAGTTCTCTCAAGTTTTTCAACTGCTTTCTTGTCAAATTTCTTTGCGAGATCACTTATTTCTTTGCGCATAATACCCAATTCTTCTGCACGATGACCTGTTCGCCATAATAAACGGTATTCCGGCGCTACGCGAATTGGAACCTCATAATCACTTTCCATCATATGAACAGGAATAAGACGACGGTCAGAACTGATTTCTATCCATTTTTTATCAACTTCT
>Ga0265297_10010753_pt1 | contig 11401 bp, 7 predicted proteins | sample Munlanlwell13791_FD_192502 | JGI IMG/M metagenome (GOLD analysis project Ga0265297, IMG submission 192502) | Leachate microbial communities from a municipal landfill in Southern Ontario, Canada - Leachate well 137-91 | ecosystem: Engineered > Solid waste > Landfill > Unclassified | place...
CCGAAGGATTTTCAAGCTTGTATCTAACAATGGCTTCTCCTGGAGATAAAGCTGTAATATACCCAAATTCATCCATCGATATAAGATTTTCATCTTCGATAGTGTAATTAACGGTATACAGATGATCAATCATGTCAAACCAGGAAAGAAACTTGAAATGTGCCCCAACTTCAACTTCAAGTGTTCCCCAATTCAAATAAAGATCTTCGAGTTCAATACCTTCGATTTGCATATATTCGCTATTTTTAACAAAGTAATGAATAGTATTATCTTCCGTTTGATAGATTGTAGCTGACACAGCTTGGCCGTTCGGTCTGTATTGTCCCAGTACTCGCGATGGTGAAGATATATAAGGCGTGTATTGATCATAAGCAAAGAAAACCCAACCATCGGTATACGCCGCTCCTTGTGGTGTTATTTTCATGGGATCTTCTTGGAAGTATGGATTATTGGGATTGCTGTTGAACCGCCATGTAATCTGATAATGGTCCACATCGAACGATAATCCACTTAATTCATATTGTATTACTCCATCGTCAACGGGGTAATACAATCCGTCGAAATAGTAAACTCCGACAACAGCATCCAAATTGATATTGGGATAATATGGAACCGTGAAATCAACCATTTCTGTATAATACCAAGAACTGATATAATCCAGATCCGGCAAGAAAGTATCAAAGAGTGAATCCAACAATTCCCACTTATCATCAACATATACCAATGCCCAAGCGTGGCCAATATATTGATCCAGGTTTTCCTCAACTACGATATCGGCACTTCCTCTAATGCCTGTAGCTATTGACGCAGGAAGACCGATGGTTTTGAACATATCAACCATCAGAAGCGCTTGGGGAAGACAGTCTCCTCTCAACGTTTCAAATATATCTTCCGGATATGGCGAGGCACATTCATTGTCATAGACAATCGTATCTTTTACCCATTGATAGATAATCTGGATTTTTTCGAGATCTGTTGTCGCAGATGCGACCAAATCTGTAACTAACACATTCAAAGCGGTTTTATACGCGTCTGTGCCGTGATGAATCTTGAGTGCTTCTTCCGGGTAATCTTGAAGCAAGTATTGGTTTATGTATTGAACCGCAGCCAAGTGTCTGGCTTCAGAAATTGTTTTGGTGTCTGATACTAGCGTGAATTCGTGTTCCGTGAATTCCGCATAGAAGGACACGTCATCTGAAACAACCATATTTTCGACATATCCGTTCCATTGAAGAAATTCATAGTAGTTTGTCTCTGTAGGCAACTTGAAAGGATTCTTGGGAAGCAGAATCTCTTCTCCCTCAACAGCCGAATATGAAAGTACTAGAACTTCGCCATTGTAAAAAGAGATTGTGTGCTCTTGTGAGGTTGCGGCGGTCGTAAGGGCTGTTTCTGTCGTGACTGCGGCAGTCGTGGTTGTGGTAGTCACGGGTTGTGTCGTCAAAGTGGTTTGTGTAGTAGACACTGTTGTGTCGGGTGTTGAATCTGTTGTTGATTCTGTAGTAGTCATTGACGTAGAATCAGTTGTAGCTTGTGTTGTTGAAGTAGTTGTGAATGTGATTTCTCCGGTTGTCGATGAGGTCGTTATAAATTGCGTAAGCGAACAACCATACATTAAAAAAGGTAATACAGCAGCAATCAATAAGATGCGTTTCTTCATGATAATGATCTCCCATAAAAGTTGTCATTTTCTACTATTATAACATGAGCATATTCTCTAAACAATAGAAGTTAAATTAATCAATTCAAGATATGTTGACTTCTCGCCCGACTTTTATAGTTGAGAATCGATCGGAATTAATTTCCTTCTAATTTACTACAAATGAAGTCGTCATCGAAACCGCAAGAAGCGGGGAAAAGATGACGATTTATCTTATAGAACTATAAAAGAATAAAAAGATAAAATATATGTAGTAAATCGTAGGCAATTATGATATAATATTGTTGGGTGATATTTATGTTCGTGAAGAAAGTCAAGATTCGTAGCAATGGCCTTCATGCGTTGTATCTGGTGGAGAGTTATCGGGATCAAAGCGGTGTCCCCCAGCATCGGGTTCTAAAGAAACTGGGAATTCTCGAGGAACTCCAAAAAACAGATCCGAACGCTCTGGAAAAACTGCAGGCAGAAGCGAGACAACAATCTGATTTGGGCGAGGGTCGACAGTCGATCGAAATCGATTTTTCGAAACTGCAAGAGAAAGCGATCCTGCGTTATGGCCATGTGTTTCTGGAATCTGTCTACCGCTTTCTGAAGATTCCAGAATTCATCGAGGGGTACAGAAAGCGGACGAAGAGCGTCTACGATTTGGACCGGATTCTGCAGCTTCTGGTGTTTTCGCGGGTTTTGAGTCCTTCGTCGAAACGGCAGGCATACCGGGACAAATCGGAGTTTTTCGGTGATTTCGGCCGCATGAAGCTCGAAGAGGTGTACAAATCGCTTGACGATCTGGGCGCGATGAAGGACGAACTGACGCTGTATCTTCACCAGCGGATCCAAGAGACAAGCGGAAGAGACTGTTCGTTGGTTTTCTACGACGTGACGAACTACTACTTCGAGTCGGAAGCGCTGAAGGGATACCGTCAGAAAGGCGTATCGAAGGAGAATCAGGAGACCGGGATCGTGCAGATGGGGCTGTTCATCGACAACGAGGGAATCCCGATCACGTACGAACTGTTTCCGGGGAACACGAACGACATGGCGACGATGAGGCCGATTCTGGAGAAGATCAAGCAAAAGTATGGATTGGGCAAGATCACCATCGTCGCCGACAAAGGAAACAACACAGGAGAGAACCTGGCGTATATCGACAATGAGGATGACTACTACATCATCAGCCAAAGGATTCGAGCGAGAGGCGCGGAACTGGCGAACATTGTCCTGGATCAAGAGGACTACGAATGGAACGCCGATGGGACATTCAAGTCCAAGAGTGTTGAGCGGGACCGTGTCGTGAAGCGTAGTGATGGAACCTCTTATACCATCACTGAACATCTTCTATGTTTCTGGTCTCAGAACGAAGAAAACTACCAAAGAGCGAAACGGGGGCATCTCGAGGGCCAGATCGAGAAGTTTATCAAGAATCCGGCATTGCTTAATGCCTCAAACTCGTTTGGAATCAAGAAATACTTCAAAAAAATGATGGTGGACAAGAAGACCGGAGAGATTTTGAAAGCGAAAGCCACCTACGAATTCAATCAAGAGAAATACGAAAGAGATCTTGCCTTGGACGGCTACTACTGCATCGTGACCAACGATTTATCGTTAGAGCCACTGGACATCATCCATCATTATCATCAGTTATCGAAGATCGAGGAGTCATTCAAGGTGATCAAGACGGACTTGGAAGGACGACCCATCTACGTCTGGACGGATCCGCACATCGACGGTCACTTCCTCACCTGTTATCTGGCGCTCACGATTCTCCGCCTTCTCCAACGCAGGTTGGAGGGAAGGCGGACGATTCCGCAAATCATCGACGCGTTGAAACAGGCGAAAATGATCGAACTGGAAGACGGCATTTACAAGATGAATCAAAATCAGGACATCTTCCATGAACTGGCAAATTCCTATGATAAAGCCCTAGATAAGGCTTATTACAAGGAAGAAGCACTTACACAATTATTGAAGAACATAGTTTACTACAACCGATAATTCGGATCGATGGCTCATTTTCGCCATCGATCCCCTTTTTTCCCCAAGCAACTATAAAAGTCGGGTTATAACATGAGCATATTCTCTAAACAATAGAAGTTAAATTAATCAATTCAAGATATGTTGACTTCTCGCCGCAAAATAATCGTGGCCCATAGAACTTCATCCAATATTGCCAGATAAGATAATGCTCGTCGCAGATAAAAAATTCTAGTAGAATTTCTCAATCATCACTGACAAAGCGTTGAGATTGACCAATTCTACTAGAGCATAAATATAATCATTGATTGTGTTCAACTACACAAATTTTACTTCAACATTTCCTCGAATCGCTTTCGAGTAAGGACAGAAATCATATGCTTTATCGACATAGCTTTTTTCAATGTCTTTTGTTACTCCTTGTATCCTTGCCTCTACTGTCAACTGAAACTCAAAGCCTTTCTCTGGGTCCATAACAAGCTCTGCGACAGCTTTAACATACAAATCTTCATATTTAACATTGTCAGTCATTAACAAATATTCCATTGAACTTGCAAGACATGAGCTGTATCCCATGGCAAATAGTTCTTCTGGATTTGTTCCCTTGCCACCAAACCCACCCATTTCTTTGGGTTTAGAAAGCGTTGTTTCTAATCCGGATTGAGTATCTTTGACCACTCCATTTCTTCCGTGATAGGTTGTTGCGTTGCGTTTTAATATCAGTTTCATAACTTTTTCTCCTTTGATCATGTATTTTGATGCTTTTCTGCTTTCATTGAGTTCAAGCACGATGGTTTAAAAAAACATATTAATTACGTTGTCAATTACATATAATCTGACATATTGACATAATGAGCTAATAACAAAATATACGACCATTAATTATATGAAGTTGAGAAAAAGACCTCATATACTCTTGATTATATTATAGCACAAATACAGTTTTATAAAATTTATTGGCTTAGGATATGTCACATAATAGATAGATTAAGACTAATATTACAGAAATGACATCGCCACGTAAGGATAAAAACATATTTTAGTAAAAGTGAGAGAATGATAGCCAATTCAAAGCATAACAAAAAAGATGAAGATAAACAATTCTTCTTGTCTATCATCATCTCTCTTTCTGCTTTTATTATGTGTACTCTAAATTGGGTTCACTTTATAAAACAGCGATTATTTATTTTAGTTAATAATTTATTGAAAATCCTTATAAAATGATCTGTTTCTGAATGTCGGTAGAATATCGATTACTCCCTGTCTTTGACCTGAGAGATCAAGAAACGCCTCGTTAACTGATCAATTTTGGCAATCGCTTCTTCTTTGTGAGTTGCGTCTGGATAGATACAGATGGAGAAGTCATATTGGTAGAAACCGCCCAAAGAAGTATTGAAATTGGTTTCCCAATAATTATTCATCAACCATATGTAGGTTTCATCAATATTGATTGCTTCCTTGTCATTCATCAAAAGGATTTCATGAGCATTTAACGTGCCCATATAAAGCAAAGGCGAATCAAGAGAAGATAAAATCAGACTCCCCTTCTCGCTAACGAAAGCAAGTCCATTCTTCATGGTATAAAACTGCGTACAAGTTCCAGGTAATTGATCGATTCTGGGACGAATGTTTCCGCCATTTTTTTGAATCCATAGCGATTCATCCGGATGGTAAGTTAATGGAAAGGAAAGGTAAAGACTTTCTGGTTCCCACACCGTTTCTTTTCCGACAATATACGAAACATCCAACTGTGGCTTATATCGGTAAACAGTCAATTCGACCACACTATAAATCGTTCCTGGCAACTCATATTTGAGTGCGACGCGCGCAAAAAGCGGACCACTTGCCAAAACTTTTGTATTGATCAAAACCCCTTCGGTGATTTCGCTGGAAAAGAGTTTGCGATTTCTACCGATATTTTTTCTGATTTCCGCCATTTCATCGGGGTTGAATTGATATTTGTGCAGCACTTTACTGACTTCATAAATCGGACTGAAAAGTCCGTATTCTTGATCATCATTAATCAAACTTTTACCAGTTTGTTTGTCAGTAAATGATGTGATTCCTTTTTTTGGTTCAAAGGTCAATGATAGATAGGGAGATTCCAACCGAAATTGCGATGCATGGATTTCATTATCAAGATAAGGACTCACATAATCATAGCGTTCATCTCTCACAAACAAAGGATCGAGTGGCATCAATCGCTTTTTTGTTTTCTTGGTTCTGATTTCAAACACTTTTGATTCATATGGGGCTAGCGTTACGCTGGTTCTAACTTCGATTCTGGATTTTTGGTCGACACGTATTGTCTGGAAAGGAATAGCTTCTTCGCTCGCTAAATCCACCAATTCAAAACCGTCTTTAATGGCGAAATCTTCCCACCAATTGATATACATCTTTACAAGTTCTTCACGACTCTCTCCATACGGATTCGTGACCTTATAGCGCATCGGACGTCCGGTGGCCTTATGCATTTCGCCATTTGCTTCCTTAAAATCATCCAAAAGAATATCTGAATATTGATTCGCTAAAGAGGCAAACAAGGTATTCCGATCGTCGAGCTTGACAGTCATCTTGTTCCAGGGTTCCGTAACACTCGTGAAATATCCCCAAGTGTGCTCGCTGAACATCATGAGATTGTATTCCAACGCATCCAGTTTGGCAGAATCAAAAGCAAATCCTTGTTCTTGTAAAGACAGAATCTGTTCGTAATTGCGTTGTGCTTCTTTATACAAAGATACAGCCTTCGGCGTAGACATGAACCCATCGCTCCACCAATCGGTCCAATCGCCCTTGTAGGTTGGAATATCCAGTTGCATTTTTTCGAGTGTATCAAAGAAATCGTTGATTCCAATCATTTCGATTTCATAGGTGTCTCGATAGATATCATTGAAGCGATTGATCGATTCAATGATATGTTTGTTCGGTGGAGCGTTATCCACCAACAACCCTTTTGTCAAGATTGGCAGAAAATCATAGTCATAGCCTTGCATCTTAACACTTTCTAAATAATCGTCCAACCACTGCTTTGAGTAAGCGAGTTGTTCGTCGGTGATCAACGCCTTCGTATGATATCCACCCGTAAAATCAGCGATCACATCTGGGACAAGTTTAGCTACATTTCCTTGATTATAGACATCGCCGTTATACACTAACAGTTTGTCTCCTTTCGGCGTTTCCCAGTAGAATAGATTGTGCTTTCTTCTAAAGGGTACAAATCCGTGATGGTTATGAACGCTGGTGAAGAACCTGGTGATTCCATTTTCAATAAAAACGTCCGGATAACCAATACCCCAGCCGTTGATGTCCATGCTAATGGCGGAGGTGACTTGGACTCCGGTCAATTCACCGAAGTCTTTCGCTTTTCGAATATATTTCTCTAGGACATGATAATCGACCAATTCGGTTAGATTCAAATAGTTGCCTGTCACCTGGATATGTTTTCTCTGAATGGCCTTAATCAATCTATCTTTCCAGCTATTATCTACATTCTTTAGGAATGTGTCGATAATCCAAAAGGATTCGTTATTCCAAACAAACCCTTGGTAAGGGCTGTTTGGGTCTGAAGTGATCTCCTCGGATATACAGATTGCCTGTTTCAGATAATCAATGTGATACTTGGTTATCTTTTCCTGGCGATCGGTATAACCGATATCGGTATGGGTCTGATGCATCAGATATATCTTCATTTCCATCCCTCGTTTTAATGAATATAATATGTATCTTATTTTGATTAATTATATCATTAAAGGTCGCATCTTTTGATGGTCAATCATATTAATGCTACTATTAAATCAAAAAAAAAGAGAAAAACTGATGTGCCAATGTGTAATTCCCAATATGATGTTACCAAATGCATTTGAAGCAGCGAATTTCCATAAAGAAATCTTTGATGGGAACATTGAATCCGAAATGTTGGGTAATGACAACTCAACTACCGGTTTCGAACTGGTTGAAGTCACAATTGCATCTGTAGTAGACCCGACTTTTGCAGTTTGAAAAGATAAAAATCGACAGAAGGGCTGGGATTAGCGATTCTGTCGATTTTTGATTTGTAGTGAATAGATTAGGGCTTCAATTTGGAAAGTTCCTTACGCAATTTTTCAACCTTTATCCGCTTGTATTCAAGGTCAATGTGATAATGATCTCGAATCGTTTTGAATAACGGTGTTGTGCTTTGAAGAAGGTGGATATCTTTGCTCAATCTGATTGTATTCGCGCTGTTGAGCGCCTCTTTGAGTTGATGAATCGGATAGGGCTTGTCCAGTTTCTTTTGAAGAAGACGATATAACACAAAAGCGAGATAACAGGTGAGGAAATGTCCCTTGATATGTTCGTCCGTCCAAACATAGACGGGACGTCCTTCTAGGTCCGTCTTTGTGACCTTGAACGATTCTTCAATTTTTGATAATTGATGATAGTGATGAATGATGTCCAAAGGTTCTAACGAAAGATCATTCGTTACGATGCAGTAATAACCATCGAGAGCTAAATCTCTTTCGTATTTCTCTTGATTGAATTCATAGGTGGCTTTGGCTTTCAAGACTTCTCCCGTCTTTTTGTCCACCATTACTTTTTTGAAGTATTTCTTAATCCCGAAAGAGTTACTGGCATTAAGCAATGCCGGATTCTCGATGAACTTCTCGATCCGTTCATCGATATGTCCTCTCTTCGCTCTTTGGTAGTTCTCTTCGTTCTGTGACCAGAAACAGAGGAGATGTTCTGTAATGGTGGATGAAGTTCCATTACTACACTTTACGACACGTTCTCTCTCTATACTTTTGGACTTGAAGTTTCCTTCCGCGTTCCATTCGTAGTCTTCTTGATCTAGGACAATATTGGCTAGTTCTGTGCCTCTGGCTCTAATTCTTTGAGAGATGATGTAATAATCATCTTCATTGTCGATATAAGCCAGATTCTCTCCCGTATTGTTCCCTTTATCCGCGACGATCGTGATCTTGCCTAACCCATACTCTTTCTTAATCTTTTCGAGAATCGGTCTCATCGTCGCCATGTCGTTGGTGTTTCCAGGAAATAGTTCATACGTGATTGGAATCCCTTCATTATCGATAAAGAGTCCCATTTGCACAATGCCTGTTTCTCTGTTTTCTTTCGATACGCCCTTTTGACGAAGACCTTCCATGTTCTCCGATTCAAAGTAATAGTTCGTCACGTCGTAGAAGACGAGACTACAGTCTCTTCCTCTTGTCTCCTGAATCCTTTGATGAAGATGAAGCGTCAGTTCATCCTTCATCGAAGAAAGATGAGATAAGCTACGATACATGTCATCCAAGGAAAAGTCAGGTAGTTCAAAGAAATAATTTCCTTTGTCTTCATAGGTTCTCTTCTTGGAAGACGGATTCAACGCCCTTGAATAGACCAATAACTCCAGAATCTCGTTCAGGGGATACTGGATTGAGGTTCGAGTTTGGTACTGGGAAAGAAACTCCGGAATATGAAGTTCGTTGTACAGCGCTTGTAAGAAGACATAGCCGTAGTTAATTGGAAACTGATCGTACGCCATCGGCTCATTCATGTCAAGCAATAGCGTAACGAATTGGTCTGCTTGCTGCTGAAAGGTCAATGACTTCGCCCATGCCTTCAATTCTTCAATCGCATTTGGATTTTCTTTGGTCAGTTCAGCTACGGTTCCCAAGGACTGAACCACGCGCTGTTTCGGCCTTTTGTTTTCATCTCGGTACGACTCAACCAAGTATACGAATTCGTCCTTGTTATACTTCGCCTTTGCTAATCGAATATACATCTTCATCACCCGGTTATATTATATCATACTTTACTACTATTCACTACATAAATTTGAATATTTTTTTCTTTTGCACGAAATCATTAGAAAAAACGAACCAATCCCCTTCTTTCGGGATCGGTTCGTGGATTGTTTTGTAGTGAATAGGTGTGAATTTTGTTTGTTTTCCACCAAGGGTTGTCTAAAACTGCAAAAGTCGGGTTGTATCACGTTTTCGAAATAAATTGGATATAAGTTAAGTAAATATCAAATCCATTCAAAGATTTATCAAATCACTATTAAAATCCGCCATTTTCCGCCATAGGGGATTTCAACTCATCACCCTAGAAACCTCATAGTAATCGTGTAAATTGTTAGGTAATCGTTAAAAGGTTGGACTGTGACAAGATATCAGACAAGAAAAACATATCATTTCGGCTTATTATAATGTCGCGAAATTTGGAATATAGGGAGAAACCTCCCTTTCTGCAAACAAAAAAGCCTAATACAAATTGTATTAGACTAATGCTTCTTCTATGGTGGAGCCAGAGGGTTTCGAACCCACGACCCCCTGCTCGTGAAGCAGGTGCTCTCCCGCTGAGCTATGGCTCCCACGTGATAACCATTATACCACGTAAGGCGGAGATTCGCCAACCATTTTTATTGTAAACGACAGGAAAACACCATTGAAACCATCATTCTCCCGGCAACAATACGTCGTTCAAGACCACGGTGTATTCTTCTTCTAAGTATTGATAGGTTTCATCTTTAAACAGGTGTGCGGGATGAAAATCCGTCGACATGATTTGCGCCCCCGAATCCATAGCGGCTTGAATCGTGTCCGAATCGCGAATCAGCCCTGAATCGATACGTGTTCGAACGATCAAATGTTGCTCAAGCAACGATTCGATCGCCTCAACATCGGGATCGTTATGCACGACGAAAGCCGCGTAAGGGGCATCGACATCCAAATTACTCATTCCCGGAAACATCGACAACTCGGATAAATCCGGATCGGTGGCCATATAAGGATCGATGAAATCCCCCGGATGCAGGATGACGAGAATCTTTCCTCTCAATTCCTGAAGCGTCGGCCAGGATTCCGACTGAAGTCTTGCTTGAATCGAAGAGTGGCTTCCCATCAAGTCGCTCGGGGTATAAAGCGTCTCTCCGAAAGACTCTTGAAGCAAGGTATCAAACAGCGCGAACTCGGCGGCTTCAATCGGTTTCAACGCCGGATCCAACATCATCCAATCGTCTTTGAATTCCAACAACAAGAGAATGGGGACGTGATTGGGATTATGTTCCGACCACAGAGCGATCTCCTCAAATGCCAGTGCCAAATTGACCGCCGTAGAGCCATTATCCACGAGTGGAACATGAATGGCCTCAAAGGTGTCCCGCCGATAGCGGACATCCAGTTCAAAACTCCGAATTCCTTTGTCTAGTTGCTCGGTCAAGGGTGGATTTGCGTATTTCAAGGCCTTCGCCTCTTCAAACGAATCACCCAATCCGACGAAGAATTTCCCGATGTCCGTTCCCCGGGTCTTGTAGGAATTATGAGAAGCGATCATCCGGATCTCATTGAGCCGGATCGAGGGGTCATCCAAGTCGAAATTGGCAAATGCTTGCTCATCCACGGGATCATAGTCCTGTTGATAGAGCTCTCTTAATTCTTCCAGATGGCGTTCTTGACGGGAAATGGACGCCCAGCGAACTGAACTGAGTCGCAAAAGCAAAAGCAAGAACAAACTAATACCGATGATGATGACCAATACAATTATCTTGAGGATGCGTTTCCAAAGCATTGACATCATGAACCATCTCCTTTAAATTTTGCCGATCGATCAAATGTCGCATTTCAATTGGGCATTGCAATTGGTACAGGTATGACAACCACCGAATTCTTCCACCGTTCCTTCAAGGCAAATGGGACAAATGTCACCGATCTCCACGCCGATGTTGCGTCCGATTTTGGACCGAAGGTGCAAATCGCTTTCGATCGAGGCTGAAGTGGTTTCTTGTGG
>Ga0265297_10010754_pt1 | contig 11401 bp, 10 predicted proteins | sample Munlanlwell13791_FD_192502 | JGI IMG/M metagenome (GOLD analysis project Ga0265297, IMG submission 192502) | Leachate microbial communities from a municipal landfill in Southern Ontario, Canada - Leachate well 137-91 | ecosystem: Engineered > Solid waste > Landfill > Unclassified | place...
ACAATTTCCGTTTTTTCCTCTCTGTCCCCCGCTCCCAGATTCTTTTTCTGAATGCTTAATTTATCTATCGGGGCAACGTCTTTCGCGCCCATAGCTTTTAAAAACGTAGCTAATCCGTTCTCTTTCTTTTTCGCATCGTACGCCATCGGTATTACAATTCTCGGCTCGATCCTCGAAATTATTTTTTCAGCTTCCCGAAAACCGATCGTACTATCACCATCGATTGGCACTATCAAAATATCCACGGTACCCACAGCTTCCATTTGCTCTTCGTTCAATTCGCTTTCGCCAAGCAACCCAAGATGGCAAACTTTGACACCCTCAGCATCAACGTTATAGATGATGTTAGCTTTTTTGTCCGGTTGTAAAGAAGGAATACCTTGAATAAAAACATCTTTTATCTCATATTCGCCCAAACTGGAAATAACAAACTGTTCGTCCGTTTTTGGTTTTACTTCTTCAGATTTGTGTGTCAATAAAAGAATATCGGCGCTAAATTTGCCGGACTTTTTTTCCGATTCTTTGAGATCTATTTGGGTAGAAATATTTTCTTTGTCCGCGGATGAACTCGCTATTTCAAAACAAGTGCCTCCGTACCAAGTTATTTTCATAAATTTTCAAATTATTGAGCGGATAAAAACCATTTCTTTTACCCGCCGTAGTTCTGATTTATCAGAACGAAGGAGGGCTCAGTTCGATTCTCCTCTATCAATTAATACCGATATCGCGAATTTAATTCGTAATATTCGGCACTATTTTTGGAGCGGGCAAGCAGAATCGAACTGCCGTCTCAACCTTGGCAAGGTTGCATAATAGCCACTATACGATGCCCGCCTAACTATTTAATTGCCCCAACTTCGCCCCTACTCCGCCAAGGCTACGACAGGGCAAGCAAGGCTTCGCGGGACCACTTCGCTTTTTTATCATTTAACGCACATTATTTATATACGGGTGCTTGTACAAGTGCTTGCACCGCGTAGCTCCGATTTTTCGGAGCGAAGTGGTGCCGAGGTCCGGAATCGAACCGGAATCTAATGTTTTTCAGACATTCGCCGTGACCGACTTGGCTACCTCGGCTTGGTTCGCCATAGCTCCTCCAGGAGCGGAGGTGACCGTTGGTCGCCATTATTTCCTGATAAAAAGCCAAGCGCCTTCTTTCTTTATCTATTTTACTAAAAATTACTGATATTTTCAAATGGGACTCGTCCTCAGATAAATTTCTGGTGAAATTTTCTTCGGACCCGGCTCGGCGCCGTCGCGCCTCCGCCTTCTCGTCTTATTGGCGGGACTCGCCTTCATAATTTTCTGCTGAAAATTATTCAGGCCGGGGTTTTCGCCAGTCGCGAAAACCCTTCTCGTCCCTTTTCGGACAATATATTTGTTTACCGCACCGCAAGGTGCGTTAAACAAATATGTGGGCGATAAGGGACTCGAACCCCCAACCCCTTCGGTGTAAACGAAGTGCTCTACCAATTGAGCTAACCGCCCCCTATACAGACAAGATGTACTTTGCGTGAGTAGTTGGTACTTTGGGAGCAAATTTTGTGCTATCCTAACAATTCCTTACCCTAAGTACTAATTACAAACTACTAATTACTGCAATATTTTGCGTCAGCAAAATTTGCTGTGCCCGGAGGGAGACTTGAACTCCCACGAGCTATGCTCACTAGCACCTCAAGCTAGCCTGTCTGCCAATTCCAGCATCCGGGCAGTAAATAGAAACGGGAAAGATTTACTCTCCCGCTGTTTCTTTTGTTTCCTCGCCGTTATTGCCATGAACAGCTGTTTTCAATTTTGCCTTTCTTCCTTTTGCCGTTCTCAAATAATAAAGTTTTGCTCTTCTTGTTTTGGTTTGTTTTATTATCTCTATCTTATCAATAGAGGGAGAGTGTATTGGGAATATTTTTTCCACCCCTACTCCGGAAATCACCTTTCTTACAGTGATAGTTCCCGTTACTCCCTTACCGTGTTTCATAGCCAAAACTTGGCCTTCAAAAACTTGCATCCTGTCCTTATTTTTTTCCTTTATTTTCTGGTAAACTTTTACCATATCCCCTTGCCTGATCTGAGGTAATGCTTTTTTTAGATTTGCTTCAACGATTCCGGGTTCGTCAACCTCAACTACCGCTGCTTCCGTAACAACTTCTTCCGGGGTTTCCGCGGGGGTATCGATTTCGGTTTTTTCAGGCTCAACTTCAACAACCTCTTCGGTAGATTCCGTTTCCTGCGTTTCGATATTTTCTTCCTTTTGTGTTTCTTCTGCCATATTATTTTTACCCAGTTAAATAATATTTTAACTGAAGTTAAAATATTAATTTTAAATTATGTATAATTTATAATGTCTTATATAATTACTTAAACTATTTAAAGTATATGATGCCTTACAAAAACTTTAAAATTATTTAACCGGGTGAATTATTTTTCTTTTTGTGAGCTGAAGTAGAGTTGCCTACGGCAACACACTACGGGGCTACCCTGTACCGTGTTTCGACTTTGTCGAAACTCTGGTTCAGGGTGGGCGTACCCTGACTCGAACAGGGGGCCTTTACGATGTCAACGTAACGCTCTAACCAACTGAGCTATACGCCCTAAAAACGGAAAGAGTCGTACATATTTAGCACATAATTATACTATGCGATTTTAGCCATTTAGTCAATAAATACGGCTCTTTTGCCGTATGCGGTGCTCGTGGATGGACTCACCCTTCGATATTTTTCTGCTGAAAAATTCTCAGGGCCCGGCTCGGGCTCGCCAGCCCTCCGCCTTCTCGTCTATCCAACGAAATATAATTTACTGTATTTTACCGATTAAAAATAGGTAAAGTACAATAAATGTGCTCGTGGATGGGCTCGCCCTTCGATATTTTTCTGCTGAAAAATTCTCAGGGCCCGGCTCGGGCCCGTCGGCCCTGCGCCTTCTCGTCCATTTAATGAAGTATAATTTATTGTATTTGAACTATTAAAAAATAGGTAAAGTACAATAAATGTGCTCGTGGATGGACTCGAACCATCGACCCCGGCTTTATAAGAGCCGTGCTCTAACCAACTGAGCTACACGAGCGGAGATTATTTCTTTTTCTTTGGAGCATCTCCTTTTATCAATTGCTCGAATTCTTCTTTCTCAATGGTTTCTTTGTCTACCAAAGTATCGGCTATTCTCGCGAGCAATTCCTTGTTTTGGCCAATCAATTCCGCGGCGTCAGATTCTCCTTTCTTTATTATTCTTTCCACTTCCCTATCGATCTCTTGCGCCACTTGTTCGGAATAATTTCTGGTGGAACCGAACTCCCTGTCCAAAAATATATCATTTTGTTTGTCGCCGAAAACGATCGGTCCCAGCGTGGACATTCCATAGGTTCTAATTATATTTCTTGCCAATTCCGAAGCCTTGGCGAGATCGTCGGAACTGCCTGTTGTCACATCGTCAAATTTTATTTTCTCGGAAACATATCCTCCGAGCAACACTTTTATTTCCGCTTCAAACTCTTTTTTGGTTCTCAAGAATTTGTCTTCCGTGGGAACCTTAAGAGTATATCCCGCGGCCATACCTCTCGAGATTATCGATATTTTGCGTACCGGCTCGGCATTGGGCGTCAACGCGGCAACCAAAGCGTGCCCGGCTTCATGGTAAGCGGTAATTTTCTTTTCTCTTTGCGACATCACGTGGCTTTTTCTTTCCGGTCCCAGAAGCACTTTTTCTATGGAGATCAACAGATCTTTTTGGTCCACGCTTTTCTCATTTTTTTTCGCGGCTAACAACGCGGCTTCGTTAAACACATTGGCCAAATCCGCTCCGGAAAAACCGGGCGTCCGTTCCGCCACTTCACGCAAGTTAATATTGGCGGCCAATGGCTTGCCTCGCGAATGAATTTTTAAAATATCTTCTCTTTCTTTGATGTCCGGCAAATGAATCACCACCTTGCGATCAAAACGGCCGGGCCTCAATAGGGCTGAATCCAAAACATCGGGCCTGTTTGTGGCCGCGAGAACAATGATCTTGTCGTTTTGTTCAAATCCGTCCATCTCGGTCAACAACTGGTTCAATGTCTGTTCCCTTTCTTCGTGTCCACCCGTAATCGCGGGCCCCCTCGCTTTTCCGATACTGTCCAGTTCGTCAATGAAAATAAGGCAGGGCTGTTGTTTCTTTGCCGCGGTAAAAAGGCTTCTAACTCGGCTCGAACCCACACCCACAAACATTTCCACAAAAGAAGATCCAGACACGGAAAAGAACGGGACATTGCTCTCCCCTGCCACTGCTCTCGCCAAAAGTGTTTTTCCCGTACCCGCGGGTCCGACGAGCAAAACTCCTTTCGGGATCCTCGCTCCCATTTTTAAATATTTATGCGGATTTTTTAAAAAATCAACGACCTCTTCAAGTTCGGCCTTCTCTTCCTTTAATCCCGCGACATCTTTGAACGTGATCTTTTCTTTGGGATGTCCCTCGGCTCCGAATAACTTTGCCTGCGCTTTCGTGAAATCAAAGGTCTGGGCCGCCCCGGTCCGCGACTGCCTGAAAATCAACCAAAAGAAAACTCCGAATAAGATTATCGGCAAAATTACCAAGCTTAGCAATGGCCCAAGCCAGTCCCAAACACTGGTTTGGGTTACAAAAACAAACGAAACATCTTTCAGTTTGCTTGGGTCTGCCCCATAGTTTATCAATGCTTGGCTCAATGGATCGGTAGAGTCTTTTTGGGTTTGCGCCTTTGATCCGTCGTTATAGGTAACGGAAACGATAACTCCCGCGACGCTCACCTCTTTCACTTTTCCATCATTAATATCCTTGGTCAATTGAGTAAGAGAAATATCCTGCGGTTTCGGCGCGGGCTTGTTTACATAGTTAAAAACCACGGCCAGTGCCAAAAAGAGCAAAACCACTATCAAGAAGTTTTTTAAAAGGCCTGTTATAGGACTCTTCATTTAAATGAATATTATTTTAATCTTAATGACATCCAATGCCTTTGCGGCTGGAAGCTTAAAATTTGAAAATCATAGTCTTTCCCGATCTCGATCTGTTCTTTCATCTTGATCTCAGAACCGAATTCGGAAATATGTATCAAGCCCTGGATCTTCGCCCGATCCATCTCTTCGCTAATGTTCTTCAATTGGACAAAAGCGCCATACGGGTTAAACCTGACAACTTCTCCTTTTACAGTGTCTCCATTCTTCAGGTTCAGGTTTTGCCATGGGTCTTTTTTAAGATTTTTCAAGGACAAAGAAACTCTGCCCTGAGTGATATCAATAATTTGGGCTTTCACTTTTTCGCCCACTTTCACGAACTGGGCCGGGTCTTCGATCAATTGCCAATCCAATTCGGAAATGTGCACCAATCCTTCAAGAAGCGCGTCTTCCGGCACTTCTTCCAATGTTTGTCCCGGTAGGGCGAATTTCACAAAAGCTCCAAAATTAACAACTCCGGAGATCTTACCCTCAACCGTGTCGCCTACTTGCAAAGCCTTTATGGCCTTCTGGATGTTTTCGCTTTCTTTTGATTCTTCGGTCAAAATTATCTGGCCGGCTTTCTCATCAAAATCCAGGATCTTTACTTTTATATCTTGGCCGATAAAGGTTTGTAGCTTTCGCAATATCTTAGCCTTATCGCCTTCGGGAACGCGAGGATATTTTTCCGGAGACAATTGCGAAGTGGGCAAAAATGCCGGCACTCCGGATATTTCCGTAATCAAGCCTCCTTTGTTCACTTTTTGTATCCTAACAACAAACTCTTTGTTCTCGGCTTTTATATCCTTAATGGTTTTCCAGGCCAACTCTTTCTCGGCCTCCCTTAAGGACAGTTCGACGTAACCATCTTCGTTCTCGGCTTCAATCACTTTTACGGAAATGATGTCCCCGATCTTTATGTTCTTTAGAACATTTTTAGCGCTTTGGTATTCAGCGCCATAGATAAGGCCGGTTTTTCGCGGACCGATATCCAGGAAGATGGCCAGGTTTTCAATTGCCAAAACCTTGCCGTCAATAATGTCTCCCGCCCTCAAAATTTGGACGGAATCGGTTAGTTTTTGTAATGTTTCGTTTTGCATATAACTTTTTATAGCATAATTATTTTAGATAATCAAGGCGCTATAAATCAGGGAGCTCAATAGGTTAATGATCGGGAACGGTAAGCTCTAATATTACAAAAATGGTAAGATTTTTGACGTTTTAGGCAACATTTTGCTAAAAAAGACAAGATGTTTTACTACTTGACGCCTGTGGACAAAATCATTGACATATCCCCCGGAACAGGGTAAAATATTGACAAGCCTTTAAAAAAGGTTTTTAATATATGAAAAACAACAAAAATATCGTAATTTCGTTGCTAGCTATGGTGATTTTCTCCTTGTGTGCCTACAGTTTAACCACACAGAGCAAGGAGATATCCCCTACAAACAATCAAATAGCGAGCTTTTACCCGGTAAAGGAAGCTCCATCAATCGGTGAAAACAAAGCCTTTTGGGAGCAAGTTGAGGAGGAAAAGACCAAGAAGATATTGGTTATTTTGACCGCCTACTCTTCTACCGCCGATCAAACGGACGACAGCCCGTTTATGACCGCCAACGGTACATTTGTAAGGGACGGCATTGTCGCGAACAATATGCTTCCCTTTGGAACAAAGATCAAAATTCCGGAATTCTATGGCGACAAAGAGTTTGTGGTAGCCGACAGAATGAACGCGAGGGTTGGCCATTATATTATAGATATTTGGTTCCCGAGCCGAGAAGCGGCTAAAAACTTCGGGGTCAAAAAGACATATATAGAAGTCTCTGAAAGTTAAAGTCAAAAACCAGCCCTAGTGGCTGGTTTTTGCTTATGCGCATTGACTAGCATTTAAGTAAGACTTATAATTATACTAAGATAATAAACATAAAATAAATATAATATGCCCGAACAACTAAGAGAAACAAACGAAAATTTTGAGGAAGAAGTAAGTCCAGGAGATTCCGGAATGGAAAGTCCAGAATCTAAAGAAATAGAAATAGATCCGGAAAAAACAAAGGAAATAATGAAAGATATAGGTGAAGCCTATGAACATCTTGAAAATAAGTATTTGCAACATCGAAGTGATGAGAATTATAAAGCAATAGAAGAATTTATGGAATGTGTAAATACGAAAGATTTTTCTAAGGCGTTAGATTTGTATCGTAGAGAAAAAGAAGCTGAAACTACGGGGTCTGATCAGACTGAAATAGATAAAGACTTGGAATTTCCTGATTATAATCGCGAAGAGGTTAAAAAAATAATAGAAAAGGAGATAACTCCAGAAAAAGCAATGAAGGCTATGGAAAGAATGATTGGCATATATCGCAAGGAAGTAAAAGAACTTGAATCATGCCGTAAGTATAAAATTTTTCCCGTAGGTTCAAAATTGCATAATGAGCGATTGGAAAAAGCGAATGCGCTTTCGGAAAAATTACTTTACGATGAACGAATCTTAAAAGAACTTGAATAAATAGTAGTTCTATATCCCTAGAATAATATACAAAAGAGAGATATAAATATCTCTCTTTTGTATATTGTGCCTCGGGTGGGACTCTCATCGCGTCATCCGCCAGCTGGCGGATGCGCTCCGGCCCGGGCCCCCACTTCGCAAAGGCTTCGCGGGGCACAGTCGGCATCCGTCGCCCTCCCTTTGTCCTTCCGTAGCTTTAGCGAAGGAGGACGCCTTCTCGTCCCCTTTTGGGTGGGACTCGCCTTTCAAATTTCTACTGAAATTTGTTCAGGCCCGGGTTTCCGTCGTCACGGAAACCCTTCGAGTCCCTATCCACAGGATATATGCAAAAGAGAGATATAAATATCTCTCTTTTGCATATTGTGCCTCGGGTGGGACTCGAACCCACAAGGGGGTTACCCGCAGCATTTTAAGTGCTGTATGTTTACCAGTTTCATCACCGAGGCATTTCTTCATTCTTTATTCTTAATTCCTACTTCTTTATTCTTCTTCAAAATGAGGCGTGGGCGGGAATCGCACCCGCGTATAAGAGTTTTGCAGACTCTCGCCTTACTGCTTGGCTACCACGCCGGAAACTACTTATTTTTAACACAATTTTTTATTTCTCGCCACCCTGAACCAGAGTTTTGACTTTGTCGAAACACGGTACAGGGTTAGCCCTGTAGTGTGTTTTGGCTTTGCCAAAACTCTACTACGGGGCACCCCAACCAAACGTATAATAAATCGTGATCAATCTTATTCTTTCCCTTCCGTCTTTCTTTCAATCTCTGTCAACAATTGCTCAATTCTCGCGGCTTCGGCGGTTTTTGTTTCCTTTCGAAACATAATCTTTGGCACCGGCCTCATCCTCAGCTTTTTATTCAGGCTTTGCTGTAAAGCGTAAATGTGCCTGTTCAACAGCGCTTCCACTTCATCGTATTGCTTTTCCGGGATAACCGAAAAAAACACCTTGCAATCATATAGATTCTGGGCGCATTCCACTCTCGTAATAGTTAAAATTGTTCCGGGAAAAGTATCAACATCCCTCAAAATGATCTCGTTCAATTCTCTCTTTATGAGGCTGTTCACTTTTTCTATTCTCCACATATTTTTACAATATTTCCCTTATGTACTCTTCCTTGTATGAAAGCAGTTCATCACCCTCTTTGATCTTTTCTTCACCTTGATATTGGAGGGCGCACTCTTTGCCCGCTTTGACTGAGTCAACGCTTTTTTTGTTTATCTGCACATCAATAATCCGGCCATGACCGATCTTTTGGGTATCCCTGAATATTTCCAACAACGAACCTTTTACGATCTCGCCCTCAAAAACCTTGCCTCCTAAAATCTGCCTGTTCTTTTCAGTCCTGAAAATAACGGTTACTTCCATTTTGCCAAGGTCTGTTCGTTCTTTTTCTTTCACAAGTTTTCGCTCCATCAATTCCCTTATTTTTTGCGCCAAAGTATAGATCAGATCAAATTCATAGATTCTGATGTTTTCCTTTTGCATCTTCGCCATCTCGGCTATTTTATCCAGCTTTACCCGGAAAGCGATAACTACTCCGTTCGCGCTTTGAGCCGCTTTTACATCCGATTCGTTTACATTGCCAACTTCGGCTTTTATAACTTTAATGCCAACCGTTTCCTGAGGTAGGGTTTTAAATACTTCTTCAATCGCCTCGAGTGAACCGGTCGCGTCCGCCTTTAATATTACTTTAAGATATTTTTTTTCTTCTTCGCCTTCTTTGGGCTCAATAATTAGAGCGGTGTTTCTTTGTTCTTTGGGCTTAACATTGGAAAGGGCTTCCTCATAAGTGTTGTACACTATAAACCGCTCCCCCACCGCGGGCACTGATTCAAATCCGACAATAATTATCGGGTCACCCGGGAAAGCTTGTTCTATCTCTTCGCCCCGCGAATCTTCCAAATTCTTTATTTTTCCAACCGTTGAATCGGTGGCGACAAAATCTCCTTGTTTTAAAACTCCTTTTTCCAAGATCGCCGTACCGGTCGGTCCGCGGCGCGAATCCAAATAGGCCTCAACTATCGTGCCCTCAGCCGGAGAAACAGTATCATATTTCAATTCCTGCATCTCCGCCACCAATTGGATCATATCCAAAACATCATTAATTCCTTTGCCTGTTTTAGCCGAGATCTCGATCGCGGGTATGGTGCCGCCCATAGACTCGACATACATTTCTTCTTTGGCTAACTGCTGTTTTACCATCTCCGGATTGGCATCCGGCTTATCAATCTTATTCAAAGCGACGATTGATGGAATATCAACCTCTTTAATAAGCGAGATGGCTTCTTTTGTTTGTTTTTTGATTCCCTCGGCCGCGTCAATGACCAATATCGCGATATCCGCTATTTTTGATCCCCTTGACCGGATCGCGGAGAAAGACTCGTGTCCGGGAGTGTCAATAAACGTTATTTTCTTATCGTTGTGTTTGATTTGATAAGCACCGACATGTTGAGTGATCCCACCCGACTCTTTTGCCAAAACCTTGAAATCCTTGATTGCCATTAAGAGAGACGTCTTGCCGTGGTCAATATGCCCCAAAACAACCACCACCGGCGGTTTTGCCGTTATATTAATTTTTTCGTTTGTTTCGGGCATATTATTTTACCCCCATCTTTTTAAAAAAGGCGGGGGTGAATTATTTCTTTACTTGCTTTATGGCTTCTTTTTCCTCTTCCGAAAGCTGGTATTTTGACGCTCCCTTTTCAACCAGTTTCGCGAAAAACCTATTTCCTTCCTTTGTGTACATTGATGTTAAGACAAATCCATTATTGTTCTCGTCGAGCATTGCCAAAGAAAAACTTTGGTTTCCGCCAACTTCATTAAACGGACTGTACCTGATCAAACCAAACCTTTGAAAAAAGAGCTTGCTTTTCTCTTCCCTATCCTTAAAGTCAGCTTCCAATTTCTCAAGCTTATCTTCAAGGCTGTTTATGTGGCGTATCGCCTCTTCCAGAGTTTGTATTTTAGGCTTGGCTTTTTTATTTTTAAAAGGAAACATAGGTTTTTAATTGTTAAGTTGATAAATTATCTAAGATAAATGACTTTTTATAAAGGCGCGACCCGATCCTGATTTTAAATATTTTTCTAATTCAAATGCTTTGTATTTATCTCGAATTGCAAAATAAAATTCAAGTTTTACCGGTAACCGGTCTCTAGTTGCCGCCACCTGTCCTTTTCGATGCCTATCGAATCTTTCTTTAAGATTGTCGCTACACCCTATATAGTAGCCATCTTTGCATTTTAAACTATAAATGTAAAACATATTTTCATTTTAGAGGACTTTGTCACGCCGTAGCCGAGCGAAGCCCGCCTTCGCCCTGCGGGCTTCGACGAGGCGAAGGAGGAGAGGGAGAGATTCGAACTCTCGGTGAGTTTCCCCACAATGGTTTTCGAAACCATCCCTTTAAACCGCTCAGGCACCTCTCCAAGTGAATCTGCACTTTGTTTGATTCACAGTACTTTGTAATTTGTACTTTGTAATTTGGAAAAAGGACTCGGATTTTATTAATAAGATTCACTTCCCCAAGTACTAACTACTCACACAAAGTACAGGGCGATAATTAGTATTTAGGGCATTGGAGCGGACTGCGTCCGCTTTCATTTCAAATAAAAGAAAGGGAGCATCCCAATCCGCCAGCTGACGGAACCAACCACTCATGCTAAGTACGTCTTTTAATATAATAAACAAATCTTAGGTCTCAAAACCTAATAACTAAAAGATAGCACTTTCGCCTCAATCTATCAAGACAAAATGTTCGGGTCCGCAAGCCGGCGGACGACCCCAAACATCTTAGCACAACCAAAGGCTTGTACCTTTATAAAACAAGACTATCAGCCCTAAAACAATGATCAATATCGAGATTATTTTTTGGATCGCCGTGGCGCGGGAGATCTCTTCTTTTAAAAACTTTGGCAAATAAAAAGTAAAGAAAACCACAAATAAAAAGATAA
>Ga0265297_10010755_pt1 | contig 11401 bp, 11 predicted proteins | sample Munlanlwell13791_FD_192502 | JGI IMG/M metagenome (GOLD analysis project Ga0265297, IMG submission 192502) | Leachate microbial communities from a municipal landfill in Southern Ontario, Canada - Leachate well 137-91 | ecosystem: Engineered > Solid waste > Landfill > Unclassified | place...
GATTTCTACATCGATGCTTAACCTCATTGATGATTGTAGAGGGGGGCAATCTTTGACTTTTTAAATAAAACTCATCAATCACGGCACTCAGGATTGCCTCAATTTGACTGCTAACCCGAGTTTCACCCAACTTTGGCCCACGTTTTCCAGGGAGCAGGACATCAATCGATTCTGCATTGCGATAGCGTCTGAGCCAGCCGTAAAGCGTTGTGAAGTGAATACCCAACACCAGAGCACGCGCCTCTACGTCTTTTCGACCTGAGTAAGGGTTGTCAATCAATGGCCGAATGGCGTCTAAACGGAATTGGGCAACCTTCCAGTCGTCATCAGAGATAACCGCAATATCCTTGACCGTAGTTTGGAGGCCGGTATTTACCGCTGTTAGTTCTCGAATGTTCAATATCTTCGAACGGCCAGTTTCAGGTTCTATGGCGATCAACGAATCAAAATCGAGAATTTCGCTGATCCGATAAAATTTTCCATTGTGATCAACCAACTCACCTGGAATCAAAGACAGACTGCGATGTGATTCATTGCTCATTGGTAGGTACCCATAATTCCGTCATGGGAGAAAATGGAGCAGACATATCACACGTCAAACGGCCAACAGCCAGAAGGTGCCACACATGAGTGATACCGACGGCTTTGTCGTTTTGACCAATAAAATGACGACTAACAACATAGTCGAACGTTGCCATTCCCATCCTCGCAACGTTCCCGACAATCCATGCAGAGTCAATTTCATCGAATATCAATCGCTTATAACGCTGTAAGTAGACGACATTCTTGAAAAACTGATCACGGATCCGGTGTTCGTCCATTAGCTTGAAAACATATCCTTGTTCTCGAGCAAAGCGAGCCGCAGCCTTGAACTTCGGCTTTAATTCATGCCAATTATTTTTCAGGTCATCCCGATATTTGACTTCAACCAGTTGGTGCGGAATTAACTCCTCGTGTGGTGAGGATCCGGCGCGGTAAAAAACCAAAAAGTCAGGCGTATAGGTATAAGTCTGCCCGTTGATGTGAGTGAAAGGCATCTGAACGGGTTGCGGAATGATCCCAACAACCCCCTTGAGCGCGTCAGTGCGAATCAAAAAATCTCGTTCAAGAGTTGACTCGTATTCGACTGGTTCATCCCCGCGAAAGGGATATACACCAGACACGCTTCTTCGCGTTGGTTTGATTTTTCGGTGCTGTTTGACGAACTCTGGAACCGTGTAGGGCTTTTTCATATAAAACTACATCCTTGTAGCGTTAATTAATGGAAAGTGTAGCGCTTATTTTTATCCAAAAAATCGCTAACTTTCTGATTGTATATCATCATTGTAGGAAAATCGGATGGAAGTCTCAGGGTTCGAACCCGAAGCCGGGCGAAATTTCCCTTGCTCATCAGGGGGTCCTGTTTCTCGACGAAATACCGGAATTCGATCGCAAGGTGCTCGAAGCTTTGCGTGAACCGCTGGAAAACGGAAAAATAACCATCTCCCGTGCGGCGCAGCAAGCCGAATTCCCCGCACAATTTCAGTTGATTGCCGCCATGAATCCATCGCCGCAAGGTGTGGAAATCGATTCCATCGCGGCTCAACGTTATCGGGCAAAACTTTCTGGGCCGCTCCTGGATCGAATTGATATGCATCTGGAAATTCCAAGGGTTCCGGCCACCGAGTTCAATTCGCCATCAGAAGAAGAAACGTCCGCCGAAGTACGTGTTCGGGTGGTCAGGGCAAGAGAAATCATGCAGCAACGTCAGGAAAAACCAAATGCCCAGCTTTCATCAAGCGAACTGAACGCGGTGGCTGTTCTGGACGCGAAAAATCAGCTGTTTCTGAATCAGGCCATTGAAAAACTGAAGTTGTCCGGCCGTGCACGAAACCGGATTTTGAAGGTGGCCCGGACGATTGCCGATCTGGATGGCAAACCGGAAATCGATACGCCCTGCTTGAGCGAAGCCATGGGTTACCGAAATCTGGATCGCTTATTCAGGATCGGTTGACCTTCTTCGCCACAAGAATCGCCCGCAGTGGGGCCGGATAACCTTCGATCGTTTTGGAGCGATCCCGGATCAAGAAAATCGGCCAGCGAGGGTTTGAAATCAGTCCAATCCGTGGCGCGCTGCTCATCGAGACTGGTCGATTCCTGATTGACGAGCCGTATCGATTCGAACCCCAGACGGGCCAGCCACACGCTCAGCAAAGGCACGCTGGGAATGAACCAGACATTTCGCATGCCGGCATAGCGGTCATATGGTGTCAGGACGTGCTGCGCATCTCCTTCGATTACCAATGTCTCGAGTACGAGTTCACCTCCCGGCTTCAGGCATTCGGCCAATTCCTGCAGGTGACCCAGCGGACTTCTTCGATGATAGAGAACACCCATCGAAAACACGGTATCGAACAACGGGGCCCGGCTTAAATTTTCCAGCGTCGTGGGGATAATTACGGCCCGACGTTCACCAAAAAGGTGTGCCACCGCATAGAATTGGGCGACAAAACTCAATGTCGGTTCAACGCCCACGGCGAATGCTGCCCCGTCGCCCAACATCCGCCAGAGGTGATACCCGCTGCCGGTACCCACGTCCAGAATCCGTTTGCCCTGGAGCGGGCTGATGTGCGATTGCAACCGTTGCCATTTGAAATCCGATCGCCATTCGGTATCGATAAACACGTCATACAGGGAAAACGGTCCCTTTCGCCAGGGTGACAATTGGCGAAGTTGCCGCTCCAGGGATTCTCTTGCTATGTTCTCGTCTTCGTTATCGGATTCCACATTGGAAGCACGAACCGCAACCACCGGCTGATCCAGTGTCACAACCCGTTCGGCAGGAATCTCGGGCAATTGCGCGACAACCTGACTCCATTCTTCCCAGTGTCCGTGATTGATGTCATCGAATCGCGTGGCGTGTTCCGCCAACCATTGGGCAAACGCTGCCGTATCGTTTTCGGAATCCCCAAGGGCTCCAACCTGAGATGCCATGGCCAGAAACCGACCTTTGATCGTATTTGGTTCCGTGGTCATGCTATTTGAGCGCCAGCCATGAGGCAAAAGCGTAGTGTTTGCCGAGCATTATGGTTTTGGTAAATCCGGCATCGCTGAAACGCTTTTTGTGCGCTTCCTCGGTTTCCGTTCTCAATACGTTTTCCAGTGCCTGTCTTTTTTGGGCGATTTCGAGTTCGGAATAACCGTTTCGACGCTTGAACTCGTGATGCAATTCCGTGCTGATGGCTTGCAGCGTGTCGTCTTCATCATGAATTTTCTCGACTAGAATCAACCCGCCGCCCGGATTCAATCCCACATGGATTTTTTTCAGCAGATCCAGCCGTTTTTCCGGTTCGATGAATTGCATGGTGTAGGCCAGCACAATCAAGGACGCATTGCGGTATTCATGCGTCGTGATATCCCCGCAATGAAGAACGATCGGGACGCTGGCCTGGAATGCGCCAATGTGTTCTTCCGCTCGCGAAATCATGGCTTCTGATGAATCGATCGCATGAATCGTTACCGAACCGGCGTCGATCCCCGAGGCCAGAACGCCACTCTTCAGCGCCAACGTGATCGCGCCGAGCGAGCAGCCCAAATCGTAGACATTGCTGTTTTCCCGGACGAGCAAACGCGCGACATCCTTGATCAGATCCAGAGTGAATCCGTATCCGGGTACCGATCGTTTGATCATGTCCGGGAACACGGCAGCCACTTCCTGGTTGAAACAGAAGGGTCCCGGTTTTTCGGGGGTGTCGAACAGATTGTCTTTTCCACCCTGGATCGATGCGGAATGGTCCAATTCGTTGTTGTTCATAGATCACATGTTGAAAACCACCAGTCTCGGATTTCAGGTTCAGTACCCTGAAAAACGATGCGGTGCTTTTTCTTGTTGATTTGATAGTCGTACATCGGGTCGTAGTAGCCGACCAGCAATTGCTCGATCAGCGATTCGATGCCGATTTTATCGCCTGTTTCGAAATAGTGACTCAATCCCGTGAGCGCCAGGGCGGATAATTCCTTGTGTCGCGTATGGCCCAGCCGTTTCTTGATGGCGTCCAGCGACTGGAGGATGTTTGTCCGTAATGTGTCTTCGGCTAGTTCACGCCCGGTCATTTGAATGAGTCTTTGATATCGGCTGGTGATGTAATCCTCAAACACCTGATCGATTCGTTCTTCGACGGGTGTGTGCAAAATCACCAATGGCGCCTTTTGCATGGCGTCCCACAAGGCCAAGGGTACGCGGCGAGCGCCGATTTTGGATCCTTCGTCTTCCAGCATGATTGGCATATCCGGCCGGGCCACCCGATTCCTCATCAACTGAATGGCGATCTCGTTATCGATGCTGATTTGCGGCGGCTGAGCTTCCAGTTCCTGTCCGAAGGCCGAGCCCTTGTGATTGGCGATGCCTTCCAGGTCGACAAAGCGTTGGCACTGATTCAGTAACACCGTTTTACCGGTGCCGGTTCGACCGCCAAGAACGATCAGTTTTGCTTGTGTAGCGTCCATTTCAAGTTGATCCAACAGGAAACGACGCATGGCTTTGTATCCGCCAACGATTCGAGGAACCGTGATCCCGGCCTCATCCATGAGCATGCGTTGCGTCAGACGTGATCTCAGGCCGCCACGGAAGCAATAAAGCATCCCGTTCGGGTGTGTTTGAAAAAATCCAGCCCAGTGTGAAATACGCTGTTGTTTCTGGTGTTCGTCCACCAATTGGTATCCCAGGGCGATTGCAGCATCTTGCCCCTGAGTCTTGTAACGGATACCGACAAGATGACGCTCTTCATCCGTCAATAACGGGAGATTAGTCGATTCAGGAAAAGCACCCGCGTTGAATTCAACCGGTGCGCGGACATCAAGAAGCGGTATGTTTTCCAGAAAAACCCGCTTCAGATCCGTCTCCTTGGGTGCGTGATCAACCATCAGAACTGACCAAAGCGGATGGTTTTTTCGTTGGGTTCGGCTGCAACGATTCGACCAATGGGTTCGGCATGCTTCCCTTGGGCTTGGAGTAACGCTCGAACTTGATCAACGGCGGATTCTGCAACACTGATGAGCAAACCACCGGATGTTTGCGGATCGCAGACGATTGCCTTTTCCTCGTCCGTCATTTCAGCCAGGTGTTTTCCGTAGCTGGCGAAATTACGGTGCGTGCCGCCCGGTGTCTGTTTTTCCTTCAGATAGACATCGACATTCTTGATTTTCGGTAGTCGTGCCAGATCGATCAGGGCGGCAGTTCCACTGCCCTGACACATTTCCAGCAGATGTCCGCCCAATCCGAAACCGGTGACATCCGTCATCGCATGTATGTCACTCATTTGACCGAGTTCATAGCCAATCTTATTGAGCTGACACATCAGATCAGGTGCTGTGTTTCGATCTTCATCGCGTAACACACCAGATTTTTGTGCGGTGGTCAAAATGCCGATACCCAATGGTTTGGTCAAAAAAAGGTAGTCGCCCACATGAGCCTGATCGTTACGCTTGAGGTGATCGAGTGAAACGCGACCGGTTACGGCCAAACCGAAGATGGGTTCTGGTGCATCGATGGAATGTCCACCGGCCAGTGGGATACCTGCATCGTGACAGGCTTTTTTCCCGCCATCGATGACTTGCGAGGCGACGTCGGCCGATAGCTTATCGATTGGCCAGCCGAAAATGGCAATCGCCATCATGGGTTGTCCACCCATCGCATAGATATCGCTGATGGCATTGGTTGCAGCAATTCGACCAAAGGTGAACGGATCATCCACGATGGGCATGAAAAAATCGGTTGTACTGATGATGCCGGTACCGTCACCCAGATCCATGACGGCCGCATCGTCCTTGGAATCGTTACCTACGATCAGATGGCTGAAATGGGCTTTTTCAATGGTGCTGGTATGCAGAATTTCATCGAGCAAGGCAGGAGATATCTTGCAGCCACAACCGGCACCATGACTGTATTGAGTTAAACGAATGGGTTCTTGGGATGTGTTTTGCATGGTTTGGTCGGCTGGGTCGTGACTGATTAATTTAAGAATGTTTTAGTTCTGTTGTTAGTGATGATGATTAGTGACGCGGTATATCGGGGTCAAGGTCGAATTCTTCATTTATTCAAACAGGTTACCTTTCTTGTAACTCGGGTATAGATTGAAGGGCCTGTTGTGGATGAAATTTTATGTTTTGTGGATAACTTGGTTTTCCCGAGTTACACCCAGCTTATCCGCAGCTTTCACTTTGGCGGGCCGTGTATCCCTAAAATTGAAAGAAAATCCACCTTGATTGATATGTTTAATGGGCATGGCTGCGTTACTTGCCGATGCAGAAATTGCTGAAAATTTCACCGAGCAGATCGTCCGCAGTAAACTTGCCGGTAATTTCATCCAATGCCAACTGAGCACGGCGGAGCGATTCAGCAGCCAGTTCGCCGGCATATTGAGCCGTTAACGCATCGTGAGCAGAGAGAATCTCTTTTTGAGCGCTGTGCAGTGCATCGAGGTGTCTTCTTCGGGCGATAAATTGCCCGCCTTCCGCGGATTGATATCCCATGATTTGCTTGAGATGTGCACGGAGTTCCTTGATGCCCACACCGGTTTTTGCACTGATGCCCAGATGGATTTTTTCCTGATCGAATCCGGCTTGACGACCGGTCAGGTCGATTTTGTTGAAAACCTGAATGGTGTGCTTGTTCGGTAGCATGGCCCGGATCTTTTCATCTTCTTCCGGGTTGTTGCGGCGGTCGTCCTGTAGAAACAACACGGCATCGGCCTGTTCCACTTCCAGCCAGGCGCGGCGAATACCTTCGCGTTCAATCGGGTCGTCACTTTCACGCAAACCGGCGGTGTCGATGACATGGATCGGGAGGCCATCGATCTGAATTTCGGCACGTAACACGTCGCGTGTGGTGCCGGGAATGTCGGTCACGATGGCACGATCGTCTCCTGCCAATTGATTCAGCAGACTCGATTTTCCGGCGTTTGGCTGACCAACGATCGCTACGCGCATGCCCTCGCGAAGGAGTACGCCTTGCTGTGTTTCAGACAGCAGTTCGGCGATTTCATCGACCAGCTCCTGTGATTGGGTAATGAGCCGGGCATCGGAAAGAAAATCAATTTCTTCTTCGGGGAAATCAAGGGCTGATTCGATGTACATGCGCAATGCAATCAGCTGCTGTGTGACGCGATGAACCCGTTCGGAAAATACCCCTTGCAGGGCCTGACTTGCAGCCTGTGCGGCAGCCTGACTTCCAGCATCGATCAAATCGGCTACGGCCTCGGCTTGTGCCAGATCCATTCGCCCATTGAGAAAGGCGCGCTCGGTGAATTCACCCGGACGTGCCAGTCGTGCACCCAGTTGAAGAGTCAACTGCAACAGATGATCCAGTACGACCGGGCCGCCATGGCCTTGCAATTCGACCACATCTTCACCGGTATACGAATGAGGGGATGAAAATACGAGGCAAAGCCCGTCATCAATGTGCGCGCCGGTATCCGGATGCTTGAATGGGACGTGCCGCGCGTAGCGGATGGGGGGCAAGGTCGAGACAATTCGTTCGGCAATAGCGTGCGCTTGTGTGCCGGATAAACGAATAATGCCCACGCCACCGCGTCCGGGTGCGGTGGCAATGGCAGCAATGGTGTCTTGTGGCGAATGCATGCCCACGCCCGAGGAGTTACTCGGACTTGATCAATGCCATCTGCTTCTCGATTTTCCGCGTAATGGTGTACTGCTGGGCGATGGAAAGCAGGTTGTTCACAAACCAGTACAGAACAAGACCCGCCGGGAAGAACGAGAAGAAGACGGTAAAGATGACCGGCAACCAGGCAAAGATTTTCTGTTGCATCGGGTCAACCGGTGCCGGGTTGAGTTTCTGCTGGATGAACATGGAAATCCCCATGAGCAACGGCAGCACGAAATACGGATCTTTCTGCGACAGGTCATGGATCCACAAAATCCACGGTGCCTGGCGCAATTCAACCGATTCGGCCAATACCCAGTACAGTGAAATGAAGACCGGGATCTGAATCACGATGGGCAGACAGCCGCCCAATGGATTGATTTTCTCCCGTTGATAGAGCTTCATCATTTCTTGAGAAAGCTTCTGCCGATCCTCGCCGAATTTTTCCTTCAACTGTTTCATCTTCGGCGTGACGGCACGCATTTTCGCCATGGAGCGATAGCTGATGGCAGAAGGCCAGAGGAAGAAGAGTTTGATGACCAGCGTCACCAGCACGATCGACCAGCCCCAGTTGCCTACCCATTCGTGGAAGTGCTTAAGCAGCCAGAAGATCGGATCGGCGATGACGGTGAAAATACCGAAATCGATCGTCAGGTTCAGGCCTTGTGCGAGCGGGGCGAGATTCGCTTGAATCTTCGGACCGACATAAAGCGTGGATGACAATTCACCCGAGCCACCGGCCGGAATGGTCTTGACCGGTGATGACATGCCGATGGTGTACAGGGTCTGATTGTTCTTGTCTGACACAAGCGTATAGAAATGGTTGACCTGCTGGCGATCGCTCGGTACCCAGGCACTCATGAAGTAGTGCTGGATGATGGCCACCCAACCACTGCTCAAATCCTTTGAAAGCTTGGTTTTCAGCATTTCCTCGAACGGAATCTTTTCATAGGCCAACCGATCTTTCGAGCCGGGTACATCACCTGCGTAAACCGTTCCGGTATAGGTGTGAACCAGCTGCGTGCCCGGCGTGGTTCCCAGTCGCGTCAACTGACGATATTGGCTGGCAGCCCAAGGCGTTTGGCTGGTATTGTCGATCTTGTATTCGACCTGAACCGTGTAATCACCGCGTTTGATGATGATCCACTTGGTGATCTTGATGCCGTCCTTTTCCCAGGAAAGCGGAATGCGCAACTCATTTTCACCCGGAGTCAGCGTGTATTCCGTCTGCGGGGCGGTGTATTCAGCATAGTGGTCTGGTGCCGGTGCGCCCTTTTCTCCGATCAAACCCGATTGCGCCACATAGACGAAGCCATGACTATCGGTCAGCAGTCTGACGGGGTCAGCCTTGTCCTGTTCTTCAGGGTATTTGAGTAGATCCGCTTCATCAATCACGCCACCTTGCAGGCTGATTTTCAGAGCCAATACATCTGTTTTGACGGTAATGGTTTGCGCGGCTTTAGCAGAGGTAGATTTGGCTGCCGGGGTGCCGGGTAAGGCGCTTTGAGTCTGGTCACTGGCAGTGGGTGCCGGAGTTGCGGGTATGTCCTGGGCTGCAGTTGGCTCTGCCGGGCTACCCGGAATGGCCGCATTCTGCATGGTGGCCGCCGCCTGTTGAGCTGATTGCGATTGGTCACGCGTCCAGGCTTGCCAGAGCGAAATCAAAACAAAACCAAGAGCAACGACCAGAATTAGGCGGCGATTATCCATCTTTAAGACTCAATCAATTAGGTGGGTTAGTAACGTTATGCCCCGGGTTCTTTTTACCTGGGTGCGCGCAATTATTATCCGCGTCAGCCGGGTAATGATCGACAGATGAAACCGGCGTCGGTTCCTTGTCAGTATCAGGCGTACAGCAGTTTACAGGATGATCGTGACATCTGCGTGGCGCGCTGACTTCTGATCCGGATTTGCCTTCAGCTACAGGATCGAACCCGCCTTCGCAAAATGGATTGCAGCGCCCGATGCGCCTTAACGCCATCCAGCCGCCCTTAAGGGCGCCATGTTTTTGAATCGCTTCGATCGCATACTGTGAACAGGTAGGCTCGAATCGGCAGCTCGGCGGGAAAAACGGGCTGATGAAAATCTGATAAAACCGAACCAGCCGAATCAGGAGCCAACGCATCGCGCGGCCACCTTATCGAATAGCTGTTTCATCATGAGATGTAATTCGGGGTTGGATACGTTTTCGATACCGGCTTTGGCCATGACGACACAATCAAATGATGGCCATTCGGCTTGATGAAGGCGAAAACATTCACGAGCGATTCGTTTGACCCGGTTACGTTCATGCGCCAGACGTGTTTGACGCTTGGCGATGGCCAGACCCAATCGAGGGGAAGCGGTTTGGTTCGTAGTGACCACCGCCATCAGCAGTTCGCAATGAACGCGCTTACCCGATGTCAGTGTTCGCTTGTACTCGTCGGGGCGACGCAGGCGAACATCAACAGGAAAACCAAACCGTTTTGGCGAGGCCATCATGGTTCGGTGGATCGAAGCTTTCGGTTAAACGGCTAAACGCTTACGGCCTTTGGCGCGACGGGCGTTGATAACAGCGCGGCCGCCACGGGTAGCCATGCGGGCACGGAAACCGTGCGTACGGGCACGATGGATAATACTGGGTTGGTACGTTCTTTTCATGGCGAAAATTCCTGTAAATTTATTTACTTGTGTCGCACGGGGTCATTCTTGTCCGCGCTTCTTGGCGGGGACTCAGCACTCGGCAGAACCTGCCCGGAAAATCAACACAAGCCAAAAGGCCGAGCATTAGACTGAAAAAACGCCGTGTTGTCAATCAGTAATGTGCTTTGAACCAAGGGGTTTCGTTGGTTTTTCGTGTTCGGGTAGCGGTGGCGCCGGTCTAAATTCTTGTTCGGGGGATACTGCGATTCGGTAGGGGTCGGTGATACACTGCCCTCTTTCCCGCAGGCTCGTTTTACCCCCTATGTCGACCATCACATCAGAACTGTGGCAGCAATGTATTGATCGGTTGTCCGAAGATTTGCCCGTTCAGCAGATCAATATGTGGATCAGACCGTTGCAAGCAGAGTTGAAGGCGGAGAACCATCTGATCCTGTGGGCGCCAAACCGTTTTGTCATGGACATGGTCGCGCAGCAATACAAGTCGAAAATCCTCGAACAGGCGCAAATATTGCTCGAACGTCCGGATTTACTGCTTGGTCTGCAAGTGGGCAGCGTGCCTTCCGAGCAGCCTGTCGATGTGCCTGCAGCCGCAACCCTGTCATCGAAGTCCGGTACATCGCCCTCAGGTGTTGCATCGCGTATCGAGCCGGCTGCGGAATTGGTCGAATCAGATACTGGTGCCAAGGAATTTGTCAGCCACATCAACAAAAAATTCAATTTCGATAATTTTGTCGAAGGGAAATCGAACCAGTTGGCGCGTGCGGCTTCGCAGCAGGTCGCCCAGAACCCGGGCATCGGCTATAACCCGCTTTTTATTTACGGTGGTGTGGGGCTGGGGAAAACCCACCTGATGCAAGCCGTCGGTAACGCGATCTTGGAGCGTTCGCCTGATGCCAAGGTGGTTTATCTGCATAGCGAGCGTTATGTGCAGCAGATGGTCAGTTCGATCAAGAACAACACGATTGAGGAGTTCAAGGACTTCTACCGTTCCGTAAATGCATTGCTGATTGACGATATTCAGTTCTTCGCCGGAAAGCCGCGCAGTCAGGAAGAGTTCTTTCACACATTCAATGCACTGATTGAGCAGGGTCAGCAGATCATCATGACCTGTGACCGTTA
>Ga0265297_10010756_pt1 | contig 11400 bp, 10 predicted proteins | sample Munlanlwell13791_FD_192502 | JGI IMG/M metagenome (GOLD analysis project Ga0265297, IMG submission 192502) | Leachate microbial communities from a municipal landfill in Southern Ontario, Canada - Leachate well 137-91 | ecosystem: Engineered > Solid waste > Landfill > Unclassified | place...
GATGCTGCTGGTTGCGGGCGGTATGCTGCTTTACTTCCACAGGAAGAAATGGATTTAGGCCTTATTCCATGGGAATGGCCCGTGCATTGGACTTCTTAATGCGCCCGAAGGGCAGGAACAAGGCGGGGATAATACCGACTATAACCACCAGAGCACCGATCACGTAATCCATCTGGAAAGCGGTCACGCTGGCCCGTAAATTGATATACTGGAAAAGCGTGGTGACGGCCGCCTGGCGCGCCGCCTCCAGCGTCATCCCCAGCTGCATAAAGTAGACCTGCATCTGCGACAGCACCTGCAACGCGATGACCGAGTCCGGCGTAATGGTCTGCACCATCATGGACAGGTTGGTCTTCTGGAATGTATCCAGCAGTGTGGCGAAGACCGCTATGCCCAATGAGGCGAAGATGGTCCTGCAGACATTTATCAGCGCCGATGCCTGGGCGGTCATCTGCTGGGGAACCGAGGCCAGCGCATAGGTCATGACGGGCATCATGGCGAAACCTACACCTATGCCCCGTATAAACAGGATCCACCGCAGCATGTCATCGGGTGTCGTGACGTCCAGCACCTGCAGCCAGAGTGACGTTATACCGGTGATGATAAGGCCGACTACGGTTGGCAATCGCGGGCCAAGCCTGTCGTAGAGCCGGCCGGCGAGGGGCATGGATATCATGGAGCCTATTACACTGGGCAGCACCATCAGGCCGCTGGCCAGTGCCGAGAAGCCGCGCAGGTTTTGCAGAAAGAGCGGCAGCAGGAACACCAGCGAGAACAGGCCGATGGTGGTGACAAAGGTCAGACCGATGGCCAGGGAGAAACCGCCCCTTTTAAACATGTGCAGGTCGAGCAGCGGATTTTTCTCCCGCAATTCCACGATGATCCAGGCCAGTATGCAAGCGCAGCCTACGATCAGCAGCGTCACAATGCGCCAGTCGTCCCAGGTCCAGGTGGGAGCATAGGAAAAGGCGTAGAGTATGGCGCTGAAACCGACCGCCGCCAGGAAGAATCCCTTGATGTCGAAGCTGGTATCGGAGGTGGGAGTCTCCTCTATCCAGGAAATACCCAGCATAATGGCTATCAACACGACGGGAACGTTGATATAGAAGACCATACGCCAGTTCAGATAGTCCACGATGTAGCCACCCAACGTGGGACCTATGGCGGGGGCCAGCATCATAGGCACACCGAAGATGGCCATGGCCGTGCCCCGATCCTCCGGGGGAACATTCAGGAAAAGAAAGGTCATGGCCAGCGGATTGAGCAGGCCGCCGGCCAATCCCTGCAACACTCTGAAAGCTATTAAAGAGTTTGTATTCCAGGCTATGCCGCAGAGAACGGACCCCAGAAGAAAGCCCGCCTGGCTCCAGAGGTATACCTTTTTGATACCGAAGCGCTGCGCCAGGAAGGCCGCAGCGGGTGTGGAGATAGCGGTGGCCATCAGATAGGCTGAGACGACGAGCTGGGCGCGGTCGGTGGTCTCGTTGAAGACCGCCATGATGTGCGGCAGCGCCACATTCATGATGGTCTGGTCCAGGATCACCATGAAGGTGCCGATGATAGCAACCGCCAGGACGCGTGATTCGCTGGTCTTCGGCATTTTCCGGACGCTTTATCTGGTGGTTATTTTAACCTCGACCGATGTTCCCGGTATGAGCACGTAGTTGTTGGGATTCTCCACGGATATCTTGACCGGCACCACCTGCGCAACCTTGATGAAATTGCCGGTGGTGTTGTTCTGCGGCATCAGGGAGAAGGTCGCTGCGGTGGCGGCCGCTATGCCGTCCACTTTGCCTTTGAGTCTGGCTCCACCCAGGCTATCTACGGTGACTTCAACCTCCTGTCCCGGTTGTATGCGGTGCAGTTCAGCCTCGGTTACATTGGCCGTTATCCAGGTATTGGATACATCATAGAGAGTGACGACCGAGGCGCCGGGGGACACCACCTGACCGGGATACGACCAGACAGCGGCTACGTAGCCGCTGACAGGGGCATCCAGGCTGGCCCGGCCCAGCGGCACATCCTTGAGTCCCAGCCTGTCCGCCGGATTGTCAGGACGGGGCACACCCATAAGAGCTATCCTGTCACCTTTTTGTACATAGCTGCCCAAGTCGACTTCCAGGCTGATGATCTGGCTTGAGGTCAGGGCAGGCACCGCGATCAGCGGAGCGCTGATACGCGCGTTGTCGGTGGTCACATACTTATAGCTCTGGTAAAGAAGGAAGCCCAGCGTAAACAGGCCGCCCACTATTACCACCAGCGCGACAATGAATATCACTTTCCCCCTGGTGGTGGAAAGGCTCGATTTCATTCTCTCAGATAACTTAGATGCCATAGCTGTTGCCTCCGCGTGAATTTGGAATGGCCCTATTGATATACGTCATCTTTCACTTCCGCAGCACTTTGGCCTGGGCGGCAGCCTTTTCAAGCACGACCCTCTCGCCCTCGGCGAGGCCCGAAGTTATCTCAGTATAGTTTTTATCCTGCAGTCCGATTTCAACCTTGCGAACCTCCATCAGGCCGGTTTTCTCATCCTTGAGCAAACGCACTGTGTAAATACCGTTCTGTTCTCTCAGTGCACTGTTGGGAACGATCAACACCCCACTGCGCGAATTTACCAATATCTCGGCATTCGCGGACATGCCTCCCGTCAGGTACATGGTATCGGCAGGGTCCAGCGCGATCTCGATCTCATAGGTAGGTAGCGTGGTCTGAATGGTGCCGTAATACTGTATGCCGGCGGCCTGCATTGCACCGAAGGCAGAAATAAATGTGACCCGGCCTTTAAACTGGCGGCCAGGGAAGGCATCAACCGATATCACAGGCTTCATCTCATCCAGCGGCTTGCCGGCTAACCTGGCGATATCAATCTCATCGACCAGGCCGACCATATGGACCTTATCGACATTCACAAGCTGGATCACGTACGAATCGATGGGCATGCCCGTCACCGAGTACCTCTGAGTAATCATGTCTCCGGCATGCAGGTTGATATCAGTAACTCTGCCGTCGAAGGGGGCCATTAACTCGGTTTTCAGCAGAGCCTGCTTGGCGCGCTGCAGGCCGATTATGGCGTTCTGCACCGCGATATTGTAGTCCCGCATAGTCTTGAGGTTGAGCCCGGCACGATAGGTTGAGATATTTTCATCCAGTATCTTCTGCGTCAGCTCCATATCATGTTTGATAGTGGACAGCGTCTCCGACAATTTAACACCGTCCACGTCCTTCTGCTGCGAGATTCTATCCAGCAGATCCAGCGAGCTCTGTATCTCACTCACCATCGTATATGCGGTGCAGGTATCGGGATAGACCGTGTTCTGCGGCAGATGGTTCAATCTCTTAACCACGCTGTGAGTATCCACCATCTCTGTCAAAATCAATTGTATGGCGTCCGCCGCCCTGGAGTATTTGCCGTCATTCAGCAGGGTCTGGAGCGCAGATATATTATTTATTCCGGCGGAAAGGGCGCCGATGGCCAGGTCGACATCATAGTCGGTAAAGCCTGACTGTGTAATATCTATAAGGTCGGATCTTACCTGGCGGTAATTTGGATCGCTGTAAAATGTCCTGGCGCCTTCCAGGTCGGACCTGGCCAGCGAGACCTGCATGGCGGCGTCCGCATAGCTTCCCATTTGTATAAGAGTGCGCGCCCTCTCCAGCTCTTTCTGGGCGAATTCGAAGCGCAGCAAAGCCACGGCGTCGCAATAGAAACCCGGTGAGCGGTTTACCCCGCAGCAGGTAGTCTGCACCACATTATTCATGGCCAGCTCCAGTGCATACTGCGCCGCCTCTACAGCCAGCTTCTGCCCGGTATCGTCCAACTTGGCCAGTATCGTGCCGGCCTTGACCATCTGTCCCTTATCAACGTATACAGCTTTGATGCGCCCGCTGTAGGGCGGAGTGAACATAGTGGTATCGAAATAAAGGTTGACCGCCGCAGGCATCTCGATAGTCCCGTCGGCGGAGATCGTCACCTTGAGGTCCCCCCGTTGCACCGTGGCCACATCCAGTTGCTGGAAAGACCCGCCGTTACCGCAGCCTGCCAGAACCGGCATAATAATAATCGATATAAGCGCAAGGTAGATTAGAAGTTTAGCTTTTTTCATATTCTTAATACTCCCGAGCTGAATCTGAAAACGGCGGCTGCGGCCGATGGCCGATTAGTGGAATATTCTGCCACCACCGGAAGATAAACGCAAACCTTTCACTACACCATCATTACTCTGCCTGTCTCGTGCTTGACAGGGCCGTGCGGCAGGAAGCAGGCGGGCACTATACCGATAAAAGACAGTATCGCGGTCAGCACGAAATCCTTTTGAAATGCCGTGATGGAAGACTGCAAATTAAAATATTGGTAAAGCAGCACTATCGCCGTCTGGTAAGCAGCCTCAGCAGTCTGTCCTGCCTGCATTAATCTCACCTGAATTTGAGAAACCAGGTTAAGCATCATGGGAGAATCAGGAGTCGTGCTCTGTACAATTACGGCAAGGTCGGTTTTCTGGAAATTGTCCAGCAGCGTAGCAAACAGCGCCACAGCCAGCGCCATAAAGACGTTCTGCACGACATTGATCATGGAAGACCCCTGCGTTGATAGTTGCGGCGGAGCAACCGATAAAGCATGCGAGAAAATGGGGACTATGGCAAAACCGCAGCCGACTCCGCGCAGAAACATAATCCACTGGAACATCACGTCGGAAGTGGTCGTGTCCATGTTTTGCAGCCACAACCCTGTCAAAGCCATAATCGCCAGGCCCGCTATGACAGGCGCCCTGACTCCGATCTTCGCGTAAAGCATCCCGACTATCGGCATAGCGATCCCCATCCCGATGGCGTTGGAAAAGAGTAGCAGCCCTGCATTCAACGCATCCATCCCTCGCAGGTTCTGCAAAAATACGGGTACCAGGAAAAGAACGGTGAACATCGCTGATACAATCACGGCAATTAAGGTCACTGACAGCGTGAACTCACCCATTTTGAACAGCCGTACCTCGAGCACGGGTGAATCTGTACGCAGTGCCAGTACCACCCATATCGCTATTGCTATGCCGCCCGCGATCAGCAATCCAATTATACGATGGTCCCAGTGCCAGGTCGGGGCATAGGACAGCGCATATAAAATGCAGCTCAGCCCGATGGCAATAAAAATAAAGCCTTTTAAATCGAAACTCTTGACAATTGCCGGAGTTTCCCGGAGCCATGCGATGGCCAAAGGTATGGCTATCATCATCACCGGCAAATTAATGTAGAAGCAGTAGCGCCAGTTCCAGTAGGTGACCAAGTATCCGCCGATGACCGGCCCCAGGGCGGGGCCCAGCATTATGGGAATCGACTGGGCGGCCATGGCTATCCCTCTCTTCTCCGCGGGTATGAAAATAACGAACATGGCCATCGAGGACGGCATCAGCAGGCCGCCGGCAGCGCCCTGCAATATCCTGAAGAAAATGAGCGTATTGCTGTTCCATGCAAGGCCGCAGAGTATTGATCCGATCAGGAAACCGACCAGGCTGATAATATAAACCTTCTTGATTCCTATTCTGTCGATCAAAAAGGCCGATGCTGCCATGGTGATGGCCGAGGCCAGAGTGTAGGCTGATACAACAAGCTGTGCACGATCAGGCGTTTCATTGAAGACCGCCATGATATTGGGCAAGGCTATGTTCATGATCGTGCCGTCCAGGGCATACATGAATGTACCGAGCACGATCACAACCAGAAGCTCGATCTCTCCCCGTGTCAACATATAAAAAACATCGATGCGATACTGTTATATAAACAAAACCTTCATGATTATATAGGTTAACTTCGCATTGTCAATGGTTTGAAGCGCACGTACGATGCTGCTATACTATGCGGCGTTGTGAAATACGAGACAGTCATAGGCCTGGAGGTTCACGCGCAGCTGCTGACGAGCAGCAAGATGTACTGCGCCTGCAGCACCGGCTATGCCAGCGACCCTCCCAATACGCACGTCTGCCCGGTCTGCATGGGCATGCCGGGTGTCCTGCCCACCATCAATCAGAGGGCCGTGGAGTTCACCATCATGACCGCCCTGGCGCTCAACTGCTCCATCCCGGAGCATGCCAAGTTCGACCGCAAGAACTATCCATACCCGGACCTGATGAAGGGCTACCAGATCTCGCAATATGATATGCCGATGAGCCTAAACGGATACCTGGTCATCGATATTGAAGGGAAAAAGAAAAAAATAGGCATAACGCGCGTCCACCTCGAGGAGGATGTGGCCAAGCTGTTGCATCGCACCTCTCCTGAGGGGGAGAGCTACAGCCTAGTGGATATCAACCGCGCCGGCATGCCATTGATGGAGATCGTCAGCGAGCCCGATATGAGCTCACCCGAGGAGGCGCGCCTCTACCTCATGAAGCTCCGCTCCATCCTCCAGTATCTGGGGGTGTCAACCGGCAACATGGAGGAGGGGAGCTTCCGCTGCGATGCAAACATCAGCATCCGCCCGGCCGGCACCAGCGAATACCTGGGCAAGGTCGAGGTTAAAAATATGAACAGCTTCAGGGGCGTATATCGCGCACTCGAATATGAAGAGAAGCGTCAGCGCGAGGTGATGGAAAGCGGCGGGAAAATAGCGCAGGAGACCAGGGGATGGGTGGACGACAGGGGCGTAACGGTCAGCCAGCGCAGCAAAGAATATGCCCACGACTACAGGTATTTCCCCGAGCCGGACCTGCCTCCGCTGTCATTCAACCGGGAGCTGGTGGAAAGAATCAGGGCCTCCCTACCCGAACTGCCCGAGGCAAAATTCGACCGTTTCGTCAGCCTGTACAGCCTCACCCCTTATGATGCCGGGCTGCTCACCGACAGCCGTGCGATGGCCAGTTTCTTTGAGGATTGTATAGGCATAGAAATGAAGAAAAGCGGTGATCAAGATATTCAGAAGAAAGCTAAATTTTTTTGCAATTGGATGCTGGGAGATTTAACTAGACTTATTAATGCGTCTGGTACACAAATAGAGAGTTTACCTGTCAAACCGTCAGATCTAGTTGACCTATATGAACTGATGGACACTGGCAAAATTAGTGGCCCCCTGGCCAAGAAAGCATTCGAAGAAACGTTTACAACAGGCCTCGGACTATCAGCAGTAGTCGCTAAAGAGCAAATGGTACAAATCAGCGACAGCGGTGAACTTGCTATAATAATAGACAGAGTAATTGCAGAAAACGAGAAGGCTGTAGCCGACTATCGAGCGGGCAAGGAGGCGTCCCTGACCTTCCTCATCGGACAGGTCATGAAAGCTTCCAGGGGAAAGGCCAACCCGGCCGTCGTGAGGCCCATAATCGTTGACAAACTCGGAGGAAATTAGTATGCCCATCTATCTGACCATCGCAGAGATCGTACTTGCGGTCGCACTTATCGTCGTCCTGGCTCTCCAGGTCAAGGGCGGCGGCCTGGGCGGTATATTCGGACAGGCCGACGGTGTTTACCGCACCAGACGCGGAGTGGAGAAAACGCTGTTCCAGGTGACCATTGTCCTGTCCGTTCTATTCATCATCCTCTCTATCGTGATAGTCAGGGTCAGCGCGGCTTAACAGGGAGGCGTAACGGCATGTCGCGTGTTATCACGCTGACGACCGACTTCGGCACAGGCGACGGCTACGTCGCCAGCATGAAGGGCGTCATCCTCGGCATCAATCCGCAGGCAACGATCGTCGATATCTCCCACTCGGTGGAGCCCCAGTCCATCCGGCAGGCCTCCTTTCTCCTCCATACATCCTGGCGCTATTTCCCCGAGGGCAGCATCCATGTGGTGGTGGTAGACCCGGGTGTAGGAAGCCACCGAAAGGCGGTTATACTTAAAACTCCCACAGCCTGTTTCATAGCACCGGACAACGGGATTTTAAGCTATGTGATCCACGATATTACCGAGGCTCAGGAGCAACACCGCGTCAGGGTGGGACAGGCGACCAGCCACGCCATACCGGATGAATGCCAGGCCGTCTCGATCACCAGCAAGGAGTACTGGAGGCATCCCGTTAGCGCCACTTTCCACGGCAGGGATATATTCGCCCCGATCGCAGCGCATCTTTCGCTGGACCTGCCCATTACGGAATTCGGTGAGGGCATAAACAGCCTGACGGTTTTCCCCATCCCCACCCCATTCCAGGACGCTTCAGGCCGAATTGTGGGCCATATCATACACATCGACCGCTTCGGCAACCTGATCACCAACCTGCGCAGCAGCCATATACCTCAGGGAGGCGCAGCGATCGAGGTCAAAAACCAGCGCATAGACAACACCAGCAGGTATTATTCGCAGGGCAGCGGACTGATGGCCCTGATCGGGGGAAACGACTACCTCGAGCTCTCTTACAGAGACGGCAGCGCGGCCTCCATACTGGGCGCACAGGTGGGCGATACGATCAAGCTGATCAATCCATCCATTTACCTGACTACTTAGCTATCTTCCAGACCGTCCCTTTGGCCGTATCCTCTATTGCCACACCCATACTGGCCAACCGGTCGCGCACCTCGTCGGCCTTCTTCCATTCTTTGGCCTTGCGGTACTCGCTACGCGCGGCGACAAGCTGTTCTATCTCCTTTTCCTGCTCCGCCGATAGATTCTTGCTTTCCTGCAGCGTGAAACCGATCACGCCGGCCAGCTCTCTCAGCATATTCTGCGCCGCACTGACATCCATCCCTTTTTCATTACCGCGGTTGATCTCACGCACGAGCTCGAACATGGCAGCCACCGCCTGCGGTGCGTTGAAATCGTCGTCCATGGCCTCGATAAAACGTGCCTTGAACGGCTCAGCGTTCAGGACAGAGCCGCCCGGCTTGCCTTCCGCTTTGAGCGCCTGCCGCATCCGCTCGATGCCGGCCTCGGCGGCGTCCAGCGCCTCTGTGCTGTAGCGCAGCGGCATTCTGTAATAGGAGCTTATGATAAAGAGCCGTATTGCATCGGCGCTATTGCGCGCCAGCGCCTCCTTGATGGTGACCAGGTTGCCCAGAGACTTGCTCATCTTATCGGCGCCGAGCTGCAGGAAGCCGTTGTGCATCCAGATGCGCACGAAGGGAACGACGCCCGTATAGCATTCCGACTGGGCCATCTCGTTCTCATGGTGAGGGAAGATCAGGTCCTGCCCGCCGCCGTGTATATCCAGCGAGTTGCCCAGGTGCCCGGTGGACATGGCGGTGCACTCGATATGCCAGCCGGGCCTTCCCTCTCCCCACGGGCTCGGCCAGGAAGGTTCCCCCGGCTTGACCGCCTTCCAGAGGGCGAAGTCCAGCGGGTCCTCCTTCTTCTCGGCCTCGGCCGTCACCGTTACGCGCATATCATCTGCGCTCTGGTGGGTGAGCTTGCCGTAGCCCGGGAAGCTCTTAACGCGGAAATAAACGCTGCCCTCCGATTGATAAGCATGCCCTTTCTCCAGCAGCACCCTGATAACCTCAAGTATCCTGGGTATCTCTTCCGTGGCGCGGGGGTAGACGGTCGCCCTTTTGATGTTCAATGCATCGGTATCTGCGTAATACTCGGCGATATACTTCTCCACAAGGTCCTGCCAGGGAATGTTCCTCTCCCTGGAGCGGTTGATGATTTTGTCATCGATATCAGTGAAATTCTGAACGTATTTCACCCTGTATCCCCGGTATTCCAGGTAGCGCCTGATTACATCGAAAGAGACATAGCAGAGGGCGTGACCGAAATGGCAGACGTCGTAAACCGTCACACCGCATACATACATCTTCACCTCGTCACCCGGCGGTGCAAAGTCCTCCTTCTGCCCTGATAGAGTGTTGAATATCTTCATATGACGTTCCTTTCAAGTGAAATTATTCACCCAGCGCCGCCACAGCGTAGGCGGCCATCCCTTCACCCCTGCCGACGAATCCCAGCCCGTCCGTTGCGGTGGCCTTGACCATCACCTGGTCCTCATCGATGCGCAGGGCCAGCGCTATGTTATGTCGCATCTGATCGATATGTGGGGCCACTTTAGGCTCCTGGGCGATCAGCATACTGTCCACGTTTTTAATGATGTAGCCGGCCGAGGCTACCTTTCTCCCCACATGTTCCAGCATATGAATGCTGGCGGCGTCCTTGTGCTGCGGATCATCGGAAGGGAACTGGTGCCCGATGTCTTTTAATCCCGCCGCACCCAGCAGGGCATCCATGATGGCGTGTACCAGCACATCGGCATCGCTGTAGCCGTCCAGCCCCTTCTTATAAGGGATCTTCACACCACCCAGGATAAGGTCGCGCCCCGATTTCAGAGGATGAACATCATAACCAATGCCTGCTCTCATACTATCACCTTCGCTCTGCTATTATTTCCGCCAACACCAGGTCTTCACGTGTTGTGATCTTAATATTCTCATAATCCCCATTATAAAGCTTCACCTTCAGGCCGGTCCGTTCAACGGCGGCGGCGTCGTCCGTGACCTCGCCAGACAGTGAAGCGTATGCATCCTTCAATATTTTAAATCGAAAAACCTGCGGCGTCTGAATCGCCATCAGTCTGCTGCGCGGCAATGTCGCCGCCACCATCCCATCCTCACCCATCTGCTTGATGGTGTCCTTGACCGGTACGGACGCAACAGCGGAGCCGCTGGACCTGGCGGCTTCAATGCCTTCATTTATCAGCCTGTCCGTAAGAAAAGGACGTGCGGCGTCGTGCACCAGCACCAGCTCACAGTCGCTGATCGATGCCAGGCCTTTCTTTACAGAGTCCTGCCGCAAATTACCCCCCGCGCAGACGGTCTTCACTTTGGACCATCCCATGGCAGCCGCAAGACTTCTGCCTTCATCCACGTTATTTTTATGTAAAACCAGTACAATCTCACTGATGTTCTTATTGCGCTGTAGCACCTCAACCGGCCAGGCTATGACCGGCCTGCCGGCCAAATTCAGAAACGTTTTCTCCGCGCCCATCCTGCTACCACTGCCGGCGCCCACGACAACGGCAACCACGCCTTCGGAAGATTCACTCATCGTCATGGTCTTTTTTAATGGACTTTTTCTCCAGGCCGACCTTCAGTGCCTCGGATATGCTGCTTGCCCTGATAATCTCAAGACCGTCAGGTGCGCGGGGTATCTTCTTCACCGCTGATGGTATTATGCACCTGGTGAATCCCAGCCGGGCGGACTCGACGATCCTTCTGTCCATCTGCGGCACCGACCTGAGCTCGCCGCTTAATCCTATCTCGCCCACCGCCACCGTGCCGGGCAATAGCCTCGCATCCCGGAAGCTGGAAGCTATGGCCATGGCGATTCCCAGGTCTGCGGCCGGCTCGGATATCCTTATTCCCCCCGTTACGTTTACTATAACATCCTGGTTGTACAGGCCCACACCTGCGCGCCTGGTAAGCACGGCGCAGATCAGCAGCAGCCTGTTGAAATCGACGCCGTTGCTTATGCGCCGCGGGGGGCCATAC
>Ga0265297_10010758_pt1 | contig 11400 bp, 9 predicted proteins | sample Munlanlwell13791_FD_192502 | JGI IMG/M metagenome (GOLD analysis project Ga0265297, IMG submission 192502) | Leachate microbial communities from a municipal landfill in Southern Ontario, Canada - Leachate well 137-91 | ecosystem: Engineered > Solid waste > Landfill > Unclassified | place...
CTTCCTATGAAACCGGCGACAAACTTGTTTACCGGCTTGTCATACAGCGAGATCGGGTCCGCGACCTGGTGCACGACGCCGTCCTTCATGACGACAATCCGGTTGCCCAGCGTCATGGCTTCGGTCTGGTCGTGCGTGACGTATATCATCGTCGACTGCAATCTTGTGTGAAGCTTGTTGATATCCGTCCTCATCTGGACGCGCATCTTGGCGTCGAGGTTGCTGAGCGGCTCATCAAACAAAAAGACGAGCGGTTTTCTCACTATCGCCCGTCCTACAGCTACCCTCTGCCTCTCGCCGCCTGACAGCTCTTTCGGGCGCCTGTTAAGGTACCTGGCTATACCGAGCGTCTGCGCCGCCTCCTTGACGCGCTGGTCTATCTCAGCTTTTGAGTATTTACGCAGGCGCAGGCCGAAAGCCATGTTCTCGTAAACGGTCATGTGCGGATAGAGCGCGTAATTCTGGAAGACCATCGCTATATCGCGGTCCTTGGCGGGGACGTCGTTGACGAGCTTGTCGCCGATGTATATCTCGCCCTCTGATATCTCCTCAAGGCCGGCTATCATCCTTAAGGTCGTGGATTTGCCGCATCCCGAAGGCCCTACAAAAACAACGAATTCCTTGTTCTCTATCCCCAGCGTAACGTCCGATACGGCCCTTACATTGCCGGAATAGACTTTTGAGACATGCCTGAGACTGACCTGAGCCATTTGGTCCTCCTTGAAGTGTATTTAAGTCAATGATACTACGGAAGTTAAATTAGGTCAAGTACTCTATTAGCTGGGCGATGCCCGGTTTCAGGCTCTTCCTGTGCATGATCATGTCCAGGAGGCCGTGCTCCAGGAGGAACTCCGAACGCTGGAAACCCGGCGGGAGCTTCTGCCTGATAGTCTGCTCGATGACCCTTGGGCCGGTAAAACCTATGAGGGCCTTCGGTTCCGCGACGATCACGTCCCCTAGCGAGGCGAAGCTCGCCATGATGCCTGCCATCGTAGGATTCGTAAGGACGGATATATAGGGCACCCCGGCCTCATGCAGTTTCGCTATCGCGGCCGATGTCTTTGCCATCTGCATAAGCGAGAAAAGCCCCTCATACATCCTCGCTCCGCCGCCGGACCCCGACACTATTACGAGGGGCAGGCGCAGGTTCGTCGCGAGTTCGGTCGCGCGCGCTATCTTCTCTCCCACGACCGATCCCATCGATCCCATTATAAAGCGCGAATCAGTGACTACTAATATGACCCTCTTGCCCTCGATCGAGCCCCTGCCGCTGATGCAGGCTTCGGTAAGGCCTGTCGCCAGCTGGTCCTCCTTGAGCTTATCCTCGTACGACCTCGGCCCCTTGAACAGCAGCGGGTCCATAGGCCTCAGCGCCCCGTCGCGTTCCTCGAAACTTCCTTCGTCCAGAAGCATCGCTATCCTTTCGGGCGCGGTAAGCACGAAATGATAATTGCATTTCGGGCAGACCTTCATGTTCTCCTCGAGGGCCTTATTGTATATGATATCTCCGCAATCCTCGCATTTGGTCCAGAGGCCTTCGGGGATCTCCTTCTTCTTCGCGACCTTCACAATCGTATATTTTGGTTTTCCGAACATTTTATTCGAACCTGTTTATGACGAGCCCTGACGGCGGTTTCGGGTAAAAATACGTGGTCTTATGGGGCATCCGTTCGCGGCATTTGACTATGTTGTAGATGTCCTTCAGCTCCGGCGGGTTCAGGAAGAACGATATCCTCTTGCCCGCGGATGCCGCCCACTTAAATGCCACCTCGGGATCCCTTGTGAACGTTATCGCCTTCTCGGCTTTCGCGCCTTTCAGCCCGAGGATCTTTTCAAAGATAAGGCGGTGCAATATGACGACATCCAGGTTCCTCCAGTATGGGGAATTATCCGAGCTTATCAGCCCGCTGGCATCCGCCTTTTTTAGCTTCAGGCAAAGGCAATCCCTTCCTCCGAGATAGACCCCTATCACATGCCGCCTACAGTCCTTCATGTAAGCGGACATACCTTTCCTGCCCCTGACTTTGACCATATCGAAATATCTGCATATTTTGGCGGAATTTTCCAGGAAGCCGGCCGCGGATACGCCTTCCAGCATGCGGTGTGTCGGGAGTATCGCGAGCCCCTTCGGGTCGGACGTCGCGAAATACATCATCACATAACCCTTCGCTGCGCTCAGGGCGCTGCGGCTGTCTTTCGCTGCGCTCAGGGCCTTGTACTCTAGCGCGACCTCGTAGCGGTGGTGGCCGTCCGCGATAAGCGCCTTCTTTTTCGCCATGAGCTTCTCGAGGCTTTTTATCGCGCGCGGGTCCGTCATGCGCCATACCTTGTTCCTTGTGCCGTCGAATACCACGTCTATGGCCGGCTTCGACCTCTTCGCCGCGCCCCTAAGTATATCCATTATCTTATTGTTATCGTCAAATACGATCGAGAATATCGGGCTCAGGTTCGCGCCGGTCTCCCTCATCAGATCCAGCCTGTCAAGTTTTGGCCCCTTAAATGTGCGCTCGTGCGGCAGGAAACCTTTCGTGCGGTCCTCCTCTAGCTTCGCCAGCGATATGAACCCGAGCCTCGCCTTCTTCCTGCCGTCGATGGTGTATTCCTGGCTGTAGACATAGACGGAGGCCTCGCTGTCCCTCACGAGGACATCGCCGCAGATCCATTCCTCGAGTAAACGCCCTGCCCTTGTATACCTGTTATCTTTTGAATTGTCGCCCTTGAATTTCTTTCCGAGGTCGAGACGGATAAAATTATTCGGATGGGAGCGGTAATACGCTTCCTGCTGCTTGCTGTTGATTACGTCGTAAGGCGGGGTGATGACCTTAGAGAGTTTTCCTACCGTCCGGGTATCATACCTGTAGCCGTTGAAGGGTTTTATTATCGTCATTTTTTTATAAGGCCCACTATAAGCGCTCCGAGGGAATCAAAAAACACGTCGATAATGGTGCAGACCCTGCCAGGGACGAATAGCTGGTGGATCTCATCCGATGCGCCGTATAGGACTGTGCAGGATACGGCAATCATAACCATCGTCCTGCGCGGCATTCCCGCGTAACTTCCCTTCAAGGCCCGCATAAGCAGGAAACACAACCCGCCGTACTCGACCGTGTGAAGGAATTTATCAAGCTGCGGGATCTGCGTCTCCGGTAGCGGATGTTCCATCGCTGAACCGATAAAGATTATAACACAATATGCTATGACAGGAAACCAAAAAAACAGGAAACTGCGGATATGGGAGGCCTTCACCTGAAGAAGCTCTTTAACTTCCTGATGAACAAGGCCGCCTTCGGAAAGGTCTCTTCTCCCGAGGATTTCGCGAATTCTTTCAGCAGGCGCCTCTGGGCCTCATTGACCACCGTGGGTGTCTCGACCAGCACGCGCACATGTTCGTCGCCCCGGACGCCGGAATGCACGTCGGCTATCCCTTCGCCCCTGAGCCTGAATATCTTGCCGCTCTGCGTGCCGGAGGGGACCTTCATTTTAACTTTATTCTTTAGCGTCGGCACCTCTACCTCGGTCCCGAGCGCGGCGTCGATCATCGAGATAGGCACCTCGCAGATTATGTCGCTGCCGTGGCGCTCGAAGATCTCATGCGGCCTTACATATACGAGGACATACAGGTCGCCCCGCTGGCCTCCGCGCAATCCCGCTTCGCCTTCGCCCGCGACGCGCAGCCTCATGCCGCTTTCTATGCCGGCCGGTATCTTTACCGTTATCTTCCTGTCTACGACGGTCCTGCCGGTGCCCCTGCACTTCGGGCACGGCTTGGTTATCATGCTTCCTTCCCCGCCGCATTTGTCGCACGCGCGAGAAAAGAGCATGAATCCCTGGGATGACTGGACCTGCCCCGATCCGCCGCATTTTGTGCATGTCTGGCGGCTCGAGCCCGGCGCGGTACCCTCGCCCTTACAGCCCTGGCACATCTCATGCCGCGGCACGACAAATTCTTTTGAGGTCCCGAAGGCCGCCTCGATAAAACTTATCTCGAGGTCGAACTGCAGGTCCGATCCGCGGCGCCTCCCGCCGGCGCCCGATTGCCTGCGCCCGCCGAAAACACCGCCGCCGAATATGCCGCCAAGTATATCCTCAAGGTCGACGCCGCCCATGCCGAGGTCCTCGAATATGCTCGAGAAATCGGCGCCGCGGTAGATATCCTCGCGCGTGTAGCGCGAATCTATGCCCTCATGGCCGAACTGGTCGTACTGCGCCCGCTTCTGCGGGTCCGACAGGACGGCATAGGCCTCGGAGAGTTCCTTGAACTTCTCCTCCGCGGCCTTCTTGTCGGACGGGTTCCTGTCCGGATGATATTTGAGCGCCAGCTTCCGGTAGGCGCCCTTTATCTCATCCGCGCCGGCGCCCTTCTGGACGCCGAGTATCTCATAATAATCCCTTTTTTCCGCCATAGCTTATGGGGCTTAGAGCTTATGGGGACGTGTCACTTTGGGACACTCCGCGATTGCGACCTGTCCCTTTCTGACACGTCCCCTTATCCTTTATTTTTTCTTTTTGTCTTCGTCGTCCGCCCTGAACTCGGCGTCGATGATATCGTCTTTTTTTGGTCCCGCTTCAGGCCCTGGTTCTCCCGCCTGGCCGCCCTGTGGCTGTTCGGGGCCTGCGCCCCCCTGGCCCGCGGCGCCTTCAGCGCCCTTCTGCGCGCTCGCCTTGTATATCTCCTCGGCGAGTTTATAGGAGGCCTGCTGTAGGCTCTCCATCGACTTCTTTATGCGTTCGATGTTCTTGTCCTTTACCGCCTGCTTGAGCTCGTTAAGCCCGGTCTCGATATTGGCCCTGTCCTGCTGGCTGACCTTGTCGCCGTAATCCTTCAGCGACTTCTCGGTCGAGTAGACGAGGGTATCGGCCTGGTTTACGGCCTCGACCTCTTCCTTCTTCTTGCTATCCTCTGAAGAGAACTTCTCAGCTTCCTTGACCATGCGGTCGATCTCTTCCTTCGACAGCTTCTTCGGGGCAGTGATCTTTATCGACTGCTCCTTGCCCGTCCCGACATCCTTCGCGTTGACATGGACTATGCCGTTCGCGTCGATGTCGAACGTGACCTCGATCTTCGGCATGCCTCTGGGGGCCGGCGGTATGCCAACAAGGTCAAACCTGCCAAGCTCCACGTTGTCGTTCGCCATCGGGCGCTCGCCCTGCAGCACGCGCACCGTGACGGCCGGCTGGTTGTCCGCCGCGGTAGAGAAGGTCTGGCTCTGCCTGGTCGGTATGGTGGTGTTCCTCTCTATCAATTTAGTGAACACGCCGCCCAATGTCTCGATACCCAATGAAAGCGGTGTTACGTCGAGCAGCTGTATGTCGTTTATCTCGCCCTTCAACGCGGCCGCCTGTATCGCGGCGCCCAAGGCGACGCACTCCATCGGGTCTACTCCGCGCTCTATCTTCTTGCCGACATAATCCTCGACGAACTTCTGGATTATCGGCATGCGCGTAGGCCCGCCGACGAGGATTACCCTCGCGATATCGTTCATGGTCAACTTCGCGTCCTTGACCGCGTTCTCCATCGGGGCGCGGCACCTGTTGACTATCGGGGATACCAGGTCGTCGAGTTTCGCGCGCGTAATCGTATGCGCGAAATGCTTCGGACCGCCCGCGTCCGCCGTGATGAACGGCAGGTTGATGTCGGTCTCCAGCGTGCTCGAGAGCTCGACCTTCGCCTTCTCGGCCGCTTCGCGCAATCTCTGCACCGCCATCTTGTCGTTCTTCAGGTCTATGCCCGTCTCGCGTTTGAATGCGCCGACCAAATACTCTATCAAGGCGTTATCCATATCGGTCCCGCCGAGCTGGGTGTCGCCGTTCGTAGACAATACCTCGAAACCGCTCGCCTTCTGCTCCTTGTCGTACCACATCTCCATGATGGTGACATCGAGCGTGCCGCCGCCGAGGTCGAAGACCATGATCTTCATCTCTTTTTCGGCCTTGTCTATGCCGTACGCGAGGCACGCGGCCGTCGGCTCGTTGATGATACGCAGGACTTTAAGCCCCGCTATCTCGCCGGCGTCTTTAGTCGCCTGGCGCTGGTTATCGTTGAAATAAGCGGGGCACGTTATGACCGCCTCGTTAACCGAGTCGCCGAGGTATGCCTCAGCATCCTGCTTGATCTTCTGAAGGATGAAAGCGGATATCTGCTGCGGCGTATAATCCTTGCCGTATACCCCGAATTTGAAATCGGTGCCCATCTTCCTCTTCGCGGCCTGAATCGTCCCTTCCGGGTTGATAGCGGCCTGCCTGCGCGCCGGCTCTCCCACGAGGCGCTGTCCGTCTTTGGTGAAAGCCACGTAGGACGGGAACGCCTTGCCGCTCGCGACGCCCGCGCCTTCCGCGGACGGTATTATCGCCGGGCGGTCGCCTTCCATGACCGCTGCGGCGGAGTTGGATGTACCAAGGTCAATTCCTATAGCTCTTGCCATTTTATTTTTCCTCCTCTGGTTTTTCTTCTGTTATTTCTTTTTCCTGCTTGTTCGAGACCTTCACTGCCGCCGGCCTCAAGACCTTTCCGTTAAGCTCATATCCTTTTCTCATAACTTCCAGCACGGTATTTTCGGGATGGACCACATCCTCGACATGCTCGACGGCCTCATGCCTCTCCGGGTCGAAAGGCTGGCCCGCCGGATCGATGACCTTCAGGCCGCTGTCCTTCAGTATTTCGACGAAATCGCGCTTTACCATCTCGATGCCTTCCAGCAGCACCTTCGTGTCATTCGTGTTCTTCGCGGAATCGATGGCGCGCTCGAAGTCATCCATCACCCTCAACAGCTCAGTTATGAGCCCCTCATTCGCGAATTTCAGGAAATCAAGCCTCTCGCGGTCCTGGCGTTTCCTGCGGTTCTCGAAATCGGCCTGCATGCGCAGCATCTTCTCCGCGCACTCATCAACGCTTGCCGCCTTTTCCTTCAAGGCATTAAGCTCTTCTTCCGTTATCTTTACTTTCTTATGGTCATCCATATTTTTATTCGCTTAACCTGGTCAGGAGCCTGCTGAATGCGTCGCTTACGAACTCCACTGCGGGGACGGCTCTCGGGTAGTCCATCCTGGTGGGCCCGATCACTCCTATGCTTCCGACGTTCCTGTTCCCTATCCGGTAGTTCGATATCACGATACTGCATTCCTTGATGTCATTATAAGGGTTCTCCGAGCCGATATGTATCCTCGCGCTGAGCTCGTTCATGTCCCGGTCCATCAGGTCGAGTATCTCCTCTTCTTCCTCAAGGACCTTCATCAGCCGCTTCACTTTCTCCGCGTTCCTGAACTCCGGCTGCTCCATCATATGATGTGCGCCGTCCAGCAGTATCCTCTCGCCGCTATCCTCGAGTATATGCGACATATTCAGCAGTTCCGTCGCTTCCTTGAAAAGCTGGTGGAACGGGTCGTTCTCTTCTATGACCCTCCTGAGCAGGTGGTCCGCTATCTCGTTCAGCTGCAGCCCGTCAAGCTCATCGTTAAGGAACTTCGATACCCGCGAAAGCTCGGTCTCTTCGAGCACTTCCTGTATCTCAAATATCGAATGTTTGACAAGGCCCTGCGCCGTGAAGAGCAGCGCGTACACCTTTGTCTTAGTAGCGGGTATAAGCTCTATCCTCTTGAACGTCCTCCTCTTTGCGCGCGGAAAACTGACCAGGGATGTCTGCCCCGTAAGCCCGGATATGATCCTCGCGGCCCTCTTTATAAGGTCCTCGAGCTCGTCAGCTTCCTGGCTCAATGCGCCCTCGACAAAATCCCTCTCGTCCTGGGTCAGGTATTTCGGCTCCATTATGGAATCAACAAAATACCTGTATCCCATATCGGTCGGTATCCTGCCTGCCGAGGTATGGGGATGGGTTATATACCCGGCCTCTTCAAGGCTGCACATGATATTCCTGATGGTCGCCGGGCTCAGGCGCTCCCTCAGCTTCTTTGATACCGCGAGCGAGCCCACCGGAGCGGCAGTCGAAACATAAGAATCGACTACCACCTCCAGAATGCTGTTTCTCCTTGATACATAATCGGTTACAACCATATTCCTTACCTCATTAGCACTCTTTTCCCTTGAGTGCTAACTAGAGTTTATCACAAAAGCCTTTTTTGTCAAGTAAATTTTTTAGCCTGATAGGCATATCGGCCTCAAGGCAGACAGATTCACCTTTATACTCCCTGCTTATTATGCTCGCTTCCTTGTATATCTGGCTGAGGAGCTTACCTTCCGACTGGGGTATGACGGCCCTCACATATACAAGCGACGCGAAGAGTATCATGGAGATCCTCTGCACGAGCTCATCCAGGTTCTCCTTCATCAGCGCGGATATAGCTATAGAATTATCGAACTCTTTCAGCAGCCTGTCTACCACGGCCCTATCCCCTACCTTATCTATCTTATTCAGGACCGTTATCATGGTCTTGCCGCGCACTTCCAGTTCCTCCAGGACCTCGTGGACCGCATCGCTCAGCTCATGGACTATCGGGCTCGATGCGTCAAGCACGTGGATGATGATATCGGCCTCGGCTACCTCCTCCAGCGTCGCCTTGAACGCCTCGATCAGGTGGTGGGGAAGTTTGTGCAGAAAGCCTACCGTGTCCACGAAGACCACCTTCTGGTTGTTAGGCAGCACAAGCCTGCGCGCGGTAGGGTCCAGCGTAGAAAAGAGCCTGTCCTGTGAAAGCACGTCGGAATCAGTGAGCGAATTCAGCAGCGTGGATTTTCCGGCGTTCGTGTATCCGACAAGGGAGATTATCGAAAGGTCCCCCTCGTGGCGCTTGCGCCGGAGCTCTTCCCTGCGCCCATGGATCTTCTTGAGCTCATCCTTTAGTTTCGATATTTTGTCCCTTATCTTCCTGCGGTCCATCTCGAGCTTCTGCTCTCCGGGGCCCCTGGTACCTATGCCGCCGCCCAGCCGCGAAAGCATGATGCCCTTTCCTTTCAGGCGGGGTAGCAGGTATTCGAGCTGCGCCAGCTCGACCTGGACCTTGCCTTCCGTGGAATGCGCCCTGCGCGCGAATATATCAAGTATAAGCTGCGTCCGGTCGATTACCTTTAAGCCTATCGACTCCTCGAGGTTCTGCTGCTGGGACGACGTAAGGTCCTCGCCGAATATGACCACCTCGGCCCCCTTATCCTTGCAGATAAGGCTTATCTCCTCCGCCTTCCCCTTCCCGATAAAATGCCCGGCCACCGGCTTGTCCTTGAAGCATTCCACGAGATCGACGACCTCGAGGCCCGCGGACCGTACGAGCTCCTTCAGCTCGAAGTTAGTGTCATCGAGCTTCCATGTATCCTTATACTTCTTGTCGAAAAATTCAACGGTGACTAAGAGAGCTTTTTCCATATCGCCCTTGCCGTATCCCCGGTGTCAAAATTCTCGTCGAGTTCCATCCACTCTATCCGCTTGTCCCGCCTGAACCACGTTAACTGCCTTTTTGCGAAATGCCTCGTGTTCCTTTTTACCAGCCTCTTTGCCTCTTCGAGGTCGTACGCGCCCGCGAGATGGCCGAATAACTCCTTGTATCCGAGGGCCTGCGACGCGGTAAAACTTATCCCTCCGGTTGCCATAAGGGCCCTCGCCTCGTTGATGAGGCCCTCCGAAAACATCTGGTCGACCCTTTCGTCTATCTTCCTGTATAAGGCCTCGCGCTCCATGCTGAGCCCGAATATCCTTACGTTATATTTATCGCCGAGGCCGGACGTCCTCTTCCTTAATTCCGAGATGGGAGCGTTTGCCTTTTCAAATACTTCCAACGCCCTTATTATCCTGCGCAGGTCATTGGGATGTATGCCGGCAGCTCCCGCGGGATCCGCCTGCTTAAGCCTCGCGTATAGCTGCCCGATGCCAAATTCCGCCGCTTCTTCCTCAAGCCTCTGCCTCAGCTCCCAGTCGGTGACCGGAGCTTCGAATATCCCGTCTATCAGGACCTTCACATAAAGCCCGCTGCCCCCGACCAATAGGGGCGTCTTTTTGCGCGGGATCATCTCCTCGATGGCTTTCACCGCAAGCGCCCGGAACTGCGCGACAGAGAACTCCTCCGAGGGGTCTATTATATCCACGAGATGGTGGGGAAGCGATCCCAGCAGGACCTTTGCTGGTTTGGATGTCCCCACGTTCATCCCCCTGTAGACCTGCATCGAATCGCATGAGATTATCTCGCATTCGATAAGCTTCGCGATCTCGAACGATATGCCCGTCTTTCCGATCGCGGTGGGGCCCTCAATGAAGATCAGCCTGTCAGCCATGCGCTACGGCAGGACTTTCGTCGGGAGGCCTTCGGCGCGCAGTTTCTTGGCGAGCTCCTCCGCCTCATCCCTGGCATCGAGCCTGCCTACGCGCACCTTGTAGGATTCCTCCGCTTCCTGCCCGGACTTGGCTATCGATGCCGCGTATCCTTTTTTTACGAGCTCATCGCACAGTTTCAACGCGTTCGCCTTCTTATTGAACGAGCCTACCTGCACCGTGAAGAAGAGGATCTCCTCGTTCATCGCCTGCGCGGCCATCTGGGCCTCGAAGCTCATGGGGTATTCGCTCCTGACCTTCTGGTAATAATTGCGCGCGGACTGCCATTTTCCTTCCTTCTGCGCGCTCTTGGCTATCCTGAAGTACGCGGTAGCGCGTCCCTCGGACTTCGGGTATTTCGTTATATATTTTTCGTACTCCGTAAAAGCGTTCTTATAATCCCCGGACATATAATAGCTGTCGGCGGTCCCGAGCTGCGCGAGCGGGCAAAACCCGCTGCGCGGGAACGCGGTGAGGAGCTGCCCGAAATTCTTCCTCGCGAGGTCATACCTGCCTATCTTGTTCAGGCTAGTGCCTATCATATAATACAGCTTGTCCTGCTCTTTCGAGGACCCGATTTGCTTGACGCCTTCGCGCACCGTATTATCGTAATCGCCGGTCACGAAATATTCCTCGACCGTTGCGGTAGCCGCGGAGGCGTTAATGGCGAAGTGGCCGCAAAACAGCATAAGCATGACCGCGCCGCCGGCGAGGGTATGCCCCACTACGGAACTTACCTTGACGTCCTTCAGCGTCCCTATCAGCTCTTTTCCGCCTTCAAATACGGCCTTTATGTTCTGCCTGTTGCGTCCGGTCACTTTATGTTTTTCCTTTCTGCATATATTCTCGACGAGGACCTCGGTCTGCCCGCCAATGAACCCCTTGTCCTTTTCGTCCGACATCTTATCGCGGAGCTTCAGCAGCACCTGGTTCCGCTCCTCTTTCACCTTCATCGGGACATCATCATCGAGCCCGCATGCCTTCGCGGGCGGCCGCGGGGAATACTTGAATATGAACGCGGAATTGAACCCCGCCTCTTCCATGAGCTTTCTTGTCGCCTCGAAATCCGCGTCCGTCTCCCCGGGATACCCCACTATGACATCCGTAGTTATCGCGCAATCGGGGACATGCTTGCGCAGCATCCCGACCT
>Ga0265297_10010759_pt1 | contig 11399 bp, 9 predicted proteins | sample Munlanlwell13791_FD_192502 | JGI IMG/M metagenome (GOLD analysis project Ga0265297, IMG submission 192502) | Leachate microbial communities from a municipal landfill in Southern Ontario, Canada - Leachate well 137-91 | ecosystem: Engineered > Solid waste > Landfill > Unclassified | place...
TAAGGCTGATTGAATTTTGAAAGCTTCTTGGGGATTTTTTCTGTTTTGAATACGGACACTATTATCATCTAAGGTTATTTGTCCTAATTTTCCATCAAATAAATATACACGACTATCACCACAATTACCGACTATCAGGCGTGGTTGAGAATCACGAGGTTGAAAAATAAAACCAACCGAAGCAGTGGTACTTAATTTACTATCATTCTTTTCTCCATAATTAAATAATTTAAGATGGGTTTCATTTAGAGCCTCGTTGACTAAATCTTTGGCATCTTCCAAAGAATGAGGAGTTTTTTTTGGGTCGGATAAAAAATCATTGATTTCACTTTTGGCAAAGGACGAAGCTTTGTGGTCATCATAAGAATCACTGGTGCCATCAAAAACTCCGAAAAAATTCTTGTTAATAAGAACAGCATCACCATTTGGTTCACCAGGTGTTTTTGGAATGGTAGCAAAACCAACAGTAATTGATAAGGGCTTTTCTTTTGGTGGTAAAAAATCTTGATTTGATAAAAATTCGGCCATAAATTATTACTTTAATAACGAGGCGGCAGAGTGGTCTAGAATAATTGTAACATTGGGATGCTTTTGTAAGATGGAAGCAGGAATTTTTGAAGTAACAGGACCTTGAAGTAATTTGGCCACAATATCAGCTTTTTTACTACCTTTGGCCAAAAAGAAAAGATTTTTACCTTCAAAAATATCAGCCATTCCCATAGAATAGGCATAGGGATTGTTTCCAATTTCGGGATAATCGGGTTTGTTGACAGAAATGGTACTGGAAGTTAATTCCACTTCTCCCATGCGGCCATCAAAATTACTGTAAAGAGGAGGTTCATTGAAAGCTAGATGACCGTCCATACCAACCCCTAACATAACAATGTCAGCCCCACCAGAATTTTTTAGTTTAGCCATATAACCGACGATATCTGGATTGGCACCATTGATATAATTGATATTTTTTGGAGGAATGGCAACTTTGGAAAATAAATTTTTATTTAAAAAATAAGCAAAAGAACTAGGATGGTTTGGAGATAAACCTTTGTATTCGTCGAGATGAAAAGCAATGACACGAGACCAATCAATCCCCTTTTGTTGAGAAAGACAATCCAAAAATTCAACCATAGTTTTGCCAGTAGCTAAAACTAAATTTACATTTTTATGAGGATCGAATTGTAACTCAATAATTTTTTGAGCAACTAAAGTAGCCGATTTATTGGGAAAATCTTTTTTGGAAGTAACAATTATATTCATAACTTTGGTTTAGCGATAATGACTAAACGTTTGAGAGTGGTTCCTGGAGGCCAACAGGTCATGAGGGTGAGTTGATTTTTGGTATTGTTATTTAAATAATTAATTTCACTAGCATTGACTAATTTTATTTCTTCCACAGAATACTTATAAAGTTTTTTTTGGAAATAAAGATTAATTTCGTCCCCTTTGACCAATTTATTGAGTAAATAAAAAACAGCATTATACTGATTGGCTTGATACCAATTACCCGCAGAATGGGCAAAAATAAAAACATTGCCCGATTGGTCGGGGGTGGCAGAACCTGAGGCGTGGGCCACACCCTGAGTAAGAGCTAATTGATAAATTTTGGAATTAAAAGGGTCGACATTTTTGATAACTTTACTGTTGGCATTTATTTTGGGAATAAGAATAGAAAAGTTTTGATCGACGGGAATAATTTTTTGAAAATCGGGTTTGGTAGAACTGAAACGATAAGAAACTTCGGCTTTAAGAACTGGTGAAAAAGTATTGAGAGGGATAAAAAGAGCCGTGATAATTAAAATACCGCCGATAATAGTGGAAAATGGAAAAGCTTTTTTAATAGTCTCTATTTCTTCTTTTCTTACTTTTTTTGCCAATGTTTTTTTTGAGGACATAAAGAATTATAGCTAAAACAGAGAGAATAATTATTCCAGAAGTAATTTTGTGTCGAGCAAAGAAACTTTGTTTAACAGTTTTTTCAGTTCCTAAAACCTGACCAGTTTCCTCAGTAGAACTTGGATCCGGGGATATTTCGCCACTAGTTTCAGAAGAAACATTGGAACCAGTAACAGGAATAGCTCCAGTAGTAGGAGTGGTATTAGTGATAGTATTGTCAACGACGTTTTTGTAAACACTATCGCCGATTAGACCTGAACCGTTGCCAGCATTGTCGAAAGCTCGAAGAGCATAAAAATAGGTTTTGGAACAATCGGAAACGCTACTGTTAATATCTTTTTCTTGATTAGAGCCAATACTTATTGAATGAACCAAAGATTCATTATTGGCAGAAAAATTGGAATCGGTAGATCGATAAATTTCTACTTTGACTGTTTTGCCGCTATCATCGGCAGTTTTAAAATGAATTTTGAAATCACAACTATTGATTTGTTCCTTGCGATAGTCAATAGGGGTACCTGGAGTAGAAGTTTTGTAATCTAAATTGACTATTTGACTGTAAACCGATTCAGTATCAGCAATAGCTTTGACTTGGAATTGGTAAGAACCGTTGTCATTTATGGCAGAATTTAGAGAACAATGAGAACTGTTGCCACCGGCTGAGAGGGCGATATCAGAACCAAATTGAGTAAGACTAGAATCAGTAGGGCCTTTTTTGAAACATTGAACAGTAATGTTTCGGCCTTGAATATCGAGAGCAACAAATTTTAATTCAATATCTTTGATATTACTGGGAGTTTTTGGTTCTTCCAAAATTATAGAAAGATTTGAACTTTGGGCATTTATGGGATTAACTAAAAATCCAAAACTGAGTAAGGTTAGTAAAATAGTTAACATAATTTTTTTATTAAATTTTAAAAGACTAAGACCAATTATTCCCATAAGTCCGCTAATAACTAACCAAATTGTGGAGGCACCAGTACCAGGAAGCTCGGTAGAAGCACCTAAAACTTGACCAGAAATATGATTAGTTTTTTCAACTTCAGCAGAGACTGAATTTTGAGAATTTTTGTTGACAGGAACTTGAGTGCTGACGAAATTGGTTTCGTTGGCAGCTAGAGCTAAAACTGTTTTACCCAAATCGTAGGCATATTTTCCACTTGCCCAAGCAATATCGGCATATTTACCGGCTTGTTGGTCGGTGGAAATATCGGCAATATAAGTAAGCTCTAATTCATCGCCAGCTTTGAGATCGCCTAAATTCCAAACACCTGGAGAATGATACACAGGTTCGTTGATAGTGTATGATTCGCCATTTTTGAGAACTTGATAAGAACCAGTTCTATATTTGAAACCATTGCTCAAAAGATCGGTAACTTGAAAATTGGCAACATCGTTGTCAGAAATGGTTAATTTAATGGTGTATTTGACAGAATCACCTGGGCTTAATTCACCAGTAGCATTATTGGATTTGAAAATGGTAGCTCTTGGATCGAGACGTTGGTTACCAAAACTATAATAATGTGATCCGGAAAATCCTGATTGATTAATAGTAATTTTTTTACACAAACTACCTTCAGTATTATCACCAGATTGATTGGTTACAGCAATGTAGCCATAGTTTTCACCAGACAAAGGTTCTGTTTGAGTCCAACCAGGTTGCATTTGTTCACAAAGATAATAATCTCCGGGAGTCATAATATTGTTGAAATAAAAATATGGATTGGTAACTGTTTCCCCAATTTTTTGCCAACGAGAATTGTAAAGACGAATAGTCCAACCACTCATTTGTGGTTCATTGCCCTCACCAGATTTGTTAGCCCTAATACCATTGCCGTCTAAATCATTATATTTACAACCCATAACAGACCCTTTTTGGAAATTACCAAAGTTTTTGTTAATGACATTTTGTCCATTGGTTAGGTCAATTTGATAACAATATAAATTGTCTACACTAGGTCCGACGGATGGTTGAGTCTGAATCCAATTATTATTTTTTTCTTCACAAACATAATAAGTTTTTGGTGAAAGATTGGTAAAACTATATTTACCATAACCAGAAGTCAAAACGCTTTGGATAGGAGTTGGAAGACCACCTTCTTCGGACATAAGACTGTCATATAAATTTATTCTCCAATTATCAATTCCATACCAATAACTTTCGTCGAAAGATCCACTATTGTTGTAGTCGTTATATTTGTAGCCTTCAATAGAACCTTGTTTAATGTTGTTAAAAGTACAAGTGGCACTTTCGCCAGGCTTGGTAGAGACGGAAATTTTATTTTTTGAAATATCTTTAGAAACTGAAGCATCGCCTGTACAAACAATGCTATCTAAATACCAATTGTTAGTATTTTCTTCAAAAATATCGTAAGTCCCAGCTGAAACACTGAATGTTTTGGTATTTGAGAGAGTGGCATCGCTGTCATCGTCGAGAGAAAAATTTCCTAAACTACCACCATTAAATTGGAAATCTTGGCCGTCATTTGGATGAGCATCTTTGACAATAGTAATTGTACTCAATTTAGTATTAGTAATGGTACAAATTTCAGTTTCTCCGGCATTTACAGAAATATTTTCACAACCATTGTAAGAAACTTGATAATCTGAATTTGGAGTTTCGGTAATATTGTAAATAGTGCCGACACTGGCGGTAATTTCATTGATACCATCAACACTATCAAAAGCTACTGGAGTATTACCGTTGACAGAAAAACTGAAATTAGAATAATTGGTGGCAGTAGGAGAAATTATTTTTTGAATTTTGATAGTACCAGATAATAATCGACGATTACCAAAATTAATTTCTCTGTTTTCACCTGGGTTGAGATGAATATTTTGACAAATACTGGTCCAACCAGATTGAGGAACTTCGCATAGTTCATAATCGCCCGAATCGAGATTGTCAAAACCATAATTTGGATCGGTAACATCAGTAGAAATTACTGAACCGTTCTTTTTGAGTTGGATATCCCAACCAGAGAGAGTTGGTTCGGTATAATCCCACCAAATCGGGAATATTATCCATTCCCAATCACGAGCACCATTGCCATTTTGGTCGTCCCATTTGTAGCCGTGGACAGAGGCTAATTTGGAATTGGTAAAAGTACAACGGACATCATTGGCGGTTTTGAGATTGATAGTTACTGACTGATTGGCAATATTTTCGGAAATATTGGAACTGTCGGTGCCAGTACACTGGATATTGGTTAATCTCCAACCAGTTTTGGGTGCTTCAAAAATGGTATACATGCCTGGAGCTTTTTCATCAACTTTAGTTCCACCATCATAAAGACTGAAACTACCTAACCCTCCAGTAAAATTAAAGTCCCAACCATCGTGGTCTGGATTGGTTTCTTTGGTAATGGAAATTTTGCCAGTGTTTTTACAACCATTATTTAAAATTAATTGATTGTCCGGAGTCCAATTTCTACCATTATAAGTATGGACACTTTCAAAATCACTGTAATATCTTTTATTAAAAATTCCAACTTTTTTAGAACATGGTTTGCTTGAATCAGAAGATGTATACGAGGAATTGTTAGCAGGACAAACACCGTATTCAAATTTGGGAATTATGTCGTTGGAATGACTATCGTGGCCTGAACTTTTTAAAATAGAACTATCATCAACAGTTATTTCGGAATAGTCTTTAGAACCATTATTATCATGACAAATAGTAATTTGGTGATCACTGGTTGGTTCTGAAGGATTAACGACTTCAGTACTACCATTAAACATATAGACTAAATAAATAGTGAAGTGATCAACATCTTTGGCTTTGACAGAATCAGTTTGTTGTTCGAGATTGTCAATTGATTTAATTTCATCAGCGGAAACATTTTCTTTGGCTTGGTCTAATGATTTTTCGATATAAGAAATTTCTGCCTTAGAATCGGATGATTTTGGTAGAGTGATGTCGTATTTAAAATCACCATCGAACATGCCAGTAGTAATATCGTAGGCATATTCACTGACATTGGTAGTATCAGGTAATTTGAGATCACTAGTTTTAATTTTTTTGATTTTTAAATTGGTTCTTAAAGATTCGTCTTCAGGAAGACATTTAAAAGTAACAGTAACATTGTTTTCTTGAGGAAAAATATATTTGACACCAAGTTTGACTTTTTCTCTGGTTTCATAAAAATCATCGGTTTGATTATAATTCCAATCGAGAGCGACACTATCTCTAACTGAATCTTGATCTGTAGAACAGGTTTGTTTTACTTCTGTTTGGATGGGAGTGGGAATTGAAGTTGGAGCAGCGACTTCTTCTGTTGGGGTTGGACTTACTTCGGGAGTAACAGTAGTTTCGGGTGTCGAAGTTGGACTCACTTCAGGAGTTGGGGCAACAGTAGTCTCTGGTGTTGGAGTAGAAGTAGCTTCTGGTGTGGGACTAATTTCGGCAGTGGGACTGGCTTCGGGAGTAACAGTAATTTCTGGGGTGGGAGAAACTTCGGCTATAGTAGGGGTCGCTTCGGGTGTGGGAGAAACTTCAACAATTTGGGTGGGGGTCGGGATGGGAGTGATATTATCTTCGGCATAGATTGGTTTAACAGAGAGGATGAAAGGTAAAAAACTATTCAATAGTAAGGACAAATTAGCGATTGCGGCAGTAAACTTTTTGACAATACTAAAATTAATCATATATCTAAATTAATGGAATAAACTGTAAAAAGACAATCTGCTGGCAGTATATAACTTTTTTATAAGTTTACAAGAGACTGAAGAAAAGCTGAAAAAACTTTCTAAAAAGTGTAAATAATATTTTCAAAATTAACAATTTTATTATTTTTATCAACCTTAATCCCCTCTTTTTTATAAAGACTTAAACGATATTCCATGGAATCGAAGCCGCCTTCGTCTAACGACTTCGTCGAGCTAAACCAAATTTTGCCATTACTATAAACAATACGATGAAAAGGGATTTGATCGACTTGGTCTGATTTGCCTAAAATATGGGTAATCATGCGAGACATCATGGGGTGTCCGCCGGCAGCGGCACAAAGAATTCCATAGGTGGTTACGCGACCAAAAGGAATGGTAAGAGCTAATTTAATTACTTTTTGAGAAAAATCGCCTGATTTTTTCATGTCTAGATAATTTTTTAATTTTTGATTCTTCTTTTGAGGCTTCAGATCGATTGATAAATTCTTGTGAATAAATTAATTTTACGGGACGACGAACTTTGGTATATTTGGCACCGAGTTTGGAACTGTTGTGTTCGGCGATCCGTCTGTCTAAATTGGTGGTGATGCCGGTGTAAAAAGTTTTGTCGGAACATTCTAAAATATAAACGAAATACATTTTTATAAATTTAAATATATCTGATCTAAAAATTTAATTACTTGTGGATAAAGTATTGAATAATAATCAAACCTAAAAGATAAACCACCCTCTTGGGATATGGCTTTACCAAAACCCGATTTGATTAATCTTTCTTTTTCATTATCTGTTAATTCAATTTTTGAATGAGAAAGTTTATTTCTAATAATACTAATTCCATCAAAAAAAGATTTACTTTTAGATATAAATACTTTACTTAGATTGGGCGTATTTTTGAGAACTGTATTTAAATAATCTCCAAAAAAAGGATGTTTGGGGACATTGTCTTCTGCTATTTTTTTTACAAATTTTATTACGGTATTTGAATTATTAATTGTTTTTAATTTTGAGACAATTTTAGATATTTTATTTTCTCTTTCTAATATTTCATATTTATTTTCTTTAATAATTTTTCTTAATTCAATTTCTGTAGCAATTTGAATTTCGGTGAATGCTATTTTATGAAAATCTATATTTATGGTTTCAAAAACTCTTGAATTTTTTAAAAGAAGACCTTTTATATTACCTTCAAGATAATTTTTAACAATTGTCATTAAAACTGCTGTATTTTGTAGCTGATTTTGTATTTCAGGATAAGTAGGTTTTTTGATTGCTAAAATATTGTAATTTTTTTTCATCTCTCCTATTTCTTTATCTAGAAATATAGCCCAGTTTCCAACTATTTCAGGTGTAAAATTCATTTTTTCTTCTCAATAAAATATTTTTTATTTTTTAATTTATCTGGTAATAAAGATTCTTTGGAATACATTTGATAGTCTTTGCCATAGCCGATTTCGTCCATTAGTTTGGTAGTGGGATTGCGGAGATTAAGCGGTATTGGAAGATTGCCAAAATCTTCAACATCTTTGAGAGCGGACATATAGGCATCGTAGGCTGACCGATCTTTGGGCGATTTTGCAAGGTAGACGACACCATGAGCCAAAGTTTCACGACATTCGGGATAACCAATAGTTTCGACACTTCTGAAAACTTCGTTGGCCATCATAAGAGCCGAAGAATTGGCAATTCCAATATCTTCACTAGCAAAAATAATCATTCGACGGGCAATAAATTTGGGATCTTCGCCGGCGGTAATCATGCGAGCTAAATAATAGAGAGCAGCATCGACATTGCTGGCACGCATTGATTTTATAAAAGCAGAAATGGTGTTGAAATGCTCCTCCCCTTTTTTGTCGAAACGAAGAAATTTATTTTGGAGAGTGTTGATCAAATTTTCTTTGGTCAGAGAACTATAAAGAGTAAAAGAATTGTCGATCATGGTGAGGGCTTGGCGGGCATCACCATTGGCCATCTTGATAAGCCACTCACGAGCATCTTTGGTAATTTTTGTTTTTAAAACTTTGACAGCACGATTAATAACTTCACCAATTTCGTCGTCGGACAATTCGTTTAAAATAAAAACTCGACAACGAGAAAGAAGTGGAGAAATAACCTCAAATGAGGGATTTTCGGTGGTGGCACCAATGAGAGTGAGGACCCCCGACTCAACATAGGGAAGCAAAAAATCTTGCTGGGCTTTGTTGAATCGATGAATTTCATCTAAAAATAATATTTTTTTGTAAAGGCTGGGGGTGGATTGTTGGGCTTGACCAATAATTTTTCGAATATCATCTTTTCCTGCTGAAACAGCGGAAAGTTCAAAAATTTCGGCTTCAGCTTCTTTGGCAATAATACGAGCAAGAGTGGTTTTACCAACTCCGGGAGGACCCCAAAAAATCATGGAAAAAATTTGATGATTTTCGATGGCTAGCCTAAGCGGTTTGTTGGGACCGACAAGATGTGATTGACCAATAAATTCGTCAAGATTTTTGGGTCGGAGCAAGGTGGCGAGGGGTTGGTTTATCATACTTTGGGTTTGTTTCGGGTAATATACTTAGAATACTCTATCGTTATATAATTAACAACTGTGAAAAAAGCGGAGAAAAAACTAAAAATTAAAAAAATCTGGATCTTTTTGGGAGCGTTTTTTTTGGTATTTTTGGGAATAATTGTCAAATTTAAAGTATCTTCTCACAAAATAAAATCGGAAGAAAAACAAAGTGAAGAAATAAAAATAACTCCAACTATAATTACCACGCCGACTCCAACACCAACTCCAAGGCCAATAAGTTTTGAAGAAATGAATGCACAATATGGTCCATGTGCTTATGTGAGAGTATTAATGTATCACCATATCCAAGATGAAGAAGTGGCCAAAAAAAGAAACCAAAAAAATTTAAATGTAACTCCAGAATTTTTTAGAAAACATTTGCAATACTTGAAAGACAAAAGCTACAACGTAATAGGAATGGCCGATCTTAAGAACTTTTTTGATAATGGAACTTCTCTTCCAAAAAATCCAGTAATGTTGACCTTTGATGATGGATATAAAGACAATTATGAAAAAATGTATCCAATATTGAAAGAATTTGGATACAAAGCCACAATATTTGTGGCCACGGGATTACTAGAAAACGAAGATTATATGTCTTGGGCTGATTTGAAAAATATGACAGATTTGGTTTATATAGGAAATCACACATGGTCGCATCATGCTTCGACAGGCTCAGCACAAGTTTTAAGTCAAGAAATTGGATTGGCAGATAAACAATTGAGCGAATCTGGATTTAATAATATAAAAATATTTGCCTATCCTTATGGGAAACCGAGTAGTACTTCAGAGGACGTCTTGAAGAGTAAAGGTTATGAAATTGCTTTTACAACGACTCATGGAAATATTTTGTGTAAAAAGAAAAGTTTGGAATTACCGAGGATTAGAGTTGGTGATGCGCCTTTAAGTAATTTTGGTTTGTGATTTAATATAATTAATGAAACTATATAGAGTAGTGGTAGTTTTATTTTTATTTTTGGGAACGGTGATAATTTCTGAACCATTTTGGCCTCAGTTATTTTCAAGACAAGGGAAAATAGATCCAGAAAAAGTTTTAACCTATTATGATGCCAATGAAAAGACGGCTATTTTTAATAATAAACAAATAACAATTGCAGACAATCCTTTCCCAATTATAAATAATGATGATTCAAAGGTTTTGGGTGAAACGAATGGAGACAAGAGAATTGAAATTAATTTGACCGAACAAAAATTGTATGCATATGAAGGAGATAATTTGGTTTATTCTTTTTTGATATCGTCGGGATTGTGGGATAGAACCCCGACAGGGACATTTAAGATTTGGATTAAGCTGAGATCACAAAAAATGGAAGGTGGATCTAAAGAATTTGGAACATATTATTATTTACCAAACGTTCCTTATATTATGTTTTTTTATAATGATAAAATTCCAAAAACAATGGGTTATAGTTTGCATGGAACCTATTGGCACAACAACTTTGGCCACCCAATGTCGCATGGATGCATCAATATGAAAACTTCTGAAGTAGCTCAGTTGTATTCTTGGGCAGAAGTGGATTTGCCAGTAATTATTTATGGGAAATATCAATACAACAAAACTTAAAATAATTTTGGAAATATGTTTTTTGGTAAGGTTGATTGGAATCAACCAATCAATGTGGTTGGACGAGGCAATTTCGGTAAAAGTGGCAAAAATGCCTATAAACACGATTATAAATAATTTTTCGGTAAGTGATTTTCATCCGCCTCTTTATTATTTGTTTTTGAATTTTTGGGTAAAAATATTTGGGGACAATGTGGTTGTCATGCGCTTAAGTTCAGTGATCTTTTCTTTGGTGGTGGTCTGGTTAGTTTATAAAATAGGCAAAGAACTAAAAAATGAAAAGACAGGTTTGTGGGCGGCAATGTTGGTGGGATTAAATCCTTTGATAATGTATTTTTCACAGGAGTTGAGAATGTATATGTTGGTAACAATGTTTTTGACGGGAGCATTTTATTTTTTGATTAAGAAAAAATATATATGGTTTAATGTTTTAGTTTTTTTAAGTTTTTTAACTTTTTATGGGTCAATATTTTTTATTGGGGCCATGCTTTTATATTTTTTGATAAACAAAAAATTTAAATTATTTTTGGTTAATTTGGTGGGAATAATTTTAGCGATATTGGTAGTTAGTCCCCTACTTTTAATTCAATTAAAATATTCGGGAAATATGTTGAATGAGGTAACTAATTGGGGTTTGGTTTTAGGAAAAGTTAATTTGAAAAATTTATTATTAATTCCTCTTAAATTTTCTGTTGGGAAAATTAG
>Ga0265297_10010760_pt1 | contig 11399 bp, 10 predicted proteins | sample Munlanlwell13791_FD_192502 | JGI IMG/M metagenome (GOLD analysis project Ga0265297, IMG submission 192502) | Leachate microbial communities from a municipal landfill in Southern Ontario, Canada - Leachate well 137-91 | ecosystem: Engineered > Solid waste > Landfill > Unclassified | place...
AACTTTCCATGAATCACGATCAATTGTGGCGCCCAGCCCCTTAGGGATCACACGGGGCAGATTGTCATAAAAACCGCCTCCGGTAATGTTGACGATGCCCTTGAGCGGCAATTTTTTTACAAGCGCCAGGACCGGTTTCACGTAGATAATAGTCGGCGTCAAAAGTTTCCGGCCCACGGGACCTTTCAGTTCTTTTTCTGAAAAGATCTTCCGGATAAGCGAATAGCCATTGGAATGGAATCCCGAAGATTGAATGCCGAGGAGGATATCCCCCGTTTTAATCTTCCTTCCGGTCACGACTTTCTTGCGGTCCACCGCGCCGACTGAAAATCCGGCGACATCATATTGCGCCGCAAGCGCCGTCTTCTTGTCGGTATAAAACCCGGGCATGATGGCCGTCTCGCCGCCCACGAGCGCGCAACCGGCCTGCCGGCAGCCTTCGGTGACGCCTTTTAAGACCTCCCCGATCACGTTCGTCTGGAATTTCCCGGAAGCATAATAGTCCAGAAAAAAAATCGGACGCGCGCCGGAGGTGATGAGATCGTTCACGCACATGGCCACAAGATCAATCCCGATCGTGTCGTGTTTTCCGAGAAGCCGCGCGAGTTCCAGCTTGGTCCCCACACCATCAGTCGAGGCCACAAGCAGAGGATCCTTGATGCCTGTTTTCGACAGGTCAAAAAGCGAGGCAAATCCAAGCGTGTCGCCGCAAACGCCCGGAGTGTGGGTCGAGCGGATAAGTCCCGCGATCTTCCGGTTGTACGCGGGGTCACCCTTAAGGTGCGGCACTCCCGCCTTTTCATAAGTCCAACGCTTCATCTTAGAATCTCCGGCAAAATGTCATTCCCGCAGGTTTTAAGCGGGAATCCAGAAAAAACATGGATCCCCGATAAAAGCACTCGGGGATGACAAAGGTTTATTATGTCAGACACTTTTCAAATAAAAAGAGCCAGCCCCCACGCTCATAGCTTGCAGCAATTCCTTTTATGCTCCAGTTTATACTTGTCATCCGCATCATAGATTTTGGTCGGGTATTTCCCGGTAAAACATGCTGCGCAAAAGTCTTTCGGGTTTTGCGTCGTCGAACCAAGCATCCCCTCGAGACTCAGGTACCCGAGCGTATCCACGTTAAGGAATTTCATAATCTCCTCAATGCTTTTATTGGCCGCCAAAAGCTCTTTTTTCGACGGAAAATCGATCCCGTAAAAACAGGGCGAAATGTGCGGCGGACAGCTGATCCTCATATGCACTTCCTTGGCGCCCGCACTCCTCAAAAGTTTCACGCGGTTCTTCGCCGTGTTCCCGCGCACGATCGAATCGTCGACCACAATCACTCGTTTGCCGTCCACGACCTGACGGATAGGGTTCAATTTGATCTTCACCTTGAGCTGGCGGCCCGCTTCTGAAGGACTAAGGAATGTGCGTCCGATATAGTGGTTACGGATGAAACCGTGCGAAAATGGTATCCGCGATTCTCTCGAATAGCCCAAGGCCGCAAAACTGCCTGAGTCCGGCACCGGGATCACGATATCCGCGTCCACGGGATGCTCTCTGGCGAGCTGCCGGCCTAGTTTTTCACGCACAAGTCCCACGCTGTCGTGGAAAATATTGGAATCCGGCCGGGCGAAATAGACGTGTTCAAAAATACATTGCGCCTTGGCGATCTTTTCATCTTTAAAGGGAAAATGGCTGCGGAGCCCCTTGCTGTCGATCACGACGACCTCGCCCGGTTCGATCTCACGGACAAACTCCGCTTCGATCAGATCGAACGCGCAAGTCTCGGACGCGAGCACATAGCTTTGCCCCAATCTTCCGAGACAGAGCGGGCGGAACCCGTGCGGGTCACGGACCCCGAACAAATGGTCCTCAGTCAGGAGGACCAGGCTGAATGCGCCTTTCGCGCGCTTTGCCGCTTCGATTACGCCCTCTTCATGGGAACGGTAGGACGGTTTGGCGATCATGTGCACAAAGACCTCGGAATCGATCGTGCTTCCGAAAATGGAGCCGTAAGCCTCCAGCTCCGCGCGCAGGATTTGCGCGTTCACAAGGTTCCCGTTATGCGCAATCGCGATCTGTCCGCGCGAATAATCGACCTTGTAGGGTTGGGCGTTCAAAAGCGTCGAAGATCCGGTCGTGGAATAGCGCACATGGCCGATGGCATTTTTACCGGGAAGCTGCGCAAAAGAGGATTCGTCGAACACCTCGCCCACATGTCCCATTTTCTTAATGAGGTAGAGGTCGGAGCTGTCGCTGGTGCAGATCCCGGCGGCTTCTTCTCCGCGGTGCTGAAGCGCAAAAAGTCCAAGCTGTGTGATGCGCGCCGCGTGGGGATGATTGTAGATACCGAAGATACCACAATGATGTTTGATGTTTTCGCCGCCCATAAGGACTGCTCTCCATTTAATTTTAAAGGTTAACAGTCCCAATACCTATCAATTTCAGCTTTGCTGAAATTGGGGCTGTCCAAACTGCCTTATTGGAAAAGAAACCGAAAGTTTGGGCTGTACTAATACCACAAACCTTCAAAATTTATATAAAATGCGGTATTATTTTCGCTCCATGATATTAGGGATCATGTTTTCAAAAAGCTTCACTATGTTCCCGACCGTCAGCCGGACCCGTTCTCCCAGGATAAGCGCGTCTCCGCCCACCTTACCGATTTCGTATAATGCAATCCCCTGTTTCTGTGCCAAATTCCTGATGTCCTTTTGATGCTCGGGCGTGACCGAGATTACCACACGTGACTGACTTTCGCCGAAATAAAGTGCGTCCGCACGAAGTCCTTCTTGATGCTTTAAAACACCGTCAAGACCGTTCACCACAGCGCCCAAGCCTCCGTCGCTCTTGATGCAACATTCGGCAAGCGCGACCGCAAGCCCTCCTTCAGAAAGATCATGGCAGGAAACGATTTTTTTCTCGTCCGCGGCGGCAAGGATGAATTGATGGAGCGCTTTTTCGCGTGCGAGGTCAAGACGCGGCGGCAGGCCCTGCTTCAATCCGTGCTCGATCATCAGGTAATGGCTCCCGCCGAGTTCATTGAACGTTTCGCCCGCGAGAAAAATAATATCATCAGCATTCTGGAACGCCGACGGGACGCGTTTTTCGATATTCTCCAAAAGACCTACCATGCCGATCGTGGGCGTCGGATAGATGGCGCCCTGCGGACTTTCGTTATAGAAGCTGACGTTCCCGCCTGTCACCGGGATCTCAAGTGCCTTGCAGGATTCTATGATCCCGGAGACGGCGCTATGAAATTGCCAGAAAATCTCGGGCTTCATGGGATTGCCAAAATTAAGACAATTTGTCACACCGACCGGCCGGGCACCGGAACAAACAACGTTACGCGCCGCTTCCGCAACGGCGATTTTCCCGCCTTCAAGCGGATCGAGATAAACATAAAGGCTGTTACAATCGGTCGAGACCGCGATCCCTTTTTGTGTTCCCTTGATACGGATAAGCGCAGCGTCATGCCCAGGATAAAAAACCGTGTCCGTGCGGACCATGTGGTCGTACTGTTGCCAAACCCAGGCCTTGGAAGCAATCGAAGGATATGCGAGCAGTCGCTTGAGTACATCACTGAAATCATGGGGCTCGGGAATTGCGGCAAGATCAAGTTTCTGCGCTTCGGCGAGGTAGGCCGGTTTTTCTTCTTCACGCGTATAAACTGGCCCGTCATCCGCAAGCGCCTTGGCCGGGATCTCCGCGGCCATTTTTCCCCCGTCCAGCACGCGATACTTGTCGCCCCGGGTCACTTCGCCGATCTTCACGGCATGAAGGTCCCATTTCGTAAAAATATCCTCGACCTCTTTTTCCTTTCCTTTTTTGACAATGACCAGCATGCGCTCCTGCGATTCCGAGAGCAGGGTTTCATAGGGGGTCATTCCGGGCTCGCGACGCGGCACTTTTGCGAGATCGATTTCGACCCCGGTGCTCGCGCGGGACGCGGTCTCGCAACCTGCGCAGGTCAGACCCGCGGCGCCCATATCCTGCATTCCCACAAGCGCGTCGGTCCTCAGAAGCTCCAAACAAGCTTCCATCAAAAGTTTTTCCATAAACGGATCACCCACTTGCACGGCCGGACGGTCCTCATGACTCTGCTCCGAGAGTTCTTTGGAAGCAAAGGCCGCACCGCCGAGTCCGTCACGGCCGGTCGTAGCTCCCACGTAATAAACCGGATTGCCGATGCCGTGCGCCGCTCCGCGCACGATCTCATCTTTTTTGATGATCCCGAGCGCCATCGCATTCACCAGAGGATTTCCCTCATAAGCGGCATCAAAATAGATGTCGCCTCCAACGGTCGGAATACCCATGCAATTACCGTAATGTGCGATCCCTGCGACCACGCCGCGAAAAAGCCGCTGACTCACCGGCTGCGCGAGATCCCCGAACCGGAGAGAATTCATTAAGAGGACCGGCCGCGCGCCCATGGTAAAAATATCCCGGAGAATGCCGCCCACGCCCGTTGCTGCGCCCTGGAAGGGCTCGATCGCCGACGGATGGTTATGGCTTTCGATCTTGAAACACACCGCAAGGCCGTCGCCGATATCCACGATCCCGGCATTCTCCTGCCCCGGTTTCACGAGCAGGTGCTCCTGACGCGGGAGTTCCGCGTTCATTTTGGAAAAAAGCTTGAGAATGGGCTTGGAATTCTTATAAGAACAATGTTCGCTCCACATCACGCTGAACATCCCGAGTTCCGTGATGTTGGGATCCCGGCCGAGAATGTCCCGGATATGTTGATACTCTTCCGGTGTAATCCCGTGCGCCGCGATCAATTCCGAAGTGATGGGTGTCGTCGAATCCAGTGCCGGCATAATTTATTCCAATGCGTTTAAGATGCTTTCAAAAATCCTGCGTCCGTCCGAAGAACCGAGAAGGTCTTCACTCGAGCGTTCCGGATGCGGCATCATGCCCAGGACGTTCTTTTTCCTGTTCACGATGCCTGCGATGTGGTCCCTGGAACCGTTCGGGTTGAATTCCTCTCCGAGCTTTCCGTCCTCGGACGAATAACGGAAAACGACCTGGGAGTGGTCATGGAGAGACTTCAGCGTCTCATCATCGCAATAATAATTCCCTTCGCCGTGCGCGATGGGAACACAAAGCGTCTCGCCTGACTCCATCTGACCGGTAAAGATCGTCAGGTTCTCTTCTGTACGGATCCAGGTATGCTTGCAAATAAATTCCAGCGATTTATTCCGAAGCATCGCTCCCGGCAGCAGCCCGGCCTCCAGAAGGATCTGAAAACCGTTGCAGATCCCGATCACGGCCCGGCCGTCATTGGCGTGTTTGATCACTGATTCCATGACAGGAGAAAAGCGCGCGATCGCGCCAGTCCTGAGATAATCGCCGTAACTGAACCCCCCCGGAATAACCACCAGGTCCACCTTGGGGAGGTCCCGGTCTTTGTGCCAGACATATTTCACCGGCACCTTGACGACGTCCTTAAGCGCATGGAAACAATCTGTATCACAATTGGAACCCGGAAACACAATGACCGCGGCTTTCATGACTTTGAGATTCCCTTTTAAAAACTTCCGTCATTGCGAACCCCGGAAGGGGTGAAGCAATGACACACTATTTGTTTATGAAGGCACTTCTTGAATTTCGAACGAATATTCTTCGATCACAGGATTATGCAGCAGCTTGTCGCACATGACGTGAATAGATTCTTCCGCCTTCGCACGGTCGTCCGCTTCAAGCACCAGCTCGAAATACTTTCCGATCCTCAGACTTTTCGCCTCTTTGAACCCCATAGACTCGAGCGCATGAAGCGTCGTCTGTCCCTGCGGGTCCAGGACCGATTTCTTTAAACTTGTATGGATTCTCGCTTTAAATTTCATATGGATCAATCCTCTTTAGTGGAGTTCGGATTTTCCCGCCTTGGGCGGGACCCCGCCATTCGATGACGGTATGTTTTTTTCAACTGCTAGTTTCGAATATCTTTCCCGGATAACCGTTTGTAAATCTCACAATAAGCTTCGGTGGTCTTTTCGATGATCTCGCCCGGAAGTTCCGGCGCGGGCGGGCGTTTGTCCCACGAGAGCGTCTCAAGATAATTGCGTACGATCTGTTTGTCGAAACTCGGCTGATCGTGACCGGTTTCATACCGGTCGGCCGGCCAAAAACGCGAACTGTCCGGTGTCAGAATCTCGTCGATCAACATCATCTTTCCGTCATGAATCCCGAATTCAAATTTCGTATCCGCAATGATGATTCCTTTCGACGCCGCGTATTCCTGGCCCTTCTTGTAAAGAAGGATGGAAAGTTCCTTGGCATGCTGGGCAACGTCCTTCCCCACGACCCGGATCGCTTCGCCGAAATCGATATTGACATCGTGCCCGGTCTTCGCCTTCGTGGACGGGGTGAAGATCGGCTCCGGAAATCTCTGGCACTGTTTCATTCCGGGCAAAAGCGTGTACCCGCAAACTTTGCCCGTCTTCAAATAATCTTTCCAACCCGACCCCGTAATGTAACCCCGCACCACGCACTCGATCGCAAGCGGCTTGGCCCGCTTCACGAGCACCGAACGCCCGGTCAGTTCATGACGGAATTCAGCGACCACTTCCTTCGGTAATCCCATCGCATCCACGTCCGCGGTGATCAAGTGCTGCGGAAGGATATCTTTAAAATGTTCGAGCCAGAAAAGTGTGATCTGGTTGAGCACTTTCCCTTTCATCGGGATCGGGTCCGGCATGACTACGTCAAAAGCACTCAGCCGGTCGGTCGTCACGATCAAAAGCTTGTCGGAACCCACGCCGTAGATATCGCGCACCTTTCCGACCGCCACACGCGGCAGCGGCAAATGCGTTTCCAGGATCGCTTCGTTCTTATCGAGATCACTGAACATATGGCTCTTTCCTTATTTTAAAGACAGGAGGATTCCCGTGCGTTTCAGAATGACCGGCACGTTCTTAAGGTGCCTGTCATAACTGAAAACCGCGCGTATCTCCTGGGGCGTCAGGACTTTCAAGATATTCTCGTCTTTCAGCACCACCTGCTCCAGGTAAAGCTTTTCATCTTCCCAAAGTTTCCTGGCCGCGTCCTGCACGAGCTTGTAACCTTCCTCGCGTGTCAGACCTTTTTCCACGAGCGCAAGAAGCAGGCTTTGCGAAAACACCATTCCGCGGCTCGACTCCAGGTTCTTGAGCATGCGGTCTTTATTGACCACGAGGTTCTCGATCACGTTCTGCATGAGCCCCAGCATGTAATCAAGAAGAATCGTGCTGTCGGGAAAAATGATGCGCTCCACAGAAGAATGCGTGATGTCCCGCTCGTGCCAGAGGGCGATATTCTCAAAACCCGCGAGCGCGTTCCCGCGAAGGACGCGCGAAAGTCCTGCCACACGTTCGCAAGTGATCGGGTTGCGTTTGTGCGGCATGGCTGAGGAACCCTTTTGTCCTTTGGAAAAAAATTCCTGCACTTCAAAGGTCTCTGTCTTCTGAAGACCCCGGATCTCGGTCGCAAGCTGTTCGAGCGTCCCCCCCACAATGGCGATCGCGCCAAGATATTCCGCGTGGCGGTCGCGCTGAAGGACCTGCGTCGAAACCGGCGCCGGATTCAGCCCGAGCTTCTTGCAGACAGATTCTTCGACCCTGGGATCTACATTCGCAAAAGTCCCGACCGCGCCGGAGACCTTGCCATAGCGGAGATTTTCTTTGGCGGCTTCAAGACGCACGAGGCCCCGTTTGCACGCGGCATGAAAAAGCGCCATCTTGAGCCCGAACGTGATGGGCTCGGCGTGCACGCCATGCGAGCGCCCCACCATAAGGGTCCGGGCGTGTTCTTTGGCTTTTTTGCCGAGCAGGGAGATAAGTTTTTTCAGTTCGCGGATAAGGATATCCGAGGCTTCCTGAACCTGGAGCGAAAGCCCGGTATCCAGAATGTCCGAAGAGGTCAGACCGAAGTGGACATAGCGGCCCACGGGACCGACATTCTCGGAAACATTGGTAAGAAAAGCAATGACGTCGTGATTGACAACCTTCTCGATCTCTTTGATTCGTTCAATGTCGAATTTCGCCCGGGCACGGACTTTGGCGGGAACATCTTTGGGAATATAGCCGTAGCGTGCAAGCCCTTCAAGCGCGGCCAGTTCCACCTCAAGCCACTTTTGGAGCTTGTTCTCTTCCGTCCAGACCTTCGCCATTTCCTGGCGCGAGTAACGAGAGATCATCTTGTATCCGCCTTCCTTATGACCCACAACTAATGCGTCGAACCATAGCGCTAACGGGATTTAAACCCGTGTTTCTGCCTTGAGAGGGCAGCGTCCTAGATCAGGCTAGACGATAGCGCCCTGATGTATCCAATTTATTTTCTCACATGGCTACATTAGGGCTGCACTGATTTCTCGATTCTTTTCTCAATAGAAAATCAGGCGCCCTGATGTATCCAATTTATTTTCCCACATGGCTACATTAGGGCTGCACTGCCCAAGTCTTCATTTTCTTTTCATTAATGGTGACTTGGACTGCCCTAGTTACCCGTTATTTTTTCAACAGGTGAGAACCAGGGCTGATTTCCCGATGGTTTTCTCAATAGAAAATCAGGCGCCCTGATGGACCTATTTAATCAGGCGCCATACAAACACGGGGCCTGTCAGAAACTAACCAACGATTGAAAACAGATTACGGGGGGAACCACGCACCCAAAAACAAATCCAGTATAGCTTTGCCCCTATAGGATGTCAACGGAACTAGTCCCAACTACCTTAAATTCAAAAAAAGCCGGGGCAAAGAAAAACCCTTTAGGACGATCGAATGACTCAGACGGCCAATATTTAAAAATGCCGATCGACCTTGTCCTTTAAATCATACACGGATTTCTCAAGCATTTTCACGCGTTCAGATACGAACCGGTTCGCCTGCTCCAGGTCCGCAACACGCTGTTCAAGTCTGTCCGCACGGTCCTGCTTGAGGGTCTTCTCCATATCGGAGAATTCCGTCGAAGTTCCATTCATCCCTGTCCCTGCCGCTTCGTTCTCGACCGCCCACGAAAGTGGGAATACGATCGAAAAAAACAGCATCCCCAAAACTGAAACTACCGCGAGTTTCTTCATAGGAGTCACCTCGAGCGGAGTATATCATAATTATAAAAGACGGGAAACGGCTAACGAATCGTTCCCCGGTTCCCGTTAACCGTTCCCCGCGCCCCGAGGCGTTTAGCCGCGGGGATGAAATTTCGCGTGAACAGATTTGAGGCGGTTCCCGGAGACGTGCGTGTAGATCTGTGTTGTGGAGATATCGGAATGGCCGAGGAGTTCCTGCACGACGCGCAGGTCCGCGCCGCGTTCCAGAAGGTGCGTCGCGAAAGAATGACGAAACGTATGGGGTGTGATCGTTTTGGTGATACCGGCAAGACGCGCGTATTTCTTGATCATCTGCCACACAAATTGCCGCGTCAGCCCCTTCCCGCTCCTGCCCAGAAAAAAATGATCCGTCCTGGTCTTCAGCTTTGAACGGACCCGGGCAAGATAGGTCTGGCAAGCGGCAATCGCAACACTTCCGAGCGGCACAAGCCGTTCCTTGTCACCCTTGCCGCGGCACTTGATGAACTTGTTGTCCAGATATACGTGCTCCGCCGTGAGCTCCGTGATCTCGGAGACCCGCATCCCGGTCGCGTAAAGGCATTCCAGAAGCGCCAAGTCGCGTATTCCCCCCGGTTTTTTGACGTCCGGCATCTTGAGAAGAGAGTCCATCTCCTGCGCGGTCAAAAAGTGCGGCAGTTTTTTCCAGAGCTTCGGGGACTCAAGGACGCTTGTGATATCGCTTGGGACATAGTGCTCTTTGGCGAGAAAACGGTGGAAAAGCTTGACCGAGACAAGTCCGCGTGCAATCGAGGAAGATTCGAGTCCGCGTTTGCTTTCCGCATTCATGAATTTCATGATATGCGTCCGCGAGACCTTGCTCCAGTCCGCGACCTTTTCTTTTTTGAGGAATACGTCGTAGCGCACAAGGTCTTGCCGGTAAGCGTCGAGTGTGTTCTGTGCCAGTCCCTTTTCCACGGAGAGATAATTCAGGAACTCTTCGAAGAGGAACTGGTCCTTGTCCTTGGGTTTTTCCGGAGTCACCGTTGTTGTATCCATCTCTTGTGATATCGGCAACCTGGACAACGGACTGGAGGTACCGGCCAACCGGTTTAGAGCTTCTACTTTTTGTCCGCAAGCTCCTGAAGAGTTTTCCTGAAATAGGCCTCGGCACCCTGGATGTACTGCTCTTCCGGGATGAGGGGTTTTTCGAGTTCTTCCTGAAGCTGGGCGGAAATCCGGCCGGTTTTCACGACCTCCTCGCCGGCCCTACGAAGCAGGCTTTTGTAATGACGTACGGGGAGCCAGAACCAGAAAGATTTTTCGGACAGGATGGTCCCGCAGCCGCGATAGATCTCAGCAACGAGCTCTGTGTTCATGTTCCGTGCAATTCTCCGGAAAAGAAGCTTCAGGACCTGGAAGTGACTCTGTTCCGGGAAACCACAGTTCGAGATCACCGCGATCTTGGGAACCTTTGCAAGATCGACCCTGTGCCGGCACTCTCCGCCTGCATCTTTCTCAAAATAAGGCTCGGCCGTCGGAATCATACGATCCATAAAATTCTTCATAATACCCGTCACGTTATCTACATAAAGAGGCGTGGCAAAAACGACAAGATCGGAACTTCCAAGCTTGGGGAGCAGCTCCGCCATGTCATCCTGAATGGCGCACTTGCCGGGCGTTTTAAGCCAGCAGGCATAGCACCCAGTGCAGGAATGGATCTTTTTGTGCGCGAGAAAAATGTTTTCGGTCTCCGCGCCGGCCCCGCGCGCGCCTTCAAGGAACGCCTGGACCATCACGTCCGTGTTCCCTCTTTCCGCCTTCGGACTTCCGTTAAATACTGTTATCTTCATAAGCATTTTTTCCCTCGCCTTGTCCGGCTTTTTGCACAACCTGCGTCGGATTCTCTTTATTCGCTTCGTCGGAGTCCGTCAGCTTTTTCGCCGCCCGCCGTGCCGCGATCGCTCTCCTCGCGGCCCTTATCCCCATAATGGCGTCACTGGATGGCACCTCGATCACAAACATTGCCGCGATAACCCCAAACAAAAACACACACAACATTCTTTTCATTTTCTCACCTCCGCTGATTTCTTTTTTACCTATTCTTCTACAATTACCGCGAAGCCTTTTTCCACCAACTGTTGATTGACAAAGACCCCGGCCACGAAAATATCTGCGAGATAACGGTCATATTTATCCGGCTTGGTCGTTTTGACAAGGACTTGCACGCCGGCTTTTGTTTGCGTTTCCCGTTTCCCGTTCCCCGGCATTTTCAGCATTTTTTCCAGCGCCTTCTTCGCTTCCATGCCGTCCGCCGTCGTGATCTCGGGCGCGTCAATTCCGCGAAGCCTGAGAGTCTGGACTGTCCGGAACCCGAAAC
>Ga0265297_10010761_pt1 | contig 11398 bp, 2 predicted proteins | sample Munlanlwell13791_FD_192502 | JGI IMG/M metagenome (GOLD analysis project Ga0265297, IMG submission 192502) | Leachate microbial communities from a municipal landfill in Southern Ontario, Canada - Leachate well 137-91 | ecosystem: Engineered > Solid waste > Landfill > Unclassified | place...
ATCTATTTTTGGTAGTAAGAGCACAGAGGCTTATGGAATTTTTTATATAGAAGAACAAGATATTATATTGTCAAGTAATGAATTAGGGATATTGCAGTCTGATAATAATGGAGCGACATGGAATTATATAAGCGATATAAATGTCCCATTAAAAATAATAAGATTTATTCGGGATAATGATTACGTTTTTGCTTTGTCTAATAATTCATTATGGAGAAAAAGTTTAATATTTTCTGATCCAGATACTTTATTTGAAAAAGTATCGGATATAGATTCAAATATTTGTAGAAATATAAGTATTTTTAATGACACCATTTATATTACAACAGATAATGGAGCAAAATTTACTGGAACTCAAGATATTTATAATAGTTTGAATATAGAATTTTATTCAGTATGGGAATTTTGCCAATTAGAAAATAAGGTAATAAATTCTTTAAACTTAATAGAAGAAAATTTATTTATTGGAACAGATAATCAATTATTTATATTAAATAATCTAGGAAAAATTTGGATACAATATGAAAAATTAAATGGGGTTGTGCCTTCTATATATAAAAATGGGAATGTTCAGACGTTAGGGTATTATTATAATAATGGTGCTAATTATAATAATATTTGTTTTGATGAAATGAATAATTATTCTGATATTATAGAAATAGCAAATAAGTATGATATTTATTTTGCGGAAAAAGGAGGATGGGCTAGCCATAAATTTAATTCAAAATTTAAAATTTGGAAAAATAATTTATTTTTAGCCGAATCTCCAACTAATATTGAGATAGATACTGGAAGTTTTTTTAATTTTGTTTTTCCTGTATATGATGATAATAATTCAAATTATGAGACTGCATTATATTATCAAAATTTATTACAAGAAAGATTTAATCTAATTATAAATAATCAAATTCCAGAAGATGTAGAGTCTAGCATTTTTATATCAGAAACATATAATATTTATGAAAAATTTATTTCTCAAATATATAAAGATGTTAGAAAAATGGAATCAACAAATGAAAATGGAGAAGTCATTTTTAATAACATCACTTTTCCATCTATAATGTCAACATTGATAACAAGGAAAAGTGTTTTATCTGCTTTCGGGCAATTAGAAGACGAAGAAATATATGCGAATGGAGATATAAATATATCTTATGGAGAACTTATATTATTAAATCCCTTGTCTAAATTTGATAAATTAAAAATAGATATTTATGGTAGTTCTATTTCTAATTCTGGAGATATGTCACATAGTGAATTAGAGGATGTTTTTGAGGGGGTAAATTCTGGATTAACATCATATTTATCTCAAGTGAGTCAATCTAATTTATGTCATTTAAATGTATTTGTTGAGAGGGAATGGGAAGGGGAAAGAAATGATAAGAGTGATTTATATCAATCTCAAGTTATTATTCCTTCAAATACTACTTTTTATGATACTATAAATTCAACTATTAATTATGATTTAATTGAGACAGGAGGAGATAGTTATTTTTATATTAATTATGTTTCTGCTATTTATTATTCTTCAGAAATAAGAAAAATAATAGTAGGAGGAGAAAATGGAATTTTAATGATATCAATAGATGATTTGGATATTAATAAAAATATTAATATAAGTATTGATGGCCAAATTGTTAGACAAATAAAAAGAGATAAAGATATTATATATTTATTAACAAATAAGAAATTATTTATGTCTTTGGATTTTGGAGAGATATGGACAGAAATAGATAGAACTGGTCTTCCCAATGATCTATATAGTATAGGATTTGTTTCTAATAATATTATTATTGGAGCTAATGATGGAGTTTATTATAGGTCTGAAAATTCTTCTTATTGGGAGAAAGGTTTATCTTCTGATTCCCCTGTTGATAATATTATTAATCCAGATTTGCTATTTTTAACCTATTCAAATAATATATATTATAGTGGAAATGGATTTAATTATTTAAAATTAAATATAGCATTAGAGGAAAATATATCTAATATTATAAAATTTGGCTCATCTATTTACGTTACAGCGAAGGAAAAAATATATTTAGATTCATCTTCTTTTTATGGAGAAAATCCGTTTTTAACTGAATTTGTCATAGATAGTTATAAAGATGAAAATGTTTATTTCAATGATCTATATACAAATAATGTTGATCTTGTTATTGGAATGAGTAATGGAGGTTTTTATAAAATCAATACAAACGGGGTTGAAAATAATGATTTTAATGAACTCAAGACGATACATAAAATATTAATAATAGATGAGGATATATGGATGTTTGGGAATAATGTTTTTAAATCTCCTTTTTCAAATTATCCTATTCGACTAACAACAGGAGTTTCTCTGTAATGAGTTATAATGATTCTTTTTCATTTTTAGATTTAGTAGATACAGAAGACAAGCCAGAAAATTCTTTTGGACATTCTATTTGTATTAATGGATTTTGGGCTTTTGTGTCTTCAAATACAGATATAGGTGGTTCTGTTTTTGTTTTTCATAAGAATTCTGATATGATATGGGAATATACTCAGAAAATAACCGGAGATTCATCTAGTGCATCATTTGGATATTCTTTATCTTCTTATAGTAATTATTTAGTTATAGGAGATATTGATGATGGGGGAAGTGGAAAAGTATTTTTATATAAAAATAATAATTATATATGGGAATTAGTTTTATCTACAAACAGTTTGTATTCTCAAATAAATGAAAGATATGGAGATAGTGTTTTTATAAATGAGTCTAATATTATTGTAGGATATTCAAATTATAGTAGTTTGAAAGGGGCTGCTGAAATATTAAATATTGAAAATGATGCTATTTCATCTGTTTCTATTTTAAATAGGCACAAAGATGGAGAGACAGTTTATATGGGGGAAAATGGAGATTTATTTGGAAAAAGTGTTTGTATTTATGGAGATTATGCAGTTGTTGGGTCTCCTGGAGAAAATAGCTCAACTGGATCTGTTTATATTTATTCAATAGATTCTAATGGAGATTGGGAATTGTTACAAAATATTTTGGCTTCAGATGGAATTATTGGAGATAGTTTTGGGTATTCTGTTGCATTAGATTCTGATTATTTAGTAGTTGGGTCCATAAATAGAAATGGGTATTATGATGAGTCTTATGGAGGGGTGGTATATATTTTTAAAAAGATAAATAATGTATTTGTAGAATTAAAAAAAGTATATTCATCTGTAAAAACGTTATTGGATTCTCCAAAATATTTTGGATATTCTTTAAGTTTAAACAATGACATATTAGCAATAGGGGCTCCGGGTGGAAATTTTGTAGATATTTTATTTAAAGATAATAATTGGAGATTATTTAAAAATTTATTAGTAGAAGGTGGGGGGACTTTTGGAAATAGCGTTGGAATTAGTAATAATAATATTGTTATTGGGGATTCTGACGGGAATTCTTCTTATTTATATGAAAATAAAAAATTTCACATAAAATTAGGTCAAGAGTTTTCTATCAATTCTCAATTTATTCCTTCTAAAATTTCATTGTATTTAAAAAGATATGGAAATAATATAAATAATTATTGGACATTAGGAGAAGATGTCATTATAGATGCAACGAATTTTAGTGATATTACTCAATATTCTGATAAAATTACTTTAGATGATTCTATTAGTGGTTTTTCAGGTAATGGGTATATGATATATTCTAAGGATTTAGATATATTAGATAGTAATAATTGTAGTTATATTGATTTTCCATTAAAAGCTGATGATGAAGGTAAATATAATGTATGGATTAGAAGATTTGGAGACACATATGGAAGTGATGAGCAATATTATAATTATTCTGTTTTATTAGATGGAGTAGAAATACAAAATTTAGAAGGTGTTTCTTCTGGTAGTTATTGGACATGGGATAAAACAGAAATTGTCTTTCCAGACACAAATATACATACTTTAAGTATTAAAATTAAAGGAAAAAATTGTTCTTTTGATAAAATATATGTAACGAATACTAGTAATATTCCTGAAAATGAAGGACCAGATTATTCTATTTCTCCATATATAACTATTCATTTTCAAATATATGATGAAGTATTAGATGAGTATGGTATTGGTGAGCCAGGAAATCCATTATATATATATGATTATAAAACTTCATTAGAAGAGGTAACTATTGATGATTGGTATAACTTTTATTCTAAAATATTAGATTCCAGAAAGGGGTATACTAATAAAGAAGATTTCAATGGAAATTATTTTATTGTATTGTCTAGTAGTGGGGGGAATTCTACAAATCATATATTATGGGAGATTGTTAGTTTAAATAGCGATTCTAATTTAAATTCGGTAATAAAAATATGAGCCTAACAAATAAAGATTTTAATGAAATTATATCTGGGTCATCTGAACTAGAAAAAGATATTTGGTATAAAGATTCTGAAAAAAAATATCTTTTCTCTGTGTTTTCAGATAGTGAAAATGATATTATAGACACTGTTAATAAAAAAATTATATTAACTCCAAACAGTGAGTCATCTTTAAATGTATCAACATTTTCAGATAAAAACATTATTAATTCTACTAATATAAAAATAGAAGAGAATGAGTATGGTGAAGAATATATAAAGTTAGAATTAGATGATAGAATAGTAACAATAATTATAGATCAAAGTGGAAGTATGACATGGAATGACTCAAATGGAACGAGACATGTAATTGCTAAAAATCTTGTAGAGTCTATAAATAATAGTTATCCTGGGAATATTAAATATAATTTAATAAAATATGGTTCTAAATATATAGACACTTTATTATTTGGATTGATAGATGAGAATATAACGGATATAAATTCCATTAACGACTTAAATTCTTTATATTTTTCAGATAGTCAATCTGATTTTTCTAAAATAAGAGTTGTTAGAAATATTGAACGTATTGAGGATGGTGAAGTTTTAACTTTTCCTACATCTCCTAATGACGGAACGATAGTATCTGATGGATTTTTCTCTAGCATTTTTGAGGAAAATTTGGACTCAGAAACAACTTATTATTATAAAATATATACATATAATAATGATTATAATTTTAGCGATGGGATTGAGATTTCTGTTACTCCAAGAGAAAGAATTATTCCTCGTGGAGTTTCTATATTCAGAAGCTTAGAAGATAATGACATATTAACGGATGGAACAGCATTAGTTGGGACTGGAGTTAAAAGAGACGAAAATACTATTGGAATATGGAATTTTAACGAAGGAGAAGGAAATTATATTTTTGATTTTAGTTATAATAAAATCAATTTATCTATTAGCGATAATTCTCCCAGGTGGATAGGAGCAGATTTTGTTCCCTCTGGTTTTTCAGGACTTAATTTTAATGGGATTTCTACATATGCCATAAATGAAGAAGATGCTATTTTCCCTTTTGGGGACAATAATTCTTTTAGTGTAGCTGCATTTGTGTTTCCATCTTCAAATGACGAAAAATTAACAATTTTATCTTCTTATGATGCTCTATATAATGGTTTTTGTTTATATATAGAAAATGGGGCTATAAAATTTTCTGTATGTGGGACAGATGTATATACCGATGATTCTATTGTAAAATTAAATAGATGGAGTCATATTTTTGTTTCCTACGATGGAACTAATTTAAAAATATATTTAAATTTAGAAGAACAAATAGTGTATGGTTCTATTGTATTTTCCAGTTTAGGAAATCCTGAAAGTATTATAGTCGGAGGAGAAAATCCATCTGGAACAAATGTTATTAATTTATTTTATGGAAAAATAACTGATTTAAGTGTTCACAAGGTATTTAGAGATATCTCTTATTTTAATTCTATAATAACAGTTGAAAATCAAATTGATGAAAATACTAATGAGGTTATTATTGATCCAGAAAATGGATATCCAATGGATTTTGTTTCTGGGAAAAAAGTAGATAACGGAGACAGAACAGTTATTATGAGATATGTTATTCCTGTAGATGCAGACTATATTGGAGGAGGCATATCTATAGTTAGAAATCAAAAACATATCCCATCATGGGAATTAGATGGGGATATAATTTATAGTAAAACAAATGTTGTTAATGGAATTTTTTATGTAACGGATGTTAGTGATTTTCTTGTAGATTCTAATTACTTTTATAGAATTTTTTCTAAAAATTTAATAAGTAATTATAGTTTTCCATCAGATTCTCCTTATTTAAAAATATATATTCCGAATATAAGCAATATGAATGAAATAGAAGTCCTTAGTTCTAATTTAGTTGGACCGAATTTACCGGAAGATGAAATAGTTTCTATCCCAGGTAATAAAAAGATTATGATCAGATGGCGTAACGATAATATAAATGATGATAGAGTAATAGCAGTAAAAATATTTCATTCTAATAGTTATTATCCAACAGTTGATGCAAACGGAGGAACAAATGGAACTTTAATTTTTACGGGAGTTATTACAGATACGCAATATGTCCATAGAGGTGTAAATAATGATATTTATAATTACTATTCAATAGTTAATTTTGATAAATATGGGAGGACATCGTATAGTAATCTTTTAGTTAAGGATATTGCTAGTGAAGATTCTGATGAAACAAAAATTCCATCTTTAGACATAGAAGATGTAAGATATGAGATTTATGATGATTCATCTGTGGGGATAGTATGGAAAAAACCTGAAAAAAGGATAAAAGATATAGATGCCTTTTTTGATCAGAGCGTTGTTATATATTCTTCTCTTGTTGATAATTTTGGGAATCCGCTTCCAGATGATACTTTAATTAATTTTGATATTGTTCCAGAAATAGAAAAAGATATTTATACTGAAAATGTATTTAGTGATGTAGGAAATAATATTCCATTTGATGATTCTGATTCTTATGTATTTTCTATATATAAAATAAATAATGGAATAATTAGAGCCACTTTGAAAATGACAGGGGATATATCTATTTTATCGCAAATAAAAAGTGCAAAATTTTCAATAAGATTAAAAAGTTATATTCCATTTAATTCTAAGACATCAATAGAAACACTTAATAATATATCTAATAATACAGATAATTTATATCAAAATGTATTAAATGATATAGAAGAAATTAAAAATGAAACTATTCCTTCTGAAAATATTTTTGAATATATTTCATATCCAATTAATGTCAGTTTTACGAATCCCTGGCAAGTAGAAATTGTAAATAGAGATAAAAAGAAAATAAATCACAGATGTTATTATTATAAAACAACAGAGTTTGGAGATAATATTTTATATTCTCATGAGCAATCTTTAAATGGGATATATATCAAATCTTCTTCTCCTTTCATTGCTAGAGTTAAATTATTGTATAAAGGGGAACCTATTACTTCTGGGCATGTAGATGCAGTAATATGGGATGCTGATGTTGATTTGTGTTCTTGTGCCGGAAGCAATTCATTGGAATGTGCTCCAACTTTTTCTAAAAAAAATGTTAGTTCTTATGTTTCTCTTGAATCTTCTACTTTTCCTGTAAATTTAGGAAATGAAACAATTGTTAATGAATTTGGAGAAAGTGAAACTAATCAAATTTCCTATGTTGATATTCCTATATATGCTCCAGATATTCCCGCCGCAATAAAACTTTATATAAGAAGTAGGAATGCTGGTTTTGCTTCGTATAAAAGTTTAGATATATATTTTGAAAGTATTTTAAAAATTATAGATATAAATTCTAATTCTGTTATTTCTAATGGGAGTGACATTCAGGAACAACAATGTGTTGTTAGGATTATTAATCCAGATAATCCTTTAGATAGTAGATTATTTACTTTCCCAGAAGACAACTCTATTGTAGAATGGAAAATAGAATCAAAGAGTGCAGAAGAAGTTTCGTCTATATCAGGAGGGCTATTAGAACAAGTATCTGACGTTTCTCAAATAGAAAGAAAATTGTTTTCAACAGATAAAGTTCCTCTTACTAATGGAGTATTTTCATATACTCGAAAAGGTGTTGCTAGAAATGTATTTTTAGGTCCTATTCAAAGTAGAAATGCAAATATAGTTGAAACTTATGAAATATTTGCAAAAATAGTATATATGGGCTTAAGTGATACCGCTAGAAAACAAATAAAAATAAGACATAATGCTAAAGATAAATTATCCTTTGGTGGAAGATTTTTAATGGAGATGGAATATGATTATAAATCAGCCAGAAATAATAGACTATGGACAGATGGAATAGATTATAAAAAAATATATATAAGTAGAAATCCTGCTTTAGCAGAAACTCCAGATTTTAAAACTGGAGATGTTTTTAGAGAATGTGTAGATATAGAAAAATCATCTTTGTTTGAATTATCTAAAAGTGGGCAAATTGTATATTTAACTTCTGGAGATAATGATATAGAATTTTTGTGGGGAGATATATCTGAAAATATAGATGCATATACAGGATTAAAATATTTAGAAAGAGGAGAAGATAGTTATATATCTATTGGAGATGCGTCTGTTGTATTAAATGATTCTGACGTTCCAGATAAAACAACTGTGTATGTTAGGTGTAATAAATTTTGCCCAGATATAAATTGTAACAAAGATGTTGAAAAAATAGATTGTTCTGATATAAATTTAGAGCCTATAGATATTACTGATTGTGATCTTCCTTTGGGGAATATTTATTTATCAGGGGAAACAATTTTATTTATAAACGGAAATCCAATTACTTTAAAAGGGGGAGGAGACCCATATTTTGGAGTCGTTCCTTGTCCTATATGTTACAACGAACCCCTAAGAATAGAAACTATTTTTACAAAAGTAAATAATATTGATACTTTAAATATTGGTAGCTTTGTTGATGAAAATGGAAATAGTATTCTTAGGTATGATTCAATAATTGATATAAGAGTAAAGGTTTCGTTTAGAAACAAATTTGTTCCAGATGGGACTCTAGTTTATGCTGTTTCTAATAATATTGATGGGAATAATTTATTTATAGCATTAAATAATATTGTTCCTACTTTTACTGATACGCTCTCAGATGGAGAAGTTGTTAGTTATGCTGATTTTAAAATATCAGCTAGGGGCATTCCATCTAAAGATATTTCTGAAACAATTTCAATATTTTCTATATATGATGAAAATGTAGTAACCGAAAGAAAATCTATAGTATCTTTTTCTTTGGATTTAAAGGTTGAGGAAATTATTCAAAATGGAGGATCTGTCTCACCAATAGACCCAATTCCAATTATAACTAAATCTAAGAAAGATGTTTATACAAAAACTACAGAAAAATATGATATTAATGATAATTCATGGGATGTAGCTGCGTCTCTAAATAATAGTCGTACAGATTTTTTTGCAGAGTCTTGTTCGAATGACATATACGTTATGGGTGGCAAAAAAGATAATTCTAATTCTATAGTAGGTTCTATAGAAAAATATGATATTTCTTTAGATAGTTGGGAAATAGTTGGAGAAATGTTGAACCCTCGTTTTGGAGGAATGTCTGTTTGCATAAATGAAGATATATATATTATAGGAGGAGTATATTTTGATTCCAATAATAATATATTTAGAATTAGTGGAGAGATAGATGTTTATAAGGAAGATAGTTCTGGAAGATATTGGGAAAGTTTAACTTCAATGCCAATAATAAATGAAGGGTTATTAAATGAAAAAAGATATGGTATAGCCTATGGAAGATCAGAGCATGTTGTTATTAATTTAAAGAATTATATTTATGTTTTTTGTGGGATAAATGAGATATATGATTCTAGTGGAAAAATAAGTATTGAAAGTAAAAATGATAGAATACTAAGATATTGTATAGAAGATAATGATTGGGAATATACAGATGTATTATTGTCTAATTATCTACAATATTATCAATTAATTTCTCCTTTATCTATTTCTGAAGATAATAGGATTTTAGTATTTAATGGAGCGTTAGAAAATAATAATATTTTTGATTTTCCTAATGAATATCTTAGTTTTTCTTTAGAAGAAGACATATTAAATACTAATATTATTATCGGAGATAAATCTTTTGGAACAATTCCTCTTTCAAAATATAAATCAGATATCGTAAAATTTGATAGCGGGTCTAATGGTATTTTTTATTATATTTTTGGAGGAGCAAATGATGATTCGTATTCTCTAGATATTTTAGAAAGAGTAAATACACTTATTTCCCCTTTTGAATATGAAAATAGTGATGGATTATTATCTGATATGCCAATAGGAAAAAGTGGTTTAAAATGCTGTTTAGTTTATGATAATGAAACTCCCTATATTTATGTTATTGGAGGATGTTCTGATGGGCAGGTTGACAATTTTGTTGAAATAGAATTTAATATTTAGGAACTTTTAAGAAAATGATAAATTGTAATCAAGTTATAAAATGTAAATTAGATGGGAAACAGTCGATATCTGTTCCTATTTCATTAAAAAGGAATGGAAGGTATTTAACAGACCCAGTAACTATTTTAGTGCAAGGGTTTTTGAAGTTTAATGATATTTATTCAAATGGAGATACTAACTATTCTGTTTCTAACGTTAATGATAAAAATACATTAGAAGATAAAACTATAGTTTATCCGGTTCTTTTTTCTTCAGAAAGTGTAACAATATATAATGGAAAAGGAACTATAACTTTGCTTCCAAGATCAGAAGACCTATTATATGATTATGAAACATTAAATAAAAGATTAAATTCAAATTACAATATTAGTGAAGATGAAAAATTAAATATTGAAAATACTAAAATAGTTATACAAACTGGACAAATACGTTCTCCATATAAAATATCTATTTATGTTTCTATTGTAGATGAAGTATTATATGGTAATACTATTGACTATGTTTGTGAAGATAATAAAAAAGATAACTTATGGGAAAAATATGAAAAAAAATTATCTAGTAATTTATTAATAGAGTGTTATAATGAAGATGATTGGGTTCCCTATATAGAAAAATTAAATTTAGATAATAATAATGGGTTATATGACGAGGTAATATCTATAATTGAAAACACAACAAACGAAACTCCCTTTGGTTTATCTCCTATGTATGATGCAATTTCTTTATCGGCAAGTATTTTATCTGATAATTCTATAAATGATATTCGTAAAGTAATATATGTTATTGCAGACAATGAGGTGAATTCTTCAATTAAAACAATAGACGAAATGATAGAAGACGTGAATGCTATCGATGGAGATAAAAAAGTTCCTATTATTTTTGGAAATATTTGCACCTCTAATCAAAAAACTTTATCTTCAAAAGCAAATAGTTCTGATACAAGAATTATTAATAAGATATGCTATTTAACCGGAGGACAAGGAGTTTCTATTGTTTCGGATAGTTCTAAAGATGAAGCTTTATCTATTTTTTATGGAGAAACAGTTGGGTCTATGGGCTATGGAGAATTTTCTTTTATAGTAGATATG
>Ga0265297_10010762_pt1 | contig 11398 bp, 11 predicted proteins | sample Munlanlwell13791_FD_192502 | JGI IMG/M metagenome (GOLD analysis project Ga0265297, IMG submission 192502) | Leachate microbial communities from a municipal landfill in Southern Ontario, Canada - Leachate well 137-91 | ecosystem: Engineered > Solid waste > Landfill > Unclassified | place...
CATAATGTCTTCGAGGGTCACAAAGAGAGCGTGGCCGGCATGGAGACGGCCATTGGCGTTTGGCGGGGGCATAATGATGGTGAAAGTGGGCACCGAGGTCGTACCTCTGGTGAGCCCGAGGTCCGACCTCGGTGACAATTTGTCTGGGTTAAAATACCCACTCTTTTCCCATAGCTCATAAATCCGCTTCTCGGTCTCGGCCGGATTATAGGGCTTCATAAATTTACTATCATCAGACAACATTTCCCTATGATATCAAAAACCCCATATTTTTCAAAGGAGAATTCAGCTTGATTTTTAGGTGGGTTTGGAGGATAGTAATTATAGAAATTGAAACAAGGAGAACCAAGATGAACGAAAAAGAAGACAAGACAACAACCCTTTGCCTCATCACGAGGAAAGAGGGGCGAGAAGTTCTCCTTGCTTTAAAGGCGGAGGGCTTCGGAAAGGGAGTTTGGAATGCTTTTGGTGGTAAACCAAGGGCGGTGGACGGGGGTTCAGTTGAAAGGACTCTTGTTCGCGAGGTTGAAGAAGAGAGTTGCCTTCGGGTTAAACCTGAGGCTCTCAAAAAAGTGGCCATTATCCGCTTTTTCTTCGATGGGGAATTTAAATGGGAGATGCACACCTTTTTGGCTAACGAATGGCAGGGCGAACCGCAAAGTACTAGGGAAATGGTTAATCCTACCTGGTTTAATACGGCTCATCTGCCGTGGCCAGAGATGTGGGAAGGTGATCCTCTTTGGATGCCTAGCGTCTTCGCCGGAGATAAGGTAAAGTGTGACATTTTTTACCGAGTTCTGTCTGATGGGGCGAAAATAGTGGAGAACGTCATTCGCTACGAGGTGGATTTTTAATAGGCGCGTTCAACCAAAACTGGTTGCCCGCGCCTTTAGCTTTTTTAATTGGGTTGTTTCATTTTTAATCAGGTGTATTATAGATAGCAGAGGTCAGAACTTTTTGAAAGGAGGTGTTTAGCTTGAAAACGATCTCAGAGATAATGAAAAGTGTGGCCGAACAGGTTCCTCTTCGTCTCGCGAACTGGGATGACGAGAGGCCCGGGATAACGTTCGTTTACGACCGGGAAAAGTCCTTTCAGGCCTTGAGCCCATGAAAGGTAAATGGCGCGGTTGGTTTTTTAACCAGCTGCGCCCTTAGCTTTTTATTTTAAATTCAAATTTCCTTCGGCTTTGAAGGTGTGAGATTTTTTAGATTTGCCGGCCAAGAGGCGAAGTCCGACGGCGAGGGCAATCATTGTCGCGTTGTCGGTGGAGTAGGAGAGCTCGGGAATTAATAATTTAAAACCATTATCACTGGTCATTTTAGTTAAAGCTTCGCGCAGGGCCGTGTTAGCAATAACACCACCGCCGGCGATAATTGTTTGGGCTTTAAATTTTTTGCTAGCTGTTAAGGTTTTAGCAACAAGAACTTCGATCGCGGCGTTTTGAAAATCATAAGCAATCTCGGTTTTAATTTGGTCATTAAATTTACCTTCTTTTTTTAGATTTTGGACAAGATAAAGTACGGCCGTTTTTAAGCCCGAAAAAGAAAAATCAAAGTCGCCAGAGTGGAGCATTGGGCGGGGGAGCTTAACTCCTGCCGACGACCCTTGGGCGCCCTTAAGGGTCGTCGGCGAAAAAGTCGAGGCCAATTTTGAAATCTCTGGTCCCCCCGGATAGGGTAGATCCAAGATTCGGGCCACTTTATCAAAGGCTTCGCCCACTGCATCATCACGGGTGCGACCAATGATTTTATATTTTAACCAATCTTTCGATAAAACAAGCTCGGTATGTCCGCCGCTAACTATTAAAGAAATAATTGGGAATTTTATTTTATTTTCTTTTTTCTTGGAGGTCGTAGCTAGTGAGGCCAAAATATGTCCTTCCAAATGGTTCACTGGATAAAGTGGTTTATCCCACACCAGCGCCAACGCTTTGGCAAAATTAATCCCCACCCACAAGGCCGGCTCCAATCCCGGCCCCTTAGTTACGGCAATGGCATCAATTTTAGGGATTTTTAAAGTTGGAATTATTTTTAAAAATTGTTCTTTAAGTTCGGGCTCTCTTTCTAAAATTTTCGCCAGTTTCTTTTCTAAATTTCGGCTTCTGGAGCTTGAAGTCGTATCTCGCGTAGCCAGATCCGACTTCGGAGAAGCTGAAATTTTGAGTCCCGCTTCCTCTAACGACTTAATCAAAATCGGTACTAGGTTTCGCCCATGTTCACGTTTGGCCAAAGAGGGGACAACCCCGCCCCATTCTTGGTGGATCTTGATTTGTGAGGAAATATTGTGGGCCAGCACCTTAAAAATCGGCTTCTTTAAGGAGCCCCTAACCTCTACAATACTGATAGCTGTATCGTCACAACTGGTTTCGATGGCTAAGATTTTCATAATTGGCTTAGACAATATAAACGAAAACAGGTCAAATTTCAACTGAACAAAAATAGCGCCCTATCAAATGTATTTCTACAGGTGAATCGGGCGCTTGGTTTTTGAACTGATGCTTCCTCCTTGGCGTGGAGGGCGAGCGGGCTTGTTTCGACTATCCCTAGGAATAATCGATGGGGCCTTGAAGAAAGACAAACTGAGAGAAAAGTGGATTTACCCTTCCACTTAGGGGTTCCATCCTACGAACAACTGTGGAATTTCCCGAAGGAAACTCCCTGAAAATTTGCCCTATTGGGCGAACTTACTTCCTTCTCCTCCTCCAATTCATATTGGTCCAACAACTTGGCTTTACCTAGGGATATTCCCCAAGCTCGGACCCTAATTATTATTGGACACGGCTCCGCTCCTCAAACTTCAAAGAGCATCACTGTATCTAACTCTAGTATAGCAGATAGCAAATATTTTGTCAAGTACTTTTCCATATTATTTTGGTTACCATCAAAAAATGGCTTAAAATAAAGGGGAAATCGCCAGGCCAAAGTCATTTGCTCTTTGGCTAATTTTTTGGTAAATTTTAAGGACAAATAAAGGGCGGTTAGCTCAGTTGGTAGAGCATTTCTTTGACGTAGAAAGGGTCAGAGGTTCGAGTCCTCTACCGCCCACCAAAATTTTATCCTAACGCAATACCGTAGTTAAGGTAGGTAGCAAAAGTGACCCAGAGGAGATAAGGTAATATTAGCCAGCCGGCCCAGCGGTTGATTTTTTTGAAGGTAAGCAAAGTATAAAGGATAGCAATCCAGAGGGGGATAATTTCGAGGAGAGCCCAAGACGGTTTTTGAAGATAAAAGAAAATTATTGACCAACCAACATTTAAAATTAATTGGAGGGCGAAGAGGAGATAGGCTTGGCGAAATTTGGGGTGTTCTGGCTTTAACCAGACAAGATAAAAGGCAAGGCCCATTAAGATAAAAAGAATCGTCCAAACTACCGGGAAGATCCAATTGGGTGGCACAAGAGCCGGCTTGGCCAAAATCTCGTACCAATTACTTTTGATGGAGGGGCTAGTAAAGAGCGAACCAATAAAACCGGCAAGCAAAGGGATGGCGATTGAGATAATAAACTTTAAAAATTTCACCCTTTTATTATAAAACAAAAAAGTAAATTTTTGTACTAGCGGAGGCGGGAGGATTCGAACCTCCGAGGCCCTTTCGAGCCTGCTGGTTTTCGAAACCAGTACATTCAACCACTCTGCCACGCCTCCAAATTACTTTTATAGGCTAACACACTTTTTGCCTTTTTTCAAAAAAATGTTATATTTTAGAAGCCCATTTTGGGCCCTATCGTCTAACGGTTAGGACGCCGGCTTTTCAAGCCGTTAATCCGGGTTCGATTCCCGGTAGGGTCACCAGCTGATTTCCCCCTTAATCTCCGCAAAAGACTTTTCCACAGTTGTCAACTTTCGACAACCTCTTTTTTGTGTAAGTAATTAAAGTGGCTAGTTCATTGTGAACTGGGAACAAAAATCTAAACGTTTTGAGGAGAAGATTGATGGATCAAAAACCGACACAGATTATGTCGGGGACGACCGTCGGTCGTCCTCTGAAACAAGGAAATCGTTTCGCCTTCGAAAATTTCTTCGTTGACGAAACAAACCGCTTTGCCTTCAGTTACCTTAAGGCTTTGGCCGAAGGTTCTGATGGGATGTCGCCGATAGTCATTGTCTTGGGCGATGTTGGACAGGGCAAATCGCATTTACTAAGAGCTGTCAGGCAGCTATGGTCTAAGCGAGAGTTTCCTAAAAGGGCGGGCGAAGTTCGGCGTGTTACGGCCGAAACCTTCACCAATACCTTTATTAAGTCTGTCCAAGACAAAGGATCGAAAAGTATCTTTGAGAAGTTCTACCGAGACGTTGACTGCCTTTTGTTTGACGAGCTACCCTTTCTTGAGGGGAAAATAAAAACTCAAGAAGAGTTTGTCAACACGATCGAGGCAATCATTTCTCGTGGAGGCACGGTGGTTGTTGCGACAACCGTCCTTCCTAAAAATCTCAAATTGCGACCAGACCTTATCTCTCGGCTTAGCGGTGGAGTGACGCTTACGATCGGCAAGCCGAACCAAGAAACTCGGCTTGGAGTTCTTAAGCTCTTCGCTAAGGATCAAAAGGAGGATGGTAATTGGCCTGAAGAATTGCTTAGTGATCTTGCTTGTCGCCTTGATGGCGACCTGCGCCAACTTCAGGGAACTTTCTTGACGGCGGTTGCTCATTGCCGGCTCCTTAAGACTAAGCCAGGCCCTCAAGTCCTTGATTTGGTTTGTGCCTCGCGGGGAGATGGTCCGGCTGAAGCGGGATTGATTAGCCTCGAAACAATTGAAGCTGCGGTTTCGTTTCAATTTCGCTTTCTTCCGGGTAAAAATTGGCTTAGATCTTCAAGTCGTCGTCAACCCTATTGTTTGGCGCGACAATTGGCGATGTATTTGTCTCGCCGACTTCTGCCCGAATTGTCTCTGGTTGACATCGGAGATTACTTTGGCGGACGAGATCACTCGACAGTCGTTGTCGCTTGCAAGTCTGTCGAGAAATTCTTGCTCGGCGAAAGAGGAGAAGAAATCAAGGGCCATTTGGCGGAGGCCTGTTCCCGGCTCGGAATTAAATGGCCGCTCGAAAGAGGAGGTCAATGAGAACCGGTAAACACGTGCGTTTACCGGTTTCATTTGTTATAGTTTATCCGATGACATTAATTTTAATTGCCGTTATCGCTTTTTGTTCCGCTTTTGTGGGCGGGCTTTTTGCTTTTCGCTTTCGTGATAAACTCCACTTGGTTTTAGGCTTTTCAGCGGGGGCGGTGATGGGGGTGGCTTTTTTTGATCTTTTGCCGGAGGCGATTAAACTTAACGAAAATCTTTTTTCTCTGGCGACTACGACCACTTTGGTGGCTCTCGGTTTTATCATTTATTTAATTTTGGACCGCCTGCTTTTTTTGCATCCGCATGGCGAAGAGGAGGAGAATTGCGCCAATCCTCACCATCACGAAAAAAAATCTTTTTCCTCCTTAATCTTAGCGGTCCATAGTTTTATTGATGGACTGGCCGTCGGCCTCGCTTTTCAAGTTTCGACTGAGGTCGGTTTAATTTTAACGGTGGCGGTTTTGTCTCATAATTTTTCAGACGGACTCAATATTGTTGGTTTAGCTCTTCGTCATGGTCACGAAAAAAATCGCGCTTGGCGTTGGCTAATTACCGCCTCGCTCGCGCCCGCTCTTGGTATCCTTACCACCTTATTTATTGTTGTGCCCGAGGTGTGGCTCGGTCCGATCCTTGCCCTCTTCACCGGCTTCTTTATTTATATCGGCGCCTCCGAACTCTTGCCCGAGAGCCACCACGGCCACTCCACTCGTCTAACCACCTTTATGACCGTTCTCGGCCTAGCTTTTCTCTATTTGATCATCAAATTGGCCGGGGTTTAGCTATTGACAAAGGGTTTAAAGGGGTGTATAATAGAAAGTGGAATGATAGAGGCTTGTCTGCTTCTTCAAATAAAGTTTTGTGTTGTCCTAAAACCTAAACCTCTAGAAAAGGGGTTGAAAAAAGGAGATTTCTCATGTTGATTCTTAATGTCTTGGTTGGGGTTCTTTTGGTTGGACTGCTCGTTTCCTTGATGTGGACTGACCATGTGACTTCGGGCGGTCTTTCAAAAAGAATGGAGATTGTCGACATTATGATGTCCTTGATTGTTGTCGCCTTCTCTAATTGGGCCTTCGGCTTTGACGGGGCAAAATTTATCTCATGGGCGCTAATCGTCTTTGCGGGAGTGAGGTTGACCCAGCGTTTCTGGTATGTGGGTTTTTTGTCCGGTATCCGTCGTCGTCGTGTTGAAAAACTTCGGGCCAGATGGCAAAAGGATGCCGAATATTACGCTTGGCACCGGGGCGAGATAGAAAGAGAAAACGCCACGATGACCGAATGTTCTTGCGAAGGAGAACGGCACCAAGAATCCCTCCGTCACAATCTTTGGCTCATCGAGCTTGAGCAGAAAAATGAACAACGCCTGCTCAAGAAATTAAGCAGGGTCAAACCCTAACCCGCCTCGACTCGTAGTGCAGAATTCCTGCCTCGGTCGAAGGCGGGTTTTCTGTTGTGGATAAAGTACTCAAAAAACCCTTAATTGTGCGATATCCAATCTCGCACAGTTAAAATCGGTAGAAAATAAAGAAGGGCCTTTCCGCGTACGTCGGATCGGCCCTATCCCTAGATTTTTTGCCCTTGGTCTTGCCATGGGTCTTATCTTTAGTCTTGCGCAGGAGCCGGTGATATCTCTCCCTTGCCAGATACCATAGCCAGTTACGGCTTTATTAGCGGTCGTACTCCAGAGCGATATCTTGAATCGATTAGGCCTTAGCTTCTCGAATTCTTCTGGAGTCTTAGTCCTCTCGAAAGGCGTGCTTGGTTTGATTATATATAGGGCAACGAGAAAGTCAAACAAATTATTTCCCCTGTAGGTATTCGTAAATATCTTCGGTGGCTTTGACGGCGTCGCCGGCGGCGATGCCGTTTTGATGATATTTGACGTCTGAACAATCACCGGCGGCCCAAAGGCCATTAAGCGATGAACGTTGAGTTTGATGATCAACGATGACATTGCCGGCCGGATTAAGATTAACCAATTCTTTAACCATTTCGGTATTTGGCAAGAAACCAATCTCGACAAAAATCCCGGTAACGGGTAGTTCGACAAGCTCACTATTATCTTTATTTTTATAAACTAAACTTGAGACAAACTTATCGCCTTTTATTTCAATCAACTCAACGTTACTGATTGCTTTAAAATTAGGATTTTGTTTTAAATTTTCAATGGTTACTGCTTCGGCGCGAAAAGTGGGCATCATTTCAAGTAAGGTCACACTTTTACAATAAGCGAGGAGTTGGCCGGCGGTGCCAAAGCCGGCGTTGCCACCGCCAATTACGGCGACATCTTGGCCACTAAATAAGGGGCCATCGCACGAGGCACAATAGGTGAGGCCCTTATGTTCAAAAATATCAGCGCCCTTAGTGCTTAATTTGCGACGACTCCCACCCATGGCGAGGAGAACGGTTTTGGTTTGAAAGCTTTCGCCCGCTTGAGTAGCGACGACAAAATTATCAGTCTCTTTTTTAACGTCACTGGCCACCCCGGTTTTGATTGTTAAAGTTTCGCCCTCATAAGAACGAAGATGGTTAACAAATTTTTTAGAGAGTTCGTCGCCAGAGATGCTAATTTCGCCCAGCCAATTTTGAATTTCGGGCGCGACGGTCGATTGGCCACCCAATTCTTGGGCGATCACTAAAGTTTTTAATTTTTTGCGGGCGGCATAAACACCAGCCGAGCAAGCGGCGGGCCCACCGCCGATAATGATTAAATCAAACATAAGTTAGATTATACTACTTTGTCTTAGAGCGTCGCAAGAAAGCGGGGATCGATGACCAATCATCATCTTCGAAATTGTCGTCCTTTTTATCTTTGGTTAGGTTGCTTAAGCCATTGCTGGCCGCTTTAACCTCCAATTCTTTGCTCATTTTATTATCTTCAGCTTCAGCCTTGGCCATTTCTTCTTTAAGCTGGGGGGTCTCTTTTTTGGGCTCGAGAGTCTCAATTACCTTGAAGTCGTCACGGGATTTTTTACCATCAGCGGCAAAACCGCAAGCGATAACGGTGATTTTAATTTCGTTCTTCTTCATCTTGTCATCTTTGATTGTGCCGAAGATGACCTTGGCTTCTGGATCAATTGATTCGGTAATAACCTTGGCGGCCTCCTGAAGTTCGAAGAGAGTCACATCGTCACCGCCGGCGACGGTAAAGAGGATACCCTTGGCGCCATTAATTGAGACATCAAGGAGGGGAGAACTAATAGCCATTTTGGCCGCCTCGATTGAGCGGTTTTCGCCCGAAGCAACACCAACGCCCATCAGGGCTGAACCCGAATTTTGCATAATGGTGCGAATGTCGGCAAAGTCGGCATTAATTTTACCGGGCATGGTAATGGTGTTCGAAATGCCCTCAACCGCTTGCTTTAACACCTCATCGCACATGGCAAAGGCCGAGGTGCAAGTGGTGTCGTGACTAATGAGCGTTAAGAGTCGATCGTTAGGGATGGTGATAATCGCGTCAACTTCTTTTTTAACTTCATCAATCCCTCTTTCGGCAATGGCCTTGCGTTGCTTGCCTTCAAAATAAAACGGGCGAGTGACCACGCCGATAGTGAGGGCGCCAAGATCTTTAGCAATTTTAGCGACCACTGGTGCGGCGCCGGTACCGGTACCTCCACCCAAACCGCAAGAAATAAAAACCATGTCGGCTCCCTTCAAAACATTTTGGATATCTTCTAAACTTTCTTCAGCGGCTTGTCGGCCTAGTTCTGGATCCATGCCGGTGCCGAGACCGCGAGTCAAACTTTTACCAATATGAATTTTTTTGATGGCGCGAGAATTTTGTAAATGTTGAGCGTCGGTATTAAGCGCAATAAATTCAACGCCTTGAACCTTTTGTTCTACCATGTGCGTAACCGCGTTGGTGCCTGAACCGCCAACACCAACAACTTTAATTCGAGCAAAGGACTCAATTTCGGGGTTTATTTTGGGCATATTTCTCCCATCTTAACAAACCGCCCAAAAAAGGCAAATCACCCCCAGATTAAGGCATTAATTCCTTGATCCAGTCCCAAATTTTACTACGAGTATCTTTGATTAATTTAAGACCAAAAGACTCTTCTCCGCCGTCTTCGAGACGATAAACACAGAGGCCATAAGAGACCGACCAGGAGGCGTCGCGGATTTGACTCTTCGAATTAGAGGCAATCGCCGAGGCAGCGACGCGAGCTGGTAATTTAAAATAATTTTTGGCGAGCTCTTCGATATTGGGGATGCTTGAACCACCGCCGGTGATAATTAAACCGGCCGGGAGCAAACCGTTGCGCCCCAATTTTTTTAAATGAGTTTCGACGAATTCAAAAATATCAGACAAACGGGCTTCGATAATTTCGTCTAATTTCTTTTTGGTGCCAACCGGCTCGCCTTCGCCACGTTTAATTTTTTCGGCTTCTTCAATCGGGATGCGAAAACCGAGGGCGATATCGTTGGTGATGTCCATTGAACCAATGGGAAAGACTTGGATTGAGACGGGGACCCCTTCTTCAAAAACGGCAATTGAAGTGGTTTGTGAGCCGATATTAACCAAGACGCTACCCGCCATTTTTTGCAATTTGGACATAACAACGAGGCTGGCGGCGAGGGGGGAAGCAACTATATCATCCACAATTAAGCCGGCATCCTCAATAACTTTGACCAGGTCCTTAAGATGTTGGTTGAGGCAGGTGATAAAAAGAGTGCGGGCCTCAAGCTTGCTCCCTCGCAAACCCTCCGGGTGGCCCAAAACTTTTTCACCATCAACTTTAAAAGAGATTGGGATGCGGTGAAGGATTTGTCGATTGACCATATCGAGAAGATTTTTCTCGCTAGCTTCGATGGCGTGATTAACGTCATTGCCAGAGATTTCGGCATCGGGTTTGGCCGAGACAATACTGCCCTCAATAATTCGTGAATCGAGCGAAACTCCACCCAAGCCTAAGAGGACTTTGCGGATCTTTATTTTTAAACTTCGTTCGGCATCAGCGACTGTTTCGCGGATAGATTCAACGGCCTCATCGGCATTAATGACATAGCCACGACGTAAACCTCGAGCCGGTTTTTTAATCAACACTAAAACCTGCGGGGCACTGTCTCCCGGTCTAGTCTCGCAAACGACGAGCCGCACCCACGCGGTCCCGACGTCTAGCCCCGCGATGATTTGTCGATTGGCCATTTTTAATTGAAGACAAAAACCTTTTCTCTTCAGTCTCCATTTTACTACCATGTGTCAATCCTGCCAAATGCAAGAGGCCGTGGATAAACAAATGTTCGGCCGAAAAATCGGTCAGGGGGAGTTTTATAAAAATTTCGCCAGAATTTTTGGTCAGTGGAAATGATAAAATATTGGCAATTTTATCTTTGCCCCGTCTCTCTTTATTTAATTGACGAGCTAAAGCGGAGCCACAAAAAACGAGGCTTAACTCATACTTCTCGCCGAGAATTTTTTTCTTATATTTGGCAAAAAACAGGTCCGAGACCTGTTTTTTGGTTAAATTAGCGATAGCTAGGGGCATCTTTGATTTTGCCGAGCTTCTTTAGTCGCTCGTAGGCTGCTCGTTTAACTATTCGTTTGAGCGCTTCGTTTTTGCGCTTAAGAGCCGACTTGGGGCGCTCGTTATAACGAGCATTGCGCGTTTTTCGCACTAACCCGGCGCCTGATACTCGTTTCGAAAATCGACGCATCACGCTCATATTGGTTTCGGTTGCACCCTTAACCACTTCAATTACACTCTTCTTAATCATGGGGCCAGGATAACATTTATTTAAAATTTGGGCAAGCTCTTTTAAAAAAGAAATTCCCGTGACGCGCTAGCGCGCCACGGGGCAAAATTCTGGTTCCTATTTTTTCTCTTTGTCCTCCGCCTCAGCGAAGGCTTTTTCGATGGCCTCAATCGCCGGCTTGGCCAGCGGGGAGTCCTCTCCCTTTTCATTGGCCGAGATCAATTCCCGAACGAAACCGACCAAATCCTGCTCGGCCGATTTTAGCGGCGGATTTTCCTTGGTCAAAGCAATACTGGCCTCATGCAAGAGGTTGGCCAGCTTCTCGGGAGAAAGCTCGTCACTTATCTTTACCGGGGAACGAGTGGCAAGATAAGTCTTTGCCCATCGACTTATCGCCGAGACAAAACGAGGATTGCTTTTTGGGGAGAGTCTCAATATTGATTTTGCCAAAGACTCGATCGACACTCCGGTCTTCTCTGCCATTTCTCAACTCCTTCCGGCCCTTTGGGCCTCTTTACTGCTTACAATTCCTATCTATTATTAACACATAAGCCGACCAGAAGTCAAGCCTACTTTATTTTTTTGAGATATTCAGCCAATTTGCCGACTTTGATGGAAAAAGCAAAACCCCTGGCA
>Ga0265297_10010763_pt1 | contig 11397 bp, 9 predicted proteins | sample Munlanlwell13791_FD_192502 | JGI IMG/M metagenome (GOLD analysis project Ga0265297, IMG submission 192502) | Leachate microbial communities from a municipal landfill in Southern Ontario, Canada - Leachate well 137-91 | ecosystem: Engineered > Solid waste > Landfill > Unclassified | place...
GATAGAATGTCTTATAAGTTGAATAATCCTTTATGGAGTAACAGAGACAGATTAATTTTATCAAAGTCTCATGGTTGTTATGCTCTTTATGCTATTTTAGCTGACATTGGTTTTATACCGAAAGATGAATGGAATAATTTCAATATCAAGGGAAAGAGTACATTGCATGGGTGTGTTGAAAGAAAACTTAAATATGGTTTAGAGTCAGGTAGCGGATCTCTTGGTCATGGATTACCAATGGCGACGGGATTAGCCTTTGGTGCTCAATTACAAAAGAAAAAATATTATACATTTTGTGTTACCGGAGACGGAGAATTAGAAGAAGGAACAACGTGGGAGGCAATTCAATTTGGGGTAAAACATAAAATAAAAAATTTAATTATAATTGTTGATAATAATCATTTAGGAGCAATGGATTTTTTGGTCAATATTATGGACAAAAGTACCAGGGATTTATTTAAAAGACTTAAGGGTTTTGGGTTGGATCCTTTAATTTGTCCGGGGCACGATGTGGTAAAATTGGCAAATTATATTAAAAAAGCACAGTTTTCCAAAGAGGAAAAGCCTAAGTTAATTATCGCTAACACGATAAAAGGTTTTGGTTTAAAATGTATGGAAAATATTCCAAAATTCCATTATCGTATTCCAAAATTAAAAGATTTAAAAATGGGCAAATCTTATGAATAAAAAACAAAACTATTTTCGCAAAAAAATTTTAAATTATATTGTTTCTAATTTTGCCAAAGACAAAAATTATTATTTGTTAGTTGGTGATATGGGGTTTGGGTCAATAGATAAATTAAAAAAAGAATGTCCCAGTCAGGTTATTAACTGTGGAATCATGGAACAAGGAATGATTGGTATTGCTGCAGGAATGGCAATGAGTGGTTTAAAGCCAATAGTATATTCCATAGTTAATTTTTTAGCATACAGAGTCCTTGAGCAAATTAGGAATGATATTGTTTTTCAGGATTTAGATGTTAAATTTATTGGTACTGGAGCCAACAATTATTTTAGTTTTTTAGGTTATTCGCATTGTTGTGGTCAAGACGATATTCTTTTAATGAGATTAATCAATGTAAAGGTTTTTGATCCTTACAATTCAAAAAAAACATTTCCTAAATTAGTTCAAGAATGGATTCGGTATAATAAAACAGCATATATAAGAGTTTAATATAAAATGAATTTATCTATAATTATTCCTGCTCTAAATGAAGAAAAAAATATTGAAGCAGCAATAGATAGTACTTTGATTGCCTTAGAAGATTTTAAAATTTCTGGTGAAATTATTGTTATTAACGATGGAAGTACAGACAATACCGGTTTATTAGTAGAAAAGAAAAAAAAGCAATTTCCTTCAATGATAATAACAATTTCACATCAAAAGCCCCAAGGAATTGGATCTTCTTTTTGGGATGGTGTTGATAATGCCTCGGGTGATACTGTTGTTATGTTTCCTGGAGATAACGAGAATGATCCAAAAGAAATTTTGCGCTATTATTGGTTAATGAATCATGTAGATCTTGTTATTCCTTTTATTTTTAATAAAGAGATTAGGCCTATGTCTAGAAGAATCCTTTCTTCTTTATATAGTTTGATTATAAGAATAAGTTTCTCTCTCTGTTTAAATTATACCAATGGAACAATTTTATGTCGTCGATCAATTTTAGAAAAATTAGAACATCGAAGTAAGGGATTTTTTTTGCAAACAGATATATTAGTTAGATTAATTAAAAAAGGTTATCTTTTTGCCGAGGTGCCACATCGACTCAGTCCTAGGGAGGAAGGGTCTTCGAAAGCAATTGAATTTTCTTCTTTTATATGCCTGGTTAAAGAATATTTATGTTTATTAATGGATTATTATTTTAGAAGAAATTATCTATTTAAAAAAGAATCTATAATAAAAAATTCAATAACTTTTATCAGAAAAAATGAAAAAAAATAAGAACCTAAATCAAGAAAGCAAACTTATTCTTGATGGTCACAAATTGATGTGGCACAGAGAAAGAGTAGAAGCTTGGCTGCGTGGAGAAAGAATTGCTCCAATTACAATTGATCTTGCTTTAACTCGTCATTGCACTTATCATTGTGTTTTTTGCTATGGACAACTTCAGGCAAATGACGAAAAGAGGATGACCAGGGATGTAATTTTTAGGTTTCTTGATGATGCTTCAGAAATTGGAGTTAAAGCTATCAGTTTTATAGGTGATGGTGAAAGCACATGCTCGCCTTATTTATATGATGCTATCAAGAGAGGTAAAAAAAATGGTCTTGATGTAGCATTAGGAACAAATGGTTATTTATTAAAAGATGAAAAGATAGAAGAAATACTGCCCCTTTTAACTTATATTAGATTTAATTTTTCGGCAGGAGAACCTAGCCGTTATGCTGAAATTATGGGGACTCAAGAAGAAAATTTTTATAAAGCTTCTCAAACTATAAAAAAATGTGTTGAGATAAAAAGAAGAAACAGTTTGCCTGTAACGATTGGTTTGCAAATGGTTTTAATGCCTAAATTTAGTGATCAGATTATTCCTTTTGCTAAACTTGGTAAGAATTTGGGAGTTGATTATGCCGTTATTAAACATTGCAGTGATGATGAAAAAGGGAGTTTAGGGGTAGACTATTCTAAATATTTTGGACTAGTTGATATTCTTAAACAGGCAGAAAATTATTCTGATGAAAATTATTTAGTAAAAGCAAAATGGTCTAAAATTTTAAGTGGTGGCAAACGTAAATATTCTCAGTGCTATGGCCCGTCTTTTCTTCTTCAAATTTCCGGCTCAGGGTTGGTTGCTCCTTGCGGTCCTTTATTTGGTAATCAGTATAAAAAATTTCATATTGGAAATATAGTAGACACGCCTTTTAAAAAAATATGGCAGAGTGAACATTATTGGCAAGTTATGAATTATATTGCTTCAAAGAAATACGACGCCAGAACAATGTGTGGCACCCTTTGCCTTCAACATAAAATAAATGAATTCCTATGGGATTTAAAACAAGGGAAAACGGTCTTAGAAAATCCTAAAGGTGAGCCTCCCTTACATGTAAATTTTATTTAATATGGTAGTTATTAAAAATAAAATTTTAATTTTTCTTAAAAATATTATTAAGAAAGAAAAAATAATAGTTGGATTTTTATTGTTTATAATTTTAGCTTTTTCTCTTTTTTTGAGAATTTATTTACCTTGGGATAATATTTTTTCTGAACCAATAAAATATACGGCTGATGATGGGGTATATCATATGCGAATTATTGAAAATCTTTTATTAGGAGGTTATTTTCCAAAATGGATTTATTTTGATGCTTATACTAATTTTCCTTACGGCACCTATATTCATTTTGCTCCTTTATATGATTGGCTTTTAGCTTTAATTATTTGGATAATTAGTTTAGGCAAACCAACTTTAGAAATAATAAATCAAATCGCTCCTTTTTATCCTGCGGTTTTAGGAACTTTAGCTATCCTTGTTGTTTATTTTATTGGTAAAGAGTTATGGAATAGGTGGGCAGGTTTATTATCAGCTTTTTTATTTTCTCTATTGCCAACATTTTTATTTAGATCTTTACTTGGTCAAAATGATCATCACCAAGCAGAGGTTTTGTTTTCCAACTTAGCTATTTTATTTTTAATTCTGGCTTTTAAGAAAGGTAAGAACTTATATTATAAAAAACAATTTTGGATCTATACAATATTGGCAGGAATAGGGCTTGGGTTATATTTTTTACTTTGGACAGGAGCCTTACTTTTTCTTTTCATTATTTTTATGACAATAATTTTGTATTATTTGATTGAATTTTTTAATAAGAGAGATCAACATTGGGTATTAATAATGGGAACTATTATTTTTTTAATTACTTTAGGGATAATTAGTCCTTTTTTTGGCCATCCTGACTTATTTCACTCGCCATTATATAATATAAACCATTTAGCATCCTTGTTATTGGGAATATTAGGGTTCTTGGCTACTTTCATTATAGGTAAATTTATTAGACAAAAAAAGTTAGATAATTGGTATTTGCCAATTCTACTAATTTTTTTAGGGTTATTCATTTTATTTTTATTAAGCATTTTTTCTTCAGAAACATTTTTGGGAATTATTGATAGTTTTAGGGCGATTAATCTTGGTTTTATGTCTCAACATGGAGAGCTTGCCTGGCGTAATTATGCCAGAGAATTAGTTAGTGAAATGCACCCCATGGGAATTGAAGGAGCAATCCAGTATTATAATTATTTATTCTATCTATCTTTTATAGGCATGGGATTTGTAGTTTACAATTTTTTTAAGAAGAGAATGCCAAAAGACTTATTACTAATTATTTGGTTTTTAATAATATTTTTAATTTGCGGTATTATTACTACTTCTTTTGGTCAAGTAAGATTTAGTTATTATCTATCGGTTAATATTGCTTTACTATGCGGATTTTTAGGAGTTAAAACTTTGTCATTTGGAATCAGGAACTTTAAAAAATGCTGGCAAGATAGAAGCATTTATTTTCATAATTTTAAATTTTTGGCCTCATTTTTGCTGATTTTTAATATTGTTTTTTTTATTTTTTATCCATTTCCATTTAATTTGGTTTATTCTTTTCCCAATAATTTACCGGCCATTATTTTAAATGCAATTAATATAGCAATTTACGGAACAGTAAGTCCAGATTCTGATATTTATGAAACCTTATTATGGTTAAAAGAAAATACCCCAAATCCCAGTGTAAACTATTATAGTCATTACGAAGAGCCTAATTTTAATCCAAAAACAGAAAAAATTGAGTCTTACAGTTATCCGGATTCTGATTACGGTATTTTAGCTTCCTGGAGTATAGGTCATATGATAACTTATTATGCTCATCGAATTCCGAATGCAAATCCTTTCCAGCAGGGTTTGGGCAAGGTTGTAGAAAATGAAATTATACCGGGTGAAACAACTTTTTTTATTGAAAATAGCGAGGAACAAGCAATAGAAATATTAAATGAGTTAAGAACAAAATATATTATTACTGAATATAATGGAGCAGTTAGTTTTGGTAGCGGCGGCTTTTTTGGTACTCAATTATGGGCGATGGAAGAAGAAGGCGATTATTATTTAGAAGAACAAAAAGAAGATCAAAATTTAATTTTTACAACCAGAAAATATGATAAATCCATGATTGTTCGGCTTCATTTTTTTGATGGCAGAGAATGGTTTTTAGAAGACAAAGGGGAAGAAGAAAGCAGGGTAGAAGCTTTAGACCATTTTAGATTGGTTTATGAATCGAAAACCCCAGTAGATTATGGTTTTTTTGGAGACCCTGAAAAGGATAATATAAAATTAATGAAAGTTTTTGAGTATATAAAAGGAGCAAGAATTATAGGAAATACTTCTATAGGAGCGAATGTAGAAATTTCCACAGATATTATTACTAATCAAGGAAGAAAATTTATTTATAAAAAGAAAGTAGTTGCTGAAGATGGGAAATTTGAATTTATTGTTCCTTATTCAACTTTTGGTAAAGATGGCTGGGTTGAAAATGGCACAAAATTTGAGATTTTTGCTAATTCATATAGATTGATTATAGATGGGGTTGAAAGACAAATAATAAATGTTTCCGAAGAAGATATTTTAGAAGGTAATTTAATTATAATCTCTAATTGACGACATTGAATATTATAAAATTATAAATAAGAAATTATACATTATTTTAACAATTTTATTATTACTTTTAATTTTTAAATTTAAAAAAATCATTTTTAATGATGATTTAGATTTAAAAGATTGTTTATTTGTATTAGAAGAGAAAATCGTAAGAGGGTCTTCATTTAGTCTTTTTATTGAACCAGAAACAAAAATTAAAACTTTGTAATAAAATTTCTGATTCATTTAATAGTACTAGATTTGACTTGAAAAATAAAAATGGCATCATCGCCAAAGTTGAAATTTAATTATTTTTTTGATATATTTTTATAAGTTATTAATAATTTAAAATATTTAAATTTATGAATAAAGATAAATTTTTTAAAACAGCTTTGATCATTGCCATAATTCTTTTGATGGTTTTGATTTATTTATCATTTATTGATAAAACCAGAGCTATTGAAAATCCTTACTACGCTGTTTATTTACGAACCGGTGATATTTATTTTGGAAAAATATTACGATTTCCCAAATTCACTCTTTCCGATATTTGGTTCTTGCAAAGGGGCACAAGTGAAGAGCAAGGTGATTTTGAGTTAATGAAGTTTAGTGATGCTATATTTGGTCCTATGGATAAGATGGAAATAAATAAAGAAAACATTGTTTGGGTATCTAAATTACGAGACGAGAGCGAAGTAGTTATCTTCATTCAACAGAATTCAGATAAATCTTCACAAGGCATTCAATCAGAAGCACTCCCTCAGGAATCATTGCCAACAACGGAATAGTAGTGTTATAGATTAAATAGAGCATTAATTACGGAAAGTTTTTCTCCGTAATTTTAATAAGGTTTTATTAATTAATAGTTATTCGCAATCAAAAAAATGATATGATATAATGATAAATATGAAATTCCGTTTTCGTTCAAAAGATTGGCATAATTTATTAGTTCCTGAGTTTACCATTAACGCCATTTATATTGAAGATAGGATGGTGCGGGTTTTTTGTTTTGATAAGGAAATTAATAGAGTGATAAAAGCAAAAAAATATGCTCTACCAAAGGGGATTATTGAAGAAGGAATTTTAAAACAGCCTGATCAATTAAAGGCTTTTCTTGATTCTTTAAATAAAAAACTCTGGTCAAAAGAAAAAAATGTTTGGGTTGTTTTAGCTTTACCCTCAGCTAATTTTTTTACCAATATTCTTAATTTACCTGATTTAGATAAAGATCGTTTTTATGAAGCGGTTATTTTTAATACTCAAATGATAGCACCTATATCTTTAGAAGAGGCATATTTTGATTGGGAAGATTGGGGCTCTTTGAATGTAAACGGAGAAAAAGAAGCTTTTATCGCTTTAGGAATTAAAAAACAAATTGATCCATATCTGGATGTTTTAAATGAAACTGGTTTTAGTGTAGTTGCTGTAGAGCCATTGGCCCTATCTTTAGCAAGGTTCAACAATGAATTTATAGAAAAGCAAGACCCAGTTTTGATAATAGACTTAAGATCAGAGGGCATCGAATTTATTATTACAGAAGGAAAGAAAATAATTTATTTTGATTTTGATTCTTGGCAAGAAATTTTTGGTAAGAAGGTTCCTAAAGCAATTACATTAGAATTTCTTAAGAAACATATTTCTAAAGAAATGCCAATGTTGCTAAATTTTTATTCTTTAAAAAGAAAACAAATAATTCAAAAATTTATTTTTCTTAGTTTTGATGCAAAGCTTGCTAATGCTTTAATTCAATGGATTTATGTTCAGTATCAACTCTCTCCTTTAGAAATAAAATTACCACTTAATCTTTCAAGGGTAGGTAGGGATTGGTTTGGAGTGATAGGAGCTGCCATGAGAGGCATTATTCCAAGAAATCAAGACACTATCGTCAGCTTAGCTCCAGTAGGTACAGAAAAAAGCTATGAGCAACATCATCTTTTAAGAATAGTTTCTCTGTGGAGTAAATCAATAATAACTGTTTTTTCGATTCTTGTTTTGTTACTAGGAGTGATAAGTAATACATTTTTTAATAATATTGAAAATCAATACCAAAAAGCTGTAGCAAAACCTTTAGATCAAAAAACAATAGAGAAAGAAACAGTTTTGGAACAAGAAGTTGAAGAATTTAACAATCTTGTTGTTAAAATTGCTCAAGCTCAAAAATATGAGAAAAATTGGCAGGAAATACTAGAAGAAATTTTTAATAGTGCCAATAGTTCATCAATAAATTTAAAAAGAGTTTTATTTAGTGCTAGTCCTGCAAATAATATTACCATTCAAGGGCAATCTTCAACGAAAGAATCTATAGTTAAATTTAGAGATACATTGGGTCTATCAGGTCTTTTTATTGATATTTCCTTGCCTTTATCTGCTTTAGTAGAAACATCAGATGGAGTAACTTTCTCTTTAAGTCTTCAAATATGAAATTAACTTTTTATGGGGGAGTAAAAGAGATAGGCGGTACAAAGATTCTTCTAGAAGATAAAAAAACTGCTATTTTTTTGGATTTTGGAAAAAGTTATCATGAATCCTCAAAATATTTTGAGGAATTTTTAAATCCACGGGTTGTTCATGGGTTAAAAGATTATTTAGAATTAGGTTTATTGCCTGAAAAGCAAGGAATTTATCGCTGGGATTTAATAAGTATTTTACATAAAGAGAATGAAAAAAAGATTAACTATTGTGAACCAAAAATTGACGGTATAATTCTTTCCCATGGCCACTTAGATCATGCTGGCTATATTTCTTTTCTAGATCCTAAAATCCCTATTTATACTAGTAAAGAAACGATAGCTGTTTTAAATGCTTTTTCTATTTCTCGTCCAAAAAGCTTGGAAAATGAGATTTTAGAAATATCTTTACGAGATGTAGAAGACCCAAAGAAAAGAAAGAGAAGAAGAAGAAAGTTTAAAATAGTAAACAATATGAAGTCTTTTTTTATTAAAGACTTAAAGATTGTGCCAATCTCTATAGATCATTCTTTGCCTGGTGCCTATATGTTTTTAATAAAAACTTCAAAAGGTAATATTCTATATTCTGGTGATTTTCGTTTATCAGAACTTACAAAAAATAGAAAACAAAAAATTTATTCATTTTTAAAAAAAGCAAAAATTAAAATACTTCTTTGCGAAGGGACAAGAATAAAAGATCAGTCAATTTTAACAGAGCAAGAAGTTTATAAAAAAGCATTGGCAAGCGTTAAAAAAACTAAGGAATTAGTAGTAGTTGACTATTCTATCGGTGACATTATGCGTTTTAAAACTTTGCTTAAAATAGCTAAAGAAACAAAACGTGTATTGGCTTTGCCTTATAATTATTTTAATTACCTTATGACAATGGAGAAAAATGGAATTTTGAGAAAGAATGGTATTAGGAAGTCTGACTTTAAAAAGGTAATGCTTTATGCAAAGAGAAAAATTACTTTTAAGAAATGGGAGCGAGATTTATTAAAGAATTTCAAAACTTGTACTTCTAATGACATCAGAATAAATAAAAGAGATTTTATGTTAGTTTTAAATTTCTTTCAAGTTCAAGAATTAATAGATATCAAGCCAGATAAAAATAGTTATTATTTACGAGCAATAACTGAGCCTCATAGCGAGGAGATGGAAATTTCAGAAGAAAGATTTATCAATTGGGTGAAACATTTTAAGATGCAAGGGTTAAAAAAAGATAAAGATAATCCCAAGAGAAAAGTGTTCGAAAGAGCCCATATCTCAGGTCATATTAGTGGAAAAGAGTTAGCTGAATTTATTAAAAAGATTCAGCCAGAAATATTGATTCCTATTCATGTTGAATTTCCCGAAGAATTTAAAAAAATGCATAAAAAAGTAATAATGCTAAAGAAAAATGAATGCTTGGAATTTAACTAGATTTTAGATATAATTAAGAAAGCTCTATTAATTATAGATTATGTATGATCTCTTAATAAAAAATGGACAAGTTTTTGATGGACAAGGCAATCCTTCTGAAAATATTGATATTGGAATAAGTAATGATAAAATTGTTGCCCTGGGTCATTTTAAGAACGAAAAAGCAAAAACAGAAATAAATGCTGAAAATAGATTTGTTTGTCCTGGTTTTATTGATATTAATAATAATGCCGATCATTATTTGGATATTTTCTTTTCTCCTAGTGCGGAAAATTTAATTCGTCAGGGAGTAACAACAATTATTTGTGGGAATAGTGGGTCTTCTTTAACTCCTTTAATTAGTGGCTCTTTAGATTTTATTAGAAGATGGGCCAATCCTAGTCAACTTAATATTGGATGGCGACAAGTAAAAGAATTTTTTGATTTTTTAGATGATAAAAGACTAGGAATTAATTTTGCTACTCTTCTAGGTTGGGGAAGCTTAAGAAATGAATTTACTAAAGGTGAGTTTAGAAATTTAAAACAAAAAGAAATAGATCAATTAAAATTAATTGTTTCTGAAGGACTTAATCAGGGTGCTTTAGGAGTTTCTTTTGGTTTGGGTTATGCCTCAGAGCGTATGGTTGGTATTACTGAAATTTTAAAAATTGCTAAAGTGGTAGAAGAGAAAAAAGGATATTTATCTTTTCATCTTCGTGATGAAGCCGAAGGGCTTCTCGCTAGTGTTAGGGAAGTAATTGAAATTGCAGAAAAATCTAAATTACCAATAGAGATATCTCATTTTAAAGCAGAAGGTAAGCCTAATTTTGATTATTTTGGGCAGGCTTTAGAAATGATAAATAAAGCTAATAGTTCATTTGGAAAAGAGTTAATTAATTTTGATATTTTTCCTTATAATATTAGCGCTCAATCTCTTTATTTAATTTTACCAGAATGGACAGAAATTGGTGGTCGGGACGTTCTTTTAAAGAATATTAACGATGAAATAGTTAAAAATAAAATACTTCAAGATCTTAAAAGGAAAAAATATCTTTATAAAAAATTAAAAATAGCAGATAGTGGTCAGCGTTGGTGGTTTTCAGGGAAAACTTTAGAAGAAATAGCCAAAGGATTTAATTTAACGCCAGAAGAATCTCTTTTAAAAATTATAGAGTTATGTGAAGATAAAGTTATTGTATTTACTGAAGATCTTTCAGACAAGAATATTATTGAAGGTATAAAAAACAAAGCTTCTTTTATAGGTTCTAATAGTGGATTTAGTAATATCGAAAGTGGAAGAAAGGGGGTTTGGGTTCATCCTCGGGCTTTTGGAAGCTTTCCAAGGTTTCTTGGCCATTATACGAGAGATCAAGAGTTATTATCATGGGAAGAAGCAATCTATAAAATCACTGGTAAAGTAGCTGAAAAAACTGGTTTTAAAAAAAGGGGTTTAATAAAAAAAGATTATTATGCAGATATCACTATTTTAAATCCTGAAAAAATTCAAAGTAATTCTTCTTTTAAAAATCCATTTCAATATCCTGAGGGAATAGAGTCAGTGATTGTTAATGGAAAAATGGCTTATCACAAAGGGCTGTTGACAGAAGAAAGGTATGGAAAAACAATAAGAGAATAAATATTTATGCAGTGTTTTATTGTTCAAGGAGAAAAAAAACTAAAAGGGGAAATAGAGGTTAGGGGTTCTAAAAATGCCGCTATGCCTATTTTAGCAGCAACTCTTTTAACAAAGGAGACTTCTATTGTTGATAACATTCCTTTGATAGAAGATGTTAAAAGATTTTTAGAAATTATTCAAAGCTTAGGAGGAAAAGTTGAGTGGTTGGGTAAAAGAAAAGTAAAGATAGATCCTAAAAATTTAGATATTAAAAAAATTGATCAATCTTTAGTTAAAAAATTAAGAGCTTCTGTTCTT
>Ga0265297_10010764_pt1 | contig 11396 bp, 14 predicted proteins | sample Munlanlwell13791_FD_192502 | JGI IMG/M metagenome (GOLD analysis project Ga0265297, IMG submission 192502) | Leachate microbial communities from a municipal landfill in Southern Ontario, Canada - Leachate well 137-91 | ecosystem: Engineered > Solid waste > Landfill > Unclassified | place...
GCTCGTCCCCCCTCTTCTCAGACCCGGACCCCGAGGCCCCCACCCACTCCCGGAACTCCCGCTCCGCCCGGATCACCGCGCGGTCGAACTTCTCCGTCCCGGGCCCGGCGGCCACGGCCGCCAGCTCGAGCTTGACCGGGGCCGGGGCGGGCGCCGCCGCCTCGAGCCGCCAGCCCACGTGGTTCTGCTTCCCTGCCGCGTTCTCACCGGGCAGGATCGTCGAGTGATGCATGGTGGTGATGTGGACGAAACTCCCAGGGGTCGCGTCATCGTTGGTCGTCCGCCACTTGTCGGCACTGATTCGCTCGGCGTGCATGCGCCCGTTGGGCGTGACGATCTTACTGCCCACCGGCAGCACGTCCACCTCCGCCCGGCTCAGCCGGGGCTTGCTGGCGAACGGCTCCGCCACAGGCGCCGCGGGCGAGGCCGGCGCTGCCTTCGCCGGCTTCACCGCCTGCGCGCCCGCCGGGGTGAGCGCGAACCCCGCGTCCCCCAGGGACACGAGTCCCCGCGCGAACAGCTTGCCCAGAGTTACCTTCACCGCCGGACTGGGGTGCTTCACCGGGCCAGCCTGCAACGACTCGAGCGCCGCCCGCTCCTCCGGCGTCAGCTGCGACTCCGCCCGCGGCGCGGGCTCCGCCTGCTCCTCCGGATCCTCGGTCTTGTCGTGGATCACCACCTTGGGCTTGCCGTGTACCTTGTCGTCCCAGGGGATCGTGTGCGCCGCGTCCGCCCATCGCCCTCCCCGCGGCCCGATGAACAGCATGGCCTTCTCCAACTTCCGCTCCCTGGGAACGGTGATCCGCAGTTCGCCCGCCATCGGTGTCTCCCTCTGCTCCGCCCTCGACCGCCAGAGGGCCAGCCCCCGTTCCCCCAGTTGCTGGCGGGCCACCGGGTCCAGCCCGGGCTCCCCGTCCACCAGGCAGGCCATCCAGGCCTGCCGGAACTTCAACTCGTCCCCCTGGCCGGTCGTCAGCCCGTCCACCAGCCGGGACAGGCGCTGCCCGACCGCCAGGTCCAGTCCGAGGTCCTTCACCACCGCCTGGGGGGTCAACATCGGCCGAGCGCTCGCCCGCTCGGCCGCCGCCTGGGTGGGCGGGGTGGTGGCCAGCCGGAGCGCGTCCTGCGCCTGCTGGCGGGCGAGCTCCACCTGCTCATCCCGAAGGCCACGAGGCACCTGCCCGGGGATCTGCCAGCCGGCGAACTGGGGGGCGCCCATCATGGCCTTCTCCACCGGCTCGCCCAGCATGCGCTTGTAGATGCCCATCACGTAGGCGTAATCCAGGGCGTGCCCTTGGGCAGCCGCGCGAGCCTTCGCCTTCTTCCACAGCCGTTCCTGGGCAGCCGTCCTGACCACGTTCACGGGCATGGCAGCCCCCCGGGCCCCACCAGCAGCCCTCGGGGGACCACCACCCGATCCCCCGCAGGGGTGAACACCGCGCACTCGGTCGGGCAGATCTCATCCCGTGGATCCCAATTGCGGGGCTTGCACTGCAAGAAAACGCAGCCGATCCACTGGCCGAACGGCACTCGCCCCCCCAACCGGCGGACTTCCTGCTGATACACCCATGTCCGCCGATATCTCCATCTCCACCACCGAGGTGTCCGCTGGCCGCCATCGCCGAACTGGGGTTCCGTGTAGCGCATCAGCTTGTCCTCCCCGGCAGGGGCGCGGAGAACATGGCCGCCAGGCGCTGGAACTGCTCCGCCACCTTGGGGTGGACGAACACCACCGGCGCCCCGTGGGTGCACTCGAGCCCGGAGGCCACCCGCCGGCCGCACGAGCACACCCGAATGTGCGTGTACTCCAGGTCGCAGGGGGAGAAGAGGTCAAGGGGGGCCGGGGTGGGAGTGAGGAGGTTCCCGCCTGGGGGTTGCATCCGGTCCGCTTCCATGCGGGGAAGATGCCCGATCCTGAGCAGGATGTCCAGAGGTCAGCCCTGGTGCGCGCGCTCCAGCCCCCCCACCCGGTCCTCCAGGGCGGTCAGGCGGGCTTCCAGGCCGAGCCGCCCCCGGGGACGACCCTGGATCCGGTCCTCGAGCCCGGCCGGCCCCAACGTCTGCAGCAACCGGCGCCAGCGAAAGAACGACCCCCAGCTCACCCCCAGCTCGGCCAGCCGGGCCTTCTGAGCTCGGGTGGACTTCAACGCGGACACCTCGTCCACGACGGCGCGGCGCACGCCCGGGCTGTACCGGTTCCGGTTGTTCACCACCCGCCCTCCGGGTCCAGCAGCATCCGCTCGGCCACCGGTCCGACCAGCAGCGGGTACGACCGGTCGATCGCGACCAGCATCGCGCCCGCGCACAGAGCCTCCCGCCCCACGCACTCGACCAGATCGTCATGCCAGAGGCTGAGCGCGATCCGCTCGTACCCGAACTCCTGCCGGACCGTCATCGTCACCTGGCAGATCTGCGGGTCGCGCACGAACAGCACGCCCCCATGCGCGCACACCATCGGGTCGCACAGCCGCCCCATCGAGTCGGCCAGCAGGTCGCTCACCTCCCCGCAGGTGGCCAGCAGCAGGTCCTCCTCCCTCTCCGTCGGGTCGCAGGCGGGCAGCAGGCAGGCCAACAGGACGAACACCAGCGCGGTCTTCAGGATCTTCATGGGGCACCCCTTCCGGTTCGGACGTTCCATCAATCCCTCCCGCCGTACTTGTCGATCAGCGCGCGCACGGCGCGCTCGCACGAGCCGGCGACGGTCGAGCCGGCGACGGTCTCCATCGCGCACTGGATCGTCGCTTCCTCCACCCGGTGCTCCAGGCCGGCCCGCGAGCCCGCCCGACTGTACTCCGCACACGCCGCGCCCATGCTGCCCGCCAGCGCCCGGAGGTCCTCCAGCAGGTGGCTGACCCCCGGGGCTTCCCTGGCGGCCTGCTGGCCCAGCGTCCCGCCGCGGGCCAGGTCGGCGACCATCATCGCGTAGTTGGCCACGTCCACCGCCTGGCCGAAGATGTTCGCGGGCGCCTCCTGCGCCATCGCCCGCCGGAGATCGGCCACCTCCTGTTCAAGCCGGCCTATCAGCTCGAACGGGCGCAACTCGCCCCAGCCACCCTTCCAGTCGTTCTCCCGGAGCTTCCGCTCCATCACCCGGGCGAACTCCAGGACGCACGGCCGGGGCTGGAGCTCCGCCCGCACCTGGAAGTCCAGGGAGACCGTGGAGCCCCCTGGCTCCTCATCGGGCCCCGCGGGGTCGAACCCCACGACACACGTCCGGGGCTGGAGCTCCTCCGGGGGCAGGGCGGCGCGGGTGATGCCGGCAACCGTGTAGCTCCCCGCCTCCCCCTCGGTCGCCGGGGGCTCGAACCCCAGGACCTTCGCCGCCTGCGCCCGCCCCTCCGGGGTGTCGAGCGGGATCGACAACTCCTGCCCGCGGGCTACCGCCTCCCTCTCCCAGGCCGCTTGGCACGCCTCGACCAGCGCGACCCGCAGGGCCTCCAGGTTCTCGTCCGGGGTGCCGACCGGCCGGAGGTCGTTGAACACCCGCAGAACCTCCTGCTCCGTCAGGGGGCAGGCGCAGTTGCCAACCACCTCCATCGACCAGGCCACCTCCCACAGGTCCGGGAAGGTGGCCACCCCGGCCGCGCACTGGTTCAGGTAGTTCTCGGGGATGCTGAAGAACGCCTGCCCGCGCTTGCCGCCCTCGTGGTTCCAGTCCAGCAGGAACCGACGGCGGCCCCGTTCGTCCGGGCCCTCGTCCAGGTACGTGATATCCGCCTGGTAGCGCATGGTCACCCCTCCTCCGCCAGCTCATCCGCCAGCGCGTCCGCCGATACGTCGGACTCCAGAGCCTGCTTCTCGATCTCCGCGGTGCACCCCGGGTCGCCCAGCTTGACCCCGCGCGCCCGCAACTTCCCCGCGGCGTCCTTGACCTGGCAGGTCTGCTCATCCATCTTGGACACCACGCCCGCCAGCTTGATCGCCCGGCTCACCCGGCTGTTCGCCTGCCCCTTCGTCCACCCGTACTTGCCGCGCAGCTCGCAAACCAGCAGAGCGCGCACCTGGTCGACGGACAGCCCGCGCTGCAGGTGGACGCGGACCAGCATGACCAGCGCCATCTGCGCGGTGGGCAGCTCCCGCATGCCGGCCAGGTCCTGCTGGGCCGCCTTCACCGCATCGAGCGCCTCCCTCGCCTGCTGAGCGAGCGCGCCCGACCGGGAGCACACCACCCGGTGGAGCACCTTCTCGGCCGCCCCCAGGGCGGCCAGCACCTTCTGCTCGTTCATGCTTCACCAACGGTAGGCCCGACCGTGATCATGGAATCCGCCGTCAACCCGGCGCTCGCCAACATGCACCCCTCGCACAGCAGGGGCTCGCCGTCCTCCCCGTAGAAGTCGCACGCCGGCGTGCACTCCGCCTCGAACCCGCACTTGGCGCACCGGCACTTCTGATACCGGATATCCCCGTCTCGGCGAGTGTAAACTTTTTCGCTCATGGATCCCTTCCCTTTCCGGGCGCTCCCCGCGCCCTCTGGGCTCTCGCCCGGTATCCTCTGCCGCCAGCGGCAGCAGGGGGCGCCGGGCCAGGGCGCCGTGGGTCAGCGGGTCTTGGCGCAATCCGAGCACCACCTGTGCTTGGGGTACATCGTGCCCGCGGCCGTGGCCTGCCTGATGCTGATGGCGCGCTCACGGAAAATCAGGCAGCGCTCGCCGGATTTGATCTGACGGTTGCAGCGATGGCAAGTGGTGTCCTTGGTGGCGGTTGCGTTCAGCTTGCTCATCGTAGCCTCCTGGGTCTGGGTGGTGGTGGTGTTCATCATGGTGTTAGAATACCCCCGGGCTACCACGTTGTCAACATTTATTTTTGAGACAGTTGAACAGGCGCGGTTATTCAGGCTTTTTCACCGCGGTCTGGTCGGCCACCAGCGTGGGCGGCATCCCCCCGGCCGGCACGCCCCAACCCTGCTGGAGCTCCCACAGGGACTTCCCAACCACCGGCGGGGGAGGCGGGGGCTGGCTGGAGGCCCACCGCTGCGGGGCAGGCTGGCCGATCACCACCCCCTGCTGGCCGCCCAGCAGGGGCACGCCCTGCACAACCTGGGAGCCGGGGGGGATCTGGCCGGCCAGGCCGGCCGCAGCCAGGGCCACGTCCTCCGGGCTCATGCCCGACCCCATCGTCTCCAGCCCCATGCTGAAGCTGAAGGCGCCCATCCCGATCGCCATCTCCGCCAGCCAGCAGTTGTGGACAGCAAGATCTTCCACCACGTACGACTCATCCCCCTCCACCTGCAGGTTGAACACCTCCCCGTCGTAGTCCTCGAGGGCTACCTCCGCGAACCGCACTACCACCCCGTCCTTCTCCGGGATCGATCGGACGTTGGCTGCCTGGTCCCGCTTGCCGGCCAGCGGCTTCCCACCCCACCTGGCCAGCTCCACCGGATTCATCCCCGACCGCAACAGCCGCCGAGTATCCTGCGCGTGCAAAGTAATCTTCCAGGCGACTCCTACATTGGAAAACCGGCAGAACTCCGGGGAGAACCCTGCTTCTCGCAACGTCCAGAGCATCTGATCCCGCAACCGCTGCGAAATCGTCACCGCCTTCAAGCAATGCGCGTGCAGGCAGCCATCCCCCACCAACCAACCCCGAACCACCTGCAACCGCAACGCTAGCGGCCACCCCATCCAAGAATCAGGCATCCCCTTCGACCTACCTGCCCCCATCTGCTTGAACCAACGGGCCCCCGGTACCGTCGACATCCAAGCCGTCATCCCACGATAGCCAGCTTTCCCCCGGTATTTACCTTCGCTGCGCCCTACCCCTAGATCGTCCCCATGGAGTGCAGAAAACTTGGCGGTCCCCTGAGCGAAAAAGAAGTCCCGGATGTACGTTTCCCGCTGGTGAAGTCCAAGATGGATCTGGTGCCCACCCGTAGACCCCTCAGCCAGGTAGATCCCCACCAGAAAAGCGAAGTCTTCGTCCACCCGCAGCTTCCTGGGCACCCTGCGATCCGCCCGCCACCAGATAAAATTTTCGTCCTTCTTCCAGCAGTTACCCCCACGGGAACTCCGTCTGAAATCTACGAAATCAGCCAGATCGAATTCGACAGGTGCCGCCGGCCAACGGGGAGTAGGCATCCAACCGTAGTCCCCTGACAACTTTCTCCCCGCTCGAACCGAACGCGATTCCCGAAATTCCCAGCTGGTGGGGTCAGGCACAAGCCGGTTGGTCCTATCCCGGGTGAACGCCGGCCGCGCGGAATAGATCGGGTGCTCCGGGGTTATTCGGAACGAACTTCCACCCGATGCACGCACCCGTAGGATCGGGCCGGCATGCCTTCGCCGCTGGACGGCCAGAACCCGGCCCCAGTTCCCCCGGTGGGTCAGCACTCGTTCCCCAACCTGCACGAGCTCGATGGGCTTTTTCCCCGCCGTCGTGGTCACCAGCGCACCCGGGGCTACACACGCCATCGGCAGGTCGTCATGGTCGGCCAGGCTGACCACCCGCCCCTCCTGCAAGGTGAGGGCGGTCATCTCGTGCATCCACCGGTTGGTCAGCTCCACCGACCGTTCGTCCCCTCGAGGGATCCGGTACTTCCGATTTTCGAGCAGAATCCGAATGCTGGGCACACCCTTCTCCAGCGCGTGCTTCTCCACCCCCGTGTGATGCAGCTTGATCGGCAAGTCGGTCGTGCGGATCAATTCGTCCCCGAAGATCCTCTGCGCCTGGTTGGCCTCCAGCAGCATCAACCCGGGCTGGTACAGGCGCCCCTGCTCGTTCAACAGGCTCAACTGCGCCTGGTAGGACAGCCCGCGCTCGTGCCGGATCTCCAGCAGCCACCGGTTGCCGTGGTCGTCCAGCCCGAGGGTGAAAATCACTGTGAAGTCCGCCCCGATCTCCGCGGACAGACCGAAGTCCACCCCCTGGAAGACCGAGACGATCCCCCGCTCCCGCCAGAACTGCAGGGGCAGCCCCAACCGCATGAGCGGCTGCTCCACCGGGTCGCCCACGAACAACCTGGAGGGGAACAAGCTCAGGTCGTCCGCCAACGCCTGCACCTGGAACTCCCGGGCGAACCGGATGGGCCCGATCTCCCGGTCTCGCTTCCAGTGGAGCTGGGCCACCGTGTACCGCTCGGGGAAGAGCGCGACCTCCACCTGCTGCCCACCCGGGCCCGGGGCCAGGCGGAGCGCCGGGTACTCCCGGTAGGTATAGGCCGGGGTCTTCCGCAGCGCCCCGTACAGGTCGGTCACCGCGAACGGCGTGCCGACCACCACGATCCGCCCGCCCGGGGTCACCATGTTGCTGATCGCGCTGAAGAAATAATCGATCTGCCGCTGCCGGGTGGTCGGCGAGTAGATCGTCTCGTCGTTGATCCCGTCGTCAACCACGATGTCCTGCGGGTGGCCGCCGCGGATGCGCACGCCGAACCCTCGAGCCCGGATCCAGTAGTTGTTCGACAACTGGAGGTTGTACCGCGACCACGCACGCTTCCGGTCCCCCGGGGGAACCAGGTACTTCAACTGCGGGTTGTTCTCCAGCTCCTGCCGCACCAGGTCCAACTTCTCCGCCGCCTGCTCGGCCGTCGCGGACAGGATGTAGATCTGCCCGCGCCCCCCGCTGACCGGCCGGTGCTGATACGCCCTCCACAGCGGGTAAGCAAACGACCAGTAATGACTTTTCCCGTGGTCTCGGGGGGCCAGGATGCAGATCCGCGTGTGCTGCTGGATCAGCTGCTCCCACTCCCGGTGGAAGTCCCCGACCAGGAACCGGCCAGTCAACACCTTCTGCGCGAAGTAGATCAGGCTCAGCCGGGCCGCCCGCTCGTGCGCGCTCATCTCCGAGCCCGCCCGGTCCCCCTCCTGCTCGTACGCACCCACGAACTCCGACCCGCCCCTCCCGGCCGCGCCGGCCACCAGGTCCTCCCCCAGCACCTGCACCACCAGCGGGCCACCCGAGTCCAGCACCTCCGCCCTCGAGCTCGGGCTGACCCGCCGGGTCAACCCGGCTAGGATGCCCGCCAGCATGCCCGCCGGCCGGCCAGCCCGCCCAGGCGCCCCAGAGGGTGGCTCCTGCCCCGCGGGCCCCGCCTGGGCCTTCCCTGCCCGCGGAGACCTCGGTTTAGAGCTCGCGCGCCCGGAAGACCGACTGGAAGGATGGACTGCGCCCCCGGAGGGGGCGCGGTGGGTGTCCTTGGGTTGGTCCGTCGGGGTCGTCGTGGGCGGGGAACGTCGGGGCATGACCGGAAGGTACCCCACCTGCGGCAAGATGTCCAGGGCTCCCCCGCCGCCAGGTGTTGGAGCGTCCCTTGTCTAGGATAGCCCGGCACGGCCACGCGCGGGCGCGTGCGCGAGGGCTTCGAGGGGGGAGCTGCCAGCCCCCGCCCCCTCCTAATTCCCCTTTTCCTAGTCCTGATATCCGCACATCATACCTCAGAAATCTGAGGGGCATCCTACGCGAACGTGGGAAACCTCCTAACCCCCCGCGCCCGACCGCGGCTCACCCAAACATTCCGATGCATGCCACAGCTGCCGTTCCGATCCCGAACGTACCTTGCCCAACCAGTTCCCACCTCACCTGCCCAGCCACAACCTACCACCCTAGCCGCATCTGCCTCACCCAAACACGCCATCCATACCCGGCCTGGACTGCCAGCCCATGCCCTACCCGGGCTCACCACGCCTCATCTGCCCTGCTCACCACCCCTCACCAATCCCGACCTAAGCTAACCCGGGCTGCCTTTCCATGTCCGTCCAGTCCTTTTCCCACCGTTCCCGGTGCTACCGGCCGCGGTCAACCGCATCTCCCGGAGCAATCCCGGCCACGCCAGACCCGTCCTTGTCTGCCAGGCCGATCAGCACCATGCCCAGCCTTACCACACCTCACCGGTGCTGCCGAACCATGGGAAACCCGTCCCGGCCCATCCTAGCCTCAACTGCCACGCCCTCCCCGCCTTCCAGATCCATCCAGATCTGCCTTCCAGCCCACGCCCAGCCGCTGCTAGCCCACCTAGCCGTGGCTGCCAAACCTGTTCTTGACCCGCCCAACCTGGCCGTGCCACGGCACCCGACTACTCACGCCCGCTGGAAGCGCCCCCAGCCGAGGGCGCTCGAGCGCTCGGGACGGCCCTCGCAGATGCCCACCCCCCAGCCCGCCTGGTCGACGAGGGCCAGTAGCTGCTCCCGGCTCACCAACCTGGGGTTGAACTCAATGCGCACCCGCAGCTGCCAGTCCGCGTACTCCGGCCGGTAGCGCAGGTCGCGCGTATTCATCCCGATGGTCACCGCATCCTCGCGCATGACCGACTGCGCGGGATCTCCCTTCGAGGTCTCGATCGGGATGAACATGCCGCCCGGGCAGGTCACCGGGTCGACGAACAGGGACTGCCGAAGGGCCACCTTCGTCAAGTCGGAGAAGGCGGTGGCCGCGGTGATCAGCGCCTTCTTGATGGCCGTTACGGGCGCGCACTCCCGTCCCTGCCCGTCCACGTAGCGAGCGGCCAGGTATTCCTCCTGCGGGTTGCGCGCACCCTTCGCCGCCTTCGGCTTCTTCTGCTGCTTCCCCCGGATCTCCTCCTTCGCCTTCTCCCCGAAGTTGTGGATCACCAGCGGGCTGCCCGGGCGCCCCCTGAGCGTGAGCTCCACGCTCTCCGGCCGGAACTCCACGTTCGCCACCTGCTCGGCCTGCTTCTTCGGCGTCATCTTCGGCTCCTTCCCCAGCGGACTAGGTGCCCAAGGTAAATTCCCCGGGCCTTCGGCGCCGCCGGGCTCTCATCCTGGTATAACGCACGGAACGCAGGAGGTGCTGAGAAGGGAAAGGGGCGGGCCCGCCGGTTGGGAGGGCCCGCCCCTCGAGGGAGCGCGCGCACGCGCTCGTGCGGCTAGTGGACGAGCTTCCAGCGGGTGAGCAGGGTGTGCAGCTGGCTCCACCTGGGCTTCCGCTGGAGCCCGAGGGTGGCGAGCAGGACCTCGCCCATGGCCAGGTTGACCTTCTCCACCCGCACCTGCCGGCCGTTCTCCCGCGGGTCCCTCGACATGTAGATCTGGCCCTTCTTCACCACCGCCAGCTTCTTCGTCTTCTTGATCATCGTCGTCTCCCTCCAGAATGGGGGTCGCCTCCTGAGCGCTCCCCGGTGGTTGCCGTCCGTTCCCCTACCTGAGCCCGGTCGAGATGTGGGCCTGGGCGACCGCCAGGCACCGGGCGGTCTTCATCGGCAGGTTGACCGCGCCGGCCAAGACATTCCCCTGCATGTCCTGCCCGGGCTCCATCGCGTTCCCGATCGCCTCCTGCGCGGCCAGCAGGCAGGCGCGCTGGTGCAGGACGAGATCCCGGAGCTCCCGTTCGGTCAGCCGGAAGAGGGGAACGCACTCCACCCGGCGGCGGACCATCACGGTATACCCGGAGGCCAACCTGCTCACCTCCATCTCCGCCCGGCCCCGGCGCTTCCTGCCCCTCTTCTTCCTGGGGAGGGTCACCGCCATCTGCTTCACCTGCTTCGCTCTCGCCATCTTTCTACGCCTCCTCTCCCCCGCGCAGGGGGTTCACCACGGAAACGATATTCCCCGCTCGAATGTTGCGCCGAACCCGCAGCGTGCACGTCCGAACTTGCAGCAGGTCATCCTCCGCCGGTAGCCGTGCAACCTCCCGGAAAGCCTCCTGGGGGGAGAGCAGCTCGAGCGCCCGAGACAGCCCGGTGTCCAGCACGACCTTCATCAACGGGCCGAACTCCTTGACCCAGGGCTCATACAGGTCTTCCGGGAGCAGGACGATCTCCGGCAGATGGCCGGTCGCCTCCCAGCACTTCCGGCAGGCGTTCACCACCCGGCCCGTCAGTTTCTTCAGGTCGACCATCACCCGGAGCTCCCCGGCAGGCCCACGGTCGCGCGGAGGAAGCGCTCGACCGCCTGGGCAGCCCGCCGGTACGGATCCCCGTAGACGAACGACCAGCCCATCTCCCGGAACCATTCGTCCAGCTCCCGTACGTGCTCCGACATCTCCTGGAGGGCGCCCTCATCCAGCCGGTGCTGCACCTGCAGCCGGTCGATCTCCTCCGCCGCCGTCCGCGCCTGCTCCACCAGCGTGTCCTTGTAGCCGGCCGCGGGGATCAGCACACGGTAGGCATCCGACATCTGGTTTCCCAGCTCGGGCCGGCGCATAGGTCTGACCGCGCACCACGTCCAGGCAAGCTCCTGCGAGCGCGCGCTCGGGATCCTACGCCCGCTCTGCACGTGCGCCCCCAACCTCAGCCAGTAGGAGGGGTACCAGCCCGCCCTGGAAGCCAGCGCCGGCCAGTCGTTCGGAACAGGCTGCGGATCCTCCTGCGCCGGCGGCACGCCCGGCCGGTCGATCCTGTTTTCAACATGGGGGTCACCCACCCTTCTCGCCCTCAGTCAGCAGAAACACATGCCGCGCGAATTCCCCACTCCCCGCCGTCCCAACGAAGCTGGCCTTCTCATCCC
>Ga0265297_10010765_pt1 | contig 11394 bp, 15 predicted proteins | sample Munlanlwell13791_FD_192502 | JGI IMG/M metagenome (GOLD analysis project Ga0265297, IMG submission 192502) | Leachate microbial communities from a municipal landfill in Southern Ontario, Canada - Leachate well 137-91 | ecosystem: Engineered > Solid waste > Landfill > Unclassified | place...
CCGCCTCGCGGCCTCATACAGCCCTTCGAGGGGCACTTCTTGCGTCTGAGCCATCTAGAACCTCCGTAGCTTGATAATCTCGAACAGAAGATGCTTCGGTACGGGTTCCCCCGTCCGGTAGTGTTCGGGTATGTCGTCGTTCCGATGCCGCTGCGCGTAGATGAGCCGTCGCTTGTGGTACTCCTGCAACAATAGGTAGTGGACGACCCGCTTGACGTAGGCGAGGTAGCAGGAGAATCGGATGCACGTCATGGGAGCCGGTGGCGGCACCATGACCTCTCGTGCAATCAGCCTTCCACGGGAACGATGCTCAATGCCCCAGGAGAGCTTTGTTCCGACGGACGTAGCTCCACCACCTTGCACTTTTCCGACTCGTATATTCTTTTGACCACACTCAGCGCAGCCCGACATTTGAGACGAATCACCAGCCTTTCTTGGTCTTTCATGACAATGGGACTCTGCAACGGGTAGAGCCAGCACACGTCCGGCCTTCTCGCGTAGATGGAGCACCCGTCCTTGTAGAAGGGGCACCCGCCCTTGGTTATGAGGTAGCCCCTGTCGCCCTCTCGTATGACGTAGGGACCGATTTCAGGGGCGCGGTCAACGTCCACCTGTGTGACGGGCACCCTGTCGTAGTGACAGCACTCCCCGCAACGGTCACAGTGGAACAGGTCTTGCACCCTGCGGACGGCAAACGGATTCCATTTCAGCGGGAGAACGATTGACGAGTACTGGCCTTCCGCGTACGCCTTGTCCCAGTCCATCAGCCTCCAAGTTACGTGTAGAGCCAGACGGTTTGACCGTCCCACTCGACGTTCTCAAGGAACTTCTCCGCGTTCATGTCGGATATCGACTGCCCGCCGTCCGAGTAGTCGCCACTCTGAATCTCAAAGGTCGGGGTCTCGAACGGCCAGACATCCGTGTTCGTCGCATCCGGCGGAGGCGGAGGCATAGCCCCGTACTCCTCGACGAACTCCTCCCACGTCATTGCCGAGACCGGAGTAGCTGACAGCGCGAGTAGGACCAATAGCAGCGCCATTGCCAGCCAGACTGGATACCTTCGTGTAGTTCTCACTTCATCCTCCCTATGGCTGAGTCGGTGTCCACGTACCAACAACGTCCACGAGCCAGATGCCCGCAGCGATGCAGGTGAAGGTAGCCATCTCGCCTTCGTCGTCCGCCCCGAGGTACAGGTCGTTGCCCGTGTCGTCGGTGGAGGTGATGCCATTGGCGATGAAGGACTCGCCCGACGCGGCGACCACGATGCGAAGTTCCTGAGCCGCAGCAGCAACGAACTTGAACGTGGTTCCTGCGGTAGCGGAAGCGGGTAGCTTCAACGCCACAGCGCCCGAAGCCCCGTAGTTGGTGTGGATAGAACCCGACTCAGCAAGGGTCAGTGTGTCGCCTGCCGTGTGGTTCTCGACCACGTTGTTGTAGCCAGTCAGAGTCTTGCCAGTGGCGAAGGTGAGGTCGCCATTGACGGTACAATCCCCAGGAATGACCGTCTTACTTGCGTTGAATGTCAGTGGGCCTTTCATGCTATCCCTCGTACTTCAGCCACGTCACGTGCAGCGTCGGTGTCGAATCCACACTCAGGTATTGAATCCCGCCAACCTTGTCGTCGTCGAAGTTGAACGCTTCCACCATCCCGCCTTCCATCCAGGCGTAGTTGGTGTTCTTGTGGACTGCCATCATCTCCAAAACGTCCACAGTCGCGGACAACGCCGTACTCGGACAGAACCGTATCCAGTACGCTTCCTTCCCGTTGACGGTGTTCATAATCCAGTCGCTTGGCAACGTCCACGTGTACACGCCATCCTGTTCAAGTGTCGCGCCAGTGGAGGTGCCGGTGGAATCAGTCCCATCGGCATCGCCCGTAACGTCCGCCCACGCGGGAGTCGCCTGCGTCTTCCAATACTCAACGTCCAGCGTCGCCGTCTCCGCGTTCACGTTCGTTCCGATGTTGAAGTACAGTCCAAGGAACTGCTCCTTGCACCCGATGTACAGGTAGTCGTCTGCCGCCATCGCGTCCAGCGGAACGTGTGTCGTCGTAGACTTGTCAATCGCCTCCGACGTGTAATCCGTGTACGTTCCCGCCGCCGCGTAGTAGAAAACCCTGTGTATCCGAGGAGTCAGCAACAGCTTCCAGTCGGACGCACAGTAGAGCTTCACTCCACGGTATCCAGGGATAACATTCAGATACCCCGGAACGGTGGAGGACAGGGTAATCGCCGCCTCACACTGCATATCAGACAGCGGGGCGTCGTATGTCCTAGTCGCCATCTATTTCTGCTTCTCCTTCAGGCTCCGATTCTTTCAACAGTGACTTCAAGGCTTCCATAGCCTCGTTGACCGCCTGCGCCTTGACCTGCGCGATAACGGCCTGATTCAACTGGGTCTGTGCGCTTGCTTCGATTCGCTTGATTGCTTTCTGTAGTTCCACTTCTTCTCCTCCTAATTGAGTGGGCACTTGAAGTTGTACCGGCTCATGCGGGGCCAGCAGACCTCGCCGCATGACGGACACACACACTCCATCTCACTTCGCAAGACCTCGAACGTCTTGCCACAATGCGGACACTCGTACTCGTAGATGGGCATTCATCCCTCCGAAAGAGAATGGGGCGGTACAAAGCCCCGCCCCGAGGCTTGGGGGTTACAGGATGTCGTCGGGGATTTCCGCCCACACGAAGGTCGGGCGATACTTGGAGTCGGACGTGCCGGTGGCGGTGTAGAACGCCAGCATCCCGCCCTTGGTGAGAGCGATGGGGATGTGCGGGAACAAGGGGATGGACACGGCAGACATAGAGTTGCTCAGTGTCTCAACGGGAGTACCCGTGCCCACAGCTTCCGCAGACAGCAGGTTATCGGGTATGTCTTTGGCCTGCCAGATAACTGCGTTCTGCGCGTCTGTGACCGCAGCGATGGTAACGGTGTTGACGAACTTGGCCTGATTGGTCCTGCTCTGTCCGCCAAGGGCGTTCAGTACCGTGCCCGCCGTGCCACTCGTGTACACGATGGGGTCGTCGAGGTTCGAGTTGATGAGAGTCAGGTACGCATCGGGGGCCGCGCCACCCTCAGACGTAAGCTGCAATCTCACGTACAACGGAACCACGATGACACCTGAATCGGGTGCGCGAAGCAGCCAGGTGGGGGTCGTGTCGTCCAGTGCGGCTTCGCCGTCAACGTCCGTCGCCTCGATGCCTTCACCACCGATGAAGACCCGGCCCTGAAGCATGAGGTTGTACTGCCAGTCCATGACGGGGACATCACCGAACTTGGTGATGCTTGCCGCCACAGACGCCCCCGCATCACCAATCTTCGCGGAGGTATTACGAACTTCAAAGATAGCCATGTGTACCTCCTAAAGAATGGTGTCGGGAAGCTCTGCCCATACGAACGTCGGGCGCAGTTTGGAATCCGAGGTCGCGGTCGACGCATACAGGTACAGGGCCGCGCCCTTCGCCAGTCCAATCGGGATGTGGGGGAACAGCGGGATGGTGACCGCCGACATGGAGTTGTCCATGGTCTCGACGGGGGTGCCAGTACCAACAGCCTCCACTGAAAGCAGGTTGTCAGGAACGTCCTTCGCCTGCCACAGCACCACGTTCTGCGCGGATGTGTACGTGCCGGAAGTCACGGTGTAGTAGCACAGGGCCGCATTAGCCGTGTGCTGCCCGCCGAGACAGTTGATGACGGTGTTGGCCGTACCCGCAGAGATGGCGATGGGCGTGTTGAGGTTGGTGTTGACGTAGGTGAGGTAGAAGTCGGGGGCCGCCCCGCCTTCTGTGGTCAACTGAACCCTGACGTACAGGGGGATAACCACAGTGCCGGAATCGGGAGCCTTCAGGCAGTGAGTGACCTCCTCCTCGGCGTAGGTGTCGTCCTGACCGTCGATGTCAGTGGCCTCGATGCCCATGCCGCCCATGAACACCTTGCCCTGCATCAGAAGGTTGTACTGCCACGGGATAGTGATAAGGTCGCCAAACTTGGTGATGCTCGCTTCTTTGGCCACGCCAGCGTCGGCAACCTTACCCGATGTGTTACGAACGATAAACTCAGCCATTCATGCCTCCTAAGCATTGGTTCGCATCTGCTCGACGTGAAGCATGTCGAGCGAGATGTTCCGGTCGATGGTGCCCGTCCGAAGCTGTACGAATATCCACGGGACCAACTGGACCGTCTTGGTGATGGCATCAGCCATCCACGCGGATTCGTAGGTCTTCCTGCCGTTCGCATCGAGCCGGAAAAACTTTGCCGACGTGTCTTCGAGGGCCACGCCAAGGTACTCAAACGTCCCGGCTACCGGCGCAAGCCCGTCCTCAATCTTCGTGGCCGCGGTCGTCGCCTTGCACCCCGCACACTGCCAGTAGGCCGTGTCGTCGGTGTCGAACACCCACAGCGCACAGTCGTCCGCCGTGAACGTCGGCGTGGCAAGTGTGGCAACGGCTCCAGCGTCGGTCGTAACGTCGGTGAACCCGATCTCCATCTTCACGGTCGTAATCGCGTCCACCGCCACCCGTGCCACCATCCAGCAGTACTGGTCGCCGCTCCACGCAAGCTCCGGCAGGGAAACGCCGCAGTACTCGTTGTCGGCTCCGTTGCCGTCCGACGCACGAATCTCCGCAATGCCGTTCTCCTGGTCCGCAAGGATGTTGATTGCACCATCAACACCCGTCACAACTTCGTAGAGGCCTGGAGCGGTCGCGTCCCCTCGGATAGTGTCTCCGAGGAAGTCGTCGTGCCATCGAACCACGTCCAGACATCCGGAATCGAGGAATCCCCTGATGCCGTTCAGCCCACCCGTGTACGAGCGGGCCTGCTTCAGTTCCTCAGTCGTCTTCAGCCATTTCATCCTGTTAGGCATCTCGTACTCCTAGAGGGACTTCACCCACACCCCACTCGTGTCGCGCATCTCCTTCACGCCAAACAGCTCGTACGAGACCACCTTTGTAGCCAGATAGTCGATGTCGAACTGCGAGACGGTGGTGGGAGCAATCTGCTCGACAAGGGCGAGTGCGGACTTGTGGAACAGGCCGCTGTCATGGCCACTTCCATTCGTCCCTTCAACGTTCGTGCTCTTGAAGAACTTGACTCCAAGAACCTCTCCGAAGTAGCCGCGCTTCGCCTTGGCCGAAAGCTGTCCAACCGACTCCTTGTACTCAGAGCGAATGAAGAAGTCCTGCTGAATCAGGTTCGCCCACTCGATAGGCGGCACCAACGCGAACCTGTCCTCGTCGGGCGCGTTCGCATCGTCGAGGTACTGGATTGCACGCAGCCAGTTGTCCACACTGGTGCCAACGTTCAGCGTGCCAACGTACTGGGCAAAGTCGTCAACGAGTCCCGCGAGAGTGTCGTCCACCTGCAAGGCCAGCGCGTAGCCCATCTTCGGGGCGAATATCTTCGCCTGGTCCTGAAGCGCCTGGACCTCAGTCTCCTTCTCAACCGCAATCGCAGCGTAGTAGTACTGGTCGATGCTGATGTCTACCTGGGAATGCGAGCATGTGGTCGCCGGTTTCCCGACGCATTGGACTATGTTTTCCCTTTCGGGCGGGGCGCTCTAGCTGGTTATTAAGGGGGCTGAACCCCTCCAGTAGTCTCTACACCTTCCGAGGATGTATCCTCGGCTTGGCTCGGCGTTGCCTTACCTTGCGGGTTAGGGTTCACCGAGTTCACCCCGTTTCGCTGAATGAGTCCCATTGTGATATAATTCTGAGTATGAAGAAAGTGCCGTACATCCACAAGACATGCGCGTACTGTGGCAAGGCCTTCGAGGTTAGGCCTTCGCTCGACAGGGTTAAGTTTTGCTCCCGCGACTGTTACTGGAAGAACATGACATTCTCCCGCGAGCCTAACTTCACTTGTGCCTACTGCGGTAAGACGATGTGGAAGCAGCCCTGCTTTGCCTACGGTTCAAGGGCGGTCAAGAAACAGAAGTACTGCTCCGATGCCTGTTGGCACAAGGCGAGTTCCGAACAACGGCGCGGCGAGAACAACCCCGCGTGGAAGGGCGGGCTTACGCTTGTCTATAAGTACATCCACAACAGCCACGCCACGAAAGAGTGGGCGAGGCAAGTTATGGAACGCGCCAGTTACAAGTGCGAGGAGTGCGGCTCTGAAGCCGAACACGTCCATCACATCCGCAGTGTCGAGGAGTTGATAACCCTTCTATACTCACTAGATAACGGGAAGGCGCTTTGCACTGAATGTCATGCAAAGCAACCGAATCACAACGGGAACTTCATTAGACGGCCTCAGTTGAAGGAGAAGTTAACCGTCTCGTAGGTTATCGCCGTGTTCTCGCTCTTGGACCGCGCCGCAAGCAGAGGAACATCGTTGACGTGGATGGTATCGCCCTTGCTCAGACCCGCCTCAAACCGGCGGTCAACCATCGACGCAAAGAGAAGATTGCTCTCTCGCGCCTCCAGTAGCAGGGGCGACCAGTATTCGGGAATGAAGTTGTCTTGGGTAGTGTTGTCAAAACCTTTGTGTTAGCTCATGCTTTCACATGAGAGCAGACTATACCTTCACACCTTTCGGTGGCCTAGCGTTTAGTCGTTGAGCCTAGTTTCTGTTACCCCAACGAGCGACTGCGCCCTTCATGCCATTGCTTGAAAGGGCTTCGTGGCTCGCGCCAGGGCGCTCAGTGTTCAACTTCACAGCAGAGAAGTGTTGGGTAGTGCGGCTGTTCAATTCCTTCATCTTCATCGCCAGTGACCACTCGTACTCCGTGATTGGAGTGCGGAAGTCGGTGTGCATCTCGCGGGATGCGATGTAGATGAGCGCAAGCGCCGCCCGTTCTTGCTTGGTAGCCAATACTGGCATCACCCATGAAAGGAACGCCTTTGCGCGCTTCAGCCCCACCATCTTGATAGACCACGCCTCGCGGTAGGCATTCCCGTTCTTGGCGACTCCATGAGGGCGTTGCCAAGATATGTGATGTCCAATGTCTGCGCGGGCGAGAATGTCGTGCGCCTTGTCCAGCGCCGCCGTATCGGTAGAGCCCAACATGGCTTGTGGCTGAACCTTTGGCCCGCCGTTCTTTGCCGCGCTTGGCCGTATGGTCAGGCAGACAGACCCTTCACCGTCGAAGAATCCCGCCAGCCAGCCCAAATCTTCTCCAGAAACTTTCGGTTGCTGATTATCCAATTCTTGCCTCTCTTACCTAATCAGTGTGCAAGACTCTAAGGATGTCCCAGTCAATTGAGCTAGGTTACGAGTCCTTACTTGAACTCCGTGGCGCCTGTCGCCATCTAAGCCTCCTATGGGGAAATGTCCTTGAATCGCCGGTTTACGGCGTCGATAACTTCGCCGGGAACCTGAATGTCAAAGAACTTCCACAGGTCGGTATAGGTCTGTGCCTCAAGCCGCTTCAGGAATGCGGCCCTGTTCGTAGCCTCATCCGTCTTGAACCCCTGTCGAAGTGGCACACACCACTGCGAGAGGAGTTTCATGAGCGCCTTCCGCTCGCCCTTCTGTTCGGGGTCGAGAACTTCAGGCGCGGGTGGCGTGTCGTCCTTGGTGAAGGCTTCGCCACCATTCACGGCAACGGCCCCTGTCACAACGGCTTCGGTCACTCCGCCCAGTTGCTTGAAAGCATCCCTTACGATTGTGTTGTTCTTCAGCTTGGCCATGTTTCAGTCCTCCATACACGAAAGCGGTTTGTCTATCGGCAGAGTCCCTTCTGCACCACACTTCGGACACTTGAACTTATTGCCCCACCATCTACCCTTGCACCACAGCCCCGAGGCGGTCACAAACCACCACTCATAGGCTGTCTTGGTAAGCGCGTCCGACGCTTCTTTCGCAAGCGGTTCGTCGCACTTGAAACAGTGGATGGTGCGGATATCGTTCGGTATCCCCTTGGTACGAGGCTTGAATGTGAGAGGTCTCACATCTTGCCCTTGTACGCAGCAAGGAGTTCCGCCGGTGTACGAGCCTTCGACTTGGCCTTGTCCCAGTCACCCGGCTTGATGGGTTCGGGTTCGTTCGTCGCACTCGGCCCGCCTGCCAGACTTGTCCCGCCTGCGTCCTTGATGGCCTGCTTGTGCTTCAGTTCGGCAGCTTCCGCCGCCTTAGTCGCTGCACTCTTAGCAGCCTCTTGGTACAGGTACGTCAGTCCGTCAACCGGCTCTTTCGAGTTGGCTGTCCGGTACTGAGGCGAGTTCTCGTCCCACCCGTTCTCTTTGCAGATACGGGACGCCACCGTTGCAAACGCAACGACTTCGGGGGCGACTTCGGGTTCCTTGGGCTTTGGTGCGGCCTCCCTCGCCAGTCGGATGACCTCCGACGGCTTGGGCTTGCGCTTCGGTTCCTCCTCCTCGTCGCTGTCCCGCGTTGCGTCAAGGGCCTTCGCAATCCGGTCCTCGAACGCGGTGAAGTCGTCACGAGTGATGAACCTCTCACGCTGCTTGTTGAGTTCGGTCTGGAGCTTCTTGTACTGGGGTTCAAGCTCGTCCAGCCTCTGCGCCTTGGGAGCAATCGCCTCGTACTTGGCCTTCCAGTCCTCGGTTGGTGTTTCCGCCGGAGGCGTTATCACCTTGGGTTCGTCCATGTCCTCTCCTTCGCGGTTAGCTTTCGTGGTTCCCGCACAACAAAAAAGGCGACGCCCTTGACAGGTCGCCGCCGGGGTGTAGAATCAAAGGTATGGAAGTGATAGGGTGGTGGTTGCTTAGTGCTGTTGTCCTCCCCTCTCCGCTGGTGCTCTATGGAGTGTCAGGGAGTGGGCGTCAGGCAGCCTTGGTCTGTGCCGCCATGTGGTTCCTCTTGGTCACGGCGCTGTGGGTGTCTTAGTAGCGGACGTTGACCGTCTTGGGCACGGCCTTCTTTTCCTTCTCCTTCTCGCCGCCAAGCGCGTACTCCGAGAACACGAGCTGTTCCGGTCTGCCCTCGCGCAAGCCCTGTTCCGCCTGCACCAGATAGGGCGTCGGTGTGCCTGTCATTTCCCCACCAGCGATGGCGAAGTATTCAATCATCGCAATCACGTCATCGATTGATACGTCTTTCATTGGGTCAACCGCCGCCTTTGTGACCTTCCGCGCCTTGCCAAGCCCGTAGAAGAAGTTTTCGCTCGCGTCCAAAAGAGGACTTGGTTCCCACGGGAAGGTCTGCCCGCCGAGGTAGCCAACAACAGAGTTGACGAACTGCCCCACGATAAGGTAGCCATTCGCCGGTCCGAGGATGGCTGCACGTATCAGGTTCTCTTTCTTTGGCCTGAACGCATCCGAGATGAACTGGAACATCACGGGCAGAACGACGTGTATCAGGAACAGGTTGTGAAGCATCTTCTGTGTCGATAGCCTGCCTGCCTGCCAGTTCCGTATGGCTGAGCGTTCTATCTGCACATACTTCAACGGCTGATTGGTGAACATGGTCATCGCACGGGCCAGCGACCCGCCGCGTTGCAGGCTCGACAGCGTGAACACGTTGGATGTCGGCTGTGTCCGCTCTGATACCTGCTCCGCAAACGCGATAGCGTCCTCAATCGACTTGCCAGCGCGTCGCTCTGATTGGTACGTTGCCCACATACCCTGGGCAATCGCGAACCTGTCGCCAAGCCGTATCTGAAGCGTGAACCATTCCCTGAGAGAGCGCGTGTGCGACATCTGTTGCCACGCCGACTGCTGCTCGTGAATCAGTCTCAGGTCACGCTCAAAGCCCAACTGGAACCGCGCCTTCATCCACGGCGAGAGTGACATCAGTTCCTTATAGTGGGCCACAGCCCCACCCTTTCCCGTCCAGAAGTCCAGTACGCCGTTGAAGAAGTCTGTTGCCGGTATCTCGGTCGAGTAAGCCAGTACGGATGGCACCTGCTTGAACATGATGTTCGGCTTGACACCAAGCATCGACGCGGCGAAGTTGCCTCGCAGCTTGTCGAGCCACACGATTGACTTGGCCGGGTCCATACCGCCACGCGCAACGTCGTTGAGCGCGGAGCGTACCTGGTGCATCATGTCCGTGCCATACTTCTCTCGTATGGCCTGCCGCATCTTGGGATTCAGCAGCACGTCTCTCGCGTACTTGACCGCCGGAGTGAATGAAACGTAGTGATTCATCTCCAACATGGTCGAGTAGAACAGGCGGTTCGCGTCCGTGTCCAGCTTGATAGGCAACCTGCTTCCCGTCTTTTCCAGAAGGTGCCGGTTGCTCGTCGAAGCATCGTGATTCCACTTGTAGATGACTGACGGGAAGCTGTCCGGTTGTTCCTCTATCTTGCCCGACACGTCGCGCTCTACCGGAATGTACGGGTCTTGCATGGCAAACGGAGCACCCGTCTCGTCCTCAAATACCGGCTTGACGCGCTGGCCGTTCTCGGTGTACTTCTGAATCTGCCAGTCGAACCACGCCTTCTCTTGCTCTGTCAGGTTGTCTGCTACGGCAAGAAGCATCTGGTCCGTCCACGCCATGCCGTTCTTGTTCCTGAAGGTCGCCTCCATCTCAGGGTTGTGGAGGAGCTGATACACGTACCCCATCTGCCCCTTGGACAGTTTGAGAGAGACGGATTCCCCGCGCTCGTTCCTGAACGTGCCAAGGTTGACGAGTTTCTTGTCCGCTGTGCCGAGGTGTTGACCGAGCCAGCTATCGTCGGCTGTCATGCCGTGCAGGATGTGATTCAACGCGTGGGCGTCCTTCGCGCCAAGAAGTTCCATAGCCTTCGCCATCGACTCCTCGGTGAACTGTATCCGCCACGCATCTGCCGCTGTCTGCGCCCGCTGAATCCGGCTCACAAGCTGGGCGAACGGACCCCTGTTTGGTGCCGACTCCTTGTGATAGAAGTCGAACCTGTCCATGATGTTGTAGAGAGAATCGAGCGCGTTGAAGTACCGCTCGACAGTGTTCTCTTTGCGCCACAACTGCTGCGCCGGAACGGAATACTGCCCCGTCTTGGGAGGCTTCCCGCCACGAATAACTGCAAGCCTCTCGTTGACCGCAGCCTCTATTTCTGCCTTGTGGGCGTCGATGCGGGCCTGCCGCGCCGACCGCCCCACCTGCTTGATTTGCCGAATATCAGACAAGACATCGGCAAGCTCGGCACCAGACATCTCGTCCAGTCCGGCATACGCCATCCGCTTCGTGATGGTCTGCAACTTCTCGGACGAGATTTCGCCTTCCTCGTACTTGTGCAGCGCGTCGAGCATCTGGTCCACCGCCTTCTGGCGGGACACTCTCATGCCGAGGCGGATGTTGTCCAAAGCGCGTTGCGCTTCCGGCGAGAACTTACTGTGCCGCTTACCAGCGACCTTCTTGGCCGCTGTTCCCGAGATTTCCTGATAGATGCTACTCAGTGTCCGCTTGCGGTACACGTTGGACAGCACCGTGTCAATCTCGGCAAGTGCTTTCAGATACGACTTCTCGCCTTTCGCGTTCGTGATACGTGTGATGAGCCGCTTGGCGTCA